>Ga0335081_10002180_pt1 | contig 30722 bp, 25 predicted proteins | sample Lox_Sample_35_FD_206713 | JGI IMG/M metagenome (GOLD analysis project Ga0335081, IMG submission 206713) | Soil microbial communities from Loxahatchee National Wildlife Refuge, Florida, United States - Lox_Sample_3.5 | ecosystem: Environmental > Terrestrial > Soil > Wetlands | place: USA...
TGTTCGGGCCGCTGCTGGTGTTCGGATCTGGTGGGGCGGCCACCGAGGTGCACGGTGACCGTGTGACCCGGCTGACCCCGCTGACCGACGCCGACGCCAGCGCGATGATCCGGGCGGCGCGCACCGCACCGCTGCTGTCCGGCCAGAAAGACGTGCCGCCGGTGGACACCGCCGCGCTCGCTGATACGCTGCTGCGGGTCTCCAGGCTCGCCGATGATCTCCCTGAGGTCAGCCAGCTGGATCTCAGCCCCATCGTCGCCACGGCGGACGGCGCCTGGTGCGTGGACGTGCGGGTCCGGATCAGCCCGGCGGAGCCCAGGGATCCGTTCCTGCGGCGGCTGCTCTGACTGTTGTACTTCCGGCCACGACGCCAGCGGCACAATCCGGGACGGCGACGTCTCAGCTAGCCCGGGCCTGGAGTACGGCGATGAGCGCCAGGCGTACCTGTTCGACGAGCGCGGCGTGGCCGTCGGCTGGGAGGGCGGCTTCCAGCTCGGCCAGATCGGCGGCGAGCGCCTCGTCGCGGAAGACGCCGGCCACCCAGCTGGAGAACTCGTGGTGGGGGCAGTGGTGGCGCAGCACGCCCCGGTCGCAGCGGCCAAGCTCGGCTTCCAGTTCGTCCAGGTTGGCCGCGACCGCTCCGGTGGCGGTATTGGGCCCGGTCTTGAAGTAGAACCGGCGGGCGGGCTCGACGCCGACCGACCCGTACTTGTGCGCGTGGCGCAGATGGGGTGTGGTCCGGGGCCCGAGGGTGAACGCCACCGCCCGGCCGGGGTGCTGTCGCCAGGCCAGCACCGCGCGGCCGCCCGGCCCGGTCAGAAGGCGGGCGATCTCGGCGCGGGGCATCTCGGCCACCGCCGCGGTGATCTCGATGAACCGGCCTTCGGGCCGGGCGGAGCCGAGCGTGATGACGGCGTCGAGGGCGAGCAGGGCGTCGGCCGACAGCTCCGCGGGCTGCCAGGTGACGAGCAGGTAGCCCTTGGCGGGGGGGTTGAGCAGGCGGCGCGCGGTCACGTCCCGCCCGATGGGCACGTGGGCTTCGTCGACGACCACCCACTGCGGCACCCCGGTCGCGGCCCGGTGAGCTTCGACTTCACCGGCGAGGTCCGTAGCGTAGGCAGCGCGGGCAGCGGCGTCGAGGTGGGACAGGTCGATGACCACGCTGGTGCGGCCGTGCCGGAGCAGGCGCACGACCTCCGCGGGGTCGGCGAGCCGGCCCGCGTAACCTCCGGTGACGATCACGTCGCGTAGCTCACCGAGCCCGTGATGGTCGCCTTCGGGGTCGAAGACGACCAGGGAGTAGCCGAGGCTGATCAGCCGTTCGCAGATCAGCCCGGACAGGTAGGACTTGCCCTTCCCGGTGCCGCCGCAGACGGCGATGTTGAGCTGCGAGGCGGGCAGCATCACCGGCTCGCCGCGGTCGTCGGTGCCCAGCGTGACCCGCCAGCGGCGGGGATACAGGTGCGCCCGGCCGGCCAGCAGCGGCCCCAGGAGCAGGTCGGTCACCCCCTCGCCGTGCGGCAGCGCCAGCGTCATGTCGGCGCGCGCGCGGAGGGCGTCGACCGCGTTGGCGACGGCCACCCCGACCTCGCAGGCATCCAGCAGGCTGTGGTCGTTCTCGGCGTCGCCGACGCCAATCGCGTTGTGCGGCGACAGGCCCAGGTCGCGGAGCGCGTCGACCAGGCCGGTGCCCTTGGTCACCCCGGATGGCAGGATCATCAGCTCGCCCCGGTTGCGGATGAGCTGGCAGTCCAGGCCGAGTTCGCGGACCACCTCCAGCGCGGCCGGCTCGTCGGCGGCGGCGCCGGCGATCAGCACCTGCCCGCTGCGGTGGGCGACCCCGCGATTGGCCAGCGCAGCGCTCACCGCCGGGCCGATCGGGGCGGCCAGCAGGCGGACGCCGCCGTGGGTGACCAGCAAGGCGCCGTTCTCCGCGACGACCGCGTCCATGTACTCGTCGACCTCCGGGAACACGGCGCGCAGCTCGCTCATGATCCGCCCGGTGACCAGGATCACCCGGATCCCGCGGGCCCGCGCTTCGGTGAGCGCGGCCAGCGTGGCGGGCGCGACCTGGCCATCGGCCAGGGTGCCGTCGAAGTCGCAGGCCACCGCGCGGAAGTAGCCGGCCCCGCCCTCTGCGATGGCCCCGGCCAGCAGCCGGTCCGGCCGCCCCGAGCCGCCGAGCGCGAACACCTCCGCGCCCTGGCCGGCGTCGATCACGAGGGCGTCGAATCCGCCCTCCCGGATCGTGTCCAATGCCTCGTGTGCCTCGCCGAGCTCCAGGCGCAATTCCCTGAGGGCGCGGGCGGCGCCCCTGAACAGCTCCTCACCACTGCCGGTGCCGACGACGAGGGTGTCGGCTCCGCCGGTCCGGATGGCGTCCAGTGCCTTGCGTGCCTGGTCGAGTTCCAGGCGCAGTTCGTCCCGGGGATCTGGGGGCGTGGCGTCCATGGCTTCACCCGCCGTCACGCGGAACCTCGCCCCGCACCAGCGGTGCGGCCTGAGCGCAGCGTGCCCATCACCCGGAGCGTCCCGGCGGTAGCGATCACGTCCGTGCGCCCTTTCGCGGCCGGAGCTGCAATCCCACCAGGAGCCGGTCGGTGTCGGAGAGGTCGCCGACGATCTTCCGGATGGGCGGCGGGAGCTTACGGACCAGCGTGGGCACTGCCAGGATCTGATCGTCGGCCGCCAGGCGCGGGTTCTGCAGCAGGTCCACGATCTCGATGCGGTACTGCCCCGGCAGGTACTGCTCGCAGGCAAGCTGCAGGTTCTCGATCGCGCGGACGGACTTTGGTGAGCGCCCGGTCACATAGAGCCGCAGCTCCCAGGTTTCCGCGGAGGGTGCCGCTGCCCCGGCTCCGGTTTCGGCGCTGTGGGGTCCGGTCATGGCCGCTCTCCTTCGCCGTAGGAGGCCGGATCGGCCCAGCGCTGCGCGGCCAGGGCCGACCGGTCCGCCTCGTCGTCCGCGACCTGGCGCTGTTCGCGCATCTCGATCCGCTCAAGCTCGGCCCGTTCGGCGGCCAGGTCGTCCTGCAGCACGGTGAGCCGGGCTTCGGCCTCGACGATGCCCCGCCGCAGGTCGCGCCGGCGGCGCATGAGCTCCTCACCCCGCCGCCGTTCCGCCCCGCGCTCCTGCGCTTCCCGGACGAGGCGGGCGGAGCCGGTCACCACACCCGCCGGGCCCACGTACACGTCGACGAGCTCGGCGCCGCGGTCGGTGAGCACGAACTCCCGCGCCTGGTTCGAATGGGCGCTGCCCCGCGACTTCAGCACGGACAGCAGCCGGTTGCGCTCACCGTCCGACTCGACGTTGCGCAGCAGCAGCCAGGTGTCGACCAGCGAGGATACCGCCACTGTGCTCGACTCGTCCTGGTGCGTCAGCGTTGTCGCCATCGTGGTGACGCCCGCCGCCTTGAGCAGGTCGAACTGGCGGGCCAGCATGGAGGTCACCTCCAGGCCGGTGGGGCCGTGCATGAGGCTGGCGATCCCGTCGAGGACGGCGACGGCCGGCCCGAACTCCTCGATCAGCCGGGCCAGGATCGCCAGCTGGGCCTCCAGCCCGAAGGCTGTCGGCCGCGCCGCCCACATGCGCAGCAGGCCCGCCTCGACCCAGCGTCCCAGGTCCAGCCCCACCGATCGCATGTTGCGGTTGATCTGCTCGGGTGACTCCTCGTACAGGACCAGCAGCGCCTTCTCGCCCCGGGCGCAGGCCGCGTCGATGAGGTGCGCGCCAAGCGTGCTCTTACCCGTCCCGGCCATCCCGCTGACCAGGACGGTCGAGCCACGGAACAGGCCGCCGGCCAGCATGTGATCAAGACGGGTCACGCCGGTCGGGAGCCGCTCCTCCGGCGCGTCGTAGTCGAGGGAGATCGACGTGATCGGCAGGACGACGAAGCCGTGTTCCGAGATCAGGAACGGGTACTCGTTGGTTCCGTGCACCGACCCGCGGTACTTGACCACGCGGAGACGGCGGGTGGAGATCTCCTCGTGCATCCGGTGGTCGAGAACGATCACGCAGTCGGACACGTACTCCTCGATCCCGTGCCGGGTGAGCCCGTTCTCGCCCCGCTCACCGGTCACTACGCCGGTGACGGCGCGATCTTCGAGCCACCGGAACAGCCGGCTGAGCTCCGCCCGCACGATGGCCTGGCTCGGGAACGCGCCGAACAGCACGTCGACGGTGTCGAACACGACCCGCTTGGCCCCGATGCGCTCGATGGTGTCGTCGAGCAGGGCGAACAGCGGCTCAAAGTCGAACTCCCCCGACTCGACGATTTCCGCGGGATCTATGTGGAAGGCGTGCACCACGAGCAGCCTGTCCCGCTGCAGCGCGTCGAGGTCGAATCCCAGCGAGGCAACGTTGGCGCTCACCTTCTCGGCCGACTCCTCGAAGGTGACCAGTACGCCCGGCTCGCCCTCGTCGCGGGCGCCCGCCACCAGGAATTGCAGCCCCAGCAGCGTCTTGCCGGATCCGGTGCCGCCCGTCACCAGCGTCGACCTGCCCCGCGGCAGCCCGCCCCCGGTGATCTCGTCCAGTCCCCGGACTCCCGTCGGGGCCTTCGGCAGCCGGGGGCCCCCGCCAGCCCCGTCCAGGACCGACGTCAGATCGGTTCGGCCATGACCGGATGCCATAACTTCTCCTCGGATCAGCTGACAGCATCCGGCTGGCCGGCTGCTGCGGGCAAGGGCCAGAAGTCCCCGCTGCTCCGCTTTTCCCTGTCCCGCACCTGCCGCGCCGGCACCGGCACCGGCGAGTTCTGGCGCCTCACGGGTCAGGGGGGCGGTCGGACAGCACGACGATGGAGCGGGGGCTGACGGTGATCGTAACACCGGCTTCCCAGCCCGCCGCTGCGGTGCTGCCGGGGACCGCCGGGTCGTCGGTAGTGAGCTCGATGCGCCACGCGGCCCGGTCCCTGGTGGCGGGGAGGACGAATTCGAGGGGCTCCTCCCGCGCGTTCACCAGGACCAGGACGTCGTCATCGAGCCGCGGGGCGTCCGTGGCCTGGCCGTGGCCGTCGGATCCGTCCAGGTAGAGCGCGATGGCCGGGACGCTCGCGTCCGCCCAGTCGGCGGCCGTCAGATCCGCGCCGCCCGGGGTGAACCAGCGCGATCCGGACGCGTCGGCTTCCCCGGGGAAACGGCGGCGGCGAAACAGCGGATGTGCCGCGCGGAAGGCGACAAGCCGCCTGGTGAAGTCCAGCAGCTGGGTGTCCGCCCGGGACCAGTCAACCCAGGAGACCTCGTTGTCCTGGCAGTATGCGTTGTTGTTGCCTTGCTGGGTGCGGCCCATCTCGTCACCGCCCAGCAGCAGCGGGACGCCGGACGACAGCATCAGGGTGGCCAGCATCGCCCGGGACTGGCGCGCCCTCAGCTCGAGGATGGCGGGGTCAGCGGTCGCGCCCTCCGCCCCGCAGTTCCAGGACCGGTTATCGCTGGTCCCGTCGTTGTTCGCTTCCCCGTTGGCCTGGTTGTGCTTGCCGTTGTAGGAGACAAGATCCCGAAGGGTAAAGCCATCGTGGGTGGTGATCAGGTTCACCGACGCGCCAGGCCGGGAGCCCGGGTGAAGATCCGGCGACCCGCCGAAGCGGGCGGCGAACTCACCGAGGGCGACGGGCTGACCGCGCCAGAAATCGCGCATCGTGTCGCGGTATGTGCCGTTCCGCATGCCCCACGGCGGCGTCAACCGGCCACGGCCGCCACGGCCGATCTGGCCGGCCTGCGTGAGCTCGGTGACCAGCTTGGCCCTGGACACCACCGGATCGGAGGAGACCAGTTCGAAGAACGCTGATGCGTGCGCGGAGCCGTCATCCGGGCGGCCGAACGTACCGTCGAGATCGAAACGGAAGCCGTCGACATGCATCTCCGTCAGCCAGTAACGCAGCGAGTCCATCATCAGCCGCAGCGTCACCGGATTGCCCGCGTTCAGCGAGTTTCCGGTGCCCGTCGTATCGACGTAGTAGCGCAGGTCGTCGCCATCCAGGCGGTAATAGCCGGGGTTGTCCAGGCCGCGGTAGCCCAATGTCGGGCCGAGGTCGTTGCCCTCGGCGGTGTGGCTGAAACTGACGTCGAGCAGCACTTCGAGCCCGGCCGCGTGCAGCGCGTTCACCATTGCCTTGAACTCGCCGACCTGGCCGCCGCGCCTCCCCGCCCGGACCGCCGCCGAATAGCGCTGGTGCGGCGCGAAATAGCCGATCGTGTTATAGCCCCAGTAGTTCGTGAGCCCCTGCGCGACCTGGGACGCCCCAGCGATGCTCTCGTGCACCGGCAGCAGTTCGACGGCGGTCACGCCGAGATCGATCAGGTGCGCGATGGCCGCTTCGTGGCCCAGGCCGGCATAGGTTCCGCGCAGCTCCGGCGGGATCTCCGGATGGCGCATGGTGAAACCCCTGACGTGCAGCTCGTAAAGGACCGTGTCGGAGAGCCGGTGACGGAGCCGGGCAGCGTCCCGCCAGCCGAATGCCTCGTCGGCGATCACGAGGCTTCGTGGCACGCTGGCGGCGGAGTCCGCCGTGTTCGGCGCATCCGGGTCGCGGGCCGAGTACCCGAACACCTCCGGCCCGAACGTGGTGGTTCCGCTGAACGCCCGCGCATAGGGATCCAGCAGAAGCTTCGCCGGATTGCAGCGCAGTCCGCGGGCCGGATCATAGCGCCCGGTGGCCCGGTACCCGTACGCCTGGCCCGCCCCTACCCCGGGCACGAAGACGTCCCAGACGCCGGCACCGTGGTCCCGCAGCGGAATCTGCGTCTCCGCGCCGTTCTCGCCGAACAGGCAGAGCATCATCCCGTCGGCGACGCTGGAGGCTACCGCGAAATTCGTGCCGCCCTCACGGGCCGTGGCGCCCAGCGGGACCTGGCTGCCGGGGAGCGGGCCCGCGGCCTGCCCGGCTGCCGCCGTCATGGCCGGGCCCGGGGGCCGGCCCCGCGGATCACATCGCCGGCCGAAGCGGCGTGCTGATGCCGATGGTGCCCAGCCATGTGATGCCTCCCGCCCGGACGTCCATCCGCCCGCTCATACGCTCCCGCGACGTCACCGGGATGGCCAGCGGCGAGCAGGCAGGGCCCGGACCAGCCAGACCGCACGCCCAGCTAACGGCATTCCGCGAATCGGGCGCAAGAGCCCTGGCCCGGGCATTGTCCCATTCATCGCTCAGGACCCCCGGCACGACGCCGCCCGGACCCGGGCGAAGGCCGCCAGCACCAGCCGGGACCAATCGGGTATCCGGGCGATACGGGTCCGGGGGATGGCTATCCGGAGCGTGATTCGCGGGCCAGCCGGGCGATCTGGTCCGGCGGCCCCAGCAGGACGCTGCGGGCGATGCCCCGTTCGGCGCACGCGACAGCGGCCTGCATCGTGCGCGGCTCGGTTCCCTCGGGCAGGACCACGCACGCGCCGGCGGCGCGGGCCCGCTCGACGACCCGGTAGCGGAAGGCTGCGGGGCTGAGCCGGCGGGACCGCGCGGAGCCCGGCAGTGACTCCAGCCAGGGCGCGTCCAGCGCGTCGGCGATGCTGTTGACCACGCCGTCGATCCGCTCCAGGTCATCGACCGGCAGGCCCGGGTCGACGGCGCGTACCCGGGTCGCGGTCTCGTAGCTGTTGTCCTCGGCGGCCAGAATGGACAGGCCGGTGGCGGACGCGGCCTGGGTCAGTTCCTCGACAGTGCGCGGGGGAAGGCCTGGTCCCGTCCCCGCCCCCTGGCCAGCCCGGTCCGGCCGGCCTGCCTCTGCCGCCGGCCAGCGGCCGACTACCACGACATCGGCGTCCAGTGCCCTGGCCAGCGCCTGATTGAGCTCGCTGGCGTACAGCCAAGCCGGCCCCGGGCTGAGCCCCTCGACGATGACGACGTCGGATCGCTCATAGACCGGCTCCCACACTGCGACGATCTTCTCCAGCACGGTGCCGGCTCCGCCCTCGCCGAGTTGCTGCTCCAGCTGGGCGGTGGACAGCGGTTCCGGGGGGCGGACATCTGAACGGTGCCCGCCGGAGGTGTCATGCCGAAGCTGGGTGCCTTGCCGAACCCCAGGCCCCACACCACCCGGTTGCCGGAGCGCCGGATCGGACTTGCCGGGCCGACGGCACGGCTGGTCAGATGGGAGCCATGGACCCGCTGGACAGTCAGCTCCGCTTCGTGCTCGAAGCGGACCGGCTCAAGAGCGTCCTGCGGCGCAGCACGCTGCACGACGGCTCGCGCCGGGAGAACTCCGCCGAGCACTCCTGGCATCTGGCCCTGATGGCGCTGGTGCTGGGGGAACACGCGCCGCCCGGGACCGACCTGGGAAAGGTGAGCGCGATGGTGGTGCTGCACGATCTCGTCGAGATCGACGCGGGGGACCTCTACGTGTACGCCGACGAGGCGGCTCAGCGCCGCCAGGCGGTGGCCGAGCGGGAGGCGGCGGACCGTCTTTTCGGTTTGCTCCCGGCCGGGCAGGGCGCCACGCTGCGGGCGCTGTGGGATGAGTTCGAGCAGCGGATAACCCCTGAGGCCCGCTTCGCCCGGGCCCTGGACCGGCTGCAGCCGCTGATCGCCAACTACGAGGCGGGCGGCCGGACCTGGCAGGCGAACGGGATCACCGCCGATCAGGTGCTGGCCCGGGTGCGGCTGATCGAGGACGGCTCGGCGGAGCTGGGGCAATACGCGCGCAGCCTGGTCTCCGACGCTGTCCGGCGCGGCTTCCTGCCGGCCGGTCCCTCCACCCCGGCATGACCGCCCCGGCACGGCCGGCCCCGGCACGACCGGCGCCAGACGGACCGCCCAGGTCGGCCCGAGCCGCCGGGCCCGCCGCAAGCGGTCCATGCCAGCGCCAAGTTCCGGCAGGCGGGCGGGCTTTCAGAGGTAACCGGGCCTGCTGAGCGGGTACGGGTTAACCGTGAGCCGACCCCTCTCCAGATTGTTCGCCCGCGGTAGCCATGTGCAACAGGTGCCGGACGAGAACGCGCGCCGGCGCTTCCCGTTTCCCCGCCCGGTGGACGTCGCCGAGCGGATCGAACGGGCTCCGGTCCTCGACCCCGCGGTCCGGTCACTTTCCGACGGAGTGGTCCGCGTGCTGCCCCCGGGCCCGCGAACCGACGCGCTGCACGGCGTGCCGTTCGGCCAGCCGGCCCACCCGGCGCTGGTGCGGCTGCCGCTGGGCTGCTGGACGTCGGCCGCCCTGCTGGACCTGTTTCCCGGCACCGAACGGGCGGCCCGGACGCTGATCGCCGCCGGGATCGCGGGCTCCCTGCCCGCCACCGCCACCGGCCTGGCCGACTGGTCCGCGCTGCACCGTCATCAGCAGCGCGTCGGGCTGGTGCACGCGGCGTCCGGCGCCTGCGCGGCCACGCTGTTCACCGCGTCGCTGATGGCGAGAGCGGGCGGCTTCGGGCGGGCGGGCAAGCTGCTGTCCGCGGGCGGCCTGACCGCCGCGACCATCGGCGGCTACCTGGGCGGCCACCTGGCGCTGCGGCTCGGCGCGGGCGCCAGCCACGCCGAGCCGATCGGCCATCTCGCCGGGCTGGGCTGGCATGAGCTGTGCCGGGTCTACGATCTCCCGGACGGCCGGCCGGTGCGCCGCCAGCTCGGCTACCTGAGCCTGTTCGTGCTGCGCCGCGGGACCGACGTCAGCGTGCTGTCCGATCAGTGCGCCCACCTCGGCGGCCCGCTGCACCAGGGACGGGTGGCCAGCGCCGGGGACCGTGGGGACCCTGGGGACCGTGGGGACGCCGGCTGCGTGACGTGCCCGTGGCACGGCAGCACGTTCCGCATCGATGACGGCTCGGTGGTGCACGGGCCAGCGACGGCGCGGCAGCCCGCGTTCCGCTGCCGGATCACCGACGCCGGCGTGGTCCAGGTGCAGCCGCGGGCCTAGCCGCCCGGCCCACGGACCGGCCCTAAGGAAAGAAGATCAGCTTGACGGCGGAGATCAGGCCGATGACGACGATCAGCACCCGCAGCGCGACGGGCGGGAGCCGGCGGCCGTAGCGCGCACCCAGCAGGCCGCCGATGGTGGAGCCGGCCGCGATCAGCCCGGCGAGGATCCAGGCGACGTGGGTCAGGGCGATGAACACGATCGCCGCGACGCCGTTGACGATGAAGGTCAGGCCGTTCTTGAGCGCGTTGACGCGCTGTAGCGGCTCGTCCAGGAAGACGCCGAGCAGCCCGATCATCAGCACGCCCTGGGCGGCGCCAAAGTAGCCGCCGTAGACGCCGGACCCGCACACCCCGGCCCACAGCGCCGGCCCGCCGTGCCTGCTTCCCTCGCTCCGGTGCGCGGCCAGCCAGCCGTTCAGCCTGGGCTGCAGGATGACCAGCACACAGGCGATCAGGATCAGCACCGGCACGATCACCTTGAACGTGCTGGCCGGCAGCTTCAGCAGCAGGATCGCGCCGGCCGCCGAGCCGAGCACGGACGCGGTGCCGAGCCGCGCCAGGCGCCCCCGTTGCCCGTCCAGCTCACGGCGGTAGCCGTAGGCTCCGCTGGCGGCCCCGGGCACGAGACCCACGTTGTTGGACACGTTGGCGAGGACCGGCGGGACGCCGAACGCGAGCAGCGTCGGGAAGGTGATCAGGGAACCCGAGCCGACGACGGCGTTGATACCCCCGGCGGCGACTCCCGCGGCGAAGACGGCGATGGCCTCGGGCGGCGTGACGCTCAGGGCTGGACCGCCCGTGCCGCCCAGCGCGCGTGCCGGTAATCCACCTGAAGCGGCACGCCGAAGCACCGGGAGAGGTTCCGCTCGGTGAAGACCTCCGCGATCGGGCCGGCCGCCAGCACCGATCCGCGGCGCAGCAGCATCGCGTGCGTGAAGCCGTCAGGCACCTCTTCGACGTGGTGGGTGACCAGCACCATCATCGGCGCCTTGGCGTCGCGGGCGAGAATGGACAGGCGCCGCACCAGGTCCTCGCGGCCGCCGAGATCCAGCCCGGCGGCCGGCTCGTCCAGCAGCAGCAGCTCGGGATCGGGCATCAGGGCCCGCGCGATCTGCACCCGCTTGCGCTCGCCCTCGGACAGCGTGGCGAACCGGCGCCTGATCAGGTGCGCGCACCCGAGCGCGTCCAGCAGTTCCACGGCCCGCGTGACGTCGGACGACTCGTATTCCTCCCGCCACCGTCCGAGAATCGCGTATGAGGCGGTGAGGACCAGGTCGATGACCTTCTCCCCGGGCGGCACCTTCTCCGCCAGCGACGCGCTCGCCATGCCGATCCGGGGCCGCAGTTCGAAGACATCCACGTCGCCGAGCCGCTCGCCGAGCACATCCACCGTCCCCTCGGTGGGGAACAGCGTGGTCGCGGCGACCTGGAGGAGGGTCGTCTTGCCCGCGCCGTTCGGGCCGATCAGGATCCAGCGCTCGTCCTCGTGCGCGGTCCAGTCGATGTCGCGCAGCAGCATCGACGTCTCGCGGCGGACACCCACACCGGACAGCCGCAAGACTTCATCGGACATCTGGTTGCCTCCCTCTCCAGCGCGGCGGGCAGCCGGCTCGTGCGCACCGGACGTGCGCCGGCGGCCGGCCCGGACGCGGCCGGGCGCCGGGCCCCGGAACCATCATCGTCTACGCTCACCCGGGCGCACGACCCGAGCACCGGAAAACCAGCCGCGACGTCAGTCACGCCCGGCGTGCCGGACCGCGTACAGCGCGGCCTGGGTGCGGTCCTGCACGCCCAGCTTGGCCAGGACCGAGCTGACGTGAGTCTTGACGGTCTTCTCCGAGACGTTCAGCTGGCGGGCGATCTCCCGGTTGGACAGCCCGTGCGCGATCTGGCCGAGGACCTCACGCTCGCGCGCGGTCAGCGACTCCAGTCCACCCCAGCCGGGCGGCCGCCCCGGCCACCACGGGCCGGTCCCGGGCGCCGCACCGCCGGAGGGCACCAGCGAGCCCGCCGCTCCCGGGCCGAGCAGCATGTTCCCGTCGTTGACGGCCCGGATAGCGCGCACCAGCGCGTCCGGGTCGACGTCCTTGTACAGGAAGCCGGACGCCCCCGAGCGCAGCGCCAGGCTGACCTGCGCCGGGTCGTTGCCGCTGGTCAGCACCAGGACGCGGGACGGCAGGCCGCGTTTCCGCAGCTCCCGCAGCACCGTGATCCCGTCCATGCCCGGCAGCTTCAGGTCGAGCAGGATCACGTCCGGGACGAGTCCGGCGGCCAGCGCGAGCGCCTGCTCGCCGTCCGCCGCCTCGCCGGTCACGTCGATGCCGTCGTTCACCTCCAGCAGGACCCGCAGGCCCTGGCGGACGACCGGATGATCGTCGACGAGGAGCACCGTCATCCGGTCAGCCACGCCCGGCTCCGGCGCCGTGCACCGCGGCGTCCCCGGCGTCCCGCGCCGCGGCGTCCCCGGCGGTCCGCGCCGGGACCGGCACGGCGAGCTTGACCGTGGTGCCCGCGCCGGGGGCCGACCGGATCGTCAGCGTTCCCCCGGCCGATGCGGCCCGCCCGCGCATCGAGGCGAAGCCGAGGCCGTCCGGCGCGCCCGGCGCGAACCCGGAGCCGTCGTCGGTGACCTCCAGGATGACCCGGCGCGGGGTGCGCGACAGCCGGACGCCGATGCGGGCGGCGCCCGAGTGCCGCAGCGCGTTGTGCAGCGCCTCCTGCGCGACGCGGTACAACGCAGCTTCCTGGTCTTCGCTCAGCGCGGGCAGTTCCGCGGCGGCGAAACGGACCGTCACCCCGTGCGCCCGCCCGGCGAGGATCGCGTACCGGCGCAGGGACCCGGCCAGCCCCGCCTCGCCCAGCTCGGGCGGCGCCAGCCCGTCGATGACGGCGCGCAGCTCGGCGTGGGCCTCGGCGCCGAGCTGCGCGACCGCTTCCATCTCGGCGGCGGCCCGCCCGGCGTCCCGGCCGGCCAGCACCGCCGCGGCGCGGGCCCGCGCGCGCAGGCTGAACAGCTTCTGCGATACGGCGTCGTGCAGGTCACGGGCCAGCCGGGAGCGTTCTTCGAGCACCGACAGCTCGCGGTTGCGCTCCGACAGCCGCGCGTTCGTCAGCGCGATCGCGGCGTGCGCGGCGAACAGCGCGAGCAGTTCCTGGTCCCGCGCGGTGAACTCGGCCGTGCCGGGCGCGGCCTTGTTGGCCACGAAGATGATCGCGAGGACCTGCTCGCCGTCCTTGACCGGCACGCCGAGAAACCCGGACAGCACCGGGTGAGCGGGCGGCCATCCTTCGAACCGGGGGTCGGCGCGGATGTCGGCCAGCCGCAGCGGCTGCGCCTCGCGCAGCAGCACCCCGAGCATGCCGTGCTGGCGCGGCAGCGGGCCGATCGCCCGCCACTCGCTGCCGGAGATCCCGTCCACGATGAACTCGGCGAAGGTGCCGTGCGGGCCGGGCACGCCGAGCGCCGCGTAGCGCGCCCCGGCCAGTGAGCGCGCCGACCGGACGATGACCTGCAGGACGTCGCGGACGCACATCTGCCGGCTGACCGACAGCACGACCTGGCTGACCCGGCACAGCTCATCCAGGCTGCCCGCGCCGTCCCCGGCCGCCGGTTCCGCGCTCATCGTGCTTCCCGCTCGCTCCGGGGGCGCTGGAAGGCGCCCTTCCGCCCGCTGATTACCCGACGTTACCCGCGCGCCGCGGGCGCCGCATCAGCCAGCGGTCCTACGACCATCGGACCAGGCCCGCCCGGCCGGCGGCCCGATGCGCGGCCTCCCGGGCCCGCCTAGCGTTCGGCACATGAGCCTGAACGCCATCACATCCACGGCTTCCGCGGCCCGCACCGCCCTCGTCACCGGGGCGTCTCGTGGCCTTGGCCGGGCGCTGGCCGGCTGGCTCGCCGGGGCCGGGTACGCGCTCGTCATCGACGCGCGGGACGGCGCCGCCCTGGAGGCGGCCCGCACCGCCCTGCACGCCGCGGCGGCCGGGGCTCCCGTCGTGGCCATCCCCGGCGACGTCGCCGACCCCGCGCACCGGGCCGCGCTGCGCGAGGCGGCGGAGGCGCTCGGCGGCGTGGACCTGCTGGTCAACAACGCGGGGACGCTGGGCGCCAATCCTTTGCCGGCGCTGGCCGACTACCCGCTGGCCGAGCTGCGGGACGCCTTCGAGGTCAACGTGGTCGCACCGGTCGCCCTCAGCCAGGCCCTGCTGCCGTCGCTGCGGCGGCGCGGCGGCGCGATCCTCAACATCACCTCCGACGCCGCCACCGGCGCGTACGCGGGCTGGGGCGGGTACGGCGCGGTCAAGGCCGCGCTGGAGCAGGTGTCGAACGTGCTGGCCGCCGAGGAGAACGCGGTCCGGGTCTGGTGGGCCGATCCCGGTGACCTGCGCACCCGCATGCACGCCGCGGCCTTCCCCGGCGAGGACATCTCCGACCGGCCGCTGCCGGAGGAGGTCGTCCCGGGCTTCGCCCGGCTGATCAGCGACCGGCTGCCGAGCGGCCGTTACCGCGCCGCGGAGCTGGCGCCGGTTACCGGCCCCGTGCCCGCCCACGGCGGTGCGGGCCGGTGAGCATCGACTTCACGCTCCCCGCGGAACTGGAGGCACACGATCCGCCCGAGGCCCGGGGCACGCCGCGGGACGGCGTCCGGATGCTGGTCAGCCGGCGGGCGGCGGGCCGGGTCAGTCATCACGCGTTCACCGACCTGCCCGGGCTGCTGCAACCCGGTGACCTGATCGTGGTCAACACCTCGGGCACGCTGCCCGCCGAGGTCCGGGCCGGCGGCACGCTGGCCGTGCACTTCTCCACCCCGCTGCCGGACGGCGGCTGGCTGATCGAGCTGCGCACGATCGCCGGGACGGCCACGGTGCCGCGGCAGGACGGGACCCCCGGGACCGCCATGGAGCTGCCGGGCGGCGCGCGGCTGACGCTGGCCGAGCGGGTCACCGGCCGCCTGTGGCGCGCGCGGCTGTCCACCGCCGTGGTGCCATACCTGCACCGGCACGGTGTCCCGATCCGCTACTCCCACGTCCGGCGGGACTGGCCGCTGGCGGCCTACCAGACCGTCTTCGCCACCCGCCCGGGCAGCGCGGAGATGCCCAGCGCGAGCCGCCCCTTCACCCCGGAGATGGTGACCCGGCTCGTCGCACGCGGCATCACGTTCGCGCCGCTGACGCTCGACACCGGTGTCTCGTCGCTGGAAGGCGACGAGGAGCCCTACCCGGAGCCCTACGACGTGCCGCCGGCCACCGCGCGGCAGGTGAACCTGGCCCGGCGCAGCGGCGGCCGGGTCATCGCGGCCGGCACCACGGTGGTGCGCGCGCTGGAAACCGCGGCGAGGGCGCGCCCGGCCGCCGACGGCATGGTCACCGCGTCCGCGGGCTGGACCGATCATGTCGTCACCCCCGCGTCGGGTCTGCTGGCCGCCGACGGCCTGCTGACCGGGCTGCACGAGCCGCGCTCGTCACACCTGCGGATGCTGGAGGCGTTCGCCGGGCCGGATCTGCTGGGCCGCTGCTACCACGCGGCCATCGGCGGCCGGTACCTGTGGCACGAGTTCGGCGACGTGCATCTGCTGCTCCCGTAACACGGCCGGCCGGGTAGCGTTGCTCGCGCGATGAATGCCACCCGGACCACCGTGCTGATCACCCTCAGCGGGCATGACCGGCCAGGGGTCACCTCCCGCCTGTTCGCCGCGCTGACCGGCCACGATCTCAGCGTGCTCGACATCGAGCAGGTCGTCATCCGCGGGCGGCTCGTGCTCGGGGTGCTGTGTGCCTCGGCCGGGCCGCCGGATCTGACCGCCATCCACCGGAAGGTCAGCGCGCTGGCCGCCGACCTGGGGCTCGACGCGGAGATCACCACCGGCTCCCACGACACCCCGCGGCGGCGGGGGCGGCTGCACGTCTCGCTGCTGGGCAGCCCGCTGTCGCCCGCCGCGGTCGCCGCGATCGCCGGCCGCATCGCCGCGCACGGCGCCAACATCGACCGGATCTCGCGGCTCGCGCAGCACCCGGTGACGTGCATCGAGATGGAGGTTTCCGGCGCGGACCCGGCCACACTGCGCGCCGAGCTGTCCCGTGAGGCGGCCCAGCGGCAGGTGGACGTGGCGGTCCAGCGGGGCGGGCTGCGGCGGCGGGGCATGCGGCTGATCGTCATGGACGTCGACTCGACGCTGATCAGGGACGAGGTCATCGACCTGCTCGCGGAGCGGGCCGGCTGCGCCGAGGCGGTGGCGAAGGTCACCGAGGCGACCATGCGCGGTGAGCTGGACTTCGGCGCGTCCCTGCGGGAGCGGGTGGCACTGCTGTCCGGGCTCAGCGAGGACGTGCTCGGCGACGTCCGCCGTTACCTGCGGCTCACGCCCGGGGCGCGGACCCTGGTCCGGACGCTGAAGCGGCTCGGGTACCGGTGCGGGATCGTCAGCGGCGGCTTCACCCAGATCATAGACCCGCTCGCCGCCGAGCTGGGCATCGACTACGTGGCCGCCAACGTGCTGGACATCGCGGGCGGCAAGCTGACCGGCCGGCTGAGCGGCCCGGTCATCGACCGCCCCGGGAAAGCCGAGGCGCTGCGCCGGTTCGCCCGGCAGGCCGGCGTCCCCCTGGCTCAGACGGTAGCGATCGGTGACGGGGCCAACGACCTGGACATGATCGCCCTGGCCGGGCTGGGCGTCGCGTTCAACGCCAAACCGGTGGTCCGGGACGCGGCCGACACGGCGCTGAGCCTGCCCTACCTGGACACGGTGCTGTATCTGCTGGGGCTGTCCAGCGACGAGCTGGAAGACGACGACACCGAGGCCGCCATCACCGGCTGACAACGCCGCGGGCGGGCCCGCGCGGCGATCGCGCGGGCCCGCCCGGCTGGCGGCTGGGGCCGGTCAGGAGTCGGGCGCCTGGGCGCGGTGGGTGGCCGACGCGCCCTTGCCGTTCGCCGTGTCCGGGCCGCCCGGGACGGCGGGCGCGGCTGAGGCCCTGGATGCCTGTTCCCGCGCCAGGGAGGCGCCCGGAGCAGCCGGGGCGGCCGGGGCGATCTCGTCCGCGGTCCCGGCGGCGACCGCCGCCGTGCCCCCGGCGTCGTCTCCGGCATCCAGGCGGGCCGAGCGCCGCTTGGAGATCACGACCGCGGCGACGATGATGATCACGGCACCGACCGCGACCCCGGTCCGCAGCCCCACGTTGCTGCTGTACTTGACCACGCTGGTCGCGATCAGCAACGACACCAGGTTCATCACCTTGAGCAGCGGGTTGATGGCAGGTCCCGCGGTGTCCTTGAACGGGTCGCCCACGGTGTCGCCGATGATGGTGGCCTCGTGCGCCTCGGAGCCCTTGCCGCCATAGTTGCCGTCCTCGACGAGCTTCTTGGCGTTGTCCCAGGCGCCGCCGGAGTTGGCCAGGAACACCGCCATGAGGACCCCGGCCGCGATCGCGCCGGCCAGGTAGGCGCCGAGCGGCGCGTAGCCAAACGCGAAACCGATCGCGATCGGCGCCAGGACGGCCAGCAGGCCGGGGGTCACCAGTTCACGCAGCGAGTCCCGGGTGCAGATGTCCACCACCCGCCCGTACTCGGGCTTTTCGGTGTAGTCCATGATCCCCGGGTGGGTGCGGAACTGGTTGCGGACCTCGAGGACCACCCGCTGCGCCGCCCGGCCGACCGCACTGATCAGCAGGCTGGCGAACATGAACACGACGGCCGCGCCGACGATCACCCCGACCAGGACATTGGGGTGGTCCACCGAGAGGCTGAACGAGCCCGCCGCCTTGCCCAGCGACTGCTCGACCGTGGTCCGGAACGAGCCGAACAGGGCCGTCGCCGCGAGCACCGCGGTCGCGATCGCGATGCCCTTGGTGATCGCCTTGGTGGTATTGCCCACCGCGTCCAGCTGGGTGAGGATCTGCGCGCCCTCTCCCTCGACGTCACCGGACATCTCGGCGATACCCTGCGCGTTGTCGGTGACCGGGCCGAAGGAGTCCATCGAGACGATGACGCCGACCGTGGTCAGCAGGCCGAGGCCCGCCATGGCCACCGCGAACAGCGCGATGGTGGCGTTCCCGGTGCCGAGCAGGAACCCGCCGAACACCGCGCCGCCGATCAGCAGCGCGGCGTACACGCCGGACTCCAGGCCGGTCGAGACGCCGGACAGGATGACCGTGGCCGCACCGGTGAGCGAGCTTTCCCCGATGTCGCGGACCGGCTTGCGGCTGGTCTCGGTGAAGTACCCGGTGAGCAGCTGGATCGCGCTGGCCAGGACGATGCCGATCAGGATGGCGCCGAACGCGATCCAGCGCGGGCTGTCGCCGTGGTGCAGGATGCCGACGTCGGTGACGCCCTTGAGCTGGCTGAAACTGCTCGGCAGGTACGTGAAGCAGGCGATCGCCACGCCGATGACCGAGACCACGGCGGAGATGAAGAAGCCGCGGTTGATCGCGGTCATCCCGCTGCGGTCGTTCTTCCGCGGGACGACGGAGAAGATGCCAATGACCGCGGTGATGATGCCGATCGCGGGGATGATCAGCGGGAAGACCAGGCCATCGTCGCCGAACGCGACCTTGCCGAGGATCAGCGAGGCCACCAGCATGACCGCGTAGGACTCGAACAGGTCGGCCGCCATGCCCGCGCAGTCACCGACGTTGTCACCGACGTTGTCGGCGATCGTCGCCGCGTTCCGCGGATCGTCTTCGGGGATGCCCTGCTCCACCTTGCCGACCAGGTCCGCGCCCACGTCAGCGGCCTTGGTGTAGATGCCGCCGCCGACACGCATGAACATCGCCAGCAGCGCCGCGCCGAAGCCGAACCCCTCCAGCACGTTCGGTGCGTTCTCCCGGTAGATCAGGACCACGACGCACGCACCCAGCAGGCCGAGCCCGACCGTGAACATGCCGGCCACGCCGCCGGTCCGGAACGCGATCCGCATCGCGCGATTCTTGCCGTCCTCGCGCGCCGCCGCGGCCACCCGGACATTGCCGCGGACCGTCAGAGACATGCCCGTGAAACCGGTCAGCCCCGAGAAAAGCGCGCCGACCAGGAAAAATATGCTCCGGCCCCAGCGGACTCCGGGGCCGTCCGCGGGCAGCACCAGCAGGATGAAGAAAATGATCACAACAAAGACGCCAAGCGTCCGGAACTGGCGCTTGAGATAGGCCGCCGCGCCCTCCTGGACCGCGCGCGCGATCTCCTGCATGCGCTCGGTGCCCTGGCTCGCCGCCAGCACCTCGCGGACCAGGCCCGCGGCCACTCCCAGGGCCAGCAGCGCGACCACCGCCGCGATCACGATCCACAGCAAGTTACCGCCGGTTACACTGACGGACCCGCCCGCCGCCGCAGCGGCGCTGATCGAAAACAATTCGTCGTCCTCCTTGACCCTCGAGCCAGGCTCGATGCCCGCTTTGGGCGACCGTACGTTAGCTCACCGCACGGGCCGCACGCTGATGGGCGCCCAGGGCGGCGGTCGGCCGCGCCCGGCGCCGGGCAGTGGCGCATGCACTGAGTAGTGCCACCAAGACAGTGGCGGGAGTCTACGCAGGCGGCACGGCAATGGTAAAGGCAGGGTCCTTCCTAACGGATCCGAGACACTTCTGTGATCCAAATATGCCCGAATAGAAACATAAATGGCCGGGCCTGGATGTTCGGCGGCCGGGACTGCGGAAACGGGCCGGCGGCTAGCTCGCGGCCGCCGTGGCAGGCCAGCTCATGCGCACGCTGAGGCCCGATCCGGTGGACACGACCTGCACCTCGTCGGCCAGACCGGAGATCACGGCGAGACCGAACGCGGCCGGGAACGCGCCGTCCCTCGGCTCCGCGGGCACGGGCCGCAGCGGCGTCGACCCGCCGTTCGAGGCGGACACGGCGGCGGTGTCCATGACCGGGGCGAGCCCGCCCGCGTCGGGCCCGGCGTCCGGGGGCGCGGCGTCGGTCACCACGACCTCGAAACGCCCGCCCAGATCGGTAAGCTCGATCCGGACCGGCTCGGCCGGGCAGTGCCGCCGGTGCGCCTCCACCGCCCGCGAGCAGGCCTCGCCCACGGCGAGGCGTACCTCGTCCAGCAGAGCCTCGGCCACCCCGCTGCGGCGGGCGACAGCGGTCGCGACCAGCCGCGCCGTGCGGACGTGCGCGGGCAGCGGCGTAAACGTGACTTCGACGGTGGCCATCGCGGGAGAATCAGCCAGCTACGCGCTACTTCTCAGCTTTGCGGGCGGCGATGGCCTCATCCACCGTGTCATGGATGCCGAAGACCTTCGTGAGGCCGGTGATCCGGAAGATCTTGAGGATCCGCTCCTGCGTGCAGACCAGGTCGAGCGACCCGTCGTAGGCGCGCACGCGCTTAAGTCCCCCAACGAGGACCCCGAGACCGGTAGAGTCGAGAAACTCCACCCTCTCCATGTTCACGACCAGGTTGTAGTTGTTCTTATTGACCAGATCGATCAGCAGCTCCCGGAGCCGCGGTGCGGTATATACGTCGATCTCGCCCTCAACATCGACGACTTCGATGCCGTCCTGTGTGTGGTGACCCAGCTTCAGTTCCACAAAATCCTCCAGCGCCATGCAGTCGTCGTCTCCGCGTCCCGTCCTCGCCATGGGGTCTGGCGGACCCGGGACGCGGAACGATCCTCGGGGCATTCAACCACGCTCCGGTGTCATGTCTATACGAAATCCAGGTGCCGGGCACGCGACGACAGCAGATGAGGCACTGAGCACCCGTGGCCGCAATCACGCCCCTGCCGAGTCAGCCAGGACCGGAGCAGGGCTCCCGGCCGGCCTGGCGGGCGGCGCCCGGTGACGGCCCGGCCCGCGGGCCGGGCCGGCCGCTGCGCGCCGCCCCCGAACCCCCCGGGGGTGCGGCGGTACCGGCCGGCCGTGCGGCGGTTCCCGCCCTCGGCATGCTGCGCGAAGGCGAGCGCACCGGCCGCCTGATCCACCTGGAAGAGATCCCGGCCCGCCCCGGCGTCCCGGCGGCCTGGCCGGACTGGGTTCCCGCCGAGCTGACCGCGGCGCTGGACCGCTGCGGCGTCCGCACGCCGTGGTCCCACCAGGTCATCGCGGCTGACCACGCCCGGCACGGCCGCCACGTGATCATCTCGACCGGCACCGCGTCGGGGAAGTCACTCGGCTACCTGGTGCCGGCCCTGACCGGGATCCGGGAGGGCGGTACGGTGCTGTACATCGCGCCGACCAAGGCGCTGGCCGCCGACCAGCTCGCCGCGATCCGGGCGCTCGCGCTGCCCGGCGTGCGGGCGGTCACGCTGGATGGTGACAGCAGTGCGGGCGAGCGCGCCTGGGCCCGGTCCCATGCCGACTACCTGCTCACCAATCCCGACATGCTGCACCACGTGCTGCTGCCGCAGCACCGGCGCTGGTCCGGGTTCCTCGGCCACCTGCGGTACGTGATCATCGACGAGTGCCACGGGTACCGGGGGGTCTTCGGCTCGCACGTGGGGCACGTCGTCCGGCGGCTGCGCCGGGTCGCCGCGCACCACGCCCCGGCCGCCAGCCCGGTCTTCATCCTGGCCTCCGCGACCGCCCGGCACCCGGGCGAGACCGCGCGCCGGCTGACCGGCCTGGCGGCCGAGGAGGTCACCGCCGACGGATCGCCGCGCGGCCCCGTGTCGTTCGCCATGTGGGAGCCGCCGCTGACCCCGGCCCGTGGCGAAGCGGGCGCGCCGGTCCGGCGGACGGCCACCGCCGAGGCGGCCGAGCTGCTCGCCGGGATGGTCCGCAAGGACGTCGCGACGCTGGCGTTCGCCCGCTCGCGGCAGGGCGCCGAATCCGTCGCCCTGCACGCCAAGCGGCTCCTCGCCGAGCAGGGAGCCGGCCGCCACGCCGCCCGGGTCGCGGCGTACCGCTCGGGCTACCTGGCCGAGGACCGGCGCAGCGTCGAGGCAGCGCTGCGCGACGGCCGCCTGACCGGCCTGGCCACCACGACCGCCCTTGAGCTGGGGGTCAACATCACCGGGCTCGACGCGGTGCTCATTGCGGGCTGGCCGGGGACCCGGGCCTCGCTCTGGCAGCAGGCGGGCCGGGCCGGGCGGCGGGGCACCGGCGCGGTGGCGGTCCTGATCGCCCGGGACGACCCGCTGGACACCTACCTGGTGCACCATCCCGAGATCCTGCGGCACCCGGTCGAGGCGACCGTGCTCGATCCCGACAACCCCTACGTGCTGGCCCCGCACCTGTGCGCGGCCGCCGCCGAGCTGCCGCTGACCGAGGCCGACCTTGCCCTGTTCGGCGCGGGAGCCGCCGTGGTGGCCGAGGATCTGTGCCGGCGTTCCCTGCTGCGCCGCAGGCCGTCCGGCTGGTACTGGACGCGCCGGGCGCGCGCGGCCCGGATGACCAGCCTGCGCGGTACAGGTGCCGAGCCGGTCAAGATCGTCGAGGAGACGACCGGCCGGCTCGTCGGGACGGTGGACGAGCCGTCCGCGCACGTGCTCGCGCATGACGGCGCCACTTACCTGCACCAGGGGGATACCTACCTGGTCAGCACGCTGGACCTGGCCGACGGGGTGGCGCTGGTCGGCCTCGGCGATCCCGGGTACGTGACCTCCGCCCGGCAGGTGACCAAGATCGAGGTGATCGGCCAGCAGCGGCAGATGCGCTGGGACGAGGCACAGGTGTGCTTCGGCGATGTCCAGGTCACCAGGCAGGTCACCTCATTCGTCCGGCGCCGGGCGGACACCGGCCGGCCGCTGGGCGAGGTCCCGCTGGACCTGCCGCCGCGCACCTTGCGCACCCGCGCGATGTGGTGGACGGTCTCCGCCGCGCAAGCGGCCTGGCTGGCCGGGTCCGGGGTGGATCTGCCCGGCGCCGCGCACGCGGCCGAGCACGCCTCCATCGGCCTGCTGCCGTTGTTCGCCACCTGCGACCGCTGGGACATCGGCGGTGTCTCCACCGATCTGCACCCGGCGACCGGGCGGCTGACCGTGTTCGTCTACGACGGGCACGAGGGCGGCGCCGGGTTCGCCGAACGCGGCTTTGACGCCGCGGCCGCCTGGCTCGCGGCGACCCGGCAGGCGATCGCGTCGTGTGAGTGCGAAGCCGGCTGCCCATCGTGCATACAGTCGCCGAAGTGCGGAAACGGGAACATGCCGCTGTCCAAGAGCGGGGCCCTGGCGCTGCTGGACACGGTCCTCGCCGCGAGCGGGCCACGCGCGGCCGGGCCCGGCGAAAAGGGGGCGGCCCTCGCCGGGGGGGAGAGCGAGGGCCGCCGCACGGTCCGGCCCTGGGGGGGGAGGAGCCGAACCGGCTTCAAGCGAAGCTTATCGCGAATCGGGTGCGCGGACACACTTCAGGACAAACTAAGGACCTTCCGCGCCAATCAGCATTAGAACATAAGCGGCGCGATCTGGATAGTACGGGCGAGGACTGAGCTCTGTATCATGGCGAGAAGCGGCGCGGCATTCTTTGATCTCGACAAGACCCTCATCTCGAGATCGAGCACGCTGGCGTTCTCCTGGCCCTTCTACCGCCATGGCCTGATCTCCCGTACGGCCATGATCCGGGGCGCCTTTGCGCAGGCGGTGTTCCGGCGAGCCGGCGCAGATCACGAGCGGATGGAGCGTATTCGCAGCCAGGCGAGCCAGCTGTGCCAGGGCTGGCAGGCCGAGCGGGTCCGCGAGATCGTCAGCAGGCACCTGGACGAGATCATCGTCCCGCATCTGTACGCAGAGGCGAGGGCACTTGTGTCCGGGCATCACGAGGCGGGCCGAGACGTCATCGTCGTCAGCGCGTCCGGCCACGAGGTGGTCGACCCGATCGCCGCGCTGCTCGGCGCGGACACGGTGATCGCGACGACAATGGTCATCGCCGATGGCCGGTATACCGGCGACGTCGCCTGCTACGTCTACGGCGAGGCGAAGGCCGCGAGGATGCGCGAGCTGGCGGCGCAGCGCGGATACCAGCTCGCCGATTGCTACGCCTACAGCGACTCGATCACCGACCTGCCGATGCTGGAGGCTGTGGGTCACCCGACCGCGGTCAATCCTGACCGGGCCCTCCGGCAGCTGGCGGCCGCCCGCGACTGGCCAATCCTGTCCTTCGCGGCGCCCCCTCGCCGGCGCAGGCAGCGCCGCTTATTCCCGATCGCGCCCATTCGCTAAACCACCCGTTCACGGCATGCGACGGTGCTTACTGATCGATGTCACGAATTGATTACGCCAGGGCCTTTCCAAGTCCCGGCATTCGTCGTAGAAAGGACTCACGGACACCGAAACGTCCGGGCACGACAGCCGGGAACCCACGCGCGACCAGCCACGAGAGGCTCTCCGGCCAGGAACGCCGTAGACGTTCTAGCGCCTATACCGGCGCAGGCGGAGGCAACGGCCTGGCAGGCGAGCGTAAGGCGCGCGCCTGGTACCCCAGCAGACAGTGCATTGCGACGGCGCCCCTTCCGGGGGCGCCGTTCGCATGCCGGGCGGCACAATCGTCACGGCCTGCAGTCACCTCCGTGCGCACCGCGCACGACACGCCTGTCCGTGCCCTCGCTGCACCTATACCAACGGACGGGGTACGATCCCGCTCTTGCGTCAAACGGGTGATAGCGCTGAACTGGTGACGGACACACGATACCGATGAGGCGGAGGGTGCCACGCGTGTTACTTGGCAGCAGGCGCAAACTGCGCCTGACGGGATGAGGGGCCCCTCCAAACAATGCGCCCCGGCGAGAAATTGTCTCAAATACCGCAAAAGCCGCGAATCGGCGGCCGGTAAAACAGCTCGCCCTCACAAAGTTCGCGGAAGAACGGAGTCAGCGTTGACCAAAGAGACTCTTTCCAACCTGCTGCAAGAATCGCGCCGATTTGATCCGCCACCCGAACTGGCCGCCCACGCGAACGTGACGGCCGACGTGTATACGGCCGACGTGTATAAGGAGGCCGCTGCCGACCGCCTCGGCTTCTGGGCGGACAAGGCCCGGCGGCTCGACTGGGAACGGCCCTGGGATCAGGTCCTCGACTGGTCACGGGCCCCGTTCGCCAGGTGGTTCACCGGCGGCACCATCAACGCCTCGGTCAACTGCGTGGACCGGCATGTGGCTGCGGGGCACGGCGACCGGGTGGCCTATTACTTTGAAGGCGAGCCGGGTGACGAGCGGGTCATCACCTACGCCGACCTGAAGGACGAGGTCTGCCGGACCGCCAACGCGCTCACCGAGCTGGGCGTGCGCAAGGGCGATCGTGTGGCGATCTACATGCCGATGATCCCGGAGACCGTGATCGCCATGCTCGCGTGCGCCCGGCTGGGCGCCCCGCACATGGTGGTCTTCGGCGGATTTTCCGCCGACGCGCTCAGCTCCCGGATTCTCGACTGCGACGCGCACGTGGTGATCACCGCCGATGGCGGGTACCGGCGCGGCAGCGCGAGCGCGCTCAAGCCGGCGGTGGATGAGGCTCTCAAGGACTGCCCCGACGTCAGGTCCGTGCTCGTGGTCCGGCGTACCGGCCGGGACATCGACTGGACCGAGGGCCGCGACGTGTGGTGGGACGACGTGGTGGCCCGGCAGTCCGCCGAGCACACGCCGGAAGCGCACGATGCGGAGCATCCGCTGTACGTGATGTACACCTCGGGTACGACGGCCAAGCCCAAGGGCATCCTGCACACGACCGGCGGTTACCTGACCCAGGTCTCGTTCACGCACTGGGCGGTCTTCGACATCAAGCCGGAGACCGACGTGTTCTGGACGGCCGCCGACATCGGCTGGGTCACCGGCCACTCCTATATCGTCTACGGCCCGCTCTCCAACGGCGCGACTTCGATCATGTACGAGGGGACGCCGGACACGCCGAACCGCGGCCGCTGGTGGGAGATCGTCAGCAAGTACGAGGTCTCGATTCTCTACTGCGCCCCCACCGCCATCCGTACCTTCATGAAGTGGGGCGAGGACATCCCTGCCAAGTACGACGTGTCCAGCCTGCGACTGCTGGGCTCGGTGGGCGAGCCCATCAACCCGGAGGCCTACGTCTGGTACCGCCAGAACATCGGCGGGGGCCGCTGCCCGGTCGTCGACACCTGGTGGCAGACGGAAACCGGCGCGCTCATGATCAGCCCGCTGCCCGGGGTGACGTCCGGCAAACCGGGCGCGGCGATGCAGGCGCTGCCCGGGATCACGGTCGACGTCGTGGACGATACCGGGACTACCGTCCCGGACGGCGGGGGCGGGTTCCTCGTCATCAAGGAGCCGTGGCCGTCGATGCTCCGCACCATCTGGGGCGACGATGAGCGGTACATCAAGACGTACTGGTCACGGTTCGAGGGCATGTACTTCGCCGGTGACGGGGCGAAAAAGGACGCGGACGGCGATCTGTGGCTGCTTGGCCGCGTGGACGACGTCATGCTCGTGTCCGGCCACAACATCTCCACCACGGAGGTTGAATCCGCGCTCGTCTCGCACCCGCGGGTCGCCGAGGCCGCCGTCGTCGGGGCCAGCGACCCGGTCACCGGGCAGGGCATCGTGGCGTTCACGATCCTGCGCGGGGACGGCGGGCAGGACGGTGACGACCTGGCCAACGAGCTGCGCAACCATGTGGCGCAGGTCCTCGGGCCGATCTGCCGCCCGCGGCAGATCCTCGTGGTCGCGGAGCTGCCGAAGACCCGGTCGGGCAAGATCATGCGGCGGCTGCTGCGCGACGTGGCCGAGCACCGGTCGCTCGGAGACGTGACCACGCTGACTGACAGCTCGGTGATGGATCTGATCTCCGAGCAGCTGCCCACGGCGAAGGCCGACGACTGAACCAGCGCGCTGCTGCCGCCCCCGCGGCGTGGCCCACCGGCCACGCCGCGGGTGCACATTATGCCCGGCGGACGTCACCCGGCATAATGATCTTTTGCGGCGCGTACCTCACCGGCGATGGACGTTGCGGGCGCTAGCCTTGAACCTAGCGGGTGCCGGGGGAAAACGGCGCCGGGCCGGCCCGGCGCAAGTTGCCGCGCTGCGGTCCCGCGGTGCCGGGACGGACGCGACACCCATCCCGCGCGACAGCGGACAGATGCGAGCGCACGATGGGAGAAGAACCGATGGCGCAAACCGGAACGCCGCGGCCCGCGGGCAGCGACCAGTCACTGGGCGAGCTCGTGGCCCAGGCAACGAACGACGTCTCGCAGCTGTTCCGGGGGGAGCTGAACCTGGCCAAGGCCGAGCTGCGCATTGACGCGCGCCGGATCGGTGTGGCCGCGGGCCTGATCGGCGCGGCCGCCTTCATCGGCTGCCTGGTGCTCGTCATGCTCTGCTTCGCCTTGGCGTACGGCCTGCAGGCACTCGGCATCTGGGACTGGGCCTCGTTTCTCATCGTCGCCGGTGTCTGCCTGGTCGTGATCGCCCTGGCCGCGCTGATTGCGGTGCTGCGGGTGCGCGGGGTAACCGGTCTGCGCGCCACCAGGAGCAGCGTGCAGGACACGATCACGATGCTGCGCGGCGGCGACCAGCGCCCGGAAATCGCCGGGCCGGTCCAGCAGTGAGCGCACCTCGATGACCACCGGCACTGACTCGGCCACCCATATCGACGGGCCCTGGATGCACCGGTTCGTCAGTGCCAACGGCTCCCGTTTCCACGTCGCGGAAAGCGGCGACGGCCCGCTCGTGCTGCTGCTGCACGGGTTTCCCGAGTTCTGGTGGACGTGGCGGCGGCAGCTCGCGTCGCTGCCCGCGGCGGGATTCCGGGCCGTCGCTGCCGATCTGCGTGGCTACGGCGGCAGCGACAAGCCCCCGCGCGGCTACGACCTGGTCACCGCGGCCGCCGACGTGGCCGGGCTGGTCCGTGCGCTCGGCGAAGCCAACGCGATCGTCGTCGGGCACGACTGGGGCGGCCTGGTGGCCTGGACGGTCGGCGCGTACTTCCCGAAGATGGTCCGGCGTCTCGCGGTCGTGTCGGTCGCCCACCCGCTGCGCATGCGCGGAGCGATGTTCGCCGAACCGCTCAGCCACCGGCGCCGCAACGGTCACATGCTCGCCTTCCAGCTGCCGATCGTGCCGGAGCGGCAGCTGGTGCGCGACGACGCCGAACTGGTCGGGCGCATGCTGGCCGACTGGTCCGCATCGGGATGGCCGGACGGCGAGACCGCGCGGGTGTACCGCAGGGCCATCCAGATACCGTCCGTGGCCCATTCGGCTATGGAGTACTACCGGTGGTTCTTCCGCTCGACCCTGCGCCCCGACGGCATGCGCTACACGCACCGGATGCGGGTGCCCATCCAGGCCCCGACGCTGCAGGTGCACGGCGCTCTGGACATCTGCGTGCTGCCCAGTACCGCGCGTGGGGCGGGCCGCCACGTGGAGGGCCCGTACCGGTGGCGCATGATCGACGGCGCCGGGCACTTTCCGCATGAGGAGCGCGCCGACCAGTTCGACGCCGAGCTCCGCGGCTGGCTGACAGACCCCGAGCCGGAACGATGACGGGGACGGCCCGGGACCGCGATCCGGCGGGCCGGCCACGCAGCGCCCGGCCGCGTGACGGTCTCGGGCGGCCGCTCCCGAAGAACGCGCCCGGCGAGCCACGGGTCCCAGACGACCTCAACCTGCCGCCCGGCGAGAGCCTGCGCCTCGCGGACGAGATGCTGGCCTCCGGGCGCCCCTTTCACGCGCACGAGGTGCTCGAGGCGTCATGGAAAGCAGCGCCGGCCGGGATGCGTGACCTCTGGCAGGGCCTGGCCCAGCTCGCGGTCGGCCTGACCCATGCCCGGCGCGGCAACGCCCGCGGTGCCGTGGCGCTGCTCCGCCGGGGCGCCACGGCCATCCGCGCCTTCGCGCCAGCCGATCCCTACGGCGTACCGGTGGACCGGGTCGCCGACGACGCGGACGGCCTCGCGGACAGGATCACCCGCGACGGCCTGGCCCAGATTCCGCAGGGCGCGCTGCTGCTGCGGTTGCACGGCCGCTAGTCGCACCCTTCGGTGGAAACCGGAACGGTCGCGGTGCTGCCCGCACGCGCGTCCGCGGAGACCTCGGCGGCGGTGAGCACGAAGCCGGTGTCGGGAACGCCGACGGCCGCCGCGAACACGACCCCGTAGACGCTCCCGTTCGGCGCGAGCAGCGGGCCACCCGAGTTACCCGGCTCGACATTGGCCTTCACCTGGTAGATCTGCCGGGTGACCTGGCTTGTCTGGTAGATGTCCGGCCCGGTTGCGTCCTGCATACCGCCGACCCGGGCGGGCACCGCGGTGAAAGCGTGGTCCAGTGGGTACCCGGCGACCACGGCGTTCGCGCCTATCTGCGCCTGGCCGGCGAATTCGAGGGGTGTCATGTCGAGGCCGGGAACGTAGAGGACCGCGATGTCGACCTGCGGGTCGTAGAACACCACGGTCGCCTGGTAGGCCGCCCCGTTCTCCGCGAGGACCTGGGGCCCCTGGGTGACGCCGGCGACGACATGGGCGTTGGTGATGATGTGATCGGGCGCGTAGACGAAGCCGGAGCCTTCGATGATCCGGGAGCAGCTGGGCGCCGTTCCCTTGATCTTGACCACCCGGCTGCGCGCGGCGAGGAACCCGGCACTGTCCAGGACGGCACCGTCCGGCGGGGCGACACTCAGCACGTGCGCGGCACCGATGCCGCTGAACACCTCGGGGAACGGCCCGCTGGCCAGCAGGCGGCGGAAGTCCGAGAACATCGTCCGGGCCGGCGTCGGCATCAGCCGGTCCGTCGTGCGCAGCACCGCGGAGTTGTTGACCTGCGACACGACCCCGCTGAAGGGCGAGGCGACCAGGACCGAACCGATCACCCAGGCGATCAGCAGTACGGAGAGCACGCTGACGACGGCCCCGCCCACGCTGTCGACGAAGGCGGCCGGCCGCCACGTCATGTGCGATCGCAGGGCCGTGCCGATGGCGGACGCGGCGAACTGCCCGATGATAGCGAACAGAACCAGGATCACGACGGCGACCAGATCCTGCTGGTTCTGGCCGCCGACGATCGCGCGTGAGATCGCCGGGGCGAACAGTGCCCCAGCGACGGCGCCGCCGAGAAAGCCGGCGAAGCTCAGCACGCCCACGACGAAACCCTGCCGGTAACCGGAGACGGCAAATGCGGCGGCGACCACGAGCAGCGCCAGGTCCAGCAAGTCAGCGTGCACGAGCCTTACGGTATCGGGCGATCCTGAGTGCCCGGGAACACTTCACCGGGTCCGCCGTCTACTTGCAGCTCGTACTCGGCGGAGGTATCCCACGGGATCTCCCAGCCACCCAGCGCCAGCAGCTGATCCACCAGGGCAGCCGTGAAGCCCCAGATGAGCAGGCTCTTCACCCGGAAACCCGGCCCGACCCGGCCGCGCGGAATCCGGACCGTCACCCGGCAGGCCGGGTCAGCCAGCTCGGCCACGCTGATCCGTTCCACGGCCGCCACCTCGCGCGGGTCCACCGCCGACACCGGGCCCGGGGAATGCCACCAGGCCAGGACCGGGACGACCCGGAAACCGCTGCGCCAGATGTACAGCTCGGGCATTGTAGTGAGGACGTCGACGCTGCCCGGGTCCACTCCGGCTTCCTCCGCCGCCTCGCGCAGCGCGGCGGCGGCCGGCCCGGAATCGGTGGCGTCGATGGAGCCGCCCGGGAATGCCGACTGCCCAGGATGCTGCCGCATCCCCTGGCTGCGCTGGATGAACAGCAGGTCGGGACCGGCCGGGCCCTCGGCGAAGAGGATCAGGACGGCGGCGGGCCGGCCGCCGGATGACGGCGGCTGCAGAGGCGGCAGCACGTCCATGTCAGCGGCCGATCCGGCCAGGTCGATGAGCCAGCCCGGTGGCGGCGGGGCCCCCGCCGCCACCGCGGGCCGTGCGGCGGCTACCGGCCGCGGCCTGGGATGACCGACCGGGACGGGATCGGGGTTATCGGACCGGTCCGGGTGGGCGCCCGCGGTCACGAGAACGGCCCGGTCTTGACCAGTTTTGCCGCGACCAGCGGGTCGG
>Ga0335081_10002181_pt1 | contig 30713 bp, 24 predicted proteins | sample Lox_Sample_35_FD_206713 | JGI IMG/M metagenome (GOLD analysis project Ga0335081, IMG submission 206713) | Soil microbial communities from Loxahatchee National Wildlife Refuge, Florida, United States - Lox_Sample_3.5 | ecosystem: Environmental > Terrestrial > Soil > Wetlands | place: USA...
TCGCATTGGCGGAGAGGCCCGAGAGGCCGACCCGATGAAAGTACACCACCATCGGCAGCGCCAGGCCAAGCTGTGCGATCGCCGAAGTGAGAGTGATGTCGTAGAAGAACAACAGGACACGCGCTACCAACGTGATGGCCAACGTGGCCAGGCGCGCGGGCAGCCGCGTGATGAGGCGCACGGTCTCCGCCAGCAGCCGCAGTTCCACGCGGAATTGCGCGGAGCGCGGTTCCAGATGAACGTCCGTGCCGGTGGCTTCGAGATCCGAAAGCCCGCGCACCAACGGCAACGATGTGGCGCGCATCAGCGGCGCGGCAAACGCGCCCAGAAACGCCACTGCCAGAAACGTAAGCTGGAAGCTGGCGTCGAACAGCTGCTCGGGGTCGAGCACCAGGAATCCCATCGCCACCGCCGCCAACAGATTCATCGCGCGCCGCTGCCGATAGAAATATCCGCAAATCATCACCAGCGTCAGGCCCGCCGAGCAACGCACGCACGGCGCTTGCCACCCGGTAATCAGCGCATAGAGCCATGCGGCCAACACCGTCACAAGCATGGCCAGGCTTTCCGGCACAAAAAACGCCCGCAGCAGAAGCAGGAAAAACGCCGCCAGAATCGCCACGTGCGTTCCCGAAATCACGAGCACATGGAAGGTTCCCGTCGAGCGGTAGATTTCCGTCCACGCCCGTTGCAACTGGAAATTCTGCCCGATGAGCAGCGCCTGCATCATGCCGGTTTGGTAGAGATCGCCGCGGTAGAGCCGCGCCATGCGGTCGAGCGCGCCCTGGCGCATGTCCATCACCGCTTTTTGAAATAGCCACCCGCAGCGGCCCGGCAGTATGTGCACGGTGTGAGCCGCGCCGGAGGCGGTCCAATAGATCTCCTGGCGCGCCAGGTACCGCGCGTAATCGAATGCGCCGGGATTTCCGAAGTTGCGCGGTTTGCGGATGCGCGCGTCGAGCTCAATCTGCTGCCCGTAATGCAAGGCCGGCAGTGGCTCGTTGTCCCGCGTATACAGAGTGACCTGCGCCCGGGCGTGCGGCTCCAGTTCCAGAATGAAGCGTTCCCGCTCCCCCGAGATGGCCGGCGGTTCCACCACGCATCCGCCCAGGATCACGATTTCGCGCCCCTCGGCATCAAGCTCGGGAGGCGGGCCGGGCGCGTGGGCGACGTTGGTCAGGATTCCTGCGAAGAAAAACCCGAAGCACGCACACGCGCCCGCCACAATGCGCGAGTTCCGCCAGAGCGCGAGAATCCCCAGAAGCAGGAATGCCGCGATGACGAACAATAACTCGGTTGGTTGAAACGGTACGTAACGGGAAACCAGGATACCCGAGGCGATGGCAGCCAGGGGACCGACAAGCGGGTCCTTCACTGGAAGCCCGATTGTAGCAGGCGGCGGAAGGTAGCAGCCGGCGCCAATCCGTCATCATGTGATTCTGCGCAGCGCCGGAATGGAATGGAAGGGAAGGTAAAGGAGTGACCTACACAGTCATATGAAAAGGGGCCTACCTCTTGGGGCGCGTACGTTCCTGACCTACCAGGAGTGATTACCGTTGGCGATTCGCGCGAAGAAGTAGAACACCTCATCCACGAAGCCCTCGAATTTCATCTCGCGGGCCTGCACGAGGAGGGCCTGCCAATTCCCGCACCGTCCAGTTTCGCCGGCGTAGTCGAAATCGATCCTGCCGCCTAGCCCTGGGACCGACAGCAGGCGGCGTCCGCATATAATAGACGGGTGCGATTGCGCAGTTCCCTTGCGCACCTAAGAGGAGTTCAACAATGAGGCTTTCCAATTGGAAGATTTGGGCCGGCGCCATGGTGCTGGCCGCAGGTGTGACCATGTTCGCCGAATCCATCAATCCCCCCACCACTCCGCAGACCGCCCCCATGAACGGTCAGGAGAAGAAAAATCTGGATATGGTCCTGAATTGGTGGCGCGAAGTTCTGGATGGCGGCCACCTGGAGCTCACCTCCAAATACCAGGCCGAGGATTACATCCAGCACAATCCCAACGTTCCAACCGGGCGCGCGGGCTTCGTGGAGTTCTTCAGCAAATTTGCCAAACCGAAGAATCCGATCCCCGACAAGCTCACCAACCCGCCGGTCGTCAAAGGCGCGAAAGGCGACTACGTCTGGCTGATCTTCGAAAGCGAACAGAAGGACCCGCGCGACGAATCGAAGACCTATCACTCCAACAGCTTCGATGTGCTGCGCATCCAGAACGGCAAAGTGCAGGAGCACTGGGATAGCGCCCAGAAAATGGCCGACTCCGGCGCGGTTAAGACCGGCGTGTCACCCAAACCGCCCATGGAATGGAACACCGGCAAACTCTCCAAAGAGGAACAACACAACCTCGCGCTCGGCACCGAAGAGCTGAAGGACATGCTGCAATACGGCCACCTGGAGCTGGCCGACAAGACCATGGACCCCGGCTACATCCAGCACAATCCCAATGTGCCGCAGGGCCGCGACGGATTTAAGGCCTTCATGAGCCGCGTTCCTGGCCGCGTGCCGCAGGACATCAAGCCGGAATGGAAGAATCCGCCAGTGCTCACTCTGGTCAACGGCCCCTACGTGTTCTTTATGTGGGACCGCATGGCCAAGGATCCCGCCGATCCCAGCCGCGAGTACAAATGGAATCACTTTGACGTGGTCCGCGTGGAAAACGGCCTAATTAAGGAGCACTGGGACGAAGCCGTCATCGCCCGTCCGCAGGCAGGCGGCAAGAAGCAGTAGTTAATCGCCGAGAAAGACAGACGGCAAAAGGCGACCGTCTGTCCCACAGTTTCTCTTTGCTAACCGCTTTTCCCGCCCGGAGTCTAACCAACAGCCGGATGGAATTCGCCGATCAGGCGGTGGTCGCCAGAGCGCGCTCGGGAGACGCTGACGCCTTTCGTCTGCTCGTCGAACGGCATAGCCGCCCGTTGTTCCGCCTGGCTTATCGTATGACGGGGAATGAGTCAGATGCCGAGGATGTGGTGCAGGAAACGCTGCTCCGCGCCTATCGGCAACTCGGCAAATTCGACGAACGCGCCAGCTTCGGAACCTGGCTGTATCGCATCGCCACCAACTACGCGCTCGATCTGCTGCGCGCGCAATCCCGCCGGCGCGAGCAGCCCCCTCCGGCCGATCCCGCCGCAGATCCTCTGCTCTCCGTCGCCGCGGCCGATCCCGCGCCCGACCGTTTAGCGCTAAGCGGCGAGGTTCGCGAGCGTGTCACCGAAGCTATGGAAGAGTTGAGCGCGGCGGAGCGCAGCGCTTTTGTCCTCCGCCATTTTGAAGGCATGGGCATCGAAGACGTTAGTCGCATCCTGGGCTGCCAGCCCAGCGCGGCCAAACACAGCATATTCCGCGCCGTGCAAAAATTGCGGCGCGCCTTGGATCCCCTGGCGAGTACGGCACGATGAATCACCTCAGCGAAGAAGAACTGGTTCTGTATTACTACGGCGAGGCCGCGGATTCGCTTCCCGCCGATCTGCACTTGAAAGAATGCGAGGCGTGTCGGGCGCTCTATGGCTCGCTCCAGCGAGTCTTGAACGCAGTCGACGGCCTGCCCGTGCCCGAACGAAACGGCGATTACGGTGCGCAGGTTTGGCAGCGTATCGCGCCCTATCTGCCGGTGCGGTCCCGTCGATTCTGGGCAGCGCCGCCCTGGCGGCTGGCGGCAGCCGGCGTCACATTCGCCACTCTGATCGTCGCGGCGTTCCTGTTGGGCCGTTTCTACCCCAAGCCCCCGGTGCCACCGCCGATCGCGACTGATTCGCAAGCGCAGCAACGCCTCCTGACTCTCGCAGTAGCAGACTACCTGGAGCGCTCCGAGGTCGTTCTGATCGATCTGGCCAACGCCAGCCCGGCCGGTTCACTGGATATCTCTCCGGAGCAGGATCGCGTCGAAAACCTGATCACCGAAAACCGGCTCTACCGTCAAACCGCGACGCATATTGGCGACGCCGCCATCGCCGCCGTGCTCGATGAGCTCGAGCGCGTGCTGCTCGAAATTGAGCACGCCCCATCGAAATTATCCGCAATGCAGGCGGACGAATTGCGCCGCCAACTGCACGAAGACGGCATCCTGTTCAAGATGCGCGTGCTCGATTCCAACGTCCGCAACCGCGGGGAAAACAGACTCTAAGGAAACACGAAAATGATCTACCGATTTTTGCTCAGCTTCTGCTTTTTGGCCGCCGTCCTGATGATGCCGGCGCAAGGCCAACGAGTCCCGCCGGCTCCTCCTGCCGCGCCCGTGCCGCCCGTGCCACCTGTAGCGCCCGTCCCTCCCGCTCCGCCGTCATTCGACTTCGATTTCGACTTCAATTTCGGCCCCGACTTCGACGCGAAAATGGCGGACCTCGGTAACAAGATGGCTGAATTCAGTGCCAAGATGGCAACGGTTGGCGCGGGCATGTTCCAACAGCGATGGTACGGGCGCACCAACGATGACCGGCTCTACGCCAGCGGACAACGCGAGCTCGACCAGAGCCATTGGAACGCGGCTCTCACCGACTTCAGCGAAGTAGCCGGCGGCACTGGCACGCGGGCCGATGGAGCCCTGTATTGGAAAGCCTACGCGCTCAATAAACTCAACCGCCGGGATGAAGCTCTGGCCGCGATCGCAGAGTTGCGCAAATCCCACCCCAATTCGAAATGGCTCAACGATGCCGGCGCTCTCGAAATCGAAGTCAAGCAGGCCTCCGGGCAAAACGTTTCCCCGGAAGGCCAGCCCGATGAGGAGCTCAAGTTGATGGCGCTCAATGCGCTCGTGCATTCCGACCCGGATCGGGCCCTTCCGCTGCTGGAGGGCATCTTGAAGGGATCGCAAACACCTCGGGTGAAGGAGCGCGCCCTGTTCGTTTTGGCGCAAAGCAGCGCCCCGCGTGCGCAACAGTTGCTCGAACAAGTGGCGCGGGGCAACGGCAACCCCGACCTCCAGTTGAAGGCCATCCAGTATCTGGGAACAGTCGCCCGCCGTCAGCAGGGCAACAACGGCCAATTGCTGGCCGACGTGTACGCTGCCAACAGCGATGTGAGTACGCGCCGCGCCGTTCTGCAGGCGCTGCTGGTGTCCGGCGATACCGACCGTCTGCTTCAGGAAGTCAAGGCCGAGAAGTCGCCTGAGCTTCGCGCCGAAGGAGTTCGCATGCTGGCCGGCAAGCCCGAAACCGGCGACGCTTTGGCATCGCTCTATGGCTCGGAGCAGGACCAGCAAGTCAAACGCGCCATTCTCGATTCGCTATCCGCACAGCGGAACGGCAAGGCTCTGGTTGACTTGGCGCGTAAGGAGCGGGACACCGAGACCAAGCGCGAAATCGTCCGCCGTCTCTCCACCATGAAGTCCTCCAAAGAGGCCACCGACTACATGCTGGAGTTGTTGAAATGACACGCGCGCTCTGGCTGATGGCGGTGGCTCTGCCCCTGGCGGCGCAGCCCAAGCTGCTGATCAATGCGCAGGTGGATACGCGTTCCGCCGCTGCCGGCTTGGAGCGCGAATTCCGCGCGCTGCTCTCCACGCAACCACAACCGTCTTGGATCGCATACACCGTCCCCGCCATGCGCAACTACAATCTGGGGTGCGAATACGTCAGCCCGGGTGGACACACGGTTCCGGGAGTGGTGCATCTGGAGCCGCCCGATCATGCCGTGATCCTCTTGCGCCTCGAATCGGGTGCGGTGAATCGCTTGCGAGCTCTATCTCCCGATTGCGAGATCGATGCGGGTGGTGTTCCCATGCATTGGTTGAATGACGTGCGGCCGGCCGAAAGCGTCGCCCTGCTGGGAACGCTCGATTTCAACGAAAAGCTAATGGCGATCGCCATGCACGCCGACCCTGCCGCAGACGCCGCCTTGGAGAGACTGGCCGCGGCTGGGCAACCGGAATCGATACGCCGGCACGCCGCGTTTTGGATCGGCGCTGCCCGGGGCCGCCGCGGTGTGGATTTTCTGAGAAACCTGCTCGCCACCGACCCAAGCCGGCAAGTGCGCGAGCGAGCCGTCGAAGGCCTCGCAGCGAACCGCGAACCCGAGGCACTGGACGTGCTGATCTCCATTGCCCGCAAGGACGGAGACACGCAAGTCCGTCAACAGGCCGTGAGCGCCATCGGCCGCTCGCGCGATCCCAAAGCCCACGCCTTCTTAGAGGGGGTCTTGAAGTAACACAAGCCTCCCGGCCTGTGATTCACAGGCCGGAGGCCTGTGCTACTTCCCATCCACCGACAATGCCAGCAGCACATTCCCCGGCATCCCGATCAGCACGTTGTAACCCGAATCGACGAACAGCATGCCATCGGCGATGGTTGCCCCGGCCACGTTCAACGAGCCGCCGTGCGCCTTCACGCCGTTCACCGTTTCGAAATCGCGCACTGTGTCGAGATCCCAGATGAGCGTGCCGTCGGTAGTAGAGTGGGCCCGCAAGTGCCCGTCCATCGAACCGGAAAAGACCACGCCTGGGATCAACGTGGCTGGCGCCAACTGAGCCTGGCTACAACCGCGCGTTCCCTTGCAGTTGGGCTCGTAGGGCGGAACCGACCAGACCTTCGCGCCGGTCGCGATGTTCAAGGCGAACAGGCCGCCGCCCGGTCCGGGGAAGATGTCCGATAGCGGTGCGTAAACCTTCTCCTGATCGGCCGCCATGCCCCACTGGATTCCGCCCAGAGCGCCGCCCTTCCCAATCGGCGTTTGCCATAGGATTTCGCCGCGGCGGTCCGGGTCCAGGCCGAATACCACGCCGGCTTTTTGCCCGACCAGCAGAATGTCTTTTCCGTTCGGCAGCGTGTGCAGGATGATCGAAGAGCCGATATCCACATCGCGATCCGGCTTCTCCGGGCAACTGGGTTTGGCCTGCGAGGAGCAGCTCGCATTCCACGCATCCTCGGTCAGCTGTTTCGACCAGAGCAGCGAGCCAGTCTCCATGTCAAAGGCCAGCACGGCGTCCGAGGTGTTGGTGGGTGGATCGGAATAGTTATTGCCCGTGCCGGCGTAGATGATCTTGCGCTTCACATCGATTGTGGGCGAGCCCCAGATCCCCGCTCCTGATGGTCCAAACAGGTCCGTGCCGGCCGCGCTCGTCTTCAGCTTGGTAGGCGGATCGGTGATCGAGAATGTCTTCCAGAGAAGCTTTCCGGTTGCCGCGTCGAGCGATGACATGCTGCCGCGAAACGTACAGCAGGGATACTTCGGATTCTGCGCCGCCATTTCCTCCCCGGCCGAACGCACGCCCACATACACGTGGCCTCCGTACACTTTAGGCGCAGCCGTGATCCCGGCCATCGGGTGCTCATCCAGTTTGGTCTTCCACAGCAATTGCCCGGTCTGCGCGTTGAGGGCGTAGATATTCGTCTGGCCATCGCCGAAATAAGCGGCGTACTGTCCGCGTCCGATCGAGGCGACCGAAACCGCCGGACGCACTTTGCTGGCGGCTTTGTACGACCAATACATGCAGCCGGTGCGCGCGTCGAGCGAGTAGACCGTGCCATTGGCGCTGCCGAAGAAGAGCCGGCCTCCCACGACGGTAGGTTGCGCATCGACGCTCACCGTATCGGGAAATCCGAAGGCCCATTTCACCTTCAGCTTGGCAACATCCTGTGCGCGGAGTCCCGCCCCGGCTGCCGTCTGCGATCGGCTGTTGACCAGATCCACGCTCCACCCATTCCACCCGTTCAAGTTGGCGAGCGGCTTCGCACCGGCAGGGCAAGCGTTGTCACGAGCCGTTTCGACGGCTGCCCCCGTTCTCGGCACCAGATAATCGGCGATCGCTCGCCGTTCGACGGCGCTCAAACCGGCGGCTTCCGCTTTCATCATGCCCGATTCGAGCGCGTCCACGATGGACTGATTCGGCCGTTGCGCGAGAACCTCCGGCAGCGGAGCGCGGTTATCGGCGCCCGGCTTGTGGCAGATCGCGCAGTTCTTTTCAAACAGGGCTTTGCCATCGGGCGCGCCGCCGCCCGCCTGCCCAAAAGCCACCCATGCAGTACACGAGATCCATGCAATGACGCGAAGCATTCGGCCATTATCGCAAAGCTGGGTGTGCGGCATGCTCATCATCATTCCCGATCCAAAGCACCGTCTCTCACTCGCGTGGTAAATTTGGCGTTTGAGACGGTTCGCGCCTTCAAATTCCTAGCGAAACCGTTCCGCCAGTCTCGCGTTTAGACAAACATGACCTCATGGTGAGGAATTCAGTTTCAGTGGAGATCACACATGAGCCAAAAACAGACGAACGCCTTACTCGAAGACATCGCCGACTCTCTGGGCCACGATGTCTACTATATCTATCCTGACTCGCTCCATTCGATACCTCCTGAAATTGTCAACGGAATCGCCGTCGGGTGCGTGCTGGAATTCCTGAACGGATTCGTCGATTTCAAGAGTTTGGGAGTCAAGGCTCGGCAAGCAATCGGCGACGTACTAAAAGGCTGGCGCTCCAGTCGCGATCTAGAGCCTCTGATCCAAACACTCAACCTTCAAAATGTCGCATCGGATGCCCTGGCGTTAGCGCCGCCAGTGGTGAGTGCTCCTCAGATGGACGACGGACAGATGGCGCTCAAACAGGCACTGCTGGAGTTTGGTATGGACGAAAGCGTCGCCGACGAGCACTCGAAGGCAATCCGGCAGCTAGTGGAGCGATCGCTTATGAATACCGGAGGTCCTCATGGCCGAGAGTAGGAAGCTGCTGGGTGACGTCGTGATTCCCGGTATCGAAAAGGTTGCCATTCACCGGATCATGATGGGTTTGCGCCTTTATCCGTTCGACATAACGGAACAGAGCTGGTTTCAAACGGCTCTCCAAGCCAGCTATCCGGGAAGGGTCGAAGACAAACTAGTGTGGTGGCGCCTGAAACAGCCGGATGGAAGCTTCACTTATGTCAATGTCGACCCCGGGGAGTACCGAAAGGCCGCTCCCGAGGGCAACGTGATCATCATGGATATGCCAGAAATGCCAGATGCTCAGGAATGCCGCGACATCTTAAAAGATGTCATCCACCGTGCTGAGCAATCTCTGATCACCGACAGGTTCTACCTGGATCTGACTTCAGCTGGCAAAGGTTTGTTGGAGCGGCCCGAGGAACTCGCTCGGCAAGCGCTGTCGCGCGTTGAAGCCATCATCCCGATGATGCGCTCGGCGGAACAGGAAAAAGTGGCCGGGCCATTAGGCGATCTGTATTACCACTGTCACTCTTGCCTGGAGATCGATCAGGCAACCTTCGCTGAAATAGTGTTGCTACTGCAGCTTCAACGGATGACCAATGCCTGGATTCAGGAGCGCTGGGTGGACGAACCCGGCCCGTTTTTGAACACCTTTTTGGGCCAGCTTTCGTCCGCCGCGGAAACCAAGGATCGTCTTCAGAGTGCGTGTTCACAGATCGCATTTGTGGAATACGACCGGGCTAGATTGGCCCTAAAAGAAGGCCTGGAAGCAGGCTCGCTCGCCTCCATGAGCCGTAAATTGGCTGATGCTCAATTGGGATTCTGGATGGTCAACATTCTTCAGCTGAAGGCTGCGAATTGCGGCCTTAGCTTTAAGGCGCCACGGCCGCCGGTCGTGCTCGAAGAGTCATCGGCATGCACCGTCACGGGCGTCGGGTATTTCGCCAATGTTCTAACAGAACGCCCCGAAAGTATTCCTTTGCATCTGCGGGACAAGGCTTCTGAGGAGGGCATCGATGAATTCCAGGCTGCCAGGCGATGGGGGGCCACCGTGACAGTGCCCGTCGTGAATAGGACCTTCGCCAATATTCTGGGGGCTCAAGCGATGACTCTGGCGCCCGAGCCCGAACAAGTTCGCGCCGGGCTGAATCGTCTGCTGGACGGGAGATCTGCCGGTTCAGACGATTCCGATGCTTACTTCGTCGACGATGACTTCGAAAGAGGTTGGATTGATCAGGCACTTCTTTCGGCTTATAAGAAGCTGGGCATGGAAAAGGAAGCGTACCAAATGGCCACCAGAATCGTTGGGCGACTTATGGTCTCGAAGCTGCTTGCGGATACTAAGTCGACTGACAAAACAGATACCAAGAAATGAGACCCGGAAAAGAGGGCTCGAACCTCTTATTCGCGGTTGCCTTGAGGCCGCGGGCCAGGCCGGATCGCTCTTCGCGGTTGTTCCGTATCCTGCATGGCGCGGACTGCGAGCGTATATCCGGAATTGTCTTTGGGAGTGTCGTAGACTCCGAAGTCGCAACTGAAAACGGTCCACGCTTCGGTGGTGTCCGCGGCATCCGTGCTGGAGGTCCAATAGTACTGAGACACGACAAAGGTGGTGAAAATCGCCGGTTGGAACAAGGTGCCGTCGCGATACTGGTAGGTGTGATTAAAGAAGTCCGCGTGGTTGTTTTCCATCCTGTCGGAGAGACTCTGCATTTCGTTCCGGTTGGGCATCCGCCAGCTGCCCGCCTGGGAGCCGTCCGTCAGTCCGCATTGGCCGCTTGATAGCGCGTTCACCGCGGCGATGGCGCCGGCCCAACTTTGGTGGATGCAATCGGCTTGCTTCAGCCACACCAGTCCAGTGACCGCGTCGGCAATGGTTCCATCGCCTTTGTCCACCCAACGCGGAAAGGTCGGCGGCACGCCCACTTGAACACTGCCATCGTCGCCATCGGCAAAATGGACATACTGTCCCGTGGATTGAAGCTTAACCACGCCTCCTCCATTACCCTTGACCGCCCAAACCTGGTTCAACGCTGCTTCTTTGTTGTTCGAGACCCCATCATTTATATAGCGTCCATCGCCAATGCGGATCGCCCAGGCAGACGGAGATCCGCTTTCCCCGCCGAAGTAGCTGGTAGAGGACCAGTAAATCGCGTTCGATACGTTGGTGAAGGGGTTGCCGCGGGTGAGGGCCGGATTACTTTGGGTGACATCCACCAAGCTCTCGAGTTCATTGAGGTTGGGCAGCCGCCAGTCCCCCGCGGCGGATCCGTCCGCCAGGCCGCAGGCGCCGCTGGCCAGAGCGTTTACCAACCCGAGCACGGTATCCCAGTTCGCCGGGCTGAAACAGCCGGCATTCTTAAGCCAGACCAGACCGGTCATCGTGTCGGTGACGGTGCCATCCTGATTGTCGGTGAAGCGGCCTCTCCCGGCGAGTCCTCTGGTCGTATCGCTGCTGGCGGCGACCGTGATCAGAGGGTTGCTGCCGTCGTACGCAATGAAATTCGCTCCTGTCAAGGGCGGGCCTGGGAGGCCTCGATCGGCCAAATTCGGCAAGGCGACATAGTGGATGACGGTCAAGTAGATCGCAATATCGGTAAGTCCGTTGCCCATGAAATCACCCGTGTGATCGGCTCTGGTAACGGTAGCGCCCGAAGCAACCGAAGGATAAAACCCATATCCCGGCTTGATAGCCCACAGATGGTAGTCCGCGGACGCCGTTCCCGCAGTATTGATCCAGGCCGGCAGTCCCAAAGAGTAGTTGCCATTTTCATCGGTGGTCGTCACCTGGGTAATGGAACTGGTATTGGTGTTGTAGGCGGTCACGGTGACACCAGCCAACGGCGCCCCTTGAAACGTGATGGTGCCCGAAACCACGTCATTGGGAAACTGGTTTGTGCTCGCGCCGGCCGACATCACCAACATTGCCACCGGCAATGGAAGCACGAGGCGCAGCCAGCCGTTTCGATCGATCGTCACAACGCCCTCCCGGAGGAATACACCAGTGGCTCGCTCCCAGGCGGGCCTGGCACTTACCTTATCGGCAGGGCACGATGAATCTTGAAAAAGGATTTTTCTCACGATGACCGGCATATAACCCGCAACGGTGGAATACCGGATTCGCCGCGGCGTCACCCGAAGAGCCGCTTCACCAGTTCGAGTCCCTCTTCCCGCGTTCGAATGCGCCCCTCCAGTTGCGCGTCTTCCACGGCGGAAAGCATCTGCGAGAACTGCGGGCCGGGCTGATAACCTGCGGCGATCAAGTCGGAGCCGGTCACCAGAGGTTTCGGCTTGAGTTGCTCCTGCCCGAACTCATCGAGCTTCTCGCGCGCCAGATTGTAGTTTTCCAAGTGGCCGTTGCTCGATAGACAGTCCAATCGATGTAACTCCAGGTGCTCCTCGAATTTCGGCATGCGCAGGAAGCGTTTGAGCGTGCTCTCGCGCATGCGCTGCACATCCTGGAACTGCATGTGATGCGCAATCAGCGCCTCTACCTGCTCGGCATCCTCGCGCGAGAAGCGCAGGCGGTGGAAAATCGCGCGCGCCAGGCGCACGCCTTCTTCCACGTGGCCGTCGAAGCGGATGCGTTCGGCCACGCGAAACGTCCCCGGTTTGCCGACATCGTGCAACAGCGCGCCCCACGCCAAGGCCGGAGAAGCTCGATCGAGTTTTTCGAGCAGCAGCAGCGTATGCACCCAAACGTCGCCTTCGGGATGGAATTCCGGCGGCTGTGCGACGCCTTTCATGGCTGCCACTTCGGGCAGGATGTCGTTGAGCAGGCCGGTTTCGTCCAGCAGTTCAAACCCACGGCGGGCGCTGCCGTCCGTGAGGATGTGCACCAGTTCTTCGCGGATCCGCTCGGCCGAGACATTCTGAATGGAGGCGTGATGCAGGCGGATCGCGGCCATGGTCGCCGGTTCGATTTCGAAGCCGAGACGCGCCGCAAAGCGAACGGCCCGCAGCAATCGCAGGTGATCTTCCCGAAAGCGAACCGCAGGATCGCCGATGGCGCGGATTACCCTCCGCTTCAGGTCGGCCTGGCCTTCCACGAAATCGAGCACCCGGCCCGACTCCGGGTCCAGCATCAACCCATTGATAGTGAAATCGCGGCGCAGCACATCCTCGCGTGGGTCAGATTCGAAATGCACGCTGGCGGGATGGCGGCCATCGGTATAATCGCGATCGCTGCGAAACGTAGCCACTTCCACTTGCGCGCCATCGTCGCGAACCAAAACCACGCCGAAGTGCGCGCCCACCCGGCCCGATTTGGGAAACAGCTGGATGATGCGATCCGGCGGCGCGTCGGTGGCGATGTCGAAGTCCTTCGGGCGACAGCCCAGGAGCAGATCGCGCACGCAACCGCCCACCAGGTAGGCCCGCTGCCCCGACTTCCGCAGCGTTGCCACCACATTGCGTGCAAGCGCCTCTGGCTCCATCACCCTATGCTAATATGGCTTAGCCGAACTCCACCCGGAGGCGGGGGAACCGATTCTTGGGGCGAAGTCCAAGTCCGACAGAGTACTTTCAAGCTCTAGCCCGTCAGCTAACCTCGCAGGCCAAATTGAAAGTCACCGTCTCGGTGAGCAAGGAAAGGTTTCCGTGACATTGCAAAATCGGCCTGGGGCGGTCAAGGTGGTCGTCGCCACCACCGTGATGCTGTCCTTCATTTCCTTCTGGCGGGCCGCAGCGATCGTTCTCGCGGACATGGCCTCGTCGGCCTACTACGTCGGCGGCATCGCCGAAACGGCTATAGGAAAAGCCGCGCCGTGGTTCATCCTGGCGATCATGCTGTTCTCCTACGCCGTACGCGCCATCTACATCGAAAGCTGCTCGATGTTTGTGCGCGGCGGCGTGTATCGCGTAGTGCACGAGGCCATGGGCGGGACACTCGCCAAGTTTTCCGTTTCGGCTCTGATGTTCGACTACGTGCTCACCGGCCCCATCAGCGGCGTCAGCGCGGGGTTGTACCTGGGCGGCCTGATCAACGAGGCGGGCCAAAGCCTCCACCTCCCCGGCTTGCATGTAAATGCGCAGTACTTCGCGGCGTTTTTTGCCGCTGTCGTCACCATCTACTTCTGGCGCAAGAACATCATCGGGATGCATGAGTCGAGCGAGAAAGCGCTGCGCATCATGCAAGTCACCACAGTGATGGTGGTGATCCTGATCTTCTGGTGCCTGGCCACGATTCTGAAAAACGGCTATAACCCGGTTCCCGCGCCCGTACTCAGCAATCTGCATTTCAGCGACGATGCGCTGGGCTGGCTGAAAGGCACGGTGGCGCCTTCGATCACTGTGATCGCCATCATGGTCGGCCTCGGGCACTCGCTGCTGGCAATGAGCGGCTTTGAAACACTGGCCCAGGTCTACCGCGAAGTGGCCCATCCCAAACTCAAGAACCTGGAGCGTGCCGGGTTCGTGATCATCGTCTACAGCCTGATGTTCACCTCGCTGGTGTCGTTCTTCGCGGTGATGATCATTCCCGATTCCGCGCGCAAGGACGTACTGGACAACCTCATCGGCGGCATTTCCATGTACCTCATCGGGCCGCTGCCGTTGCGACTGCTGTTCCGCGTTTTCGTCGTGCTGGTGGGCACACTCATATTGGCGGGCGCAGTCAACACCGCCATCATCGGTTCCAATGGCGTGCTCAACCGCGTGGCCGAGGACGGAGTCCTTCCCGATTGGTTCCGCCATCCGCACCATAAGTTCGGAACGACGTCGCGCTTGATCAACCTGGTGGTGATCCTGCAACTGACCACGATTTTCATCAGCCGCGGGGACATCTACGTCTTGGGCGAGGCATACGCGTTCGGCGTGGTGTGGAGCTTCGCCATGAAGGCGCTGTCCGTTTTGGTACTGCGCTACAAGCAACCGGCGAACCGCGAGTGGAAAGTACCCCTGAATTTCCATATTGCCGGCGTGGAGATCCCGCTTGGCTTGACGATGATTACGGTGGCGCTTTTTGCCCTGGCGATGATTAACGTGCTCACCAAACGGGTAGCCACGATCTCGGGCGTGACGTTTACGATTGTCTTCTTCATCGTGTTTGAGCTATCGGAGCAATACAACCGTCGGCGCAAGTCTGCACATGAGGTGGAACTGGAGAAGTTCCGGGTGGATGCTCGACCCGACCTCACCACCGACACGCTCCACGTGCGTCCCGGCAATGTGTTGGTAGCCGTGCGCAATCCCAACCGCTTGCAGCACCTGGATCGGATTCTCCGCAAGACCGACACGCGCCGTCTCGATATTGTGGTGCTCTCCGTGCGGCAGGTCACCACGGCTGCATCGGGCGAACATCCATTGGGCACGGATCAGATCTTCTCCGACGACGAGACCACCGTATTCACAAAGGTAGTGACGCTGGCGGAGAAGGCGGGCAAGCACGTGGAACTCATGGTCGTGCCCGGCACCGATCCTTACGAAGCCGTGGTGCAAACCGCGGCGCGAATCGGATCTTCGCGCATCGTCATGGGTCTGTCTCCCAAGCTCACGCCGGCTGAGCAGGGCGAACTGGTGGGCCGTTATTGGGAGCAACTTCCCGAGCCGCGGCCGTCCCTGTCACTCGAGATCGTGCTCGAAAACCAAAAGGACACTGTCTTCTTCAACCTGGGACCGCATCCGCCGCGGCTGTGGCCCGAGGATATCGACCTGGTGCACCGTCTGTGGCTCGAACTGACGGCTCGCGGACCCGGTTCCAAGCTACACCATCGCGACGTGATCGGCGTGGCTTTGCGGCGCATGCGCGACGAGTTGCACTCCAACCGGGCGGAAGAAGTCATGGGCGACGTTTTGCGCGAGATAGCCGGCGGCAACGGGAATGGCCGCACGGGGCGCGTGAGTTCGCCCGAAGACCCCCACGTCGCGGGCCGCCGCTAGCGCGACCCAGCTCGCTGCAAGTAACCAGGGCCGTAACATTGGGGCAGGCCTTCGGCCTGCGGGGCGCACTCTGGGTCGGCTGCTGACGGCACGCCGAGCGGAAGCTTGGCGGCAGCCCGGAAAAGGCCGGCCCTATTCAATTTAGGATATAGAAACCTGTTACTATGAAGTTGCGTCACTTCTAGTGGCAGCCCTTCTGACGGTCCGGTCTTTTCATAGGAAGATAAGGTGCTGCATTGCCAGCCGCCGGGTGATGCCGGCTTAGGGGCTGCCTCTTGAGGGGTAAGGGAGGCTGGGTTTGGCCGATCCGACGAGCCGTTGGTCATCGACGAGCGGCTCCACAGCCATCGAAGAATACCCTCCGAACATCCCACCACAAGAAATACCCCCGCCACCGGTTAGCGTACCGGCCGCCGTTAGCGATTCCAACGGCGCCATCAATCCCTGGGTGATCGCACTCACCGTGATGCTGGCGACATTCATGGAAGTGCTGGACACGAGCGTGGCCAACGTCGCGCTGCCGCACATCGCCGGTAATCTGGCCTCAACGATCGATGAAAGCACCTGGGTCCTCACTTCCTACCTGGTGTCGAATGCGATTGTGCTACCCCTGGCCGGCTGGTTTTCCACCATCTTCGGGCGCAAACGCTTCTACATGATTTGCGTGGGAGTGTTCACCCTGGCTTCCTTCTTATGCGGTATGGCGCCGAACTTGACCATGCTCATTCTGTTTCGCATTCTGCAAGGGCTGGGCGGCGGCGCTCTGCAGCCGATCTCGCAAGCCATCCTCGTCGAGAGCTTCCCCAAGAAGAAACAGGGCATGGCGATGGCCGTCTACGGGATGGGCGTGGTACTGGCGCCGATCATCGGTCCGACGCTCGGCGGTTGGCTGACCGACAGCTATAGCTGGCGCTGGATTTTCCTGATCAACATCCCGGTGGGACTGCTCTCCCTTACCCTTACTGCCATTCTGATTTTCGACCCCCCCTATCTCCAGCGGCGGAACTGGAAGGCATTGCACATCGACTATGCGGGCCTCGGCTTCATCGCGGTGGGACTCGGTTTTCTCGAGATGTTCCTCGATAACGGCCAGCGCGACGATTGGTTTGGTTCCCACCTGATCGTCTTCTCCTGTGCGATCGCGGCTATTTGCCTGGTTGCTGCGGTGTTCTGGGAACTGTGGACGAGCGACCCCGTGGTGAACCTGCGCCTTCTTCGCAACCGAAGCTTCGGCGTGGCCACCGGCACCATGTTCCTGCTGGGATTCGTGCTTTACGGCAGCACGGTCCTGCTGCCCATCTTTTTGCAGACATTGATGGGATACAACGCCACACTCAGCGGACTGGTGCTTTCTCCCGGAGGCGTGGTCGTCATTTTGTTGATGCCGCTGGTGGGCATGCTGGTGTCGAAAGTCCAGGCGCGTTGGCTGGTGATGTTCGGGCTTCTGGTCTCCGCGATCGGCCTGTTCCACATGGCTGGGTTTAATTTGCAGGTCGACTTCCGTACTGCCATGGAGGCGCGCATCATCCAAAGCGCGGGCATGGCGTTCCTGTTCGTGCCGCTCAACACGATGGCGTTCTCGTCCATTGCGAAGGAGAAGGCTAACAGCGCGACTGGCTTGATCAACCTGGCGCGCAACGTGGGAGGCAGCGCGGGCATCGCCACCGTAACGACCTTGCTGGCACGCCGTTCGCAGTATCACCAGAGCGTGCTGGTGAGTCATCTGACGGCGGGAAACGAGACCTGCCGCAGGTTCCTGGAACAGACCACGCATCTGCTCATCGGAAAAGGCACGAGCGCCGCGGATGCGGCTCATCAGGCGCAAGGTGTGCTGTATGGGATGGTGCAACGGGAAGCATCTATGAAAGCGTTCATCGATGGCTTCTGGATGCTGGGAGTGATTTTCCTGGCGATCATTCCGGTGATGATGATTCTGCGTCCAGCGAATCTGAAGAAGCACGGATAGCATCTCGGTCACCAGGCGTCTCCAGTTTAAACACGAAGGCCAAGTAACCAATCGATCAGCCGCATTATCCAGATGAAACTGGGGGCTTTCGGTGGACAAAAGTGCCGTGAACGGCGTGCTTCTTGGCGGGCCGCAAATATATCGAACTTCTATATAATAGATACATATGATGAAGTCGCTTCTCATCCAGTTGGATGAACAAACTCTGGCTGCCCTGAATCGCGTAGCGCCGCCCGGAAAGCGCCAACGATCGGAGTTCGTCAGGCAAGCCATTCGCCAGGCGATTCGTCAAGCGGAGTACCGTGCGATGCGCGCGGCGTACCGCAAGCAGCCGGATTCATCGCAGGATGCCGATGACTGGTCGGCTGCCGAGGAATACAGGCCGTGAAGCAATTCGAGATCTGGTGGGCGAATCTGCCTGCGCCCGCAGGCCGGCGGCCGGTTTTGCTGCTGAGCCGTAACGACGCCTATCAGTACCTCAGCAAGTTTATCGTGGCAGAGATTACGCCAACCATACGTTCGATCCCGGTGGAGGTTCGCATAGGCCGTCGCGAGGGTCTTCCGATGACTTGTGTGATCAACCTCGACAATATCCGCACCGCGGCGCGCATGTGGCTCGAGGCTCGGGCTGGAGTTTTGGCGCCGTCCCGGCATCGGGAAGTGAAGCGTGCACTCGGATACACGCTCGCGTGGGACGAGTTGATCGATTCCGTGCAGACTTGACGCGTCCTACACGGCCCAGGCGAGTCTGAAAAAGCACGAATGAGCCTACGCCAGGTGCAGAGCAGCAGCGATATCTTCGGCGATCATGCGGCGCTTGCTCTTCTCGATAAAGAAGCTCGGCCCGGCTTGTAAATAGGATGGGAAGACGCGCATGCCCCGGAAGAAGTAGTTCTGGCCGCGAAGCTTGTAGGTGGAGCCGGCAGGAATGACGCGCTTTTCGCCAACTCGCTGTGCGATGTAGTTGAGCGCCTTGATCGCGACGTCGCCCATCAGCAGAAGCACCTTCGCCTTCGGAAACAGACGCAGTTCCTTTTCAAGCAGCAGTGAACACTCACGGACGGTCTCGGAACGGATTCCATATCCGGTTTTGCCACACTTCACGGCTGTGGTGAGATACACACCTCGGTCCACGACATCTTTGATCGATGAAACCTTCGCGCCGGCGTCACGGAAGGCTTGGACCGTAGTCCGCTGGAAGAGTGGATCACCCTTGGCGTAGTAGTAGTCACTCGCATTTTCGGGCGCGGCCTCCGATACCATCACCACGGAGATTGCGTCCGGCTTCAACTCAATATTGGGGACGACATAACAGTCGTGCTTGACATCTGGGCAGGAGAACGCCTGGCACCCTACACATTGGCTCACGCGCACAAAGCCTCCTTGAGGGTCCAACCATCTTCAGTGTAACTCCAGCAGTCGGGCTACACGCCCGTGGTGGAAGTCCCAAAACACCGCTTACTGACGTGGGCGGCTCAGTCGATTCAGTGCGTTACAGAGCCGCGACCGCCAGGGAGCGGATTTTACCACCGGCTCCTACACGCCCCAGCAGTAGTCTTCCACGGCCTTCTCGATGGAGTTGTCCTGCTCGGTCAGGCGCATCAACTCGAGGCGGATGGCATCCACCAGCGCTTTCCAGCTGGCTTCGATGACGTTGTCGGAGACACCGACCGTCGACCAGCTCTTGCGGTTGTCGGACCATTCGATCAGCACGCGCACGTTGGCGGCGGTGCCCTTGCGCGAGTCGAGCACGCGGACCTTATAGTCGGTGAGGCGAACGTCGGTGATCTGCGGATAGAGTTTCGAGAGACATTTGCGCAGGCAGAGGTGGAGCGCGTTGAAGGGGCCGTGGCCGGTGGCGGTCGCGGAGTGGACGCCATCCTGCGCGCGCAGCGTTACGGTGGCGGTGGTATGAGAGGGCGCCTGGCCACCGGCGCGTGTGCTGACCTCGTAGCTATCGACATCGAAGAAATGCATTCCGGGATGGAGCGCCTCGCGCACCAGAAGCTCGAAGGTTCCTTCGGCGGCCTCGAGCTCGTAGCCTTCGTATTCCATCTGCTTGATGCGCTCGAGCAGGCCGCGGCGTTCCTCTTCATCGAGGCGGTCGGCCAAGCCGTGCTGCTTGAGCTTGTACATAATGTTGCCGCGGCCGGAGAGATCGCTCACCAAAACGCGCTGGCGGTTGCCGACGGCTTCGGGAGTGATGTGCTCGTAGGTGGAGGAATCCTTCAGGACGGCGCTGACGTGGACGCCGCCTTTATGGGCGAAGGCGCTGCGGCCGATGAAGGGCTGGTCGTTGCGAAGAGGCAGGTTGGCCAGCTCGGCGATGAATTTGCACACGGCGGCCAGGCTCGCCAGCTTCTCGGGCCCGATGGTGGAGTGGCCGAGCTTCAATTCGAGGTTAGCCAGGATGGAGGCGAGATTGGCGTTGCCGCAGCGCTCGCCATAGCCATTCATGCAGCCTTGGACGTGCGTGGCGCCGGCCTCGACCGCGGCGAGGGCATTGGCGACGGCAAGGTCCGAATCGTTGTGAGTGTGGATGCCGATGACGCCGTCGAAGCGCTTGCGGACTTCGGTGACCACTTCCTCAATGCGGCTGGTGATGGTGCCGCCGTTGGTATCGCACAGGCAAAGCACATCGGCGCCAGCCTGGTGAGCGGCTTCGAGGGTCTTCAGCGCGTACGCGGAATCGGCCGTGTAGCCATCGAAGAAGTGCTCGGCGTCGTATACGACTTCGCGGCCGTGGCTCTTGAGATGCTTTACCGTTTCGGAGATCAGCTGGAGATTCTCTTCGAGGGAGATGCCGAGCGCGCGCTTCACGTGAAGGTCCCAGGTTTTGCCGAAGATAGAGACTACGGGAGTGCCGGCTTCTACCAGGGCTTGCACGTTGCGGTCTTCTTCGACCGTATTCTTGGCGAAGCGGGTGGCACCGAAGGCGGTGAGCTTGGCGTGCTTGAGGTCGAGGTCGTGGGCGCGGCGGAAGAACTCTTGGTCCTTCGGGTTGGAGCCCGGCCAGCCACCTTCGATGTAGTCGATCCCCAGCTCGTCCAGCTTTTGCGCGATGACCAGTTTGTCATCAACCGAAAATGAGACGGCTTCGCCTTGCGTGCCGTCGCGAAGGGTTGTGTCGAACGTAGAGATCTGCATAAATGTGGCTCCTACGGGGTCCGGCGCGCCGGGCAGAAGCCCGGCGGCGGGCCAGAAGGCCCGACCCCACGAACTACTTTTTGGCGGCTACGGCTGCATCTTCGGGTACGCCGGCTTCTTTCTTTTTTCGTTTCAGGAAGGGCATCATCTCGCGGAGTTCGCGGCCCACCCGCTCGATGGGCTGGTCGCGCTCGCCCTCGCGCATGGCCAAGAATTTCTTGCGGCCGGTTTTGTTTTCGTCCATCCACTGTTTAGCAAATTCGCCGGACTGGATCTCGGAAAGAATCTTCTTCATTTCGGCGCGCGTCTGATCGTTGATGATGCGCGGGCCGCGCGTGTAGTCGCCATATTCGGCGGTGTCCGATACCGAGTAGCGCATGTAGCTGAGGCCGCCTTCGTAGATCAGGTCGACGATCAGCTTCACTTCGTGGAGGCACTCGAAGTAGGCGATCTCGGGCGCGTAGCCGGCGGCGACGAGTGTTTCGAAACCGGCGCGGATCAGGGCGCTAACGCCGCCGCAGAGGACGGTTTGTTCGCCGAAGAGGTCGCTTTCGGTCTCTTCGCGGAAGGTGGTTTCAATGACACCCGCTTGCAGACAGCCCAATGCGAGTGCGTAAGCCAGGGCATTTTCCAGCGCCTTGCCGGAGGCATTCTGGTGGACGGCCACCAAAGCGGGAACGCCGACGCCTTCGACGTACAGTTCGCGCACGCGGTGTCCCGGCGCTTTGGGGGCGATCATGGAGACATCGACATCCTTGGGCGGCGTGATCTGCTTGAAGTGGATGTTGAAGCCGTGCGCGAACATGAGCGTCTTGCCGGCGGTCATGTGCGGCGCGATGTCCATATTGTAGAGATCGCCCTGCAGGTGATCGTGGACCAGGATCATGACGATGTCGGCGGCTTTCGCGGCGTCGGCTGTGTCCATCACGCGGAGGCCGGAGGCTTCGGCTTTGGCTTTCGATTTGCTGCCAGGGTAGAGGCCGACGATTACGTCGACGCCGGAATCGCGCAGATTCAACGCGTGCGCGTGGCCCTGGCTGCCATAGCCGATGATCGCGACTGTGCGGCCTTTGAGGGCATTCAGATTGCCATCTTTTTCGTAAAAACGTTTTGCCATTTCTCTCTAGCTCCTGTAAGACGCCGGGCGGCCCGGAACGGGTCGGTACCGGAAAGCCCGGCGGCAGCCCAGAAGGGCTGGCCCCACTTAATGAATCGTTTCTTCTACTTTCGCTCCTGCTTTGGTTGGCACCGGGGGTTGCAGCTTCAGCTTCTTCGGCTCGAGGCCGATCGCGACCACGCCGGAACGCGTCACGTCGATTTCGCCGTAGCTGCGCATTACATCTACAAACTCGTTCAACTTTTCGGGGGCGCCGGTTACTTCGATCGCGAACCCCTCCGTAGAAGAATCTACGACCCGGCCGCCGAAGATTTCGGCTTCTTTCAATACCGCGGCGCGCGTCTCCTGCGGCATGCGGATGCGAACCAGCAGCAGCTCGCGGAATACCGACGGCGAATCGCTCAGGTCGGTGGCCTGCAGCACGTTGATCAGCTTGTTCATCTGCTTGATCACTTGCTGGCGCAGGGTGGAATCGACCTCCACCACGATGGTCATACGGGAAACTTCCGGGTCCAACGTGCGCGCGACAGTCAAACTCTCGATGTTGTAGCCTCGCTGGCTCAGCAGTCCGGTGACGCGCATCATGGCGCCGGGCTTGTTTTCGAGCAGCAGAGAAATGACTTGCAGCATAACTCCCCTATTTGGCGGACTCGGCCACCGGTTGCGGTGGGCCCAGGACCATTTCATTGATCGCGCCGCCAGAGGGCACCATCGGGTAGACGCATTCGAGCGGCGACACCTTCACGTTTAACAGATACGGTCCCGGCTCTTTCACGGCCGCTTCCAAGGCGGACGCCAGCTCCCACGGCTTGTCGATGGTGCGGCCTTTGAAGCCATAAGCACCGGCCAGCTTTTCGGCATCGGGGAAACAATCGAGAGTCACGGAGCTGAGACGGTTGTTATAGAAAAGTTCCTGCCACTGCCGCACCATTCCGAGGTAGCCGTTATTCATCACGATGATTTTGACGGGCAAGCCGTAACTCGCAATGGTGGCGAGCTCGGGAATGGACATTTGAAAACCGCCATCGCCCACGATCGCGAAGACCAACTTGTCGGGCCGAGCGAACTGCGCGCCCAGGGCCGCGGGCAGACCGAAACCCATGGAACCCAGGCCGCCCGAGTTCAGCCAGAGGCGCGGTTCGCTGAAGCGGATCAACTGCGCCGCCCACATCTGATGCTGGCCCACGTCGGATGCAACGATGGCCTGACCGTTGGAAAGCCGGTCGATCTCGGCCATGAGGTGCTGCGGTTTGATCTCGCTATCGGAAATGACCGGTTGCAGCGGGTGCTCTTCTTTCCAACTTCGGATCTGGTTCCACCAGGCGCTACGTGCGGCTTCGAGTTGCGCGTCCGCCGGCTCTTTGTCGGCGAGCAGTTGGTTCAGCTTGCCCAAGACCTGCTTCACATCGCCGACGATGGGCACGTCGGGCGTACGGTTCTTTCCAATTTCGGCGGGGTCGATATCGACATGGATCACCTTGGCGTGCGGCGCAAATGCTGCCAGGCGGCCGGTAACGCGGTCGTCAAAACGGACGCCCAGCGCGATCAGAAGGTCGGCGTTGGTCATCGCCATGTTGGCGGCGTAGCTGCCGTGCATGCCCGGCATGCTGATGAAGTTGGGATGATCGGAGGGCAGCGCGCCCAAGCCCATCACCGTATTAACCGCGGGCGAGTTGGTGAGCTCGACGAACTGGCGCAACTCCGGTGCAGCGCCGGCCGCGACGATTCCACCGCCGGCGTACACCAGAGGCCGTTCGGATTTGCGGATCAGTTGCGCGGCGCGGCGGATCTGCCCGGTGTGGCCCTCGGTGAAGACTTTGTAACCCGGCAAATGAATGCTGGAGACGTGCTGATAGTGGCCCTGGGCCTGGAACACGTCTTTCGGGACATCCACGAGCACTGGTCCGGGACGGCCGCTCGAGGCCACGTAGAAGGCTTCGTGGATGATTTGCGGCAACTCTTCGAGGCGCTTCACCAGGTAATTGTGCTTGGTGCAGGGGCGCGTGATGCCGAAAGTGTCGGCCTCCTGGAAGGCGTCGCTGCCGATGAGCTTGGTGGAAACCTGACCGGTGAGGGCGACGATGGGAATGGAATCCATCATGGCATCCACCAGGCCCGTAGTGAGGTTGGTGGCGCCGGGGCCGGAGGTGGCGCAACATACGCCGACTCTGCCGGTGGCTCGCGCGTACCCTTCGGCCGCGAAGGCCGCGTTCTCTTCGTGCCGCACCAGCACATGGCGGATGTGGTGGTCGTACAGGCAGTCATAAAAAGGAAGGGTGACGCCGCCGGGATACCCGAACATGCAATCCACGCCCTCGCGGGCGAGGCACTCCAGCAGCATGCGCGCGCCGCTCATTAAAGATGTCGACATATCGTTCGCCTCAAAAAAGTTGCTACCAAACGAAAAAGGCCATCAGCCAGGCTGTCCGCCCCGCTGATGGCCTCGGAACCTTGGTTCCCCCTGGCCTCAGACGGGGCCGGATACGATGACTACGAGCAGAATAATGCCTACAGGAATACCGATGTGGGAGAGATTGGACCGGCCTGTGAGAGCGTTGCCCATTGGGGAAACTTACAAAGAGTGTAGCGGACAAGTTTGTTAAATGCAAGCCGAGCGGGGTATTAGTTTGGTTTATGCCGGGATCCGGTGATGCGGGTTTGTAGATCAGTTCGACCATTCGTCACTCGGAATGCCGCTGCCCTCGATGATCGCTCTCATGGTGCCGAGCGGGAGAACGCGGCCTCGATGTTGCGCAACGATCACCTGCTTTCCCGTGGCGGGATGGCGCCACTTCTGATGGCTTCCGGAAACACCAACCCGAACAAAGCCGTGTCGGCGGAGAATTCTGATTACTTGATCTGACGTGAGCCGCGGGGTTCCGCGATCACCCAACCGTCACCTCGACGAGTTTTGCATTTTCCGGCAGCTCGATATCGCCGGGTGCCAGGTAAAGCGCGATGGCTTCGCGGATGTTGGCGCGGGCCTCCTCTTCGGTTGATCCGGCCGATGCGCAACCTGGGAGTTCCGGGCAAACGGCCGAGTAATCACCCGTTTCGGGATCATGCTCCAGGACGACGCGAAAGGTCATAGCAACAGTATAGGGCGCGATAGGGCACGGCGGTGCGTAGTGGGTTCACGGTTTGCGCAGGGGCGCTCGATCGGGAGTAGGCGGTGCTGATGGCGGCGATCCGGCGGGAAGATTGAAAAACGAACCCAATTCAGGGGCGTCGTCTGTAAACGGTTGGTCTGATGGGGTGGAGTGTTGCGGCTGGCGGGCGGGCGCGGCTGCGGCGACGGAAGCGCGGTTGCGCTGGAGGCGTTCCAGTTCGGCGAACGCATCGTTATAAGAGCGCTCGGCCAGGGTGATGCGGCGCTGCAGGCGGCGGAAGACTTCGTTGGCGGTCATGAGCGCTTCGCCAAGGGGCACACCTTCGGAGCGGCTGGCGCGGATGGCGTGATACTCCCAGAGGTGGGCTTCGGCGCGGAAGAGGCGGCGCAGGATCCACTCGTTGCGGATGAGGGTATCGACCTGGAAACGCTCCTCGGGAGTCAGCGGCTGGAAGCGGTCGAAGTATTCGTGCTGGAGTTGGGCGAAGTCGTTGCTGTCTTCCCCGGCGACGAACTGAGAGTCGGCGTCGAGCCCGGATTTGAGGGCATTCATGGATGAGACGGCCCTGCCTTCGGGAGTGCGGGGGCCGGTGGATTTCTGGGCGTTGAGGCGGTTGGCCTCGATCTGACGTGGAGTAGCCATGGGATTCCTCTTGCGACCACGGTAGCAGCGGCAGAGAGGCTGGACGGGCTGGCGGACTCGGGTGTTATTGAAAGGGCGCGGGTTGTTGGTGGAGAAGTGCGGGGACGGCGGCAAGCCGAACCGCTAATTCCCAGCTTTCAGCTTGAGTTCGGCCAAGTCGCCTTTGATTTCGAGCCTGGTGCCGAAGGGCTTCGAGAAGTCGGCCAGACGCTGCAGAATGTAGCCCGCTCGCGCGCCGGTGGCCGGCGATGGCAAGCCTCGCGTCTGAAGAAACTGATTATTGGCGTACTCGTTGTGCATATCCGGCTGGCCTTCGCCCACGTAGTTCAAAACGATCGGCCGCAAGGATATCGCTTGCAGATTCTTCCCCTGAAACTGGACGTAGGCGACGGCGCTCTCCCAATTCAGCGGTTCGTGGATGTAGGCGATGGTGGGCGGCAGGTTGTAAATGAAGTTACCGAGATCGTAAAAGATGGGTTTGCCGTGGTAGATTTCGACCCCGTGCAACAGAGGCGCACCATGCATCACCACGATGTCGGCTCCTGCATCCACCTCGGCATGCGTCCACTTCTTGAGCCAGTCATTCGGGGCGAGACGTTCCTGCATTCCTTCGGTGAAGATGGTGGCGAAGGAGTGGTTGCCGAACACGTGATTGTGTTGATAGACAACTACGAGGTCTGCATGCATGCGGGCGTCACGGATGCTCCGTAAGATGCGTTGCGAATCCTCGGGATTGGGCGAGTTTTCAGGCGCGCCGGGCAGGTCGACGGTCGCCTCATTTTCTTTGTCACCGGCTTCGACGCGAAGCTCATTGACCCCCGGCCGATTTTCGGCGGCACTTCCTCCCGGCGTGATGAGACCGGACGCACTGGCGATCAGGGCGATGGTGCCTTTCGGGGTGTGCAGATAGGCTGGCGCTGCGGCTTCGGCCAGATTGTTTCCGGTTCCGGCATGAACGATCTTCCGGCTGTCGGCTTCCCGGATGGTGTTCTGGATGCCGGCGACTTTTAGATCGAAGGCATGGTTGCCGGAGAAGGATAGCAAGTTGAAGCCGAATGTGCGCAGCGCCTCGAGCGCTTCCGGCGGCGAGAGAAAACCTCTCCCCTCACGGGCAGTCTCACCTTTCTCGGCGACGGCGGCTTCAAAGTTGGTGAACACCACGTCTCCCTTGAGCAGCGCCTGGATGACCGGCACGGCTGCCGGCGCGGTCTCGCGCAGATCGGACCGGATCATGGACTGTCCCGCCAAAGTGAACGTGATGGTAGCCGGGCTCGGGGTTTGGGCCGCGGCCATGAGGCACACGATTGCCAGGATCGCCAAGAATCGGGCAGGCTTCGATAGGGTTGTCATCTCATCGATGGTACTCGATTGGATGGCGGGCGGGAATCCAGTGAAGGGCTGGTGGTGTTGACGGGAGGCCCGCATTCGTAGACAGTAATACGAAGATGAGAATCTTTAGGACGCCCGCCGCCGCACTGGTGATTCTGGCCACCAGCGCGGCCGCGCTCTACGCGCAGTGGCCCACATACGCGACGCCAGGCCCGAGGACGAAGGACGGCAAGATCGATCTGGCGGCGCCGCCGCCGCGGACGGCTGATGGCAAGATTGATTTCTCCGGGTTATGGGAACCGGCGCGCAGCGCGGGAGGGCGCGGGGGACCGTCGATGAACGGCACGCCGCCCTTACCGTTCGCGATCCCCACTTCGCCGGACGACCCGCCGGTGGCGCAGTTCTTCAACATCGGAGCCGGCTTCAAGGACGGGCTACTCCCTTTCACGCCCTGGGCGTCACAGTTGCGCGCCCAACGTAAAGGGAATAACAACAAGGACAATCCGGACGCGCTGTGCCTGCCGCTCGGCTTGACGCAACTGCACATGCATCCGCAGCCGCGGAAGATCGTGCCGACTCCGCGCGAGATCGTGATTCTGTACGAGGCGAACGGCAATGTGCGGCAGATTCTCACCGATGGCCGGACGCTGCCGGGCAACGATCCCGCGCCCTGGTGGTATGGGTATTCGGTGGCGCACTGGGATGGCGACACGCTGGTGGTGGAGACCACGGGATTTCGCGACGATGTGTGGCTGGATGTGGAGGGCAGCCCGCTGACGAGCTCGGGCAAGATGACCGAGCGGTGGCGCCGGGTGAAGTTCGGGCTGATGCAGATCGATATCACGATCGAAGACCCGAAGGCCTACACCAAGCCGTTCACGGTACGGGTGAACCATCAACTGATGCCGGACACGGCGCTGATGGAATTCGTTTGCGAGGAGCGGGACGCGGTGCACTACGTGGGGGACGCCAAGAAATAGAGCTGCGCGGTGAACGCGACTCTCGTCTCGGTTTAGTTCTGGCTGTTGGGTGCGGGCCCGCGGCCGGGGCCGACTCTAGGCACCTGCCGGCCGGGCGGAACGTGCGTCAGCGTATGCACGAAACGCAGCTTGCCCTTTTCCATGCGGAAGAGGTGGGTATCGGGCAAGCCGCCGACACCGAAGTTGCAGAATGCCACCACCGCGCCGGTGGTTTCGTCGGCGATGAAGCGCCGCGCGACGATGTTCACGCCTTTGGGTACGCCGACCTCGCAACCATCTTGCGGGAGGCCTTTCCCGGTGCGAAGGCCGCCCTCGGTCCGGTTGCAGGGATAGCCCCATGGGACGGCGTCGAGCTTCTGTTCGAGGAACGCATCGAGGTAGGCGTTAGCCGCGGCGATCAAGGTGGCGCGGGTATCGCGCTCGGCCGCGGGGATCACACCCCAGTCCTCACCCGGCGACCACTTGAAGTAGTTATCGGCATTGAACAGCCAGTCGCCTTCCTGGGTGACCATCGATTCGATTTCGACGATCTTGTCGTGATTGATGCGGAGGCGCGTGCCGAGGACGTATGGGTGGGTCTTGTCCGTAACGATCACCTCGGTAAACGTCTGGCACGTGGTGGGGTCAATCAGGGTTCGATGAAAGTCGATCTTGAGTGGTTTCTGAATGACTCCGTCTTTGATATCGACCGCCAGCATGTTTTCGATATAGGCAAGCCCCGGCGCCAGCGGCATGCCGGAAGGATCGCCCTTGGCTTGAGCTGCCAGGTAGAGATTGGTGGCGGCGTCGAGGCCGTCGCGAGTGCAGGCGACCTGCGCGAAAGCCGCCGCCGGCGCGAGCAGGGCGCCCGAGAGCGCGATCCAGGGAATCAGCGAACCATCCATCAGACCAGGGTACCTGAATCGGCCTTGGGCCGGGAGGATCGGAAAAAGAGGCGGCTGCACGCGGGCCTGAAGACGCGCGACAATCGCATAAGAAATGATCCGACAGTTGCTATTTGGATTCGCGGCGATCCTTCCTGCCGTGGCGCAAGTACCGAACTACAAGCCCGTGACGCAGGAGATGCTGCTTCAACCCAGCCCCGATGACTGGCTGATGTACAGCCGCACGTACGATGCGCAGCGGTTCAGCCCGCTCAGCCAGATTAACCAGAAGAATGTGTCGCAGCTTCGCCTGGCGTGGGAATTGGGAATGGGGCCAGGGCAAACCGAAACGATCCCGCTGGTGCACGATGGCGTGATGTACGTGGTGACGCCGGGCGCGATCGTGCAGGCGCTCAACGCCACCACGGGCGACGAGCTGTGGGAATACAAACGCAAGGTCCCCGGCAATGTGGGCAGCTCTGCGCGCACGAAAAACCTGGCCATTTACCAGGACCTGATTCTCTACACCGCGCCGGATAGCTACGTGGTGGGGCTCGACACGCGCACGGGGGAATTGCGCTGGGAAGCGAAGACGGACGGACGCGGCCACACCTCCGGGCCGATCGTGATCGACGGCAAGGTAATTTCCGGCGGGGCCTGCGCGGGCAAGCGGGAAAACTGCTATATCGCGGCGCACGACGCCATGACCGGCAAGGAACTCTGGCGCTTCTACACCACGCCCGGGCCGGGCGAGCCGGGCGACGAAACCTGGGGCGGCGCGGCGCTCGAGCGCAGGCTGGCTTCCACCTGGGGGCTTCCGGGAACCTACGACCCGGTTCGCAAGCTGACTTACTGGGGCATCGCCAATCCGATGCCCGACCAGCGCATGTCGCGCCACGACGGCAACCCGGATGCGGTTTCGCGCACCGCCCCTTCCGACCTATACAGCAACTCTACGGTGGCGCTCGATCCGAATACCGGCAAGCTCGCCTGGTATTACCAGCATCTGCCGGCGGACGATTGGGATTCCGATTACACGCACGAGCGCACGCTGCTGCGCACGCACTTCAATCCCGATCCGAAATTCGTCAAGTGGATCAATCCCGACGTGAAGCGCGGCGAAATGCGCGACGTGGCAGTGACGGTGGGCGAAGCGGGCGGCATTTTTGAGTTGGACCGCGGCACCGGCCAGTTTCTCTGGGCCACGCCGTTTCCGTACGACGATCCGAATTATGTGATTTCCAGCATCGATCCGAAGACCGGAAAGACGTCTATCAACTGGAACATCGTTTTCAAGCAACCGGGCGAGCACCATGTGATCTGCTATTGGAATACGCGCAGCTACTGGCCAACGGCGTACGATCCCGGCACGAACTCGCTGTATGTTTCCTACATCGATAACTGCCGCGACCTCACCATCGCCGGACCGGCGGGACGCGGTGAATGGCACGTGGTGCCGCGGCCGAGCTCCGACCCGAACGCTCTGACCGGGCTTGCCAAGATCAATCTGGAGACGGGCGAGACCTTGCGATTCGACGTGGGACGCGCGCCTGGTAACGGAGCGATGCTGGCCACGGCCGGCGGATTGATTTTCCACGGCGACATGAGCCGCCGCTTCCGCGCCTTCGATGCGGCCAGCGGCCAGAAGCTATGGGAGACGATCCTGGGCGGAAACATTTCCGTCAGCACCATTACGTATTCGGTGAATGGCAAGCAGTATGTCTGCGTGATGACGGGAGACAATCTGAAAGTGCCGGAGCTGGCGGCGGAAGTGCCTGAGTTGAAGACACCGCGGGGGCATAACGCGATCTACGTGTTTGCGCTGCCGTAGCCGGTAAGATCCGCCGCTGGACACAGGGCGTTGAGGCCAAAAGGGCCGCCGCTCTTCGACAACAGAGGCCGATGGACTCGGAGCTGAATTGGGCGGAATGGGGAGGGCATGGCCCGACGGAATTGGTAGTTTCCGCTAACCCCGTTTCGTCCAGAACCCGCGTCGTGCTAGCTTCCGGTTTGCCATCCGGACACTATCCATCCGCA
>Ga0335081_10002182_pt1 | contig 30709 bp, 32 predicted proteins | sample Lox_Sample_35_FD_206713 | JGI IMG/M metagenome (GOLD analysis project Ga0335081, IMG submission 206713) | Soil microbial communities from Loxahatchee National Wildlife Refuge, Florida, United States - Lox_Sample_3.5 | ecosystem: Environmental > Terrestrial > Soil > Wetlands | place: USA...
TGGTGTAGGTGATCTTCGCGGTCGCGCCGTAAAGCTGCGCGGTGCCTTCGATCACGGCGGCGATACGCCGGTGCAGAAGCTCGCGCACCTGCGGGGTGAGGCTGCGCGCGGTGCCTTTGAGCTTGGCATGCTGCGGGATGACGTTGTCGGTATGCCCGGCCTGAAACATGCAGATCGATACGACGGCCGATTCCAGGGGATCGACATTGCGGGCAACGATCGATTGCAGCTGATTGATGATCTGCGCTCCGACCAAAATCGTATCGATCGCCAGATGCGGTCGCGCCGCATGGCCGCCTTTGCCTTCGAGATCGATCTCGATGTGGTCGGCCGCCGCCATCATCGGGCCGGTGCGGATGGCGAATTGGCCGAGCGGAATGCCGGGATAATTGTGCATGCCGTAAACCTCGTCGATGCCGAAGCGGCTGATCAAGCCGTCCTTGATCATCGCGGCGGCGCCGGCGCCGCCCTCTTCCGCCGGCTGAAAGATCACGACGGCGGTGCCGGCGAAATTGCGGGTTTCGGCCAGATATTTGGCGGCGCCGAGCAGCATGGCGGTGTGGCCATCGTGGCCGCAGGCATGCATCTTGCCGGATACCGTCGATTTATACGGCAGGCCGGTCTCCTCCTCGATCGGCAAGGCATCCATGTCGGCGCGCAGGCCCAAAACCTTGCCGCCCGGTTTGCGGCCGCGGATGACGCCGACCACGCCGGTGCGGCCGATGCCGGGGACCACCTCGTCGCAGCCGAAGCTTTTGAGCTTGTCGGCCACTGCAGCCGCCGTGCGGTGGACGTCGTAGCGCAGTTCCGGATGGGCATGAAAATCCCGCCGCCATTCCTTGATCTCGCCGTGCAGATCGGCGATGCGATTGACTATCGGCATGGCAATATCCCTGTTTTGCGGCTCACCCGGGCAGTTAAGGCCAATCTAGCAAAAGCGAACGGAAAAAGCGCGCAAAGCCCGCGTAAAACTCCGGCAAAGGCTGGTAAATCCCGGCCGGGTTAAGTATCTGATCCGGCAGGTCGAGCGCGTAGCTCAGTCGGTAGAGCACGTGACTTTTAATCACGGGGTCCTGGGTTCGAGTCCCAGCGCGCTCACCAATAAGCCCCCTGTCCGGTTCCACTCACTTTTATCGACGTCATAGAAAAGCGCTGCTTTGTGACGGCGGTCACTTCGCGCCCACGCAGCCCTCGGTATTGTGCATTCTATCGGGGGCCACGAGGCCCCAGGCTCAGGAGGTCACCATGGCGGGCACGAAGAAGATCGGTAAGCAGTTCGCGCGTTGGTTCAAGACATTCCGCGAGAAGAACCGGCCGCCGCACCGGTACTACGAGCACAGCCTCTACGACGCCTGATCCAATCAGCCTTACTCCGTTGTTGCCGCCCGCCCGAGACCTCCCCTCGGGCGGGTTCATTTTTATCGCCATGACGGCCGTCTGGCCTTCACTTTCGATGGGATCGCGACCTCGATGCGATTGCCCGCCGCCCGCTTCAAATCGAGGGCGGCTTGTCTTACATCTCAAGGCGTTACGCCGGACAGATCACATCACGAATCAAATGGCTGATCACGACGATCAAAAAGCAAGCCAGCGCCGCTCGATGGTCGCGCTCGGTGTCGTCATCGTGCTATTTGTGGTCGGCTGGATCCTGGCGCATGAGCTCTACAGCAACGGCAAGATCGAGGACTGCGTGATGTCCGGGCGCACCAATTGCGTGCCGATCGAGACCCCGCCACATTGAAGTGGTGGGGCGGTTTTCCTGCGCTCGAAGCCGCCCAGCCAAATCTTCTCCGAAAGCCAAATCTTCTCCGAAAGCCATCAGAGTTTCACGCCGGCGTCGCCATGGCGCCATACACGGCGCGCAATATGATCGTGTCAGGGTGCGGTGAGGTGCGTTCGTCGAGGAGGATCGGCGATGGGCATACAATCCGCGTGCCAAGATCTAGCGCCACGGCTGGCGAGCGAGAATCTCAGCCGGCCGAATTGTCCCCACTGCGGCAGCGTTCTTCTTGTCGCCGAAGAATCCCGCTTCGACGCCAGTCTTTCCAACGGCAGCGCTTGCGAGTTCATGGGCAGGATCGACCATCATTGGTCCTGCGACGATTGCGGCCATCGCTTCGTCACCTCGATCCGCTTGCGTCCGCGCGGGACGAAAGCGCCGTAAATACCGTGTAACAAGCTGCGTTGTTTCAGCAATTCAAGCGTCAGCGTCCCCTGGGCGGACCTCGGGTTATCAGCCGATGGCCTAGTCGGGGCAGCGTTAACACGCAATAATGCCACTCGACCCGGTGTTGGTACCTTGTCGCGGAACCGTCCAGAAGGAGGATCACATGCGTCAAATATTCGATCGTCGCTCGGTATTGGGGATTTGCGTCGGCGGTGCCGCCGGCGGCGCGCTGTTGGCATCCGGCGTCCCAAGCTATGCCGCCACCACAGCGTTCAAGGCCGATCTGAAGGGTTCGAGCGAAGTGCCGCCGAACACCACCGGTGGCACCGGGTCGGTCACGGCAAACTATGATCCGGCAACCAAGACCCTGACCTGGAACGGTACCTTTTCGGGTCTCACGGGTCCGGCGACCGCGGCCCATTTCCACGGCCCGGCCGGCCCCGGCAAAAATGCCGGCGTCGCCATTTGGATTTCCGAGAAGGGCAAGCCGCTCGCCAGTCCGTTCAAGGGCTCGGCCAAGCTCACCGATGCGCAGGCTTCCGATCTGATGAATGGGCAGTGGTACGTCAACGTCCACACCAAAGCTAATCCTGGCGGCGAGATCCGCGGCCAGCTCGAGAAGTCGTAACCGCGCTGGAATGTAGCGTCATTGCCAGTGCGTTTGTGACCCGCCGATCCGGCGTATCACGGATCGGCGGGTTCGCTTTTGGTCAGCCAAATCCCGGCGAGCTTGCCGCTATTGTTTCGGGATATGCGCGCTCTCGATCACCTTGGTCCACTTTGCGATATCGGACTTCATTCGCGCATCGATCTCTCCGGGCGTTGAGGCTTCGGTGTCGATGCCGAGATCGAGCGCGCGTTTCTTGAGGTCCGGATCGGCGAGCACTTCGCGCAAGGCGGCATTGAGCTTGTCGACGATTGCGGGCGGGGTGCCGGCCCGCGCATAAAGCGCGTTCCACGAAGTGACGTCGAAATCCGAAACTCCCGCCTCGGCCACGGTTGGGATGTTCGGCAATTCCGGCGAGCGCTTGGCGCCGCTGGTGGCGAGCGGGCGCGCCTTGCCGCTTTGCAGGCTGGGCTTGATCGCCGCGTAGAATTCGATCTCCATCTGAATGTCGTTGCGCAACAACGCCACGACTTCATCCGGCGAAGTGCGAAACGGCACGATGACCACGTTCGCCCCCGACAACGACTTGAACAACTGGGCGGTCAGGTTCTGGGTCGAGCCGACCACGATGGAGCCGATATTCAGCGCGCCCGGCTTGTCTTTCGCGGCTTTGAGGAAATCGCCAAGCGTGTGATAGGGCGAACCCGCGGCGACAACGAAATCGAGATCGAAATAGCCGATCGCCGAAATCGGCATAAATTGCGTCACCGGGTCGAACGGCAGATGGCTGAACAGCGGGACGCTGATCGCGGTGCCGTTGGTGAAGAATGCGAGCGTGTAGCCGTCGGCGGGGCTTTGCAGCACGGCACGCGCCGCCGCAATGCCGCCGGGACCGGGCATGTTCTCGATGACGAAGTTCTGGCCCAATTTCTGGCTGAGCTTTTCCGCGACGAGGCGCGCGGTGATGTCGGCAACGCCGCCGGCGCCGAATGGCAGAACGACGCGGACTGGATGGTCCGGATAAGCTGCTTGCGCCGAGGCCGGCGTCAGAGCGGCCAGCGCGGCGAGCGCCACCGCAATTCCAATGCCCCGCAAAAAATCGACACGCATTCGAAACATATTGGGGTCTCCGGATTGTTTTTTAGATGTGTGGCTTTCAGATCAAAGATGGTCACTCATCCGCTCGAATGTCGGGTTTCGCCGACCATCGTTCCGTCGTCTGCGCGACATAATCGGCAAACCGCCGCTCGGCTATCGCAGCCCGCGCGCCGGCCATCAAGTCCTGGTAGTAATAGAGATTAATGACCGACAAAAGCGTACCGCCCAGCGCTTCGCCAGCCTTGAAAAGGTGATGCAGATAAGCCCGCGAGAAATCGCGCGCCGCGGGGCAACGGCTCTCGGCATCAAGGGGCCGCTGATCCTCGGCGTGATGCGCGTTCTTGATATTGATCGGGCCAAAGCGCGTAAACGCAAGCCCGTGGCGGCCGTTGCGGGTCGGCAACACGCAATCGAACATATCGATGCCGCCCGCGATTGCCGCCAGCAGGTCCGCCGGTGTGCCCACCCCCATGAGATAACGGGGCTGATCAGCCGGCAGCGCCGGCGCGGTTTCCACGACGACCTTACGCATCACTTCGGGCGCCTCGCCGACGGCGAGGCCGCCGATGGCGTAGCCGTCAAAGCCGATGTCGGTGAGCGCGCGTGCGCTTCTTTGCCGTAAAGCCGCATCGTCGCCGCCTTGCACGATGCCGAACAGCGCCCGGCCGGGGCTCGCGCTTTCGAAGGCACGCTTACAGCGCTCTGACCAGCGCAGCGACAGTTCCATCGCGCGCTCGATCTCCTCCGGCGCCGCCGGAAGAGATACGCATTCGTCGAGCTGCATGGCGATATCCGAGCCGAGCAGGTTTTGCACTTCGATGGCGCGCTCCGGGCTAAGCTCGACCATGGCGCCATCGATATGCGAGCGGAAGGTCACGCCGGCCTCGTCCACTTTGCGCAAGGCCGACAGCGACATCACCTGGAAGCCGCCGGAATCGGTGAGGATCGGATAGGGCCAGCGCATGAAGGCGTGCAGCCCGCCCAAAGCCGCCACGCGTTCGGCGCCCGGCCGCAGCATCAGGTGATAGGTATTGCCGAGAATGATATCGGCGCCGGAAGCGCGCACGTCGTCGTGGTGCACGCCTTTGATCGCGGCCTGGGTGCCCACGGGCATGAAGGCAGGCGTGCGCACCACCCCATGCGGGGTGGCCATTTCGCCGTTGCGGGCGGCGCCGTCGGTGGCAATGAGACGGAAAGAAAACGGCATTATGGGATCATGCAGCGATTGGAGAGCGATTTACTGGACGCAGCTGCCTCGCTAAGGTCGGCTGAAATAAAGGGGACGACCGCCCCCGCCAAGGAGATAGACCATGGCTTATACGCTTGACCAGTTCGCCGCCGATTGCCGGGCCGCGCTCCTCAAAGACCCCGGCCCTGCCGGCCGCGAGCTCGTGCGCCAATACACCGAAAAAGCCTGCTCGGACGCGGATTTTGTGGCGACGTATCTCGGCCCGGCCGCGGATGCCGATCGCAAGATCCTCTACGAGGATCCGGAGCTGCATTTCTGCATTCTTGCTCACGTCTACAAAGGCGCCAAGAACAGCTCCCCGCACGATCACGGGCCGAGCTGGGCGATCTACGGCCAGGCCGCCGGCGTCACCGAAATGACGGACTGGCGTCTTGTCGAGAAGCCTGCCGATGGCAAGCCCGGCAAAGTCGCCAAGGTGCGGACTTACACGATGACGCCCGGCATGGCGCATCACTACGGCGAGGGCGCCTTGCACTCGCCGCGCCGCGAGAACGATACCCGCCTCATTCGCATCGAAGGCCGCGACCTCACCAAAGTGAAACGCGACAAGTTCGAAATCGCGGCGTAGATCTGACAGCCCTCGTCCCCGCGGTGGCGGGGAGCCAGGGCATTCCGCCAAGCCGGTCGATCCGCCTGGATTCCGGCATTCGCGGCAATGAGCGGTGTCGATCGCGATTACCGAAACAGCAGACTAGCGTCGCCGTAGGAATAGAACCGATAGCCCGCCGCGATGGCGTGCGCATAGGCCCGCCGCATCGTTTCGAGGCCGCTAAACGCGCAGACCAGCATGAACAGCGTCGAGCGCGGCAGATGGAAATTGGTCAGCATGACATCGACGGCGCGGAAGCGGTAGCCGGGCGTGATGAACAACGCAGTCTCCCCGGAAAACGCCGAGAGCCTGCCGTCTTCGCCCGCCGCGCTTTCCAGTAACCGCAGCGCGGTCGAGCCAACGGCGACGATGCGGCCGCCGGCACGCCGGGTCGTGTTGAGGGCCGCCGCGGTTTCAGCAGACACGCTGCCCCATTCGGGGTGCATGTTGTGGTCCGACGTATCGTCCGCCTTCACCGGCAGAAAGGTGCCGGGCCCGACATGCAGCGTCACGCGATGCAGCGCGATGCCGGCGTCGCCTAACTTCGCGGTCAGCGTGTCGGTGAAATGAAGGCCCGCGGTCGGCGCCGCCACCGAGCCTTCCTCGCGCGCGAACATGGTCTGGTAATCGGTCCGATCCTGCTCGTCGACCGCGCGACGGCTGGCGATATAAGGCGGCAAAGGCATGTCGCCGCGTTCATCGAGCGCCTGATCGAGCACGGCGTCGGTAAACGAAAAGGCAAGCGTCACCTCGCCGCCCTCCTCGCCCTGGCCCTTGGCTTCGACGGTGGCGTCGAGCTGCTCGAGAAAACAAACCCGGCCCTCGCCGCCAAAGCGCACGATATCGCCGACCGCGAGCCGCTTGGCCGGCTTGACCAAAGCGCAGAAGCGCGAGCCGTCGAGCCGCTTGATCAAGGTCGCCGAAATCGCCGGCTCGCGGTCGCCGCGGCCGAGCCGGCGGCCGTGCAGATTGGCGGCAAACACCTTGGTGTCATTGACGACGACGGCATCGCCGCGGCGCAGCAGCGCCGGCAGATCGCCCATGACGCGGTCTTCGAATTCAGGCGCCCTGCCCCGGCGTACCACCAAAAGCCGGGCGGCGTCGCGCGGCACTGCCGGCCGCAGCGCGATGCGGTCCTCCGGCAGGGCGAAATCGAACAGGTCGGTGCGCATTGGTCTTTGTCTTATTGGGCGTTAGAAACGCATATCGCAACCTTTGGCGCGGCGGGCAACGTGACACGAGAGGCGACTGGCTGCGCCGTGATCCAGGTCAAGCCCGGTATCGGCGACGTCATCTGGCACCTGCCCTTCATCCGCGCCATCGCCGCCGTTGCCCCCGGCCGCCGCGTAACGTTCCTGGCGCCGCCGACCAGCCATGCCCAGGAGCTTCTTGCGGCCGAGCCGGCGGTCGCCGCAACGATATATTTCCAGCATGCCGGCTCCGAACTGCGGCGCGGCCTCAATCTGCTGCGGCTGGTCGCGCTGTTGCGGCGCGGAAATTATCGTTCGATCTGGATTCTCGACCGCACCGCGCGGCCGGCGCTGGCGGCCCGGCTCGCCGGCATTCCGCATCGCATCGGGCTCGGGCTTGGCGCACAACGTTTCTTCATCACCAATCCCGGCGTCGATCACAGCCATTTCCACGATCATCCGATCGATTGGCTCCGCGCGCTGATGGTGGCGATGAAGGTGCCGCTCTCCTCGACCGAGCCTGATCTTCGTTTGCCCGAGGCCACGCTCACCGCCATCGCCGCAAAATTTGGATCATCGCCGCGTCCCTGGATCGTGCTCGGCATCGGCGCCTCGCATCCCGACAAGGACTGGCCCGATGCGCACTGGCGGGAATTCGTCGCGGCGCTGTGCCAGCGCTCAAGCGGCACGATATTTTTGATCGGCGGTCCGACAAATTTGGCCCGTGCTCAAAATTTTATCGCCGCCAGCGGAGGTGCAAGCGTCATCAATGCCTGCGATCTTTCTCTGGTCGACGCCGCCGCGTTGCTGCGGCTCGCCGATCTTTTTGTCGGCCCGTCATCCGGTCCCTTGAATCTCGCCGCCGCCGGCGGCACGGATGCGTTCGGCCTGTTCGGTTCGACGCCGGTCCTGACTTATTCGAAGTTCATCCAGCCGATCGAGCCGCCAGCCGGCCAGTCCGCCGACGGTATGCAGCGGATCTTGCCGGCGCAGGTGATAAAGACGATTGAGCCTTATCTGGCCCAACAAAAGCTACGGCCATAACCGCAACCGCTGCGCCGGTTGCGGCTACTTCACGTCGGCCGCCACCTGCATTTTGACGATGCGGTCGGGATTGGCCGGCGGCTCGCCGCGCTTGAGCTTGTCGACCACGTCCATGCCGGAGACCACTTCGCCGATCACGGTGTACTGGCCGTTGAGGAAATCGCCGTCGTCGAACATGATGAAGAACTGGCTGTTGGCGGAATTGGGATTGCGCGCCCGCGCCATGCCGACGGTGCCGCGCACGAACGGCTTGTCGGAGAACTCTGCTTTGAGGTCCGGATAGGATGAGCCGCCGGTGCCGTTGCCATGCTCGCCGTCGCCGGTCTGCGCCATAAAGCCCTCGATCACGCGATGGAACGGCACATCGTCGTAGAACTGTTCGCGCGCCAGGAGCTTGAGGCGCTCGGCATGGCCGGGTGCGACGTCGTTATGCAGTTTGATGACGATGGTGCCGGGCGTGGTTTCGAGGATCAACGCGTTTTGCGGATCGACGCCGGCGGGTAATGCGGTGGCCATGTTCATTTTCCCTTGCGTTATCGAGGCGGTGTTCGGTCGGCGAAGAATTACGGCGTGATCGTCGCGGTCTTGATGTAATCGAGCTTGGGAAACTCTTTGATCAAATAGCCGTTGCCTTCGCTCTGGATGCGGCCCTGCTCGGGTCCGGCGCCGCGCGGCGCGCCTTCGCCGTAGCCGCTGTAGAGCGCGTCGACGACGTTCATGCCCGACACCACTTGGCCGAACGGGGCAAAGCCTTGGCTGTCGAGCCGGGCATTGTCGGCATAGTTGATGAACAGCTGCGTGGTCCGGGTATTGGGGCCGCGCGTGGCAAATGTGATCATGCCGCGCGTATTGCTCTGTTTAACCGGATCGTCGTTGATATTGGCGTCGCGCCACACCGCCGAGACCTTCGGATCGGCATTGATGCCGAACTGCACCATAAAGCCGGAGATCACCCGGAAGAAACGCGCATTGGTGAAGAAGCCGTTCTTGACCAGATTGTAAAACCGGTCGGCGCCAAGCGGCGCCCAATCGCGATGCACCTCGACGACGAATGCACCTTTGCTGGTGTCGAACTTGACCTTGTAGGTTGCCGGCGCGTGCGCGGTCAGTGCGGCAGGGTTGGCGAGGCTTTGGGCGCATACTGGCGTGGCGACGAACAAAGCGAGAAGCAAGGCAGCAAGGCGGATCATGTCGTCTCCGGATTTCTTCAGCTTTTCGCAAATTTCTTCTTCAGGCGCGCCAGGACTTGCTTCGGCACGAAGGCCGAAACATCGCCGCCCATGCCGGCGATCTGGCGGACCAGAGTGGCGGTGATCGGGCGCACCGGGGGCGCCGCCGGCAGGAATACCGTCTGGATTTCCGGCGCCATCGCGGCATTCATGCCGGCCATCTGCATCTCGTAATCGAAATCGGTGGCGTCGCGCACGCCACGCACCAGCATGGTCGCGCCGGAACGCTGCGCTGCGGTGACGACAAGGTCGGCAAAGGTGACGCAGACGATCTCGCATCCGGCGGCGCGGCCGATCGGCGCGCAAATCTCATCGAGCATCGCGAGTCGCTCGTCAGCCGCGAACAGCGGCGTCTTGCCGGGATGAATGCCGATGGCAAGGATGAGCTTGTCGGCAAGCTTCACTGCCTTGCCGACAACGTCGAGATGCCCGTTGGTGATGGGATCGAACGACCCGGCAAAGAGGGCAATGCGCGGCATGGGGGCTGGCATGCGAGGCGGTCTAGCCCGCGCATTGTGCGACTGCAAGGTCGCCTGCGGCTCCGGTCCTGGTCCAGAGCCGCCGGAGGCTGCCGGCCGGCAACGCCGGACAATCGCCGGTCTCCGCTGAAGGTCTCGGCAAAATTATAAGTTGTTTCAGTGGCTTAAAGATAAACAACAAGACTGTGATGTACATCAAAGTGCATCTCGCTCCTTTTGCCTAAAAATTTCACCAGCACAAAAGCAACCAGTGCGCCCGAGAACGCGTTGCGTTTTCGAAGCGTCTAAGGTTCAGCACAGGGAACGGTGTCATGATCAAGACCGTTTACGCCGTCGCCGTCGCTGCGATCGTGGCGGCTTGTTTCGTCGGTTTTCCGAGCTTGTCTGCTTCGGTGCAGGCGAGTTCACCGGTGCCCGGCGCCAAAGGCGACCGCGCCGACATCCGGCCGCTCGGCACCGACTGCTCGCAAAATGCCTGGCCCTATTTCGAAGCCGCCTGCCTGCGCGATGCAGGCCATCCGTTGGCGGCGCCGCGTCAGGTGCGGTTCATCGCCGATCGCTAGGGCGGAGCAAGCGGGTCATCGGCGCGTTTAAGTCTTCGTGTGACCAGAGTTTTGCCGTGGTAATCTCGGCGGAAGGTGCTTCCCCATCTTCCGCCGATTTCTTTGCAGCAGCTCACGCCTCGTCCCAGGGCGGGTTGGCCAGCACAACGGAGACTTCGATCTGCCGCTCCGGCACATTCCAATAGGTCTTGAGCAGCGCCGCCTTCCCCGCGGGTGCGACTAATTTGAAGCCGTGTCGTTGATAGAAGCGGACGGCCCAGTGCGCGGCTTCCCAGGTACCCACCAGGATGCGCCGCGTGCTGCGCTGCCGCAGATGCGCAAGGAGAGCACCTCCAACGCCGCAGCGCTGTTTGCCCGGCAAAATGTAGGCATGCCGAATGAGATCGACGTCGTGTACGGGCTGCAAGCCCATCACGCCCGCGAGCTGGCCATCCTCCTCATAACCCCAGAACGCGACGCCGGCGGCGATCTCGCGATCGAGTTCGTCGCGCGGCATGTACGGCTCATGCCAGCAATCGGCCGGGATCACACTGCGATAGGCCTCGGCGGCAGCATTGACGATCGCGAGGATGGCGTCCCGAGCGTCTGGGCAGGGACGGATTTCAGCCATTTGCCACTCATCCTTTGCCACGTGATGGTCGTGCGGGAGTGTGTCCTTGGCCGGTGCGCCGATCATTCCTTTAGCCGCTACAATCTCGTCCTTGCCACGAAATTCGACTAATGTAGCGACTACTTAGTGGACGCATAGGACCTCAGCCGCCGTCTTGACCCGTTTCCCGTGCGCGTGTCTAAGACCCGGACAGGCCGACCATGATCGTATTGATCGACAATTACGACAGTTTCACCTTCAACCTGGTGCACTATTTCGGTGAACTGGGCGCGGAAGTCGACGTGCACCGTAACGACAAGGTGACCACCGCAGCCGTGATCGCCGCCGACCCCGATGCCATCGTGCTGTCGCCGGGGCCCTGCACGCCCAAAGAAGCCGGCATTTGCCTCGAACTGATCGACAAAGCCGCCGCCACGATCCCGATCCTCGGCGTCTGCCTCGGCCACCAGGCGATCGGCGACGCCTTCGGCGGCCAGGTTGTGCGCGCGCCGGTGCCGGTGCACGGCAAGCTGTCGGAAATCCGCCACGAGGGCGCCGGCATTTTTCGCGGCATCAACGGGCCGTTCAAGGCGACGCGCTACCATTCTCTGGTCGTGGACCGCGAGACCATGCCGCGCGAATTGACGGTCACCGCCGATACCGATGGCGGCCTGGTCATGGGGCTCGCGCATAGCAAACTCCCGGTGCATGGCGTGCAGTTTCATCCCGAAAGCATCGCCTCGGATCACGGCCACCGCATGCTGAAGAACTTCCTCGACATCGCTACGGCATGGAACGCCGCGAACGGACGGCGCAACGGCTTCCCTTCGGCGGCACCTCGCAAAGCGCGGGTCAATTGAGGACTGCATCGTGACCGTCGAGCTCAAGGCGCTCATCGCCAAGGTTGCGACCGGCGCCGCGCTCAGCCGCGCCGAAGCGGCGAGTGCGTTCGAGCAGATGATGGCCGGCGAAGCGACGCCGTCGCAGATGGGCGCGCTTCTTATGGCGCTGCGCGTGCGCGGCGAGACGGTCGACGAGATCACCGGCGCGGTGACCACGATGCGCGCCAAAATGCTCCAGGTCGAGGCGCCGCCCGACGCCATCGACGTCGTCGGCACCGGCGGCGACGCGTCGGGATCGTTCAACATCTCGACCTGCGCGGCGCTCATCGTCGCCGGCGCCGGCGTGCCGGTCGCCAAGCACGGCAATCGCGCGCTGTCGTCGAAATCCGGCGCGGCCGACGTGCTGGCGGCGCTCGGCGTCAATATCGATCTTAATCCCGAACAGATCGGCCATTGCATCCGCGAAGCCGGCATCGGTTTCATGTTCGCGCCGACGCATCATCCGGCAATGAAGAATGTCGGACCGACCCGGGTCGAGCTCGGCACGCGCACCATCTTCAATCTACTCGGCCCGCTGTCGAACCCGGCCGGCGTCAAGCGGCAGATGGTCGGAGTGTTCTCCAAGCAATGGACCGAGCCGCTGGCGCAGGTGCTGAAAAATCTCGGCGCCGAAAGCGTGTGGGTGGTGCACGGCTCCGACGGGCTCGATGAAATCACCACCTCCGGCCCGACCGCCGTTTGTGCGCTTGAGAACGGCGTCATTCGTAATTTCGAGATCGACCCGGAACAGGTCGGACTGCGCAAGGTCAGGCCGGATCAGCTGCGCGGGGGCGATGCCGCGGCCAATGCGCAGGCAGTTCAGGATGTGCTGGAAGGCAAGGAAACCGCGTTCCGCGATGTCGCGCTGTTGAACGCGGCCGCGGCGCTCATCGTCGCCGGCAAGGCCAAGGATCTCAAATCCGGCTTGGCGCTGGCGACCCATTCGGTGGATTCCGGCGAAGCCGAAGGCCGGCTCGATCGCCTCATCGTGGTGTCCAACGATGGCTGACATTCTGGCCAGGATCGAAGCCTATAAGCGCGAGGAAATCGCCGCGGCGAAGCGCGCGCATCCGTTGTCGGCGCGCGAACAAGAGGCCAAAGCGGCCTCCGCGCCGCGGGGATTCCTTCGCGCCATCGAACGGCGGCTTGGCGCCGGCGATTACGCCCTGATTGCCGAGATCAAGAAGGCGAGCCCGTCGAAGGGCCTGATCCGCGAACAATTCGATCCGGCAACGCTCGCCCGTGCCTACCAGGCCGGCGGTGCAACCTGCCTCTCGGTGTTGACCGACACGCCATCGTTTGCGGGCAGTCTCGACCATCTGCGCGCGGCGCGCGCGGCAACAGCCCTGCCCGTGCTACGCAAGGATTTCATGTACGACGCCTACCAGGTGACCGAGGCGCGCGCCGCCGGCGCCGATTGCATCCTCATCATCATGGCTGCAGTCGACGACGCGTGCGCCGCCGAGCTTGAGCAAGCGGCCCTGGCATACGCCATGGACGCGCTCGTGGAAGTCCATGACGAGACGGAGCTTGAACGGGCGCTGCGCCTGAAATCGCAACTCATCGGCATCAACAACCGCGATCTGAAAACCTTCACCACTTCGCTTGCGACCTGCGAGCGGCTGGCGCGGCTTGTTCCCGAAGGCCGTATCATTGTCGGCGAGAGCGGCATTTTCGCTCCCGACGATCTGGCGCGGCTCGCCCAAGCCGGCATCTCGACCTTCCTGGTCGGCGAAAGCCTGATGCGGGCGGACGACGTCGCCGCCGCAACGCGCGCGCTACTCGCGCGCAAGCCCGCGCTGGCGCCGGCCAGGTAGAGCCGTGCCGCGGCGCGCCGGGAAATTGACCCATCTTTCCGCCGGCGGCGAAGCTCGCATGGTCGATGTATCGGCGAAAACAGTGACTGAACGCGAAGCCCTCGCCGAAGGTCGCGTGGTCATGCTGCCGCAGACTCTTGCCATTGTGCGCAAAGGCGATGCGAAAAAGGGCGACGTCCTTGGCGCCGCGCGCCTCGCCGGGATTCTGGCCGCCAAGCGCACTCACGAATTGATCCCGCTGTGTCATCCTTTGCCGATCTCGACGATCGAGGTCGATCTTGTGCCTGACGCCAAGCTGCCGGGCGTCCGCGTCACGGCGCGGGTCAAAGTGGCGGGCAAGACCGGAGTCGAAATGGAAGCGCTGACCGCGGTTTCGGTGGCGTGCCTCACGGTCTATGACATGGTCAAAGCGGTCGAACGCGGTATGCGCATCGAGGGCATAAGACTCGTCGAAAAACGCGGCGGCCGCTCCGGTCATTATCGGGCGAAGGAGTGATGCCGTGGCGTTGATCTCGGTCGCCGAAGCGCTCGAACGCGTCCTCGCTCATGCCGAGCCGCTGCCGGTTGAAGAAATTCCCCTGGAAGAAGCCAGCGGCTGCGTGCTCGCCTACGATCTCAAGGCGCTGCGCACCCAGCCCCCGGCGGACGTCTCCGCCATGGACGGCTATGCGGTGCGTGCGCAAGACGTCGCCAGCGCGCCGGCGCGTCTGAAGGTGATTGGCGAAGTCGCCGCCGGGCGGCCGTTTACGGCGCAGATTGGCGAAGGACAGGCGGCGCGGATTTTCACCGGCGGCTTCATGCCCAGCGGCGCCGATACCGTCGTCATCCAGGAAATCACCGCGCGGAACGGAGATCAGGTCGAGATTCAGAAGCCGAGCGCCAAAGGCCGCAATGTCCGGCTCAAGGGCTTGGATTTTCGCGCGGGCGAAGTGCTGTTGAAGAAAGGCCACCGGCTCACCGCGCGCGACCTCGCGCTGGCGGCGGCCATGAACCACCCGCTGGTGCCGGTCTATCGCCGCCCGACGGTCGCCATGTTCGGCACCGGCGACGAATTGGTGCGGCCCGGGCGCGAGCCGGGGCCGGGGCAGATCGTCTATTCCAACGGCTATTCGCTCGCCGCGCTCATCCGCGCCGAGGGCGCCGCGGTCGAGGATCTCGGCGTCGTGCATGACACGTTGGAAGCCACCCTCACCGCCATCGACGACGCACGCGAACTGCCCGCCGATATTCTGGTCACGACCGGCGGCGCTTCCGTCGGCGAATACGATCTGGTGCAAAAGGCCTTTGCCAGGCAAGGCATGGATTTGTCGTTCTGGAAGGTGGCGATGCGGCCCGGCCGGCCGCTGATGCACGGGCGGCTCGGCACCATGCATGTGCTCGGTCTGCCCGGCAATCCGGTGTCATCCTATGTCTGCGCGTTTTTGTTTTTGGTGCCGCTCATTCGCCGTATGAGCGGCCGCACCGATCTTAGCCTGCCCGTCGAGTCCGCAATGCTCGGCGTCGATTTGCCGGAAAACGACGAGCGCGCCGATTACCTGCGGGCGGCGCTGAAATCCGGTGCCGAGGGTCTGATCGCCACGCCGTTTCCTGTGCAGGATTCCTCGATGATGGCGCCGCTCGCCAAGGCCGGCTGTCTCGTCATCCGCGAACCGCACGCGCCGGCGGCAAAGGCCGGCAGTCCGTGCACGATCGTCCGGCTCGACAGTTGATCTCAAAGTCGCGCCGTTCTGCAAAGAAAAAGCCCGGGACTTTCGTCCCGGGCTTTGTTTGCTTGGTGCATCCTCAGATCATGGGAAGCGCCAGATCAAAGACGAGGTGAGAGTCTGATTATACGGTTTGACGTTGAGTGCGGAGCCGGTTGGCGCGCCAGCGAGCGTAAGTAAGGAGAGATCCGCCGCATCAAAGGAGGCGTATCGATACTCGTTGCGCCAGAACAGGCCGTGGATCGGCAGCCAGCTGAAGTTCAAAGCGTATTCCAGACCGCCGCCCAGGAACCAACCGTGATAGGTGTGTGCCTGCATGAGGCCGTTCGGAACGCCGGTTGTAACGTTGTTAAAATTGACCTGGTTGAAACGCGTTTCGGTCCAGCCGCCGTCGAAATAGCTCAGGAGCGACGGCGTGACTAGATAGCCGATGCGGCCGCCAACGTACCATTCGCCTGTTTCTTTCTCGTTCCCCGCTTCCGTCACGCCTGCCACTGGGCCCGCCGGTTCCAGATTGCCGTGAACATTCATGAAATCGTAATCGCCAAACGCGCCCACAACCCAATTGCCCAGACCGTTGACGCTAAATTGGTAATCGCAGCCGACGCCGCCCCTCCCGAGCCAGCCGCGACCGCCCGTCGTGGCGCTTGAGGTAACCGCAACATGTCCAGGGTCTGTTTCTTGGAACTGGTCTTGATTCCACAGGCCGTAGCCATAACCAAGATTAAGGTTGCAACCGGTCCAATTCGCGGTCGGCGCGGGCGCCGCCACTGGCATCTTGTAAGCGGGTGCCGGTGCGGGCGCCAAATCGGCGGCCACGGCCGTGCCAGTGAGCAAGGCCAATCCCGCGATCGATCCAAGGAGCTTTTTCATGTCGTCCCCCGTCATCCAACAAATCGTTCACTCGCCCCATAATAACTTGTCCACGGCCGAAACGGTGTTGCCAAACGGCACCACTGCCGAGAATTCGAGAGTAAACCAGCGGTAAAACGCCGTACTAGACTACCGAAATGCCGGCTAGAACCCGGCTGCTAAAGAGTTTAGCGCCTCCAGGACACGAGACGGCCGAATCAAAACGCTGCGTGCTCCGCAGCAAAGGGACAACTCCGGCCCCAAGGCCGGACGGACATAATTCGATCCGTTGACTGTCCAGCGACGAGGGAAACACCCGCGAAACTGAGGGCTTCCTTAGCCTTAAGCCGCGGTTGGGCCGCGCCCCTGTTTTCTTCACTTCAAATTAAATGGTTGCAGAACACATATCGAACGGATAGTGTCCGTTCATGCTTTGTTTCGGCAGCGAGCCGCTTCGCAGTGGAACCTGCCGCCATATCTGGAAGCGAGGAACCGCCGATGCTTACGCGCAAGCAGGCTGAATTGTTGCGCTTTATCCATGAGCGGCTGAAGGAAGCCGGCGTTCCCCCCTCCTTCGATGAGATGAAGGATGCGCTGGACCTGCGCTCGAAGTCAGGCATCCATAGGCTGATCACGGCGCTCGAGGAACGCGGCTTCATCCGCCGCCTGCCCAACCGGGCGCGCGCCATCGAGGTGATCAAGCTGCCGGAATCGGTGGCCCACGGCATGGTCGCGGGGCGAGCCCGCGGATTTACGCCAAGCGTCATCGAGGGCAATCTCGGCCGCGTCCGCGCAACGTCTGAGGATGAAGGCGGCCGTCCGGTCGCAGTGCCGGTGATGGGCCGCATCGCCGCCGGCACCCCGATCGAAGCCATACAGACCCGCAGTCACACCATCAACATGCCGCCCGACCTCCTTTCGACCGGCGAGCATTTTGCGCTCGAAGTCCGGGGCGATTCGATGATCGAGGCCGGCATTCTCGACGGCGACATTGCGCTATTGAAGCGCACCGACGCCGCCGACACCGGCGACATCGTCGTCGCGCTGATCGATGACGAGGAAGCAACCCTCAAGCGCTTTCGCCGCCGCGGCGCCTCCATTGCGCTGGAACCGGCGAATACCGCTTACGAAGTGCGCATCCTGCCGCCCAACCGCGTGCGCATCCAGGGCAAGCTCGTGGGATTGTTTCGGCGATATTGATCCGTCATTCCGGGGCGGAGCGCGGCTCGCCCCTGGCGCCGCGCCCGGGAATGACGAGCCTCATTGATCCGCTTCGACATCGTCTGGCGCGGGCGTGGCGTCGCGCAACGTCAAAGGCGCGGAAGGCTTCTTTGTCGCCGCGGCGGACGGCGTCGGCGCATGCCGTGCCGGAGCCCATTGTGGTGACCAAGGCCGGTCGTAATTCTTCGGCCACGCGGATTCCATTACGAACCCCGAGCCATCGCGGCGTAGCGCCAGCGCTCCGCGGTCATACCAGGTTTGCCGCGTGATCACCTTAGCCGCGCAATCGGGCGGCGGATCGGCATGCACCGCGATAATCAGCGCAGCGCGGACGCAATCGTCCTCGAACGCGTCGGGCTCGAGTGCATAGGCGACGATGCTGCCGTCGGCGAGCTTCCCGATGCAGCCGACGGCCGCGGCATAGTGCAGCCAAAGGCCGCCATCCTGGGACGGCGGCGCCGCGACCTTGATGCCGCCGAGCACGAAGCCGGAGGCGCCAAGCTTAGAAAAATACATGTCGCGCGCGAAATCGTAACCGCCGGGCCGCAGCGGCGTGAGCGGCGGCATCAAATTCGCTTTGAACGTAACAAATGCGCCGACCGCCGGCGCGGTGCCGGTGCGCACGGCGACGCGCACGCGCTGCGGCGCTGCGTCGAGGCGGCGCCCCGCAACCGAAAGCGTGCGCACGACGATGCGGTCGCTGCGCTCGCGCTCCTCGCGCGTCTCGACGAAGCCGCGCACGGCGACGCTCCAGGCCGGCCGGCGCAACACCGGATGGACGATCCAGGCGGTATGCAAAGTCGCGGCGGCAAAGCCGGCGGCGGCCGCGGCCAAGGCCAGCATGGGTGCAAGCCGAGCCGGGTTCGGCGCGCTGCGAATGCGATCGCGCCGGCAATCGCGGCGAGCGCCAGCGACGCCCATACCGCCGGTTCGCGCTCGGCGGTGAAGTAAAGAACGATGCCTGCGGCGTATGCCACCGCCAACCACGGCAAGAGCCGTCCAGCACCGGCCTCGAGCGCCGCCCAGTCGCGAAGCCGCGCCGGAATGACGAATTGCGATTGCCGGCCGAGCGCGCCCCACGCATTCGCCCATGGCGCGCGCGAGCCGCCGACTGGCCACGTCGAGGCGCCCGGGGCCGCCCGGCTCTCGATCTTGCCGTTTCGATCTTGGTCGTCTTGCGCCACGGCGCGCCCCCAAGCGCGCTGAAAGAGGGCATGCTACCGGGGCGTGTACGCGATGGCGAGACCGAATGTGCACAAGCGAAAAAAGCTAGCCGCCGGCCGACACCTTCGCCCAGGTGTCGCGCAAGCCCACCGTGCGATTGAACACGAGCCGCTCTGGCGCCGAATCCGGATCGGGGCAGAAATAGCCCTGGCGCTCGAACTGCACCGGCACTTGCGAATCCGTTGCGGCCAAGACCGGCTCGACCCGGGCGTCGGCGAGCACTTCCAGCGAAGCCGGATTCATTTCGGCGGCAAAATTGCCGATCTCCGGCGAGGCCCGCATGAACAGCGGATTATAGAGCCGCACTTCCGCCGGCAGCGAATCCTGAGCCGACAGCCAATGCAGCGTCGCCTTGACCTTGCGGCCATCGGGCGCGTTGCCGCCCTTGGTGGTGGGATCGTAAGTGCAGCGCAATTCGATGACTTCGCCGGCGGCGTTCTTCACAAATTCCCGGCAAGTGATGAAATAGGCGTAGCGTAGCCGCACTTCGGCGCCGGGCGACAACCGGAAGAACTTCTTCGGCGGGCTCTCCATGAAATCGTCGCGCTCGATGTAAAGCTCTCTCGAAAAGCGCAAGGTGCGCGTACCGGCCGCCGGATTGTCCGGATGATTGAGCGCCTCGAGATCTTCGCTTTTGCCGTCCGGGTAATTCTCGATCACCACTTTGAGCGGGTGCAGCACCGCCATGCGGCGCTCCGCGGTCTTGTTCAAATGCTCGCGGATGGAAAATTCGAGCATTCCCATGTCGACCACGCTGTTGGCCTTGGCGACGCCGATGCGTTTGACGAAGTCGCGGATCGCTTCCGGCGGCACGCCGCGGCGGCGAAAGCCGGCGAGCGTCGGCATCCGCGGATCGTCCCAGCCGGCCACATAGCCGCCGCGCACGAGCTCGGTGAGCACGCGCTTCGACAGCACGGTATGCGTGAGATTGAGGCGCGCGAATTCGTACTGATGCGGATGCGACGGCACCGGCAGGTTCGCCAGGAACCAATCATAGAGCGGCCGGTGATCCTCGAATTCGAGCGTGCAGATCGAATGGGTGATGCCTTCGATCGCGTCGGACTGGCCGTGGGCGAAATCGTAGCTCGGATAGATGCACCAGGTCTTACCGGTGCGCGGATGCTCGGCATGGAGGATGCGGTAGAGCACCGGGTCGCGTAAATTGATGTTGCCCGATGCCATGTCGATCTTGGCGCGCAAGACGCGCGCGCCGTTCGGAAATTCGCCGGCGCGCATGCGGTGGAACAGATCGAGGTTCTCCTCAACGCGGCGCTCGCGGAACGGGCTATTCTTGCCCGCCTCGGTCAGCGTGCCGCGATTGGCCCGCATCGCGTCGGGGTTCTGGTCGTCGACATAGGCCTTGCCGGCGCGGATCAGAAATTCCGCCCACTGATAGAGCTGCTCGAAATAATCCGAGGCGTAATGGAGGTTCTGGCCCCAGTCGAAGCCGAGCCAGCGCACGTCGCGCTCGATGGCGTCGATATATTCCTGCTCTTCCTTGACCGGGTTGGTGTCGTCGAAGCGCAGATTGCAGCGGCCGCCGAACTCCTCGGCAATCCCGAAATTCAAACAGATCGACTTGGCGTGGCCGATATGGAGGTAGCCATTCGGCTCGGGAGGGAATCGGGTGACAATCGTCTTGTGCTTTCCCGACGCCAGATCTGCGCGCACGATGTCGCGGATGAAATCCTGCCCCGCCTCGCGGGTTATGGTCTCCGCAACCGACATGATCTTTCCCTTCCGGATACTGTACGACCGGATAATGTCCTTTATGCCGCCGGGCGTGTAGCACGCAGCACGCGTGATTCTAAGGCATAAGTCGTGCCGGTCCTCCGGTTGGACAAGGCGGCCCGCGGTCAAGTCCGGCATCTTGAATTGCAGCACATCGCCGGCCCTCGCTACAGGGGGAACTCCAGTGACCTCGATTTTCGAACGGAAGTTATCCGCAATGGTGTTGCCGAGCGGTGGGGCGTGATATTGGACGAGAGAGAAGCCGTCCGCGTGGCGGCGGAGAATGTCTCCCCGGCATCGCCGCCGTTAATGACCACTCCTCTGCGTGGACCCGGCGGAGCAGCGGAATCGCCGGACGCCGCGGCTGAATCAAGGGCTGCGCACTTCAGGAGCTTACGTGACGGTACCCACAGCGCTTGCCCTTATCGGTGACATCGGAGCTACCAATGCACGATTTGCCTTGCTGGCGCCGAGCGGCGAGCAATCCGTGGTTCGAACATACTCCGTAGATGATTTTGCCTCATTGGCCGATGCGATCGAAGCCTATCTCACGGATGAGGGTTCGGCTATCAAGCCGGCGCGCGCCGCGCTCGCGGTTGCTTCGCCGATCTCCGGCGATCGGGTGACCCTCACCAATCATGCCTGGACCTTTTCGATCGAGGCACTCAAGAGGCGTCTTTCGTTCAGCGAGCTTGACGTCATCAATGACTTTGCCGCCACCGCCCTTGCTCTCCCTCGTCTTGCGCCACATGACGTAGTTCAGATCGGATCCGGGGCGCCGACGCGTGACGCTCCTTGCGGCATCATTGGTCCCGGCACTGGCCTCGGGGTGAGCGCCCTCGTGCCGTCGCCAAAAGGTCCGATCGCGGTCGCGGGCGAGGGAGGCCACATCACGATGGCGGCGGCCACGGCGGCGGAAGCGGCAGTATTGGAGATTATGCGCAGGCGTTACAACCACGCCTCGGCCGAACGAGTCCTCTCGGGACCCGGTCTCGTCAACCTCTATACTGCGCTCTGTGAGCTCGCCGGGGTGCCCGCGGCTCCGTTCACACCGGCCCAGATTACGAGCGAGCGGATCTGGCGCGAGGATCGTCGCGCCGAGGAGGCGACGCAGATGTTCTGTGCAATGCTGGGAACAGTGGCCGGCAACTTGGCGCTTACGCTTGGCGCGCAGGCTGGTCTCTATTTGGCCGGCGGCATCGTTCCGCGAATATTGCCGTTTTTCAAACAGTCCGAATTTCGTGCACGTTTTGAAGCCAAAGGCCGGTTCCGAGATTATCTTTCCGCCATTCCGACCTACGTGATCGTGCGTGCGCTTCCTGGCTTACTCGGGGTTTCCTCTTTGCTAAATCCGTCAGGCTAGGAATCGGCACTAAATGCTCCGCAAATGGCGCGGCGCGCGTTCGGCAGGCATGATTAATCGCGACGCGGCATTCCTACTGTCATTCGCCACCGGCTGTGCTACAGGGCGCGCCAAATGTTCGGACTGACATGACCGTTGTCACCCGCTTTGCCCCCTCGCCTACCGGCTTCCTGCACATCGGCGGCGCGCGCACGGCTTTATTCAACTGGCTTTATGCCCGCGGCCGCGGCGGCAAGATGCTGCTCCGCATCGAGGACACCGATCGCGAGCGCTCCACGCAAGCCGCCATCGACGCCATCCTCGACGGGCTTTCCTGGCTCGGCATCGCATGGGACGGCGATACGATCTATCAGTTCGGCCGTACCGCGCGGCACCGCGAAGTGGCCGAGGCGCTGCTTGCTTCCGGCAACGCCTATTACTGCTATGCCAGCCCGGAAGAGCTGGCGGCGATGCGCGAGGCGGCGCGCGCCGCGGGTCGCGCCAAGCTTTATGACGGGCGCTGGCGCGACCGCGATCCGGCGGAAGCCCCGCCGGGCGCCAAGCCGACAATCCGACTCAAGGCTCCGCTCACTGGCGAGACGGTGATCGAGGATCAGGTCCAGGGCCGCGTGGTCTGGCAGAACGAGAACCTCGACGATCTCGTGCTACTGCGCTCCGACGGCACCCCGACCTACATGCTCGCGGTCGTCGTCGACGATCACGACATGGCCGTCACCCACGTCATTCGCGGCGATGATCATCTGACCAACGCGGCGCGGCAGAAGCAGATCTATGACGCGCTCGGCTGGGCGGTCCCGGTGATGGCGCACATCCCATTGATCCACGGACCGGACGGATCGAAGCTGTCCAAGCGCCACGGCGCGCTCGGCGTCGATGCCTATCGCGCGATGGGGTATCTGCCGGAGGCGCTACGCAATTATCTGGTGCGGCTCGGCTGGAGCCATGGCGATCAGGAGATCTTCTCCACCGAGGAGATGATCGCCGCCTTCGACCTGCCGCAGATCGGCCGCTCGCCGGCGCGGTTCGATTTCGCCAAGCTGGAAAGCCTCAACGGCCATTACATTCGGCAGAGCGACGACGCTGCGCTGCTTGACGCCATTGAGCGGCTGTTGCCGCATATCGCAGAAGGCGCAGGGCTGGCCGCCAGACTGACGCCGAAACTGCGCCAGCAGCTCCTTGCTGCCATGCCAAGCTTAAAGGAGCGCGCCAAGACACTGCTCGATATCATTGATGGCGCGCATTTTCTTCTCGCCGACCGGCCGATCCCGCTCGACGACAAAGCAACCGCTTTGCTTACCGCGGAGGCGCGCGACCTGCTGCGCGAGGTGGGAGGCGAACTCGGCAAGGTGGAACCCTGGACCACGGAAGCGACCGAACAAGCCGTCCGCAGCTTCGCCGAGCTTCGAGGTGCCAAGCTCGGCGCGGTGGCGCAGCCGCTGCGCGCTGCGCTCACCGGCCGCACTACTTCGCCCGGGATTTTCGAAGTGCTCAGCCTGCTCGGCAAGGCGGAAAGTCTCGCGCGCTTGGCGGACCAGGCGGGCCGGCAGGACTGGCCGGATGCGCGGTCGGGAGTGGGGTGAAGCCCCTATGTCGTTTGACCTCCCTTGCACAAATTTTACCCCGCTTTGCCCTCCCGCCTATGCCGCAGGCTATTATCTTGCAGTGCACACGTGGTTGCGCTACCCCAATCAGGCCGGGTGAAACGCGCCCAAGGCGCATCGGCTGATAGGGTTCGGGCGCGGCCCCATCCGGTTGGCAGACAAGGATCAAGACCATGGACGCGAAGACCGGCGCCAATATCAAAACCGGCACGCTGACAATCGGCGACAAGAGCCATAATTTTCCCATCTACGAGGGGACGCTCGGTCCGGAAGTGGTCGACGTCAGCAAGCTCTATGCCGAGGCCGGCGTCTTCACCTACGATCCCGGCTTCACCTCGACGGCGAGCTGCGAATCCAAGATCACCTTTATCGACGGCGACGAGGGCATCCTGCTCTATCGCGGCTACCCGATCGCCGACCTCGCCGAACACGGCGATTTCCTCGAGACCTGTTATCTTCTTCTTTACGGCGAATTGCCGACTCCCGCGCAGAAAGCTGACTTCGTCGGTCGCGTGACCCATCACACGATGGTCCACGAGCAGATGAGCCGCTTCTTCCAGGGTTTCCGCCGCGACGCCCATCCGATGGCGGTGATGGTCGGCTCGGTCGGCGCGCTCTCTGCGTTCTATCACGACTCCACCGACATCACCGATCCGGCGCAGCGGATGATCGCCTCGATCCGCATGATCGCCAAAATGCCGACGCTCGCCGCGATGGCCTACAAATATTCGGTCGGCCAGCCGTTCATGTATCCCGACAATAAGCTCGACTACGCGTCGAACTTCCTGCGGATGTGTTTTGCCGTGCCGTGCGAGGACTACAAGCCCAACCCGGTACTGGCCCGCGCCATGGACCGCATCTTCACGTTGCATGCCGATCACGAGCAGAACGCCTCGACGTCCACCGTGCGGCTTGCCGGCTCGACCGGCGCCAATCCCTTCGCCTGCATCGCCGCGGGCATCGCCTGCCTGTGGGGCCCGGCGCATGGCGGCGCCAACGAGGCGGCGCTGAAAATGCTCGGCGAGATCGGCTCCGTCGACCGCATTCCGGAATATATCAAGCGCGCCAAAGACCCCAAGGACTCGTTCCGGCTGATGGGCTTCGGCCATCGCGTCTACAAGAACTACGACCCGCGCGCCAAGATCATGCAGAAGACCTGCTACGAGGTCTTGAACGAGCTCGGCATCAAGGACCCGCTGCTCGACGTCGCCATGGAGCTCGAGAAGATCGCGCTGCATGACGAGTATTTCATCGAGAAGAAGCTCTACCCCAATGTCGACTTCTATTCGGGCATCACGCTGCGCGCGATGGGCTTTCCCACCACCATGTTCACGGTGCTGTTCGCGCTGGCGCGCACCGTGGGCTGGATCGCGCAGTGGAAAGAGATGATCGAGGACCCGCACCAGAAGCTCGGCCGGCCGCGCCAGCTCTATACCGGAGCCAAGGAGCGCGAGTACCAGCCGATGTCGAAGCGGAAGTAGTTCGCCTGCTCCGCGCCGCTGCGGCGCGGCACGATCACAAGAATATTTGATCGTGCCGGTGCCGGCGTAGGTCTGCGCGCCTTTGCCGAAATCGCCGTCCAATTTCGCGATCGCCGTCCAGCTCGGCGTGAGGTGCAGTTCGGCGCCCGCGGTGGTGAGCGCGGAGTTCTTCGGCGGCGCCGCACCGTTGACGGTAAAGTTCGAGCCGGGCAACACCTGGAACACCGCGCCGAGCGCCGGATTACTCACCCAGTCATGGGCCCAGGCGAGGCGGCCGCGCAGAACGAGCGGCATGCTTTCCAGACAGTCAGATTGTCAAAGCGCGCGCCGACTTCACTGCGGCTGTCGCGCGCAACGATCGAAGCGACATCCAGGTCGATTGCCGGCGGCATGTTCCTACTGCGGATTATACGCCCAGGTCAGATAGGCGCCGCCCCAGGTGAAGCCGCCGCCGAAGGCGGCCAGGATCAGCCGATCGCCTTCCTTGAGCATGTTCTCGTAATCCCACAGGCACAGCGGGATCGTCGCCGCAGTGGTGTTGCCGTATTTGTGGATGGTGATCATCACCTGTTTCGGATCGAGCTTCATGCGTTCGGCGGTCGCTTCGATGATGCGCCGATTGGCTTGGTGCGGCACCAACCAATCGACGTCCGCGCTCGAAAGGTTGTTGCGCTTCATCAGCTCGGAAGCGACGTCCGCCATGCGCGCAACCGCAAATTTATAAACCGCGGCGCCTTCCTGGTGGACGTAATGCAAACGCTTGGCGACCGTCTCCGCCGTCGGCGGCATGCGGCTGCCGCCGGCTTTCTGGTGCAGATGCGGCATGCCGGCGCCGTCGGAGCAAATCAAGGTGTCGATGATGCCGTATTTGCGGCTCGGCTCCACGAGCACCGCGCCGGCGCCGTCGCCGAACAGCACGCAGGTGGCGCGATCGGTATAGTCGATGATCGCCGACATCTTGTCGGCGCCGACCACGACAATCTTGCGGAATTTTCCGGTCTCGATGAATTGCGCCCCGATGGTCAGCGCATAGACGAAGCCGGAGCACGCGGCCTGCACGTCGAAGCTGCCGATATTGCGGATGCCGCACATGTCGCAGATCAGATTGGCGGTCGAGGGAAACACGAAATCTGGGGTTGTGGTGGCGCAGATCAGAAGCTCGACTTCGCCCGGCGCGGTCTTGGTCTTGGCGAGAAGCCCGCGCACCGCTTCGGCGCCCATATGCGAGGTGCCGAGCCCTTTGCCCTTGAGAATGCGCCGTTCCTTGATGCCGGTGCGCTCGGTGATCCACTCGTCGCTGGTGTCCACCATTTTCGCGAGCTCGGCATTGGAGAGCACGTCGGGCGGCACGTAACCGAAAACCCCCGTGATTGCGGCCCGGATCGGGGACTTCCGGACCGTTCTTTTGGCTTTGCTCACGCGCAATCGCTTCCGGGTACGCTGGATAGAGGCGGCTTAGCAGGATGCTTGCGGCATTGGTAGCTCTGCGGCAGCGTTAGCATGGTTGTTGTTCGACGGCGGGCGGCCGCGGCGGGCGATGTCGAGGACAAGGGATGCCGCCTTGGCGCTCGGCGTCGTGCCGCCGATTGCCATAATGTCGTCGAGACGGCGATACGCTTCGATCTGGCGCCGCCGCTCCGGGGTGTCGGCAACGAGCGGCAGGAGAGCCGCGGCGAGATTGTCCGGCGTGCAATCCTCCTGCAGCAGTTCCGGAACGGCATTTTCGCCAAGCACCAGATTGGCCAAAATCACGCTCGGCAATCTCGCCTGTACCCGGATGAGCCGGGCGATAACGGCCTCGACGGCATGCAGGCGGTAGGCGGCGACCATCGGCACGCCGGCAAGCGCCAGTTCGAGCGTCACGGTCCCGGAGGCCGCAAGCGCCGCCCGCGCATTACGGAACGCCGACCATTTGTCTCGCGGCTCGACCACAATGCGCGGCTTAACCTTCCAATCGGCTACGGCATCGCGCAACTGCGCGGCGACATGGGGTACCGTGGGGATCACCAGATCGATTGCGCCGGTGTGCGCGGCGAGCCGCGCGATCGTCTCGCCGAAAATGCCGGCAAGGCGCCGGATCTCGCTGGAGCGGCTACCTGGCAAGGCTAGCACAAGCGGTGGATCGGCCAATCGCCGGCGCGCCTCCTCGGCGTTCGGCCGCAGCTCGCCGATGCGTTCAATCAGCGGGTGGCCGACATAGCTGCACGGCGGTCCGCCAAGCTTGGCATGGATGGTGGGCTCGAACGGCAGGATCGCGAGCACCTGGTCGACATAATTGCGCATCGCGCGTGCCCGGCCGGGCCGCCACGCCCAAACCGACGGCGAGACATAGTCGATGATCGGAATTGACGGCGCCAGGCGGCGTACCCGGCGAGCCACCCGATGCGTGAAATCCGGACTGTCGATGATGACCAGCGCGTCGGGCTGCGCGGCGACAACGGCCAGCGCCGTGTCGCGGATGCGCCGAAAAATTTTCGGCAGCCGCTTCGGGATGGCGGTGAGCCCGATAATTGACAATTCATCGATGGCAAAGGGGCTCGCGATTCCGACCGTCGCCATGGCGTGGCCGCCGACACCGGACAACCGCACCGCGCCGACCTCTTTTATCAACGCCTTTGCCAAAGCGGCGCCCAAGGCGTCGCCAGATTCTTCCGCCGCGACGAGATAAATCGAGAGCGGCCAGGATGTTTGCGGCGCGCCACTCATCGCGCCGTTGCCTCGGGTACGCCGACAAGAAAAACCTTTTTGCGATCGGCCGCGGCGATGACCGCGTCGGGTTCGGCTATCATGGCCGAGCCAGCGGTCACCGCGAGACCGGCAAGCCCGGCGCGGGCGATATTTTCGACCGTGCGCGGTCCGATCGAAGGCAGATCGAAGCGTCGATCCTGACCGGGCTTCGGCGCTTTGACGAGGACGCCTACTCCCGGCGCCGACGTGACCCGGCCGAGGCCGCGCAGCTCGGCGATCCGGTTCAGGAGATTGTCGGTGCCCTCCGCCGCTTCGACCGCCAGCACATGGCTATCGGCGACGACCGCGGCTTGGCCGACATCGAACGGACCAAGCGCGGCGATCACGTCGAGGGCGCGCGCGATATCGGCATTGTCGCGGGGCGACGGCGCAAAACGGCCGAGCACGCCTTCGGGCACTAGCACCTCGGGCGCCACGTCCTTGACGCCGACGACGCGGAACCCGCCGCTTTCGGCCACGCCGGCGACACCGGAGAGAAGCTTGTCGTCACCGCCGCGAAAGAAGCGAAACACCCGCGGCATCAGCCGGATCGTCTGCCAGTCGAGCCGTAATTGCGTGATCGGCGGCCGCAGCACCGTGCCAATGAACAACACGTCGCGGCAGTGTTCCGCCCGCGCCAGCCGAAAGAACCGGCCGGCCTGTCCGATGGCGATCCAATGATGCGGATAACGCTCGATCACCGCGGCATCGGCCCAGCCCTTGATGCCGAACATCACCGGCCTCCGGCCGCGCCGCGCCACCGCTTGGGCAACTGCAATCGGGAGACTGCCGCCGCCGCAAATAATTGCGAGCGAACCCGCCTCGGGCTTGGTGTCGGCTATGGTCGAAGCGTCATGCGGCATCGTCGGCAGGCGCGTCCGGCCCCTCAACATGGCGTTTGTCGCGCGGACGCATCAAAGGTCGTTTGCCGCCGGCGCGGATGAAGGCCACGATCTTGCCGACCATCGGATCGTTAGCGAATTCGCGCTCGACCACTGCGACGCGCTCGACGAGGCGGCCTTCGACGAAGAACAAGGACCGATAGGCACGGCGCAAGCGATGCATCTCGGTTCGCGTCGCGCCGCGCCGGCGCAGCCCGACGATATTCAGTCCGACCAGCGCGCCGGTCTGGCCGAGCGCGAAGCCGAACGGAATGATGTCGTCGCGCGCCGCCGACATGCCCGCCATCATGACGCCCTCCCCGATGCGCACGAATTGATGAATGGCGACATGGCCGCCGAGAAACGTGTAATTGCCGACGCTGACATGGCCGCCGAGCACGACATTGTTGGCAAGCGTGACATCATCACCGACTGTGCAGTCGTGTCCGACGTGGGAACCGACCATGAGAAAGCAACGGTCGCCGACACGGGTGATACCGCCGCCGTCCTCGGTGCCGATATTCATCGTCACGCTTTCGCGCAGCTCGCAAGCCTTGCCGATCACGAGCCGGGTCGCGCCGCCGCGATAATGGACCGATTGCGGCGGGGTGCCGAGCGATGAAAACGGATAGACGATGGTATCTTCGCCGATGCTGGTCGAGCCGGTGACATAGACATGGGCGAGCAGGCGGACGCCGCGTCGCAGTTCGACCTGCGGACCGATGACGCAATACGGTCCGATCTCGACGGAAGCGTCGATGCGCGCGCCGGCGGCGACGCGCGCGGTCAGGTCGATCGCCATCTAAGCCTCGGTGATGATTGCGCCGACTTCGGCCTCGGCGATCAGGTCATCGCCAACCTTGGCCTCGCCTCGGTACCACCACATGTTGCGGCGATGCGCAGCCTTGTTGACGTGATATTCTATGGTGTCGCCCGGCATTGCAGGCTTGCGGAATTTGGCCTTGTCTATGGTGAGGAAATACACCGCGCGGCGGCGTTCGCTCGGCTTCATTCGACGCAGGCATAGTACGCCCGCCGTCTGCGCCATACCCTCGATCAACAGTACACCCGGCATCACAGGGTTGTCTGGAAAGTGACCGAGGAAGTGCGGCTCATTGATCGTCACGTTCTTGATACCGATACCGTGTTCTTCGCCGCGGATATCGACGATGCGATCGATCATGAGGAAAGGATAGCGGTGCGGCAAAAGCCTTAAGATTTCCAGGATGTCGGCGGCCTCCACGGTGGTGTCACTCATTCGCCTTCTCCCTCGAGCTCTTTTCCCGATTTGCGGCCGTGCCGCACCAAGCGACGGATGGTGGCAACTCCCCGTTTCCAGTCACCGCCCGGCTCGGCCGGAAAGCCCCCCCAACGGGCGCCGGCCGGCACGTTGGACATGACGCCGGCGCGAGCGCCGAGCATGGCGCCGGCCCCGATTGTGATGTGATCGGCGACGCCCACTTGACCGCCTAACACGGCGAAGTCTCCGATCGTCACGCTGCCGGATATGCCGACCTGAGAGACGATCAAGCAATGCCGTCCGATCGAACAGTTGTGTCCGATTTGCACGAGGTTGTCGATCTTGGTCCCTTCGCCGACGATCGTATCGCGCGTCGCGCCCCGATCGATCGTGGTATTGGCGCCGATTTCGACGTCATCTTGAACGATCACGCGCCTAGTCTGCGGAATTTTTTGATGGCCGCGCGGCGACGGCAGATAACCGAAGCCGTCTTGCCCGAGGCGAACGCCAGGATGAACGATGACGCGGTCGCCGATTAAGGCGTGAACGATCGTCGAGCCGGCCCCGATCGAGCAATCACGCCCGATGCAAACGTCCGGGCCGATCACAGCGCCGGCCGCGATGACGGTGCCGGACCCGATTTGCGCCCGCGGCCCGACCACCGCCAGCGGATCGACCGTGACATTGGCCTCAAGCCTGGCGCTGTGGTGCACGTGAGCCGAATTAGCCCGTCCAGTCGCGCCATAGAGCGACGTCGGGCGGAGCATGCCGGCAAACAGCGTCCGCGTCACCGCGACAAAGGCGGGATAGGGATGCGGCGTCTCGAGGACGGCGATGCTATGCGGCACTGACGCCGCAAAACGCGGCGCGACCAGGCATGCGCCGGCGCGTGTCCCCGACAAATCCTCGAGGTATTTTGAATTGTCGAGAAAGCTGATGTCGGACGCCGTCGCCGTGTCGAGCGGCGCGACGTTGCGGATACGGCGCTCGACCGGATCGCCGTCGCGCAATTTGGCGCGCGTCAGTGCGGCGATCTCGCCGAGGGTCATTTCGCGATCGGGTCTGACAAAATCGGGCATAGCCGTTCGGCGTGGCGCCGATCAGAATTGCGTGCCGCCGCCGAAGGCGAAGAATTGCGTCCGGTCGTAGGATTTCTTCATGAACGGATAGGCGAAGTCGAAAC
>Ga0335081_10002184_pt1 | contig 30709 bp, 26 predicted proteins | sample Lox_Sample_35_FD_206713 | JGI IMG/M metagenome (GOLD analysis project Ga0335081, IMG submission 206713) | Soil microbial communities from Loxahatchee National Wildlife Refuge, Florida, United States - Lox_Sample_3.5 | ecosystem: Environmental > Terrestrial > Soil > Wetlands | place: USA...
ATCGGGGTTCCAGGTACATTATGGGTGGGATCGACCGAGCCGGGTTCTTCGCCGTGCAGGTGGCAGCCGTAGCAGGCAAACGTGATCAGGTAAGTCAACGGCGTCACCCAATTCTAACGCTCCCTTACGGTCGCGGCTCTGCCTGAAGTACCGCTACGCTAGGATTACCTCAATTGGCGGGCGCTTCCCTAAGACCTACACTCTCATGTCGCGCGCCCGGTTGTGCCCACGAACTTGCCGGCTGCTATGCTCTGGGGTATGGGCCGTGCCCATTGCTTGTCAGGTTACGATCATAATGAGTCCTGAGAATCCTGTGCCGCTTCCCCACACCGAAGGGGAATCGCAGACGCTGCGCGCTCTGACGGAGATGCGCGAGCTGCTGGTCAGGGGCGAGTTCAAGCCCGGCGAGCGCATCCGCGAGATTCCGCTTTCGGCCCGGCTGGGCGTTTCCCGCACGCCGTTGCGGCTGGTTCTGGATCGGCTCGAGCATGAAGGGCTGCTCAAAGCCCGGCCCAAGGGTGGCTTCGTTGCTCGTCAATTCTCGCTTCAGGATATCCTCGACGTCGTCGAACTGCGCGGTGTCCTGGAGGGCACGGCGGCCCGCCTCGCCGCCGAGCGCCTGGAATCGAAAGCCGAAATGGCGGGGATGTACGAAGCGATCGCTGAAGTTGACCGGGTCCTGAGCAGGCGGCCGGCGGATCTCGAAACCGCGATCGGATACATCCCGTGGAACGAGCGATTTCACGCGCATATGCTGGATCTCGCCAAGAGCTCGATGTTGCGCCGGTCCCTGGAGCAGGTGCTGGCGCTGCCGTTCGCTTCGCCCAATGCGTTCGCGGCTTCCGAATTCCGGTCGAGCGATTGGGGCGATACCCTGCTGGTTGCGCAGTCGCAACACTGCGCCATCGCTGAAGCGATTGAGAACAGGGAAGGCGGACGAGCGGAAGCGATTGCCCGCGAGCACTCGCGCCTGGCGCGAAGGAGCGTGATGAGAGCCTTCGACGAAAAGCGCATTCACGGAATCCCGGGCGGACCGCTGGTCCGCATTCCGGAAGCCGTGTAGGGCTCTTCGGACTCTTCGATGCGCTAGTCGCACCGGGCGCTCAGCCTGTCAGAGCGGAAAAACGCCGATCGCGAGGCACGTGATCGTCATCAGCACCGACGCCGCGAACAGGACTGGAATCGAAAATTTCTGGTGCTCTCCCAGGTCGAGATTCGCCAGCCCGACGATCAGAAACGTCGCCGGAGTCAGAGGACTCACCGGAAACCCCGTAGTCATCTGTCCAAGCACCGCCGATTGCGCCAGGTGCACCGGCAACACGCCCGCCGCCTTCCCTGCTTCCGCGAGTACCGGCAAGACTCCGAAATAAAAAGAGTCGGGATCAAACAGGAGGCTCAACGGCATGGATATCGTCCCCAGAATCGCCGGAAGATGCCGCATCAAGACCGGCGATGCCAGGTTGACCAGAGACTTCGCCATCGCCGCCAGCATCCCGGACTCCTTCATGATCCCAGTGAATGCGCCCGCCGCGAACAGGATGCTTGCCATCAGCAGCGCCTCCCTGGCATGCGCGTCGACGCGCGCCCGCTGCGCCGCAACATCGGGGAAATTGACGGCCAGCGCCAATACAACTCCGACCATGAACACGGCAACGGGCGGCACGACTCCCCAAATCATCACCCCCATCAGCAGAATGGTGATGAGGGCGTTCAGCCACGTTCGTCCCGGCCGGCGAAGCGATTTCTGCTCTTCGCTCAGCCCTCTTCGGTGGGTCCATTGGGCTGCGCCGGTCGATGTCCACCGGAGCCGCCTCTCTTCGCGCCGGCCCAACCACCACGCGACCCCGAAGACGTAGAGCAAGCCGACCGCCTGCACCGGAATCAGCGGCCGGAAGATCTCGGCGACGGGTATACGGAGCGCGGCGGAAGCTCGGATCATCGGTCCGGTCCACGGAAGAAAGTTGACCCCAGCGGCCAACGACACAGCACACCCCAGGATGCGCCGGTCCATATTCATGCGGTCATAGAGGGGCAACATGATGGGAATGGTGACCAGAAACGTCACCGCGCCCGAACCATCCAGATGAACCAACAGGGCAAGCAGCGCGGTGGCGACGGCAATTCGGCTGGGCCGGTTTCCGGCGGAGCTCAGGATGCGGTCGATGAGGGGGTCGAGCATGCCCGCGTCGCTCATGATCCCGAAATAGAGAATCGCGAACACGAACATGCCGGCCAGCGGGGCCATATCCTGGACGCCTTTTACGATGAAGCCGCCGGTCCGGAGCCCGAAGCCGCCGGCCAGCGCCGCGGCCGTTGGAACCGCAATCAACGACACCAGAGGGGACGCCTTCTTGCCGATGATGAGCGCCAGGAGGATGGCGATAGTGAGGATGCCCAGCAGGGCGAGCATCAGAGGGCCGTGCGGGCCGGCTCGGTCCGGCCGCCATTGAGTATGACGCCCGCCTCCACCAAGCCGTCGACTTCCTTCGAGTCCAGCCCAAGCAGTTCGGTCAGCACCATCGCCGTATGCTCACCCAATTCCGGCGCGGGTGCGCCGATGCGCCCCGGCGTTCGGGAGAGTTTCACGGCAGGCCCGGTCACGCGGTGCGGCCCCACTACGGGGCAATGGACGGTGGGAAACATGTGCCGGATCGCCGCTTGTGCATCGCCGGCCACTTCCCCGAAGTTCCGCACCGGAGAACACGGCACTCCAGCTGATTGCAAGCGCTCAATCCACTCGGCCATATCGCGCTCGCGGAACACCGCGCTCAGGATCGCTTCCAGTGCGGGCCGGTTCTCGACTCGCCGCGCATTGGTCGCGTAGTCCGGGTGCGCCGCGAGATCTTCGCGGCCGATCACCCGGCAAAACACCGACCACAGCCTTTCGCTTCCCACGGCAATCGAGAAGCACCGGTCCCGGGCTTCGAAAACGCGGTACGGCACAACGGTTGGGAACCCGCTGCCCAGCGGCCGCGGCAGAACGCCCGAGCCCAGAAACGACATGTAGTTCGAGGTCATGGCGGAAATCATGGCATCCAGCATCGACACGTCCACAAACTGGCCGCGGCCGGTGAGTTCCCGCGCGCGCAACGCCATCATAATGCCAATCACGGAGAACAACCCCGCGTTAATATCCGCCACGGCGTACCCGCTACGGACCTGCTCGCCCGCCTCCGTGCCCGTGATGCTCAGGAACCCGCTGGAACACTCGACAATCAGGTCCATGGCGGCTTCGTCGCGCGAGGGTCCCGCCTGCCCGTATCCCGATATGGAACAGTACACCAGCCGCGGATTACGCTGGGCCACCACGTCGTAGCCCAGCCCCAGGCGGTCCATGGTTCCGGGACGAAAGTTCTCCACCAGCACGTCCATTTGGTCGATCAGACGCAGACAGAGGTCGATTCCTTCACGGCGTTTCAGATCGATTGAAATGCCGTACTTACCGCGGTTGAGCCCGAGAAAGTAAGAGGACTGGTTCCCGGCGAAGGGCGGTCCCCAGCCGCGGCCCATGTCTCCGCCCGCCGGACTTTCGAGCTTGTAGACCCTGGCGCCGAAGTCAGCCAACTGCAACGTGCAGAACGGCCCCGCTAGAGCGTGCGAGAAGTCCAGGACGCGAATTCCCTCGAGCGCGGCAGGCTGCCCGTTCCGCGAATCAGCTCGCATGCTACAGGCTCGCCTCGTGTTCCGAAAGGTCGACTTTTATTGAACAGTGCGGCCCCATAGGTTCCGCGGACCGCGCCGCGGTTCGAGGCAGCGGGAATACCGCAGTCCGGCGTTACACCTCCATCCAATACTACGATAGTGGCTGGCAGCCACTGGGACAATTGAATTATTCCTATCTCAGCCATTACCCGCGTTTATAGCCCCACGTTCGCGGCAGGTGCGGCTCGCACAGGAGCCCTTCGTTCTACAACGTCTTCAGGAACGCCACCAGGTCATCGATCTCCTGCTCGGTGAAGCCGATATGAAAGCGGGAGTCGTAGAACCTGACGGCGTCTTCCAGGGTGCTCGCCGAGCCGTTGTGGAAGTAGGGAGCGCGGGCGGAGAGGCCACGCAGAATGGGGCCTTTCACCTTGCCGATGTCCGCCCACTTGCCGGTAATCATGGCGCGTCCCGGATCGGTTGTCTGCACGGTCGCCCCAGTGGCGTTATTGCGGAGAGTAATCACGGGCAGGTAACTGACGCCGAGCGGATTGGCCACATCCGCGACGCCGATGTTGAGCGGCGCGGAAACAGAATGGTTGCCCACGTTTGGAGTGTCGTGGCATGTTCCACAAGTGCCGGGGATGTCGGCGATGCCCAAGGCGTCGTTCAACCCACCTACACCCTGGATGTGAATGGTCTTGCTGTTAAAAAGCGCCTCGCCGCGGGCGATGGCGGCTCGGCGGTCCTGAGCCGGCAGATTCTGCCAGGCGTTGAATAGAGTGAATACCACGGGGGTGAACGGCGTTCCCAGCGGATTCTGGCCGAGCGGGTCGTTGATGCCGACGAAGAACTGCTGCGCCGCCAAACGGGTTGGTCCGCCGCCGGCGCCAAACAGGTCGAGCGGCCCGGCTTCATTAGCGAAGGCCTGTGCCGTGAACAGCCCCATCTCGAAATCGACGATCTGCTGCTGTTGTTGCGTGGTGAGCGGAGTGGCGGCCTGCGCGTGTCCGTTGGTGGCATCCAGCGCCTGGTGGGCCAGGTCCGCCAGGAGGTCGCCCGGGTTGGTGGTGTATGTGATCTTCTGCGTGCCGGGCGGCGTCGATTCACGGCCGTCGAACATCACCGTGCTCAGAAAGCGGAGGTTGGTGGACGGCAATGGCCGCCGGTACATGGACACAGTCGTGGTGCTGTTGCAGCCGTACGGATTGGCCACAGCCGTCACGGTGAATTCGGCGCCGGGTACGGGCTGCAAGGCGACACGGATCAGACCGCGTTGAAGCAACAAGCTATACGCCGAGCGGCGGGTCTCCACGGTGGACACGTCGAGGTTGTCGCAGTTGGAACCGTCGACGGGACGGAAAATCGGGTCTCTTCCGGCAGTCAGGTTGAAGCGCAGTTGTACGCTCTCCGGGTTGATGGTCCATCCGTCGGTGATCACGTGGCAGGTGGCGCAACTCCGGCCGTTAGTGCCGAGGCTCTGAAAGAAGGGGTTGGTGACATCGATGAAGCGGTTGGTGGTGTAGGTGGCGAGCAGGCCGTTCGCGTCGGGAGTCAAGATGTAGTTCCAGCCAGGGCGCACATCCTGGGCGATTGCCAGGGCCATAGCGCTTCCGCAAAAGGCGACTGTGTATCGAAAACATCGGGCGATTCTCACGTGCTTTTCCTCCGCGCCCGGGCTCTCCCAGGCATCAATGTGTACTAACGGAAAAAGCACCGATATTTTCTCGCACGAAGTACCGCTTTCATACGTTTCACTGTTCTCCGTGCTGCGGGCGCTTGCCGTTGGAGCGATCGCGGATGAACTCATTGTCCGGGTATGCCGTGCTCAACTGCGCCCATAACGAGTGCGCCCTTTCCTGGTAGTCGTCGCCGGGGCGGCCCGCCTGGCGCAGCCAGTCGGCCCATCCATCGAACACGAGGGCCGCGCTCACCTGCGCCATGGCGTCATCGGGGGTCTGGAGGAGTCCGGCCTCGACGGCGGCGAGTGCGTCGCGCCAGAGCTGTTCCGCCAGGCGGGCCTTTTCCTCGGTTGCCACCGATGCCGCCCACCACAGTGCCTGGCTCTGCTGCACTTCTTTGCTGCGCGCCAGATTCAGCTTCAGGAACATTGCCGGGCTGATCACCGCGCTGATGCGCCGCGCGAACTCCACGGCGTCCTTGAGCCGGCCAGTCTTCGCGGAGAAGCGGATTGCCCTATCCCCAGCAAGGTACAGGTCGAGGCGCGTCGAGAGTGTATTTTCGACGATTTCCCAGCGTTGCATGAGGGCATCCACCGACTGACGGTACAAACGGCTCGCCTCGTCCGGGTCCAGCGATTCCGAATCCAGGGCCATATCGTTCTTGATTTGTGCGACCAGGCTCAGCGCCACCATGTCCCCGCTGTCCACCTGCACCCGGCTGGCGTACTCAAGCGCTTTCCGTAGCAGTTCGATCCGCTCCCGTGTCGAGCCCTCGCCAGCGTCCCGCAGGGCCTTGGCGAAGAGCCCGTAAAAACTCGCGACCGCATGGAGCGTCGAGCCCTCCAGCAGAGCTTGGGGAGATACGCCCTCGGCCAGTGGGAGCAGCCGGCGCCCGATCGCCACCCTCTGGGCGTTCTTGTGTTGAACAGAAAGGACCCGCATTCTCCCGTAGCCCACCTCCAACGAGTTCGCCCGATACGCCGTCTCACCGCCTGCCACGCGGTATGCTTCCGTGGAGCGCTCCATGTCTGTTAGATCCCCGTCGCAGGCGGGCCAATTCCGCAGCGGAATATGGGTGCTCAGGAGAAAGGAGAGCGCGGCGATCCGGTTCTGGCAAAGTTCAGTGCGCTGCATGGTGCACGGCGACAGGGCGATCGCCCGCTCCAAATCCGCCCGCGCTGCCTCCAGGTTCCAGGCCCAGGCAAGTATCTGGCCCCGCCGTTGGCGGATGCGCGCCTCCGTTCCCGACGCCAGGGCCAACTCCGACGCCGGCATGCCCTCCAGCAGCCCCACCGCGCGATTCAGGCTGCCCAGCGTTGAATCCGTGCGGCCGGCCTGCATCCTGGTCTCCCCTGCCGACCACTGGGCGTTTGCCAGCCGGAGATATCCCGCCGCCAGTTCCCGCCGCAGCGCGTAGTTCCGCCCGGCCTCTTTCGACAGAGCGTCCAGATATTCCACGGCGGTCGACGAGATTTGTTTCCGCAGAGCTACCGCGCCCGGCATTAACTGCACCTTGTCGTGAATGTCGAACAGCAGGGCGTTGGCCAGCTTCCGCGCCAGGTCGAATCGGCGCTCGGCGATGCGCGCCTGCCAGGCGAACGCCAGCGCCCCCGCGATCAGCGCCACCACCACCGCCACACCGGCTGTCACCGGCACCCAGTGCCGCCGGACGAATTTTCCAGCGCGGTAGCGCCACCCAGCTCGCCGCGCCAGGATCGGCCGGCCATCCAGGTACCGCGCCAGATCCTCGCTCAGAAGGTCCACCGACGGATAGCGCCGCTCCGGATCCTTCTCGACGGCCTTGGCAACAATGGTGTCCAGATCGCCGCGCAGCGATTTCGCGAGCGTCCGCTTGCCGGCAGCGGCCGCGCGCGCGCTGGGCACCGGCGGCTCCGCCTGCAATACCGCCCGCTCCAGATCCGCGGGAGAGCTGCCGCCGAGTTGGTGCGCCTGCTCATCCACCAGCAACTCGAACAGGATCAGCCCCAGTTGATAAACATCCACCCGCGTGGTGATCTTTCCTCCGCTCACCTGTTCCGGGCTGCAGTAGGCCGGCGTCAGCAGCGGCATAGCGGTCTGCGTCAGGTTCAACTCGGGCTGCAGCGGAGACAGCAGCTTTGCCAGCCCGAAATCCAACAGCTTCGGCTCGCCGTCCGCGGTTACCAGGATGTTTCCCGGTTTGAGATCGCGGTGCACGATCAGGCTTTGGTGGGCGTACGACACCGCGGCACACACCTTTCGGAACAGCTCGATGCGCCGGTGCAAGCTGGCCTTCCGTTGCCGTACGAAATCCGTAATCGGCTGGCCTTCCACCAGTTCCATGGCGAAGTAGGGCAGGCCATCAGAGGACGCCCCGCCGTCGAGGAACCGGGCGATGTGGGGGTGGTCGAGCCCCGCCAGGATCTGCCGCTCCTGTTGGAACCGCTCCGCCCATGCCGGGGTGCCAATGGGCGAGGCAGCAACCTTCAACGCCACGTGCTTGCGGTAGTCCTGCTCACGAACGGCCTCGAACACAGTTCCCATGCCGCCAGTAGCGATCGTTCGCACGACTCGATACGAGCCGAAGGCCTGCCCGGACCATTGCGGGATGAGCGGGGCGTCGGCGACCAGCCGGTCGACAATGTTGCGCAGGCTCCCTTCGCCCGCGCTGTCATAATCGAGCAGCGACGCCAATTCGCGGGCCAGGTGCGGGTCGGAGGACGAAAGCCCGTCGAGGAATCGCGCCCGATCGGGGGCCGGCAAGTCCGCTGCCTGCGCGAAGAGCGAATCCAGACGTTCCCAGTCCTGTGGATTCATCGTACATTTGTACCAACGGAAAACGCACTCCCGTCCGATCAACCGCCGGTGTCGAAAGCCGCCGCCTGCCCGGAAACGGCCCGGCTCAACCATGCCTCGGCCATGCGCTGACGACGGTTCACCGTGGGGACGGAGACTTCAAGAAACTCCGCCGTTTCTTCCAGAGTAAGGCCCCCAAAGTACCGCAACTCAATTAAGCTGGCCAGGGCGGGGCTGTGTTCCGAAAGCCGGTCCAGCGCCTGATCGAGGAGCAGGAATTCGTCGCGATCGACGTTGAAGCCATCCCGTGCCTCATCGAGCGAGACGTGCTGGACCGCTTCCCCGCCGCGCTTGAGGGCCGATCGCTCGCGCGCACGATCCACCAGGACCTGGCGCATGACCTTGGCGGCCAGCGCAAAGAAATGCTTGCGGTCCCGAAACGGGCCGTGCGCACGTTCGGCCAGCCGGACGTAAGCTTCATTCACCAGCGCGGTGGGCTGTAGTGTGGCGCCGGTCGGAGCCGAGCGCAGGTAGGATTGCGCGATTCGGTGCAATTCGTTGCAAAGCAGGCCGCTCGCGGCATCAAACGCGGCCGGGTCCCCTTTGCGCCAGAGTTCCAGGAGTTGTGTGACATCGGCAGTGGTCCCCCCCGTTTCCGGCATTAGGGCGATTCTACCAAAATGTTCCGGTAATGCAGTTTCACTACGAACCAAGGCCGCACTGCGCACGATAGCAATACTGAAGGACCGGAAGAGCCATTGCATCCCCCCACGGTTCTCGGCACAATTGCAGGTGGAGACCCCGCAACATGTTGCGTACAGCCGGGCGGGCGCTGTTACTGGGCGCTCTTGCTATCGCCATCCAGGCTCAACAGGAACCGGAGGGCCTGCTATCGCGCGTGCGAGCCGGCGTCAAAGACACCTTTGACCGTCTGCCGAACTATATGTGTACCCAGACGGTCGACCGGACCGAGTCGCATCCGATCCACCAACCTGCGGTGAATTCGTGCGACCAGTCCGCGGCGGAGAGGAAGGTGCGGCCGGTCTATTCGGACCGGCTGCGACTGGATGTGGCCGCTTCGTCCGCGGGCGAGTTGTACTCCTGGGTGGGAGAGAGCCGTTTCCATGACCGCGGCCTGTTCGACCTGGTCAAACAGGGATCCATGTCCACAGGCAGTTTCCGGGGCTTCCTCGGCGCGGTCTTCCAGAACGATTTAGTTACCTTCACCTATCGCGGCGAGACCGGTGAGGGGGGACGGCTCCTGGCCTCATACGAGTACCACGTACCGCTCGAGAAAAGCCGTTATGTGTTCGGTCCCACCGGGCATCAGGCGTTGACAGCGTACGGCGGCACGTTCCTGGTTGACCCGAAAACCGCCGACCTGGTGCGCCTGGTAATCTGCGGCGATCCGCCGCCGCCCGGGACCGGCACCTGCGAGTTCTCTACAACGCTGGATTACGGGCGCGTGCGGCTGAGCGATGCCGATTTTCTTCTTCCCGCCGAAACGCACCTGCACATTCGAAACATGGACGGAGCCGAGATGGATAACATCACGGTCTACTCGGGCTGCCACGAGTTTGTGGGCGAATCCAAAGTGACTTTCGGACCGCCCGGTGCGGTCCCGGCGGCCGGGAGCGAATCTTCTGGAGTACCCGCGCTTGGATTGCCAGACGGCCTTCCGTTCCAATTGGTCCTCACGCAGGACATCGCAACCGCAACTGCCGCAGCAGGCGACCGGATCTCCGCCACGGTGGTGGACGCCATACAAGATAAGTCCCACGGTGTCCTGGTTCCCGCCGGATCTCCAGTCCTGGGCCGCATCCTGAGGATACACTACGACTATTCACGCACGCCTGCGGTCACCATTCTGTTCCGGGTGGAGGCTCTTGAGATCAACGGCGTGGAGCGGCCCTTTAACGCCATCGTCGACTCGAAGGTACAAAGCTTCGACCGGGGCAGAGGCGCGCTGCTCCGGAATGTGGAACTCGGGACTCTGGAGGATATGCTGAGGGTGCGCGGCGTGGCCAAGCTGAAATTCTGGGGCGTGCCCCGTGACTATGTCGTGAAGCGCGGGCTGGAGTCGAAGTGGGTGACGGGGCTGGGAGAGCCGTAAAAAGGAGACAGCGCCGCATGGCGCTTGCCATCGCCAGGGTGTCGCTTCTGGCCGGCATGGCTGCCGCCACCTATGCGCAAGAGGACCCGGAGAATCTGCTTCTGCGGGTCCGGGAAAGAGTGCTGAACACGGTCGACCGGCTGCCGGGTTACATGTGTACCCAGACCATTGACCGGACCGTCTCGGTTCCGGTGAAGAAGGTCGCTGAGAGGGCCTGCGATCAGGCTGGGGCCGCGCGGAACATGAAGCTCTCCTATTCAGACCGGTTGCGGCTCGATGTGGCCGCTGTGACCGCCGGCGAGATCTATTCCTGGGTTGCGGAGAACCGCTTCGACGACCGCAGCCTGCTGGATCTGGTCAAGGACGGCTCCATTTCCACGGGAGAATTCGAATCGTTTCTGGCATCGGTGTTTCGCAATGAAGGAACCACCTTCTCCTATCGCGGCGACACCAGCGAGAATGGCCGGCGGTTCGCGGAGTACGGATTTCGCGTGTCTCTTGACAAGAGCCGCTATTTTTTCGGCCGGCCCCCCAACCGGGTGTTGACGGCGTATTACGGCGCCCTACTGGCCGACGCTAAGACGGCGGACATTGTCCGGATGACAGTCCGCACCGACGAACTTCCGGCCGAAACCGGCGCCTGCGATTCCACGACGACCTTGGAATATGGACGCACGCGGCTGCGCAATGCCGATTTTCTGCTGCCAACCGAAGCCCGGCTGCACACTTGCGGTAGAGACGGAGTCGAGGCGGACAACCGGACGCGGTTCAGCGGCTGCCAGCAGTTTCTGGGCGAGTCAACATTGGAATTTGGTCCCCCGCGGGAAAGCGGCTCGGCGCCCGGCAGGCGCGGGAACGTTCCAGCGCTGTCCGTCCCCCAGGGCCTGCGGTTCAGGGTTGCCCTGGCGGAAGACATTGACGCGGCGAAGGCCGCGGCCGGCGACCCGATTTCCGCCCGGCTGGTCACCGCCATCGAGGACGATGCGCACAACCGGTTGGTTGACGTCGGAACGCGCGTGAACGGCCGCATTTTGCAGGTCCGCTACGACTACACCATTCCAGCCCTCACTGTTCTGTACCAACTGGAAACGATCGAGATCGATGGAGTGCGCCGGCCCTTTACTGCTGTCACGCATACCACGGTTCCGCCATTGGACGCGCGCAAACGAGCTCTTCGCCAAACCTTGGAACTCGGGACCTTGCCGGACGTGTTGCAGCGCCGCGGAGTGGCCCGCCTGAGATTTTCGGGAGCAAAGCCGAACTACGTCGTGAAGAGTGGGCTTGAATCGAATTGGCTGACTGGGACTGGCGAGCGCTAAAGTGGGGTAACGTATTACAGGAGCATTCATGAACTACTATCAGCAGCACCAGTCCGATTTCGTGGAAGGGCTGAAAGCCTTCCTGCGTATTCCGAGCATCAGTACGCTCTCGGAACACAAGCCGGACATCCGGCGCGCCGCCGATTTCGCCATGAACGAGCTGCGCGCGGCGGGAATGACCTCCGCCGAACTGATCGAAGGGGACGGCAATCCGCTGGTCTACGCGGAGTGGCTGGGCGCGCCGGGCAAGCCCACGGTGTTGTTCTACGGCCACTACGATGTGCAGCCGCCCGACCCGTTGGATGAATGGAAGTCGCCGCCGTTCGAGCCCGAGATTCGCGGCAACGACATCTTCGCCCGGGGCGCGTGCGACGACAAGGGCCAGGTGCTGATCCAGGTCAATGCAGTGAAGAGCCTGATGAAGACCAGGGGCAAGCTTCCGGTCAACGTGAAATTCCTGCTGGAAGGCGAGGAGGAAACCGGCGGCGAGCACATCGAGGCATACGTCAAGACCAAGCCGCCGCGGCTGAAGGCCGATGCAGCAATCGTGTGCGACACGGAAATGTTCGCTCCGGAACTGCCTACAATCTGCGTGGGGTTGCGCGGCCTGGTCTACTACGAACTGTTCGTGCAGGGCGCCGACCATGACTTGCACTCCGGCGTTTATGGCGGCGCGGCGCCTAACCCGATGATGGCGATCGCCGAGATCCTCTGCGCGCTCAAGGACCGCGACGGGCACATCAAAATTCCGGGTTTCTACGACCGCGTAGTGCCGCCCAGCCCCAAGGAACGGGAAGCGTGGGCGCGGTTGCCCTTCGACGTGAAGGAGTACACGGAGAAAGAAATGGGCGCCAAGGAATTGGTTGGCGAGCCGGAGGTGCCTTTGTTCGAGCGCGTTTGGGCGCGGCCCACGCTGGAAGTGCACGGCATCCGCGGCGGTTTCACCGGCGAGGGCGCCAAGACCGTGATCCCGGCGCGCGCCGTGGCCAAGGTGAGCACGCGCCTGGTGGGCGATCAGCGGGTGGATGAATCCATCGCACAGTTCAAAGCTGCTGTCAAAGCCGCATGCCCGAAGGGTATAACGGCGGAGGTGAAAGTGGTGCACTCCGGAGAAGCTTCTCTCACCAATCCGGACAACCCGTTCATTCACGCGTCGGCGGAGGCTATGAAGCAGGTGTTCGGCAAGGAAACGGTTTACATCCGCTCCGGGGGCTCGATTCCGGTGGTGGGTGTGTTCGACCGGTACCTGGGAGTACCCAGCGTGATGATGGGATTCGGCCTGCCCGACGACAATCTGCACGCGCCGAATGAGAAGTTCCACCTGCCGAACTTCTTCCGGGGGATCGAGGCAACCGCCCGATACCTGGAGATGCTGGGCGAATGAGAATCTCCTGGCCGCGCTACGTGCTTTAGAATCAATCATTTCACTGGGGGCGTCCGGCGGTTTCGCCTCCTCGCGCCAAGTTCTTACAAAATCAAAGACCTTCGCGGATTTCCCGCGTCCTTCCCATTGCTAACCAGTTCGAAACCCTACAGTCTAAAGGACAGCCGGATGGAGTCGAGCGACGGAACGTATGTTGCCAGGGCGAGGTCGGGTGATGCTGACGCGTTCCAGGTGCTGGTGGAACGCCACAGCCGCTCCGTTTTCCGGCTGGCCTTTCGTATGACTGGAAATGAACAGGACGCCGAGGACGTGGTGCAGGAGAGTATGCTGCGGGCCTACAAGCAACTCGGCAGATTCGACGAGCGGGCCAGTTTTGGAACCTGGCTCTACCGCATCGCGACCAACTGCTCGTTGGACCTGGTGCGCTCGCGCAAGCGGCGGTCCGCCTACCAGGCCATCGGGGCGGACGGCGACCACAGTGAAATGGAGGATCCGGTGATGGCGCTGCCGTCGACGGATCCAAGCCCCGAGCGCATAGCTCTGAGCGGCGAGGTCCGCGACCGCGTGACCGCGGCGATGAACGAGCTCAGCGCCACGGAACGATCGGCTTTTGTATTGCGCCATTTTGAAGGGATGCGAATCGAGGAAGTCAGCCGCGTGTTGGAGTGTCAACCCGGCGCGGCCAAGCACAGCGTGTTTCGCGCCGTGCAGAAGTTAAGGCGGGCCCTGGAGCCCATGGTGAGTGCGGCCAAATGAACCACCTGAGCGAAGAAGAACTGGTATTGCATTACTACAGCGAGGAAGGCGATTCGCTGGCCACTGAGCGGCATCTCGACGAGTGCGAAGAGTGCCGGGCGTTGTACGGCTCGCTGCAGCGCGTGCTCAACGTGGTGGACACCCTGCCCGTGCCCGTGCGCGGGCCGGAGTACGGGACGCAAGTCTGGCGGCGGATCGAGAAGCAGTTGCCGGCGCGGCGCAGGCTCTGGTTGCTGCCGTCGCCTTGGCGCTGGGCCGGCATGGCCGCGGCGCTGGCGTCTTTGCTGGTGGTGGCTTTCCTGGCGGGCCGTACCTACCAGAAGCTGCGCCGGCCCGCGGAGATGGCGGCCAATCAGCACCAGGCCCGCGAGCGCTTATTGTTGGTTGGCGTGAGTGACTACCTGGAGCGAACCCAGATGGTGCTAGTGGAGCTCAATAACGCCAATCCCAAGGGCACCCTGGACATTTCCGCCGAACAGGAACGCGCCGCGGACCTGGTGAGCGAGAACCGATTGTACCGCCAAACGGCGGCGCACAACGGCGACACCGCAGTCACCGGGGTGCTGGAGGAACTGGAGCGCATGCTGGTCGACTTGGCCCACTCGCCTTCGCGGATGTCGCCGGAGGAGTTGGAGAAGTGGCGCCAGCGATTCGATTCCGAGGGCGTTCTGTTCCAGATTCGAGTTTTGCAGACAAACGTGAAGAAGCAGGAAGAGCCGGCGCGGACTCTGGGGCAGCCCGCGGTGCGGCAAAAACTATAAGGGGATGAAAAGCGTATGAAGAACTATCGAACATTGACGACGATCGGCGGCTGGGTCTTGACGGCCGCTCTAGGGCTGGCGCAGACAACGCCGCCTGCTGCTCCAGCACCGCCCGCGCCTCCCGCAATTCAGGAGGCGCCCTTGCCGCCAGCACCTCCGCTGGTGCGCCCGGCGCGTGTTCTTGCGGCGCCCGTGCCGCCGATGCTACCCATAGCGCCGATGGCGCCCCTGGCGGTACCGGCTCCCATGCCGATCCCGGCTCCCAAAGCGCTGCCGCCAGGAGCGGCGTTGCAGGACTGGGTCGACAACAGCGTGTCCTGGTCCGTCGGCAACGCTCTGGGCGAACAGTTGCAGCAGAGTTGGGGCCAAGCGCAAGAACGGGCCATGGAAGCTCAGCAAAGAGCCGTGGAGAAGGCTCAGGAAGCCCAGGAAAGGGCCATGGAGCGGGCGCAGGAAGCTCAGCAGAACGCCATGGAGCGGGCCGCGGAAGCCCAGGCGAGGGCGGCCGAGAGAGCGGCGGAAGCTCAGGAAAGGCTGAACGGCGTGAATTGGGGCGACGTGCAAGACAAGCTGGCAACGGTCAGCTCCAAGCTCGCCGACATGAAATACAACTTCAACTACCCCAAGATTGCGCCTGCGGCCCAGCAGCGCATCGTCATATCGGGGCAGCGGGGAAGCGATGAACGCCTGTACGACAATGGCGTCAGCTATATCAACAGCCACCAGTATGACCAAGCCCTCTCCGAGTTCAATCTTCTCGTGGCTCGCAATGGCTCGCGCACCGAAGGCGCGCTTTACTGGAAGGCATACACTCTGAACAAGCTCGGCCGTGCGGCCGATGCCCAGGCCGCTATCGACCAGTTGCGCAAGTCATACCCGAGCAGCCGCTGGCTGGACGATGCCAAAGCGCTCGAGCTGGAAGTGAAGCAATCCAAGGGGCCGGTCTCTCCCGAGTCCGAAACCGACGAGGACATCAAGATCTTGGCGCTAAACGGGCTGATGCAATCCGACCCGGAGAAGGCGCTGCCGCAGATCGAGAACATACTCAAAGGGGCGCATTCGCCCAAGCTGAAGCGGCAGGCTGTCGTCGTAATCGGCATGAACAACACTCCGCGCGCCCGGCAGGACCTGGAACAGATCGCCCGCGGCGGCAACCCGGACCTTCAACTGGCTGCCATCCGATACTTGCAGGGCCGCCGGGATGCGAACAACGCCCAGCTCTTCTGGGATATCTACGCCGGCAGCGACAACAACGTCAAAAGCACGCTCCTGAGTGCGTTTGCCTCGGCCAGGGACAAGGATCATTTGTTGCAGATCCTCAAAACCGAGAAAGACGAGGCCCTGCGCTCGCAAACCATTCGCGATCTCGGCGAATTCGACGGGCAGCCGGAACTGTGGCAGGTCTACCAGACAGAGAACACGACCGAAGGGAAGATCGCGCTCCTGAACGCCATGCAGCAGAACGGCAGCCTGGACAAGTTGACCGAAGTCGCCCGCACGGACAAGGATCCCAAAGTGCGTGAGAAAGCGGTGCGGGTCATATCGAGCCAGGACTCCGGAACACCTATCACCTCGCTGGTTTCCCTCTACCCCGCCGAGCAAGACGAACAGGTAAAGCGGGCGGTCATCGATGCCGTGTATTCCAAGAAAGACGGCAAAGCGATGGTGGAACTGGCTAAGGCAGAAAAGGAGTATAAGCTCAAACTTAGGATAGTGGACCGCCTCTCCAACATGACCAAGTATTCCAAGGAGGCTTCCGACTACCTGCAGGAGTTGCTGAGCCGATGAAACCCGCGCTCTGGTTGCTGGCGGCCGCGCTGCCGCTGGTTGGCCAGCCCAAGCTGCTGGTCAACGCGAAGCTGGACACCCGCTCCGCTGCCGCCGGCCTGGAGCGCGAATTCAAGGCGCTCCTGGCCGCGCCACCGCAGCCGTCCTGGATCATGTACCAGGTCCCGGCGGTGCGCAGTTACAACCTGGGCTGCGATTACGTCCGCGACAGCTTCGCCGCACCGGGCGTGATTCACCTGGAACCGCCCGATCACGCCGTGATCCTGTTCCGCGTGGAGGGGAACAACGTGACTCGCATCCGCACCCTTTCCCCGGATTGCGAGATCGATGCCGCCGATTTCCCGGTGCACTGGCTGACCGACGTGACGCCCTCGCAGAGCGTCGCGCTGCTGGCCACTTTCGTGCCCCTGCGCGAGAGCGACATCAATGGCTGCATCACGGCCATCGCGCTCCACGCCGACCCGGCGGCCGACAACGAACTGAACAGACTGATCGGCCCCAACCAGCCGGAATGGCTGCGGCGGAGGACAGCATCGCTGATCGGCTCCACACGCGGCGCGGCGGGCGTGGGGGCTTTGAAGAACCTGATCGCCACCGATTTGAGCGATAACGTCCGGGAGAGCGCCATTTCCGGGCTATCGGGCAGCAAGGACCCGGCGGCGCTCGACCTGCTTATCGCCACCGCGCGCAACGAACGCAGTCCCAAGATCAGGGCGCAGGCGATCTCCGCGCTGAATCGCAAGCCCGGCCAGGCGGTGGTGGACACCCTGCAAAACGCCGTAAACAATGACACGGATCAACAGGTGCGCCGCCGCGCTGTCGATGCCCTTGGCTCTCTGCCGGATGGCGCCGGCGTGCCGGCACTCATTCAGTTTGTGAAGACTTCGAAGGAAGCGGAGATCCGCAAGCAGGCAATGAGCGCCCTACAGCGCACCCATGACTCGAGGGCGGAAGCCTTCTTCTCCGACGTATTGAAGTAGACGCAAGTACGCACAAGCTCTAGCTCGTGCCGGCCAATTTCTTCACTCAGCCCTTCCAGCATAATGATCTGTATGATCCTGGAAACGGAGCGCCTTGTCCTGGATACCTGGCGGATCGCCGACTGGACGCTATTTCGCCCCATCGCAACCGACCCCGAGGTGATGCGCTATATCACCGGCGGTGTGCCCTGGAGCGATGAGCAGATCCAAGCGTTCGTCGACCGCCAGGTGAGGCTACATCTGGACCGAGGCTTCTGTAGGTGGAAACTCCTCGAAAAGCCCGCCGGGGAGCTGATCGGCTTTTGCGGCGTGGGCTTCTGGCGCGACGGCCTGGAACCCGAGATCGGGTGGTGGCTGGCGAGTCACACCTGGGGCCGCGGCCTGGCGACGGAGGCAGCGATCGTGGCCCTGCGCGACGCGTTCGAGCGGGTCCAACTGGACCGCGTGATTTCCGTGGCAATGATCGGCAACTCGGCGTCCATCCGGATCATGAGAAAACTCGGCCTGGAATTCGATCGAGAGTTCGACAGCGGAGGCGAACGCCTGGTGCAGTATGCGATCGACCGGGCGCGCTACCGCGAGCGTTCCTTGGGCAGTTGCGCCAACTCCGCTCGCGGCCGTCCTTGACAAGCCGCAGCACTACTTGACCACCTACGACCTTGAAGAACAGATTGGTGCGGCTCATCGGCGCCAGGTTCTCCCAACCCCTATACTGGGGGAATGGCTTGCGCCATCTGCCAGACTCGCCGTCCGCGGCGGTTCTGCCCGGGAGTGCGGGGCGATATCTGCACGCTCTGCTGCGGCACGGAACGCGAGGTAACCGTCGATTGCCCGCTGGACTGCGAGTACCTCCAGGAGGCGCACAAGCACGAAAGAGACTCCCCGCTCGAACTAGCCACGTTACCCAATGAAGACATCCGCGTGACCGACGGCCTCCTGAGCGACAACGAGGAACTTCTGAGTTGCATCGGAGGCGCGCTGCTGGAGCCGGCCCTTGAGAATCGCTCGGTGGTGGATTTCGACGCGCGCGAGGCGCTGGACGCGCTGATCCGCACCTACCGGACCCTGCAGACTGGTCTGTATTACGAGACGCTCCCGGAGAATCCGCTGGCTGCCGGCCTGTGCCGCGCCGTGCGGTCCGCGGTGGAAGAGTTTCGCAAAGCGGAGACCGAACGCCTGGGTATCAGCAAAACCCGCGATTCCGCGGTACTCGGGCTCTTGGTTTTTCTGCAGCGCGTGGAGCTCGACCGCAACAATGGCCGCCGGCGAGGCCGGGCGTTTCTCGACGCACTGCGTGACCTCTATGCCTCGGAAGCGGCCCGTGCGACTCCGCCCGGCTCCTCGCTGATCCTGCCCTGAACCGAGGAGGGTTGGATTTTCTCCACCAGGCACGCACGTTTTTTCCCGGTGCTGACCACCTGGCCGGCGAACTTGTGCTTACCGTTCACCAGCAGTTCGACTGGCCGCTCGATGGGGTAGTCGAAGGTGAGCAGGTGGCCTTCATCCATTCCCAGCAACTCTTGGACGCTCAGGGTGGGCCCTTCCAGGCGCGCTTCGAGGGTGAGCGCACCCTCGCGCAGCATACGCAAAACCCGCGCCTGTTCGGCGGCATTAGCGTGCGTCTTGCGGACCGACCACTGCTGGTCGAATTTCTGCCTCATCATCTTGATGACGATCGAGGGCAAGGCGATGTTCATCATGCCCACCGTCTCGCCGATGCGCACTTCCACGCCGATCGATACCACCGCTTCGTTGGGCGCCAGCAGGTGCAGGAGCTGCGGCTCGGTCTCCATCGACTCGATGGTGAAATCGACCTCCGTCACTCCTTTCCAGGCTTCGCGCAAATCGTGCAGAATGATGCGAAACAACCCGTCCAGCAATTTCTGTTCGATTTCCGTAATATCCCGCTGGATGTTCGCCGAGCCCTTCCCCGTGCCCCCCAGCAGCATCTCCAGGATCGGGAAAACCAGGGATGGGTTCAACTCCAATACACCGTTGCCGTCGTAGGGGCTCAGACCGAGTGAGACCATGCAGGTGGGCGAAGGCAGGCCATCCAGAAACTCGGCGTACGAAAGCTGTTCCACGCTTACCAGGTTGACCGTGAGGTAGGAGCGGAGATAGGCCGAAAGGCTGGAAACCAGGTTGCGCACGAAAGTATCGTGCAACAGGTGGATAGCCCGGACTTGAGACTTGGGAATGCGGTCGGGCCGCCGGAAATCAAACTTCGCGGCTGGAGTATCTCTTTTGCGGTCGCCTACATTCTGAAAGACCGCATCAATTTCCTGTTGGGTTAGCTCCCGGTTCACATCGCCCCTGGCCTATGATCGGCTTCTCCCTGCCGAACTTTAGGCCCGCCTGCGGGCCAGCGGTGTCTCGGCGACGCCGGACACCCCTCTAACCGGGGCTTACACCCGAACAACTCCGTTCGCTTCCTTTACTTTCCACTATTTGGAATGCTACGCTAAGTGTCTCATAATGCGTACAGTTGACTTGATCCAGCGCAAACGCGACGGGGAAGAACTCGCTCCTGAAGAGATCGAGTTTCTGGTGGAGGGTTACACCAGCGGCGACATTCCCGATTACCAGATGTCGTCTTTTTTGATGGCGGTTTTCTTTTCGGGGATGTCGGACCGCGAAGTCAGCCGCCTCACCGAATGCATGCTGCGTTCCGGCGACACCGTCGATCTCTCATCCGTGCCCGGCGTCAAAGTGGACAAGCACTCCACCGGCGGCGTCGGCGACAAAACCAGCCTGATCGTAGCGCCTTTGGCCGCCGCGGCGGGAGTCATGGTTCCCATGATGTCCGGCCGCTCCCTGGGCCACACCGGAGGCACGCTGGACAAGCTGGAATCCATCCCCGGCCTCCGCACCAACCTGACCGCTGACGAATTCCGCCAGCAACTGGCCGAGCATGGGCTCGCGTTCATCGGGCAGTCCGACGAACTGGCTCCGGCGGACCGCAAGCTCTACGCTCTGCGCGACGTCACCGCCACGGTGGAATCCATCCCACTGATTTCCTCGTCCATCATGTCGAAGAAACTGGCCGAGGGAGTGGATGCCCTGGTGCTCGACGTCAAGGTAGGCAGCGGCGCGTTCATGAAGAAACAGGTGGATGCGCGGCGCCTGGCGCAGACCATGGTGGGGATCGGCCGGCGCCTGGATAAGAAGGTGCAAGCGCTGATCACCGATATGAACCAGCCGCTCGGTTACGCCATCGGTAACGCGCTCGAAGTCATGGAGGCTTCGCAGACATTGCAAAACGCCGGCCCGGCCGACCTGACCAAGCTCTCCATCGAGCTTGCGGCCCGCATGATCTTTCTGGGCAAGAAGGCGGAGACGCTGGACGACGCGCGCCGCCTCGCCGAACACCACCTGGTGGATGGGTCGGGGTATAAGAAATTCAAGCAGGTGGTGGCGGCGCAAGGCGGCAACCCGCAGACGCTCGACAAGTTCGAACTGTTGCCCAACGCCACCGGAATGCGCGAAGTCCTTTCGCCTCGCGCCGGCTACGTCTCTTCCATCAACGCGGAGGATATCGGCACCGCTTCCAACATGATCGGGGCCGGCCGGGACAAGAAAGAAGATGCTATCGACCCCGCGGTGGGCATCATCCTCGAGGTCAAGACGGGGGAAAAAGTGGATGCCGGCTCGGTTCTGTGCCGCCTTTACTACACCAAGGAGGACCGCGTCGAAGAAGCCGCGGAGATGGTGGAGGATGCCTTCCGGATCTCCGCGCAGAAGCCCGATGAGCGGGAATTGATTCTGGAAGTAGTCTCCTAATGGGCCGGTTCACCGGGTTGCTGGGGCTGGTGGCGATCATGAGCGCCGCCTGGCTTTTTTCAGCCCACAAGCGAGCCATCCGGCTGCGCACCGTGGCCTGGGGCATCGGCCTCCAGTTCGGGTTCGCCATCCTGGTATTGAAAACGCCCTTCAGCCGGGTGCTCCAAGCCATCAGCAAAGGAGTGGCGGCGCTGTTCGCTTACGCCAACGTAGGCAGCTCTTTCGTGTTCGGCAAGCTGGCGGACAGCGACGCCGTGCAGCGCGTGTTCGGAACTCCGCAGGAGAATGTCGGGGTCATCTTCGCCTTCCAGGTGCTGCCGATCATCATCTTCATCGCATCGTTTTTCTCGATCCTGTACTACCTCGGCATCATGCAGGTGATTGTGCGCGGGATGGCTGTGGGAATGCAGAAGGTGATGGCGGTGAGCGGCGCCGAGTCGCTCAACGTGGCCGCCAGCATCTTCATGGGCCAGACCGAAGCGCCCCTGACCATCAAGCCGTTTCTCGACGGGATGACGGAGTCCGAGCTCTTCACCGTGATGACGTGCGGGATGGCGCACGTCTCGGGCGCGGTTATGGCGGCATACGTCGCCGTCGGCCACGTGGAGATCCGCCACCTTCTGACGGCCGTGATCATGACCGCGCCGGCCACCATCATGTTGGCCAAGCTGCTCATCCCGGAGACGGGGAAACCTGTCACCGCCGGCAAGGTCGACGTTCATGTGGAAAAGACGGCCGTGAACATCATCGATGCCGCGGCGCAAGGCGCGGGTGACGGGTTGCGCCTGGTACTGAATATCGCGGCCATGCTGATCGCCTTCCTGGCGCTCATCGCTTTGTGCAACGGCATTCTGGGTTGGGGGCACAGCCATGTGGGCTGGATTCCGGCGTCGCTCGAAAAGATCTTCGGCGCGGTCTTCGCTCCCGTGGCCTGGCTCCTGGGCGTGCCGTGGCAGGATGCTCCGACAATCGGCGGGCTGCTCGGAACGCGCCTGGTGACCAACGAGATGGTCGCGTATCAGCAGCTCGGACCTTTGCGGGCCCACCTCACCCAACAATCCTTCACCATTGCCACCTACGCCTTGTGCGGGTTCGCGAACCTTAGCTCCATTGCGATTCAGATCGGCGGCATTGGCGCGCTGGCGCCCAGCCGCAAGTCCGATTTGGCGCGCCTGGGAATCCGGGCGGTGGCCGCCGGATCGATGGCCAATTTCATGTCGGCCTGCATTGCGGGAATGTTGCTGTGATCGATCAAGCGAAGCAAGTCATCGGGAGCCGTACGCCGCTGCGGCCTTCCCTGGGCGTGGTGCTCGGCAGCGGGCTGGGTGCATTCGCCGGCGAATTGTCGGATCGCGTGGAGATTCCCTACCAGGACATTCCGGGCTGGCCCTGTTCGACCGCCGTGGGACACGCGGGGAAGTTGCTGATCGGCAAACTCGGCGATGTGGCCGTGGCGGTGATGTCCGGCCGCGCGCACCTTTACGAAGGCTACTCGCCGGCGCAGGTGACTTACGGCGTGCGCGTGCTAGGCGCCTTGGGCGTACGTTCCATGGTGTTCACCAACGCCGCCGGCGGAATCAACCTGGCTCTGGAACAAGGCGGGTTGGTGCTCATCTCGGATCACATCAATCTGCAGGGCGCGAATCCGCTGGTGGGACCGAACGACGATGCGCTTGGGCCGCGCTTTCCAGATATGTCGGAAGCGTATTCGCGGGCCTACCGCGAAATCGCCAAGGAAGTGGCGCTGGAGCTTTTCATTCCGTTGTCGGAAGGCGTTTACGCGGCCATGCTCGGGCCGAGTTACGAAACACCGGCCGAGATCCGCTACCTGCGCGCCATCGGCGCCGACGTGGTGGGCATGTCGACCGTGCTCGAAGTGATCGCCGCCAACCACATGGGCATCAAATCGCTGAGCATTTCCTGCGTGACCAACATGGCCGCCGGCATTCTGCCGCAGCCAATCAACCACGACGAAGTCCTGGAAACCGGAGCCCAGGTCCGCGGTACCCTGGTCCAGTTTCTAAGAGCGCTGCTGCCGAGGCTGCAAGGGTGAACAGCATTCTTCACCGCGGAGACGCTGAGGCGCAGAGAATAACGAGGGGTTTTCCGCTAAAACGCCAACGCGCGGGGGAAAGTGGGAACGAGCGAGGCGCGCGCGCGGCCGGAGCGGATTCTTCTGCTTTCCTCCGCGTCTCCGCGTCTCCGCGGTGAATTCATCACAATGCCCGATCCACTCATCTCTGCCGCCCTCGCCGCTCGCGCCCACGCCCTTGCGCCCTATTCCAAGTTTCAGGTCGGCGCCGCTCTCGAAGACGCCGCCGGCCGCATTCACACCGGCTGCAATGTAGAGAACGCCACCTACGGGCTGACCATCTGCGCCGAGCGGGTGGCCGTCTTCAAAGCTATCTCGGAAGGCGTGCGCCGGTTCCGCCGCATCGCCGTGGCCGCCGATACCGACACCCTGACCCCGCCTTGCGGCGCCTGCCGCCAGATCCTTTGGGAATTCTGCGGCGACATTGAGATCATTCTGGCGAACCCGCGCGGCAAAACCGAAACCTATCGGCTCAAAGATCTCTTCCCAAAGCCCTTCGATGCATCGTATCTGTAGCTTCTTTCTTTTCGCCGCCACGCTGTGCGCCGAGCACGCGGACTGGATCTGGAGCGCGCGCTACGTAATCACGGAAGACGCGCAGCGTCGCGTGATCGCCAACGGCGCCGTGGCAATCGTCGGCGACCACATCGCGGGCGTCGGCGCCAGGGCCGAAATCGAAGCGCGCTTCCAAGCCGCTCATCGCCTGGATCGTCCTGACGCCATCCTCGCTCCCGGCCTGGTCAACACCCATACCCACGCCGCCATGTCTCTGTTCCGCGGCATCGCCGACGATCAGAAACTGCAGGACTGGCTCGAGAAATACATCTTCCCCGCCGAAGCGAAGAACGTATCGCCCGATTTCGTCCGTTGGGGCACCCGCCTCGGCTGCCTCGAGATGCTGCTCGGCGGCACGACGACATTCACCGACATGTATTACTTCGAGGACGTGGTGGCGGAAGTCGCCAAAGAAGCCGGTATGCGCGGCGTCTTAGGCGAAACCATCATCGGGTTTCCGGTGGCCGACGCAAAGACGCCCGCCGACTCGCTGCAGTTCACCGCAAAATACCTGGCGCGGTTCCGCAACGATCCGCTGGTCGTGGCCGCCGTCGCCCCACATGCCCTCTACACCAATTCCGATGAAACCCTGAAAGCCGCCCGCGCGCTGGCCGACAGGTTCCACGCGCCGCTGATCATCCACCTTTCCGAAACCAAGAAGGAGAACGACGACACGCTCGCCCAGCGCCACATGAGCCCGACGAAGGTGCTGGATTCGCTTGGTGTGCTCACCGGCCGCACCGTCGCGGCGCATTGCGTGTGGGTGGACGACGCCGACATGGCGATTCTGAAGGCGCGCGGCGTCGGAGTGGCGCACTGCCCTTCGAGCAATATGAAGCTGGCGAGCGGCGTAGCGCCGCTAGTACGCATGCTGGCGCTGGATATCGCCGTGGGGCTCGGCCCCGACGGTCCGGCGGGCAGCAACAACGACTTCAACATGTTCGAGGAGATGGACCTGGCCGCCAAACTGCAAAAGGTTACGGCAATGAATCCGGAAGTGCTGCCGGCGTCCACGGCGCTCGAGATGGCGACTATCCGCGGCGCGCGCGCGCTGGGGATGGAAAAGGAGATCGGATCGCTCGAAGCCGGCAAGCGCGCCGATTTGATCACGGTGCGCCTCGACCGTCCCAACGCCGTCCCGATGTACGACGCCATCTCGCAGATGGTCTATGCCCTGAAAGCCGACGACGTGCGCGACGTGATGGTCAACGGCAAGCCGGTGGTGCGCGATGGCAGGATTCTGACCCTGAACCAGGCGCAGATCTTGCAGAAAGCCGAAGAATACCGCGGGAAAGTCAGCGCGTCATTGAAGTAGACCGTGAGGCCAGGCCCTCGCGCGGCCCTTTGACCCGCAAGTGATTCACGATTGGAGTTATAATCCACCCAGGCATGTAACCATGCCTCGACAGTCTCCGGCCGTACGGCGGAATACCCACTCGCGGAGAGCGCCCTCTCTCCGGGCTGCTGAAACGTGAGGGTAAGGAGATGAGCGATCGGAATGCACTGGAGCGGGCGTTCGAGGAGTTCCATAGCGCGGTGCGATCCCTGACGATGGGCAACGAGCCGCTGGATGAACGGCTTTCCCGGGCGTGGCTGTGCCGCCTGGCGCATGTTCGCGAGTGGGAGCTGAACCATCCCGACCTGGCGGCCCGTATCGCGGCCATCAAGACGAGGTTGCAGGCCGCCGGCGATCTTCACGAAACCGAGCAGGCCGCTCTCGCCGATGAGATCTTCTCGACGTACACGGCGATCACCGAACAACTGACGCTGATCTCGTCTCCGCACTAAGGCATCAACCGACAAGGAGGTTTCACCAATGGCCGGTATTATCGGCTACGGAGCGTACATCCCGCGCAACCGCATTCGCGTCGAGGAGATCGCCAAAATCTGGGGCGCGGATGCGCCCAGCTACAAGCGCGGACTGGGGTTAGAGGAAAAGTCTGTTCCCAGCCCCGACCAGGACACCATCACCATGGCGGTGGAGGCCGCGAAAAAGGCCATCCGCCGCGCCGCAATCGACCCGCGCGAAATCGGGGCGGTGTATGTCGGCTCGGAATCGCATCCTTACGCCGTGAAACCTTCCGGCACGGTGCTGGCGGAAGCCATCGGCGCCACCCCGGAGGTCCATTCCGCAAGCTTCGAATTCGCGTGCAAGGCCGGCTCCGAGGCGATGTTCGTATGCCTCTGCCAGGTGGAATCGGGACGCATCCGTTATGGGCTGGCGGTGGGCGCGGACACTTCGCAAGGAGCGCCCGGAGACGCCCTCGAGTACTCGGCTGCTGCCGGAGCTGCAGCGTTCCTGTTCGGCAGGGACAACACCATCGCCGACGTGAACGAAACGTACGCCTACATGACCGACACGCCCGATTTCTGGCGCCGCGAATATCAGCACTACCCGCGCCACGCCGGCCGCTTCACCGGAGAGCCGGCATATTTCAAACATGTCCTCGGCGCGGCCCGCGGCATTCTGTCCAAAACCGGCATGGGCCCCAAGGACTTCGCTTACGCGGTCTTTCACCAGCCGAACGGCAAGTTCCCGCTGAACGCCGCCAAACAACTCGGTTTCACCAGGGAGCAGGTTGAGACCGGGCGGCTGGTCCCGAAGTTGGGAAACACTTACTCCGGATCTTCACCGCTGGGTCTCACCGCGATTCTCGACGTCGCCAAGCCGGGCGACAGGATCCTGATGGTTTCCTATGGATCCGGCGCCGGCAGCGACGCTTTCGTCTTCACCGTGACGGACCGGATCGAGGCGGTGCGCGGGAAAGCCGCCGCCACCAGGGACATGCTGGATCGGAACAAGGTGTACCTGGACTATGGGACCTATTGTAAGTATCGGGGCAAGATTCTAAAGGCGGAGTGAGGAGACCCGCGATGAGAGACGTAGCGATTATAGGCGTCGGCCTGAACAAGAAATGGGGCGAATTGTGGAATGTGTCTCTGCGGGACCTGTTCGTTGAAGCAGCGCTCAATGCCGTGGACGACGCCGGTGTGGATCATTTGGATTCGATGTACGTGGGATGCATGACCAGCGGCCTGTTCGTCGGCCAGGAACACCTCGGCAGCCTGATGGCGGATTACCTCGGCGCCAACCCCATTCCAGCCACCCGAGTGGAATCGGCCTGTGCTTCGGGCGGCGCTGCTTTCCGCCAGGGATTCATCGAGGTGGCTTCCGGAATCAGCGATTACGTGCTGGTGGGCGGCGTCGAGAAGATGACCGATGTCGGTGGGGACGAGGCAACCTACGCTCTCTCCGCGGCCGCCGACATGGAGTATGAGGCCTACCACGGGGTGACGTTTCCGGGCCTGTACGCCCTGATGGCCAGGGTTCACATGGAGCGGTTCGGGACCACCTGCAAGCAGTTGGCGCAGGTGGCCGTCAAGAACCACAAGCATGGGGCCCTGAACCCGGAAGCACAATATCCCTTCGAAGTGACCGTAGAGGATGTGCTCGGGTCCGTGATGGTGGCCGACCCGCTGCACATTCTGGATTGCTCTCCGATTACCGACGGCGCCGCGGCCGTTGTGCTGTGTCCCCTCGACACGGCCCGCCGCATCGCCAAGAAGCCCGTGGTGCGAGTGCTGGCCTCGGCGCAGGCTTCCGGAACGATCGCGCTCCATTCGCGCAAGGACCTGGCATCTATCGAATCCACGAGCCAGGCAGCCACTAAGGCGTATCGCGCCGCGGGAATAGGCCCGCGGGACATACAAGTGGCCGAAGTGCACGATTGTTTCACCATTGCCGAAATCATGGTGCTCGAAGCCTTGGGCTTTGTGGAAACGGGCAAAGGCGGCCAGGCAGCCGAAAGCGGGATGACCGCTCTCGGCGGCAGAATCCCGGTCAACACCAGCGGAGGACTCAAAGCCAAAGGGCATCCGGTAGGCGCCACCGGCGTGGCTCAGGTAATCGAGATCACCAGGCAGCTTCGCGGCGACGCCGGGCCGCGGCAGGTGAAAGACGCGCGGATCGGCCTTACGCAGAACATGGGCGGCACCGGCGGCAGCAGCGTGGTGCACATTCTGGGCGCGGCTTAGGAGTTTTCGGAAAATGGGGAGAATTCGCAATCATGGCTAATCCGGCTAGATACTGGAGAGAGATTCCGCAGCGCTACCGCCTGGAGGCCGCGCGATGCGCATCCTGCGGCGAGATCAGTTTTCCGCCACGGCTGGTTTGCCCGCAATGCCGTTCCCGCAAGTTCGAATCGGTGACCCTTCGGGAAGAGGGCAAGATCCTGGCTTACACCGTGACGCGCGTCGGCCCATCGCAGTTCGCCGACCAAACGCCATACGCAGTGGGAGTGGTTGAGTTGGACGATGGTGTCCGCATCATGACGCAGATCGTCGACTGCGATTTCGACAAGCTGGCCGCGGGCCAGCGCGTGCGCATCGAATTCCGCCGCATCCAGAAGCAGGGCGACGCGGGTATTCTGTGCTACGGCTATAAGTGCGTGCCGATGTAGGGCAGGGCGTCAGCGGACGAATCACGCCCTGTTGCCGCCGTGGACTTTGCGCTGACCTTTGTGGTGGCCGGGCGCATTCAGGACAAGATCGGCCCGTTCTATTGTTCGCTGGCCGGCGGCATCCTGGTAAGCCTGGGGTTCTTCCTGTGCTCGTTCACTAGCAGCCTCACGTACCTGTTCATCTGCTTTGGAGTCATCGGCGGTCTGGGTAATGGCTTTGGCTACGCCACGCCGATTCCGGTTATGGCCAAGTGGTTTCCCGACAAGCGCGGCTTGGCAGTAGGCCTCGCGGTAGGTGGCTACGGCGCCGGGTCGGCGATCTTCGGACCTTTGTCGCAGTTGATATTGATTCCCTCCTACGGACTCTCGGCCACCTTCCAGGTTTTGGGTGTCATCTTCCTGGTAATGACGCTTACCGGCGCGTTCCTGCTGAAGAATCCGCCGGCAGGCTACAAGCCCGCTGGTTGGACGCCAGCCGCGGCCTCCAAATCCGCGGCCACCACGCATGAGTTCAGTCCCGGCGAGGTGCTGGCCACTCCCACGTTCTACCTGATGTGGGTGGCGTATGCTCTCGGCTGCTCGGCCGGCCTCATGGTGATCAGCCAGTTGGTGCCGTTCGCCAAGAGCGTTGGCGTAGCAGCCGGCGCGTTGTCGATCATGACTATGGTGGTGGGGGCCTGCGGAAGCGCTTCTGGTCGCATCCTGTCTGGCTGGATGTCGGACAAGGTGGGCCGCATCAACGTTCTGCGGATCATGATCGCGGTTTCGATGGTCACTATGCCCCTGCTCTACGCCGCGGGAAGCAGTATCGCCCCGTTGTACGTCGCGGTCTTCATCGTCTACTGGTGCTACGGCACGCAGCTTTCGGTGAATGGCTCGGCCACCGCGGACTTTTGGGGCACGAAGAACGCCTGGATCAACTACGGCATGCTGTTCACCGCGTTCGGTGTGGCCGGCGTGATCGGACCGCAGATCGGTGGAAAGTTGTACGACCGGTATCACAATTACCAGGCCGCGTTCTATGCGGCCGCGGCGCTGGCCGGTGTGGCGCTGGTGTGCGAGTTGCTCGCTAAGCGGCCTACCGGAACGCCGCGCCCCCTACCCGAGAACGCCGAGCGCGTCACCGCCTAGTTTCTGCGGGTGGGGCGGCTCAGCAGCCTGCCCCACACAACTTCAGGAAAGGATATCTCATGTCGGCTGCAACCGTTCAAACAAACATCGATTCCGTTCTCCACGAAAACCGCGTCTTTGAGTGCCCCGATGCCTTCCGCTCCGGCGCAAACGTTGGCAGTCTGGAGGAATATGAACGCCTCTACCATGAGGCGGCGACGAACCCGGAGAAATTCTGGGGGGAGATCGCCGGCCAGTTGCACTGGTTCAAGCCCTGGGACAAAGTCCTCGACTGGAATTGTCCATGGGCCAAGTGGTTCTCCGGCGGTGAGCTTAACCTCTCCTACAACTGTCTTGACCGCCACGTGGCCAGCCACCGCCGCAACAAGGCCGCGCTCATCTGGGAAGGCGAGCCGGGCGAAGTCGTAACGCTCACCTACCAGCAACTGCTCACCGAGGTCTCGAAATTCGCCAACGTTTTGAAGTCGCTGGGTCTCAAGAAGGGCGATCGCGTCGCCATCTACATGGGCATGTGTCCGGCCCTTCCCATCGCCATGCTGGCCTGTGCGCGCATCGGAGCCCCGCACACTGTGGTGTTCGGCGGCTTCTCCGCCAACGCCCTGGTGGATCGCATCAACGACTCGCAGGCTTCCCTGGTGATCACGCAGGACGGCTCGTACCGCCGCGGCGCTGAAGTCAAGCTCAAGCCGGCCGTGGACGAGGCGCTGCTCTCTTGCCCGTCGGTCAAGAACGTCGTGGTCTACAAGCGAACCGGAACGCCGCAAAGCATGTTCAACGGCCGCGATCGCTGGTGGCACGAGCTGATGGCCAATACCTCGGACGATTGCCCCGCCGAGCCGGTCGATGCCGAGCATCCGCTCTACTTGCTCTACACCTCCGGCACCACCGGCAAACCCAAAGGCATCCTCCACACCACGGGCGGATATTCGGTGGGAACATACATCACCGCGAAATGGGTCTTCGACCTCAAAGACGAAGACGTCTACTGGTGCACGGCCGATATCGGTTGGGTAACCGGCCACAGCTACATCGTCTATGGGCCCCTGCAGAACGGCGCCACCAGCATGATGTACGAAGGCGCGCCCAATTTTCCGGAGCCCGACCGCTTCTGGCGCATCATTGAACGCCACAAGGTCAACATCTTCTATACCGCGCCCACGGCCATCCGGGCATTCATGCGGTTTGGCGCAGAATGGCCGCAGAAGCACGCCATGAAGAGCCTCCGGCTTCTCGGAACCGTCGGCGAGCCGATCAATCCCGAGGCCTGGATGTGGTACCGCGAGAACATCGGGCGCAACCGTTGCCCCATCGTGGACACCTGGTGGCAGACCGAAACCGGCATGATCATGATCGCTCCCCTGCCGGGCGCGACACCCTTGAAACCCGGTTCGGCGACGCGCCCCCTGCCCGGCGTCGTGGCCGACGTCGTCACCCGCGAAGGCGAGCCCGTGCCGCCGAATGGCGGCGGTTTTCTGGTGTTGAAACAGCCCT
>Ga0335081_10002185_pt1 | contig 30699 bp, 24 predicted proteins | sample Lox_Sample_35_FD_206713 | JGI IMG/M metagenome (GOLD analysis project Ga0335081, IMG submission 206713) | Soil microbial communities from Loxahatchee National Wildlife Refuge, Florida, United States - Lox_Sample_3.5 | ecosystem: Environmental > Terrestrial > Soil > Wetlands | place: USA...
TGGCCAACAAACACAGCTGACCGCCGCGCAGGAACGGCTGGAGATAATCTCCGACACTTTCCTTTCCATGAATGCTCCGATTCAGTTGGCTGCGCCGGTTCTGCTGGCGCAGCGCCACAGCATTCAATCGCAGCTACTGGTGCGAATAAGCGCGAACCTGCAAGAGTTGGATGATCAATTGAACGAGCAAAAGATCTGTCAGAGACTCGCGGTTGAAGGCGGCTGGTATGTGGTGCTGCGGGTTCCCGCCACGCAAACGGACGAAGACCTGGTCATCGAGATACTTCGAGAAACATCCGTGCTGGTGCACCCCGGCCACTTTTATGACTTCGCCGGCGAAGGATATCTTGTGCTCAGTCTGATCACGCCACCCGGGACATTTCGAGCCGGGATTCAGCGCGTCCTCGAGTTGCTTTGCTGCAAATAAGAATGGGCCTCTTGCCCACTGCTTTCAGACAATCGGCCCAAAGTCATGTACGCTTTGTCGAAAATGAATGGCTACTTCGGCATGTAGCTGAGGTCGGGACGAAACACTGCCATCTCACTCCATTCGCGCGCCACCGAGTGGTCAAATGCATGTTCCAGGGCCTCAGCCTCGTGGCGTCCCACAGCCTTTTCCAGCATCGCATTGAACGACATTTCCGGTTCGGCCATGTCTGCCCAATTGCCATGCGGAATCACCAGCACGTAGTGCGGTCCCTCGCCTCCGTTCATCAGCTGATAAAAAGTGTAATGAACCGGCCAGTTGGTTTTTCCGATCGCGTCGTTGACCTTGCCCAGAGTGTATTCGAACTCCTCCTCTGAACCCGGCTTCAGCATATAGTGATCAATCTCGATCATCTTCGAGGTCGGCTCGGCCGCGGGACGGCTCACATCGGTCATCACCGACCATATACTTTCCTGTGTCGTGCCCAGATAAGGCATCAGGTTGGCGTTGCTGTCGGCCGTATCCGCCTGACCCATTTTTTCTTCCCAGGCATCCAGGTCTTTCCAGGTGTGGCCGAAGGTTACGGACAGATAGTTGCCTGTGTTGTCGCCGGTCATGATTTCGTATGCTTCCCACGACCACGTGTCATTCTGTTTGCGGTGAAATTCCATGTGACGCTTGCGGCCCTCCTCGAACTGCTTCGACATTCCAGGCTTCGGCACCATTACATACACCTGACCGACGTTGACGGTCTTCTGCTGCGCGAAGGCGGCGCCCGCCAATGCAAGACAGATCGCTGCCACACTCAATTGAAGTTTGCTCATGATTCCCCTCCGGATGTGATGGTTGAATTTGCAGCGCAAAAAACGGACGAACGCTGTGCGCCGCGAATCGCAGCCGTTAATTTTGCTGACTAAACTTGCCCAGGAAAGAAAAACCCGAAGCTCTGCCCCACAGCGCTTCTCTCGCTGAAAAAACGCGATTCAGACGCGGTAGGAGCTGAATACGAACAAGAATAAAGGAACGAGCGCATCTTAGCCCTCGACGTAACGAAGGTCAAGTGCGGTTCGGCTGTTGGAGACACGCCAAGGCTAGCGCTTCACGAGAAATGGGTTGCTCTCGCGTTCGTCCGCGATTGTGGTCAGCGGGCCGTGGCCGGGCACGACGACGGTGTCATCGGGCAATGCCAGAATCTTTTCGTGCAGCGAGCGGATAATTTTGTCGAACGAGCCGCCGGGCAGATCGGTACGTCCAATGCTGCCAGCGAAGAGCGTATCGCCAGCGATGAGTTTCTTCTCCGCCGAAAAATAAAGACAGACGCTGCCCTCGGTGTGACCGGGTGTGTGGAGCACGCTGGCGGCAAGCGAACCTGCTTTCACGGTGTCGGACGGCGTAAGGTTCTGATCAATCTCCACTTTGCCCGGTGCGGGCATGCCGATCCACGCCGCCTGCACGTCGAGCATTTTGAGCAGCGCCTGGTCATTCTGGTTGAGCAGAATGGGCGCGCCAGTCGCCGCGCGCAGCTTCATCGCCCCGCCAACATGATCAATGTGCGCGTGAGTGATGACAATCTGTTTGACCTGAAGATTGTGCTTCCGAACCAGCGCGAGGACGGCTTCGATGTCGTCGCCCGGATCAATCACCATCGCTTCGCACGTGGCTTCGTCGCCAATGATCGAGCAGTTGCACTGCAAAGGGCCAACCGGCAGAATCTCGTGGATCATGATCGGCTAAATCGCTACTTCTGCTTCGCGGGAGCAGCCGGAGCGGAGTTTGTCTGCGAGCTAGGCAAGGCATGCAACACCGACTTTGGTCCCGAACGCCGCGACGCGGCGATCGAGAGCGTGACGGAAGTCAGCACGAAAATGATGGCCGACCAGGTCGTTGCGCGCGACAAAGCGGTCGCGGCGCCGCGCGGGCCGAACGCAGTCTGGCTGCCCATGCCGCCAAAAGCCGCCGCAATGTCGCCACTCTGGCCGCTCTGCAGCAGCACCACGATGATGAGGAAAAAGCAAACCATGATGTGAACGATGGTGATGAGCGTAATGAGCATGAATATTTGCGAATCGCCGGGAGTTAAGATGAACCTAACCGAACGAAAAACCAATTCCTGGTGCGGAAGGGGGGATTTGAACCCCCACGCCTTTCGGCGCCACCCCCTCAAGATGGTGTGTCTGCCAGTTCCACCACTTCCGCCCAATAATTCGGAGTGCCTTCGATCCGCATCAATCTTACCATGCGTGAGGCGCTAGTCTCGGGCACGGACGCGATCAAAACTAGTACATCACAATGGCAGCAAAGGATTTCGGTTCAAGGCTCGCCCCCCCGACCAGAGCGCCATCAATTTCTTCTTCCGCCATCAGCCCCTTGGCATTCTCAGGCTTCACTGAGCCTCCGTAAAGAATGCGCAGCGCTGCAGCTAATTCCTCGCCGAACGCTTTGGCCGCCTCGCCGCGAATCAGAACATGCGCCTCGGATGCCAGTTGCGGAGTGGCGGTTTTTCCCGTGCCAATGGCCCAGACCGGCTCATAAGCCAGGACCAGTTTGCCGGCCTTCTTTGCCGAAACCGCGTGAAACGCCCGCAGGCACTGGCGGCGCAGCACGTCCTCAGTTAATCCGGCTTCGCGTTCTTCCAGGACCTCGCCCACACAGACAATGGGCGTCAGTCCCGCTTCGAGCGCTGCTTTGAGCTTCATATTTACGGTGTCATCCGTTTCGCCGAAATACTGGCGGCGTTCGGAGTGGCCGATGATCACGTGCGTGCATCCGGCCGCAACCAGCATGGAAGGTGAAACTTCGCCGGTGAACGCGCCTTCTTCCTTCCAACAAACATCCTGCGCGCCGACGGCGATGTTGGAACCCTTCGCTGCCTCCACGGCTGCGTGCAAATCCACGTAAGGCGGGCAGACCACAATTTCGTGGCGGCTGTGGCCGGCGACCATAGGCAGAAACTCTCGAAAGAATGCGCCTGCTTGCTCCGGCGTCTTATACATCTTCCAGTTGGCAGCCATCACCTTCTTGCGTGGCATCAGATCCTTTCGAAGCAGGCGGAAGTCGTTCTTGCAGCGGCAACGCACTCCGATCACCGGGCACTCTTATTTCTTGTCGGTCAGCGCTTCCACTCCAGGCAGTTTCTTGCCTTCCAGAAATTCAAGCGAAGCTCCGCCGCCGGTGGAGATATGGGTGATCTTATTGGCCACGCCGGCCGCGTGTACCGCGGAAACCGAGTCACCGCCACCGACAATCGAAATCGCGCCAGGGTTCTCGGCAATCGCCCGCGCCACAGCGAACGTTCCCTTGGAGAACGGCGACACTTCGAAGACCCCCATGGGCCCATTCCACACAATGGTTCGTGAACGGGCAATTTCATCAGTGAAAAGTTCAACAGTCTTCGGTCCGATGTCGAGGGCCATCATGTTGGGCGGAATCGCTCCGCTGCCCACGGTTTGCGTCAACGCGTTCACGTCAATCTGCGAAGCCACCACGTGATCTACCGGCAGCAGGAACTTCAATCCGCGCGAACTCGCCTGCTGCAGAAGGTTTTTCGCCAGTTCGACTTTGTCTTCCTCCACGAGCGACTTTCCGACGGGTTCGCCGCGCGCCTTGAGGAACGTGTAAGCCATTCCGCCGCCGATAATCAGCGCGTCCACTTTTTCCATCAGGTTCTGAATCACGCCGATTTTGTCGCTCACCTTGGCGCCGCCCAGAATGGCGACAAAAGGCTTCTCCGGACTCTGCAGCGCCTTGCCCAGGTACGTGAGTTCCTTCTCCATGAGCAGACCCGCCGCAGACTGCTTCACAAAATGCGTGATGCCGACGGTCGAAGCGTGCGCCCGGTGCGCCGTGCCGAAAGCATCGTTCACGTAGAAATCCGCCAGTTGCGCTAGCTGCCGGGCGAACTTCTCGTCGTTCGCTTCCTCTTCAGGATGGAAGCGCAGGTTTTCCAGAACCAGGGTTTGCCCCTTTTCCAGCTTACCCGCCATTTCCTCGGCTTCGCTCCCGACGCAATCGGGGCAGAAGCCCACGTTTTCGCCCCGCGACAATTCGCTATCCAGCAGCATGCGCAGGCGTTCGGCAACGGGTTTCAAACTCATTTTCGGATTTACCTTGCCCTTGGGCCGCCCGAGATGCGAAGCCAGAATCACCCGCGCGCCGTGCCGCAGGGCGTATTCGATGGTGGGCAGCGTTTCGCGAATGCGGGTGTCATCCATCACGCGGCCATCTTCCAGCGGGACGTTGAAATCCACGCGCATGAAAATACGATGATCGTTCAAAGGCAGGTCGCGGATGGAAACCTTGGACATGATTGGATCCTTAAAAGACGTGTGCTGCTCAGTCCGCACGGATGCCGAATCGCTACGTCTAATGTATTTGGCCGAAGCCCGAAGAATTCCGGCGAACATACCGGAGGCGAATCACAGCCCCTTGCTTGCGAGATAGTTGATCAGATCGCGCACGCGGCAAGAGTAACCCCATTCGTTGTCATACCAGGAGATCACCTTGACGCAGTTGCCGCCGACCACCAGCGTCATGGGCGCATCCACGATGGAAGAACGCGAATCGCCGCGATAATCCGCGGAAACCAGTTCGTGCTCTTCGTACCCCAGATAGCCCTTCAGCGGCCCGGCTTCAGACGCTTTCTTGAGCGTTGCGTTCACCTCGTCTTTCGAGGTCTTCTTTTCGACCCATGCGACCAAATCCACCACCGAGACATTTGGCGTGGGCACGCGCATGGCGAAGCCGTCGAGTTTTCCGGCGAGGTCGGGAATTACGAGCTTCAGGGCCTTGGCGGCTCCGGTTGAAGTCGGAATCATGGAAAGCGCGGCGGCACGCGCGCGCCGCAGATCTTTGTGGGGGAAATCAAGAATGACTTGATCGTTGGTATAAGAGTGAATGGTAGTCATGGTGCCGCTGACGATTTTGAAGTTGTCATGCACTACCTTCGCAATCGGCGCCAGGCAGTTCGTCGTGCACGAAGCGTTCGAAATGATGTGATGCTTTGCCGGATCGTACACCCGCTCATTGACTCCGAGCACCAGCGTTACATCCTCGTTCTTTGCCGGCGCCGAAATGATCACTTTCTTTACCGGCCCGCGCATGTGCTTCTTGGCCTCATTGGCGTCAGTGAAGCGTCCGGTGGATTCGATCACCACCTGCGCGCCCACGCTTTCCCACGGCAGCTTGGCGGGATCTTTCTCGGCAAAAACTTTGATGGTTTTGTTGTCAACCGTAATGCTGTCCGCCGCAGCCGAAATCTTGTTGGGCAAGTTCCCCAAAATCGAGTCGTACTTGAGCAGATGGGCCAGAGTTTTGGGATCGGTAAGATCGTTGACCGCGACGAATTCCAGGTTTGAGTCATGAAGCGATGCGCGCAAGACATTGCGGCCGATACGTCCGAAGCCATTAATCCCTACTTTGATTGCCATGTTGCCTCCGATTGAAGTGATGAGGACGCGGAGAAGTTGGATTCGACGAGCGAAGCAAAATCTTAGCAGGCAAGATGGAATGCAGCAAATAAACTGCGCGGCTCATCGTCAAATTGAACGCAAATTTAGAGTCATCTAACTTTCCCGAGCTTAGGTTTCATCTCGCCGCCTAACATTCTTCCTCGCCGGATCGTAGGTTGTTTGACTTCCCGCTATGCTGCGACCTAACATGGCAGTCCCACGAGGCGTTTTCAGGGTGATCGGGCGGACCGTTTCTCATTTCCGGGTTGTGGAAAAGCTGGGCGGCGGGGGAATGGGTGTGGTGTACAAGGCCCAGGACACGGCACTTGGCCGCTTCGTGGCCCTCAAGTTCCTTCCCCAGGAATTTGCCCGCGACTCTCAGGCCATCGAGCGCTTTCAGCGCGAAGCCCGCGCCGCTTCGGCCCTGAACCATCCCAACATTTGCACGATCTACGAAGTGGGCGCCTTCGAGGGCGAACCCTTCATAAGTATGGAGCTGCTCGAAGGCGAAACGCTCAACCACCGAATCGAAGGCCGGCCGCTCAAAACCGACCGTCTGCTGGAGCTAGCGATCCAGATTGCGGACGCGCTCGACGCCGCCCATGCGAGCGGCATCGTGCATCGCGATATCAAGACTGCCAATATCTTTGTGACGCAGCGGGGACAGGCCAAGATCCTCGACTTTGGGCTGGCGAAGCTTGCCGCCATGCGTACCGGCGGCGGCGACGACGCCACACAGCTTACTGCAACTCCCATCGGGCAGATTGATTTGACCAGTCCCGGCTCGGCGGTCGGAACTGTGGCCTACATGTCACCAGAGCAGGCGCGCGGCGAGCCGCTCGATCATCGCACAGATTTGTTTTCGTTTGGCGTGGTGCTCTACGAGATGGCCACCGGGCACCAGCCATTTTCCGGCGCCACCACGGCGATCACATTCGAAGCCATTCTGAATCGAGCACCTGCCCCTCCTGAAAAACTGAATCCGCAGTTGCCCAGGCAACTCGAACCGATCCTGAGCAAGGCCCTGGAGAAAGACCGCGAATTGCGTTGCCAGAGCGCGGCGGAATTGCGCGCCGATTTGAAGCGGCTGAAACGAGATACGGATTCAGCTCGCGCGGGCGTGGGCGCCACGGCGGCGATTTTGGAGAGCGCCGGCAAAGGGATTCCCGTCATCCCGGAAAGGATTGAGCCGAAGAGGAAGCTTTGGCCGGTGCTGACCGTAGTCGCGCTGCTGGTGGGAACAGCTGGCGGGATGTTCGCCGGCAAGCGGATGTGGCAGGGCCCGCCGCCTTCAGTTCCGCGCTATCGTGAGATCACGTTCCGCCGCGGCGAAATTCTCTCGGCGCGCTTCGCTCCCGATGGCCAGACGATTCTTTACAGCGCAGCATGGCAGGGCAATCCGGTCGAGGTATTTTCCACTCGGCAAGAAGCGGCCGAGTCACGCTCGCTTGGGCTGGATCACACCGAATTGCTGGCGGTTTCTCCCACCGGCGAAATGGCGCTGGCTTTGCATAGCCATCCTATTGGAACCTGGGTCAATGTGGGCACGCTGGCGCGCGCGCCGCTGGCCGGCGGAGCGCCGCGCGAGATTCTCGAAGGCGTGCAATGGGCCGACTGGAGCCCGGACGGCAATGATCTTGCCGTGGTGCGCGACGTAGGCGGACGCAACCGGCTGGAATATCCCATTGGCAAAGTCTTGTACGAAACCGGCGGCTGGATCAGCCATGTGCGCGTCTCGCCGCGTGGAAACATGGTAGCGTTTCTCGAACACCCATTGCAGGGGGACGACACCGGTTCCGTTGATGTCGTGGATTTGTCCGGCCACGTGAAGGTGCTTTCCAGCGATTGGTTCGTGCAGGGCCTCGCATGGTATCCCAGCGGCGACGAAGTCTGGTTCACGGCGACTCGCGTGGGTGTGGCCCGCGACCTGACTGCCGTGAGTCTCTCCGGCAAAGAGCGGCTGGTGGCCCGCATGCCGGGATCCCTGATGCTGTTCGATATTTCGCACGACGGCCGGCTGCTGCTCGCCCGCGCCAGTTGGCGCCGCGAGCTGATGAGTATCTCGAGCGGGGATTCCAAAGAACGCGATCTCTCTTGGCTCGACTATTCTTATCCCGCCGATCTCTCGAAGGACGGCGCCAATGTTCTCTTTGATGAAGAGGGCGTCGGCGGAACGGTTCGCTACGGCGACAAAGAAGATTTGACCTACGCGGTTTACATTCGCGAAATTCGCGGCGCACCGGCGGTGCGATTGGGGGAGGGAACTGCCGAGGCCCTTTCCCCCGATCAAAAATGGGTCATTGCGCAGCCGCCCGGCTCGCCCGCACAGTTTCGGCTGCTGCCGACGGGCCCCGGCGAATCGCAGACACTCACCAATGACGAAATCAACCACAACCAGGCGCGCTGGCTGCCTGATGGCAAGCGCTTCGCCTTTTCCGGCAATGAACCCGGGAAAGGGGTTCGGCTTTATGTGCAGGCCGTTTCCGGCGGCAAGCCCTTGCCGATCAGTCCGGAAGGTGTACAGGGTACAGCCTTCGTCCCCTCCCCTGACGGCGCTTATGTCGCCGCCATTGGCCCCGATCAGAAGGGATATCTCTATCCCACAGCCGGCGGGGAGCCCAAGCCAATCCCCGCCCTCGCGCTCGGAGAGCTTCCCATCGGATGGGACACCGAAGGCAAGTCGCTGTACGTGTATCAGCCCGGCGAAGTGCCGGCCAAGGTCTATCGCCTGGAGCTCAGCACGGAGAAGAAGATTCTGTGGAAGCAACTCATGCCCGCCGACCCCGCGGGCGTGGTCACTATCGGCCCGATTCTCGTCACGCCCGACGGAAAAACCTACGTGTACGGCTTTCACCGCACCCTCGCAGATTTATACCTCGTCGAAGGGCTGAAGTAGTCTCGCTGCTCATCGCAGTGAGCTTCAATCCAGCATCCGGTTTGTAATCGGCGCGTAGGCGTCAATCCGGCGGTCACGTAGAAATGGCCAGTTGCGGCGCACATCTTCGAGCACATGCAAATCTACTTCGCCGATGAGAATTTCTTCTCTCTCATGCGAGGCTTCCGCGATCACGCGGCCAAAGGGATCACACAGGAAAGATCCTCCCCAGAACTTCAATCCGGCGCCGGATGCGGCCTTTCCGCGAATGTTACCGGTCTCGAATCCCACCCGATTCACCACTGCAACGTAAACTCCATTGGCAATCGCGTGCGCTCGCTGGATGGTGCGCCAGGCATCATGCTGGGCCTTGCCGAACTCGCCCTTTTCTGCGGGATGCCAACCGATGGCCGTCGGATAAAACAAAACCTGCGCCCCTTGCAGCGCGGTCAGCCGCGCGCCTTCGGGATACCACTGGTCCCAGCACACGAGCGCTCCGATTCGGCCGGCCTGGGTGTCAAACGCCTTAAATCCTAGATCGCCGGGCGTGAAGTAGTACTTTTCGTAGTAGAGCGGATCGTCGGGGATGTGCATCTTGCGGTACAAGCCGCGCTGCGCGCCATCAGCATCGAAAACGACTGCGGTATTGTGATACACGCCCGCGGCTCGGCGTTCGAACAATGACGCAATGAGAACAATACGCAACTCTTTTGCGAGGGAAGAAAGACGAAGCGTAGCCGGCCCGGGAATCGGCTCGGCGAGATCGAAGAGCGCTGGATCTTCGCGCTGGCAGAAATACTGCGTCTGAAACAACTCGGGCAGGCAAAGCACCTGGGACCCGCGCGACGCTGCGACGCGCACGTGCTCAATCGCCCGCTCCAGATTTTCTTCCGGCGCCGGCGTGGCCGACATCTGCACCAATCCGACGCGAAATTTGTCAGGCGGCAAACTGCATCCCTCCGCAGAATGACTTAGGATATCAGAGACAAAATTGCGCGAAGGCTGCGGCCTGCGATTCCGCTATTCGTTTTCTAATGCGCCGCCGCTGGCGGCAATCTTCGCAGTTCTAGTAGAGTTGATGCGGCAACAGGAACAGCGCCAGCACCTGGAGGTGCACTGTGAAACACAACAATCACGATGGCTCGGGGATTGAGCGGCAGCTGCATGATCCGCTTGAAGACCGGCTGGTTCCGCTCGAGCCGATGGACCTGAATCGGGTGCACTCGATTGACGATCTCGTCCGCGCCATGGCGAAGACTGCCTTTACCGGCCGCCAGCTCGGCGAAGCCGCCGACGTGCTCGAGGCCATGGCCCGCGACAAGGAATGTTTCGTGGTGATGACTCTGGCCGGCGCCATGACCGTCGCCAAGCAGGGGCTGGTGATTGCCGAATTGATTGATCGTGGCATCGTGCACGCCATTGTTTCTACGGGGGCGTTGATGGCCCACGGATTGGTAGAAGCCACCGGCCGCGCCCACTTCCGCGCCAATCCTGATGTTCCGGACACGGAGCTTTATGAGCAAGGCTACAATCGCGTTTATGACACGCTGGAACCGGAGCGCAATCTGGATGAAGTGGAAGAAGTCATGTCGCAGGTGCTTGAGACCTGGGACCACAACGAAGTGATGTGCTCGTACAAACTGAATCACGCGATCGGCGAATATCTGGCCAAGCACACAAAGGAGCAGCGTGGCATTTTGAAATCCGCTTATGAGCAGGGCGTGCCGGTGTTCGTGCCCGCATTTACGGACTCAGAGCTGGGGCTGGATACGGCGTTGAACAATCGTCTGCGCGAATCCACCGGGCGGCACAAGATCCGTTTCGATCCGTTTGAAGATCTGGAGCATTTCGCAGCCACTCTGCTGCGCCAGACTCGCCTGGGAATTCTGACCATCGGCGGCGGCGTGCCCCGCAACTGGTCACAGCAGTTTGGCCCGTTCATCGAACTGCGCCATCGCCGCATGGGAGAAAATCTTCCCCTCAAGCGCTACCACTACGGTGTGCGGATTTGCCCCGAGCCCGTGTACTGGGGCGGACTTTCAGGCAGCCCCTACAGCGAAGCAATCTCGTGGGGCAAATTTGTTCCCCCGGCTGAAGGCGGAAGGTTTGGCGAAGTCTTCGTGGATGCGACCGTCGGCTTGCCGCTGATCGTGGCCGCCGTGCTGGAGCGGCTGGGCAAAAACGGCGCTCATGCCGGCAAGAGCAAAAAAGAAAAAGCTCTGGCGCGGAGATAGTTCGCTTAGCCTGGAATAAAATAGCATCCCCACCTGACTGTAATTGGTGCGGAAAAGATCGTTCGCTTCGCGAACGATCTTCGCAGTGACGGACCTGCTGTTCTTCCCGGCGCAACAGCTCAATCAAAAATCAGCACCGCCGAAGCGATCACCGTAGTCCACAGTCCGCGCTTGTCCCCCACCGCCGATTGCGTCACATTCGCGGTACGCACGATTTTGTTGGAGATGCGGTAGATTTCTTTCTTCTCATCCCACGAGCGGTCGGGGTCGAACTCCACATTCAACGTGGTGGCGAGCATCTCTGCCGCCAGTTCCTCAGCATAATCGCCCGCAGCGTCTTCGGTCTCGCCAAAGGAATGATGTTCGCTCAAATAGCCGTATGTGTTTCGGTCAGCCGGAATCGCCACGCCGATACTCGAAGCCAGCAGGCGATGCGGTTCGTGGGTTGAGTTTTCAGCCACCACGGAAAACACCACTTCGCCGGGGCTCAAATATTTCAGTCCCTGGGAGCGTGGGACCAACTTGCACTGCGGCGGAAAAATAGAGGAAACGCGCACCAGATTTTGTGCAGCGATGCCGGCATCGCGCAAGGCCAATTCAAACGACGTAAGCCGCTCTTTGTGCTTGCCGACCCCCTTGGTAAAGAAAATCCGCTTGGGGACCATGTCTCGGGACAATTCGCTTATCCTCCGCGCTGCATGGGGTGAATTAACGGCCAATCTAGCACAGCGATGTCGCAGGGAATATGAAAATTGTGGTTACTTTAGAAATTCTTGCCGTGGGAACTGCCCGAGCGGGACGACCGCCAGGCTCGGGGAGATTTTTATTTGACCGAACTCACGTTGATGGAGTCACCTTGCGCCGTGCCCATCACGGTGGCGTTCTCGCCGGCCAGTTTGTCGAGTTTATCGAGCGTGGCTTTATCGGAAGTATTAAGCGTGTAAACCTTGTTACCCACCACCAGGGCGTAGTTTGATCCTTTCTTCACGCAGGCGCGAGTGCATTCGGCATCGCTGCCGGCCATCATGTGTTTCGCGCCGCACATGGAGTCGCTCACCGTTCCTGTGAAGGTCTGGGATTTTGCCCAGCACGGCAGCGCCGCCAAACCTGCAAACATCGCAATTATCGCCAGCATTCCCGTTTTGCCAGAATGGATCCGCATTTGTATCCTCCGGTGAGGGGTTCACACTGCTCTTTCCAGTTGGATGCACGCGATACGAAAACGTTAGCCTAGCCCGAAATCGGGACTGATTCAATCAGTTCTATTACGATTCTCTTCTAACGGAGGGTTTTCGAATCAAACCGCACGGTCACGTCCACGGTTTTGTCTTTTGGATCGGGCAGTTCATGGACCGTGGTGTTCCATTCTCCCGTGGTCAACACATTCTTGAAGGTGTCATCCAGAAAACGCGCCAGATAGCTGGAATCGTATGGTTCGTCTTTGCCGAGGCGCCACTGAGCCAGAACGCGATTTTCTGTGCGGGAATCGAGTCCCTGGATTTCGACCTCGCCTAAATGATAAACCTCTCCTTCCTGGATACGAATCTGGTACGTCACGGTTGATTTGGCGTCATCCATTTCGAATTTCGGCGTCACGGAGGCGGCCACGTATCCGCGGGTTCCATAGAGCTTCTTGATGCTGTCAATGTCGGCCTCCAGCCGCACGGTGTTGGCGGTGTCGTAAGGTTGCTGGCGAATCAGCTCGCGCAGCTTGGCCTCCGGCCAGACTTTTTCTCCCTGCAATTCGACTCCGGCCAGCTTGTATTGTTGGCCCGGCGTAACGGGAAAAGTGATATCAACGTCGGTTTCATCGGCAGTTTCACGCACAACAGCGGCCTGGGCCTCGCCGAATGTGGCCTTCAGATAGCCGCGCTCGTGGTAAATCGGCAGCAGGTCCTTTTCCGCTTTCACACTCAGCGCGGACCGCGAGAACCCCTGCCCTGAAATTCTTCGGGCCCTGGCTTGCAGTCGCGGCAGCTCAGCAGGCCCCGCGCCGGTGAACTCGACGTTGCGAACCACAACCTGATGTCCGTTGACCTTGAAGACGAGCGCTTCGACCGGTCCGTTTTCCGTCGCAACCGGCGTCCAGTCCGCCTGGCCCTGCACGTTGTGCTCCACCAGCAATCCTTGCAGCGCGTCGGAGACCTGCTGGGTGAGGTTGCCGGAGAGCGGCAGCTTGCCCTGAAAAAGCGGAACTTCATCATGCAGACGCGCCCGCAGTTGCTCATCGGAGAGCCAGACGAAATCATCAAAACGCGCGGGGACCAGGATGCCGGCGTCGCTCACCTTGAGCTCGAGCCTGGCGTCATTTCCAGAATACTGATAGCTGTAAGCTACTTCGCCGAAAACGCCTTCACCGGCGAGCTTCTGCGTGGCGCGCTGAAAATCCTCTTCGGTTACCGTTTGGCCGATCTGCAAGCCGGTCGCGGCGGCGACTTCCTCGGGACGATACCTGGTGCTGCCGGTCACCTTAATGGAAATCAGTCTGAACGAGCTGGGAGGATGTTTGTGGGCTGCGGCGAAGCCAGCGGCACTGGGAATTTGAAGCGCGGCAGCCACCCAGAGCGCGGCGAAGCAAATCCCACTGCGAATCACTCTCATCGGTTGCCGGCGACGAGTGATTCTGCATTCTTGATCTTCACGGCGATGTCAATGAAGGCAAGCGCCGCCCGGCTGAGGGCTTTGTCCTTGCGGAAAACCAGGGCGAGATCGCGGCGAATCTGCGCATCTTCAATGTCGAGAGTCACCAGCACTTCGGCACGAACATCCTCCAACGCATGCGAGCGGGCGATAAAGCCCACGCCCATATCCGCCGCGATAAAGCGTTTGAGCAGTTCGCTCGAATCTAGCTCCATAGCGTAACGCGGCTTGAGCCGGCGCTCGTGAAAGAGCTCGTCGAGCGCGTCCCGCGTGTGCCCGGCCTGCGGCATCACCAGCGGATATTTTGCCACTTCCGCGATGGTTGTGGACTTCCGCTTCGCGAGAACGTGGTGCGGCGGCGCAATCGTGACCAGATCATCGCGATGAATCAGCACCACCGTCAGGCGATTGTCCGTGACCGGCATGGAAACTACGCCGAAATCCACGGAATTATCAATTACTGATTCCAGAATCTTGCCGTAATCGGCGCGTTTGATGTTGATGGCGACATCTGGATATTGCTTCTTGAATTCGGAAAACACTTCCGGAAGAACGTGCAGGCAGGTGCCTTCATTCGCTCCAACAATGATTTCGCCACGCGGCACGCGCTCGGTTTCGGCGATGGCGGTCAGAATGGCTTTACGCGCTTCGAGCGTTTCTTCCGAATATTTCTGGAAAATTTTTCCGGAAGCGGTCAGCGAAACCTTGCCGCCCGAGCGGTCGAGCAGCTTTGCTCCGACTTCCTCCTCGAGGCCGCGAATCTGCGAGGAGATGGCAGGCTGGGTGCGAAAGCGGCGCTCGGCGGCGCGCGAGAAGCTGGAGAGCCGCGCCACCTCCAGAAAAGTTTCCAACTGGTCAAAGTCCATGTTAAGAATCAGCGGCCCGAGTCGCCCTGCTGAATGAGGGACTGTGCGCCCGCTTCGCTGCAGCGATAATGGCCGCTTATCGCACCCATAAAAACATTAAATTTCCTTCGGACAGGCACGTGGCTCTAGACTCTAATGCGCTTTCGCGACTGGAATTGATTGTAGCAGGCAGTCAGATTTCCTTTTACAATTCTAGTGACCACCCTCACCGTTTCCGGCGGCAATCAAAATATGGCCGAAAGGCCTCAATTCGCATCCGGGCCACGTGCCCGGCCGAGCAAAGGAGTGATCCATGGCTGATCCAAAAGGTGTCTTAGAGTTCGCGAAGAAAAATGGAGTCAAGCTGCTTGATCTCCGCTTCACGGACCTGCCGGGCTTATGGCAGCACGTTTCTTATCCAATTGATCAACTCACAGAAGATTCGTTCGAAGAAGGTTTCGGGATGGACGGCTCCTCCATTCGGGGCTGGGCCGCGATCAATGAAAGCGACATGCTGCTGATGCCCGATCCCAGCACCCACATGCTCGATCCTTTCACCGAAGCGCCGACCCTGGTGATGATCTGCGACGCCATTGATCCGGTCACCAAGCAGCGCTACGACCGTGATCCGCGTTACATTGCCAGGAAGGCCGAGCTGTATCTCGGCTCGACCGGCATCGCCGATACCGCTTACTTCGGCGCCGAAGCGGAGTTCTTCATCTTCGACAACATTCGCTTCGATCAGCGCGAGAATTTCGGCTTCTACTACATTGATGCCGAAGAGGGCCGCTGGAACTCGGGCCGCGAGAACAACAACCTGGGTTATCGTCCACGGTATAAGGAAGGGTATTTCCCGGTTCCACCCATGGACCATTACCAGGACCTGCGCAGTGAAATGGTCATGACCATGATGAACTGCGGCATGGACGTAGAGTGCCACCACCATGAAGTGGCGACCGGCGGGCAGACGGAAATTGATTTGAAATTTGACTCGCTGGTGAGGTCGGCGGACCACATGCTGCTTTACAAGTACGTGGTGAAAAACGTGGCCAACCAGTACGGCAAGACCGTCACCTTCATGCCCAAGCCGATCTTCCAGGACAACGGCAGCGGCATGCACACCCACCAGTCGCTGTGGAAGGGCGGCAAGCCGCTCTTCGCTGGCGATGGCTACGCCGGCCTTTCGCAAATGGCGCTGTGGTATATCGGCGGCCTGATCAAACATGGACCGGCTTTGGCCGCGATCATCGCGCCGACCACCAACTCTTACAAGCGCCTGGTGCCGGGATTTGAAGCTCCAGTTAACCTGGCGTACTCGCGGCGCAACCGTTCCGCGGCATGCCGTATTCCGATGTACTCGGCTTCGCCGAAGGCCAAGCGCGTCGAGTTCCGCCCGCCAGATCCGAGCTGCAACCCCTATCTTGCGTTTGCGGCGATGATGATGGCCGGGTTGGATGGAGTGGAGAACAAGATTGATCCCGGCCAACCGCTCGATAAGGACATTTACGACCTGGGACCGGAGGAGCTGGCGAAGGTTCCTTCTATGCCCGGCTCGCTTGATGCCGCGCTCGATGCTCTGGAACGCGACCACGCCTTCCTGCTCAAGGGTGACGTGTTCACCGAGGAACTGCTGAGCACGTATCTCGACTACAAGCGCTCCAAGGAAGTGGACGCGGTTCGTTTGCGCCCGCATCCCTACGAGTTCGCGCTGTATTACGATATTTAGCCGTTAGCTTCGCCTGTTGGCTCTCAACCCCGCCCAAGCTTTGCCTGGGCGGGGTTTTTGATTCTTGCAGATACCTCGATTTGGATCGAGCATCTGCGCTCGGGCAAGTCAGCAAGAACAAAAGCCCGGCGTGCGCCGGGCTTTTTGGCTAAATCTGAAATCGGTTACATGGGACCAGCAAGTTGGCTTGGACTGGCCGCTCGCGCTTGCAGTTTGGCGGCCTTCGCCACTTCCATTTCCCGGACGCCGGCAAATTCCTTGAACGCAAACAGGCCATCGTTCATCGCTTCCAGGCTTGCGTTGGATTTAGCCAGCACGGTGAGAATGTACTTCTGCGCCACCGCGCGGTCAGCGGGGTGAATCAGCTTCCACCACCTCTGCATGGATTCCTGGACCTCACCTTCGGTCTTGGAACCCTCCACCAGGGCATCAATCAGGCGATACACTTTGCTTTTTACAGCTTGATACGAGACAGAGATTTCTTGTCCCATAAACGCGCGCTCTCCTATGCTGGTGTAAGCAATACCCTAGCCAAACCGTTTCTCCCTGAAATCGTGAGACTTACAGGCGAATCAATTCCGCTTATTGGAGGAACAAGACTGCCTGATACGGATTTACATAGCGGAGTCGGGCTTGCAGAAAGGGCCTTCTCGACACACGCGCGATCGCCGCCGCGACTCGGGAGCCCGCTTGCGGCAAGAGTACAATGTGTGGCCGTTTTGCCCTGGGCAAGGACTGGCTCGGCCCAAAGCGCGGGCCGAGTTCTTGTTCACCAAGACGAGCTCCGGTGGAGGCTTCATGAAGCTGCGATGGACGGTTTTGCTGCTGTTGACAATTTCGGGCTCGACCCTGGCGCAAGCCCAGGCGCAGCCGGCCTATTCCGAACGCTTGTTTCTGCCGAGCGACACGTTTTATGGATACGCGCAGTTCGATCTGGCCCCGCCCCACAACGAAATTGATCCCAACCTGTGTGCCGGAAATGCCGGAAACTACGGCGGTGTGAACGCCCCATGCAGCGAATTCGCCCGCTACATGCTCTCCGGGCTACTGGAAATCCGCCCTTTCGGCCGCACTGCGCTCCGGCGGTTCATGATTTTCGGCCAGCCCAGTTTTCTTTTCGGCAAGAACATTCCGCAGACGCTCTACACGTGGTCGTTTGACGCCATTGGCGTCGAGCACTCCTGGGGCGCCGCGATTTATCTCGGCAAAGGTTTCGAGATGCGCGTGACGCAGCATTTTCTCTTCGACCGCCTGGGAGCAAGAGACCGCAACCTTGGCACAGCAGATTTAGGCGACAATGGGCCCTGGGGCCGTTACAACGCGATCGGGGTGCGGAAGTATTTCGGCACGCGCCGATGGTGAGAGCCGGGCCCAACTGGACCAATGAGGCCGGCGGAGTTCTCCGTGCTATGCTGGATTTTCCCGAGCGCGTACCTTGTCCAAGAATCAACCGCCAAGCGAGCCGGGCTCGCCGCTTCGCTCAGGCCTCGCGGAGTCCGGCCCTGGCGCCCCCGGCATCAGCGCCCAGACGCCGGCACCAGCAGGACATTCCACCGAAACGAAGATTCCATTCCATGACCCGGAAAGCGCGGCGCCGGTGCTTGCGCGCATGAGGGCAGAGCTCTCGCCCATGCTGGCATCATCGTTTCCGGCCTTGCTCGGCGGGCTGCCCGATCCGGATGGAGCTTTGATGCAGTTCGAGCGCCTGGCCGGAATTTCTCCCGAGGTGCTGCGATTACTGAACCAGCATCCTTCTCTCGCGTACTACGCGCTCGTCGTCTTTGGCCACAGCCGGTATCTGGGCGAAACGCTCATTCACAATTCCGACCTTCTGCATTCCTTCCTGCGCGAAAGGAACCTGGACCGCAGCTTCTCGCGCGAGGAGTTTCACGAAGGCCTGGCGCGTTTTCTCTCGCGGTCGTTTGAGACAGACGTTTCCTTGTTGCTCGCGCAGTTCAAGCGCCGGGAGTACGTTCGCATCATGCTGCGGGACGTGCTCAGGATCGCGCCGCTGGCGGAAACCACGGCGGAAATTTCCTCACTGTCCGATGTGCTGATCGAACATGCGCTGCGCGAGGCCTACAGCCGCCTGTTGCGACGCTATCGGGCGCCACAGCACGGCGACCCGGAAGGGCGCCTGGTGGATACAGCCTTCGCGATCCTCTCGCTGGGCAAGCTTGGCGGGAGCGAGCTGAACTATAGCTCCGATGTGGACCTGATGTACATCTTCGGCGACGGCGAAGCGCCCGCGGGTACGCCGATTTCAAATCGCGAGTATTTCATCCGCCTGGCGCAACAGGTGACGGAGATTCTTTCCTGCGCGACTCGCGAAGGGCCGGTGTTCCGCATTGATCTGCGCTTACGCCCGCAGGGCGGGGAAGGCGAGCTTGCGATCAGCCTTTCGCACGGGCTGCACTACTACGCCGCGGTCGCCCACGATTGGGAGCGGCAGGCGCTGATCAAGGTGCGGTGCTCGGCCGGAGATTCCACGCTGGCGCGCGAGTTTATTCGCGGCGTGCAGCCGCATGTTTATACCGAGCAGGTGAACTTCGCGGCGATCAAAACGGCGCTGGTGGCACGCGAGAGGATGCACAGCCGGCGTCACCGCCACGCGGCTGTGTCCTCGGCAGATGGTTGCGACGTAAAGGTTGGCCGTGGCGGAATTCGCGACATCGAATTTCTGGTGCAGTGTCTACAGCGCGTCTATGGTGGCGCGGAGCCCTGGCTGCGTTCCGGGGGAACACTTTTTTCCTTGCAGAAGCTGCACGATAAGCGGCACGTGAGCGGCAAAGAATTTCACGACCTGACCAGCGCTTACGTGTTCTTGCGCCAGATTGAGCACCGGCTGCAATTGCGCCAGGGACATCAGACCCACCGGCTTCCCGGCGATCCGACGGAACTCGGCATCCTGCAGCGTTCGGTGGAAGGTGACGTGCCAGGCGAGACTCGAGTTCCTGACTTGGTTGCTCTGGTGCGTCGCCGCATGGCAGCAGTAGCAGAAATTTATCAGCGGGTCATTTTTCAGCAGCAGAACCGGCGCCGACATGAGGTTTCCGACACGCCTTTTGAGTTGCGCGGAGCTTCAGAGCCCGGCGCCGTGGACCTTTCGAACCAGCAGATTATGGAGCGGCTGGCGGCCGATGCGCCCGAGATTCATCAGGCCGCCGTGCGAAGTGATCTCGACCCCCAAGCCCGAAAGAATCTTCTCCGTTTTCTGAGTTCGGCGTTCATGAATTCGGTGCGCTACGCGGCCGTAGTTGAGCATCCGCAAGCCGTAATTCAGGCGCTGCCGTTGTTTGAGAGCAGCGATTACCTGAGCGATATTCTGATTCACAATCCGGAGGAAATTGCCACGGTTGCGAACTTGCTCGAGGCCGAGCCCCACGCGGCACGCGAGCATTTGCTGTTTCAGACGGTTGATTCGCCGAAGGCTGGCATGCTCGATCCCGTGTTCCTCTACATTGCGCGTGCAACACTACCCTACGGCGAGAAGTTGGCGCTGCTGCGCCAGCAATTCCGCCATCACGCGTTCGTAGAGGGCGCGCGAGATATTAGGACTCTCCGCAACGTTTACGAATCCTTGGCGGCAACTTCGGGGGCTGCTGACGATGCGCTGGGCGCAGCTCTTGCGCTTGCCGGTAATCCAAAGGACCTTGCCGTGATGGCGTTGGGCCGGTTGGGAGGCCGCGAGCTGGATCTGCTTTCGGATGTGGACGTGGTTTTTATCTGCGAGGAGGGCGACGACCGCCTGCAATTGACGCGGGCTGCCGAGCAAATGACGCAAGCCCTGGACGCATACACGCGCGACGGAATGGTGTTTCCCGTGGATGCGCGTTTGCGGCCGCGTGGCGGCGAGGGCGAGTTGCTGGTCAGCCCCACTCAACTGGCCTCGTACTTCGAAAATGAAGCACAGGCGTGGGAAGCCCTCAGCTACGCCAAGATGCGCTACGTCGCAGGTTCCAGGAGCCTGGCTGAGCGCGCAATCAGCGCGACAGACAAGCTGTTCCAGCGGTTCGGGGAAGATTCTGGTTTCCGGGGAGGCGTTCGCGAGATGCGGGCAAAGCTGGACGCAGCGGATGCTCCCGAGAAGAGTTTCAAGACCTCTGCGGGAGCGATCTACGATATTGATTTTCTCACGGGTTTTCTTCTGATCAAGCACGGTGTGGCCGAGAAAGGCGGAAATTTGCGCGACCGCTTGTGGCGTTGTGTTGCGGCGGGCCGGCTGGATAAGGCTGATGCCGCGGTGCTGGATCACGCTGGGGAACTGCTCAGAACTGTAGATCACGTGGTTCGCCTGGTGATTGGCCGCACTTCGCGCTGGCTGCCTGCCACCGAGCACGCCCGGCGGGCGACAGAAAAATTGACGGCGGGGATTCTGGGCCGCAGTTTTTGCGAAGGACTTGAGGTGGAATTGCTGGACAATTGTGCCGCCGTGCGCCAGATCTTTCAGCGGATATGCTGAAAGTGGATGAGATCTGACCTCACTGCGGGACGGGCGGGTGCTTGGACCTCAAAGCGTAATTTCGCGCCACTCCGAAACCGGTTATGCCGACGTGACTGATTGACATCCAGCGCTCCAGCTTGTGATGTCCGGCGCGATGCAACCAATAAGAAATTCCCACCGAAGTGGCTGCTCCGGCGGCTTCCAGGCTGGCAAATCCGGCTGAGTTGTTGACCACATCCTGCGCCAGAAGGATTTCCCTGCGGCCGCGGGCCTGCATATTGCGCGTCGAGGCATAGTCCAGACCACGAAACACGGCAACGCCTGAAAACAGCAGCAGATTAGTGGGGTCCCAGAAGGCATGCGGCGCAACCAGGTCGGGCGGTTGTGGTGTCACCACCCAGGGAGAGAACGATGGAGCGGGGTCGTAGAGGCGTGCTGTTGTGTTCCAAATATTTGTTAAGTCATCATCGGCTGCTGCAGCATTCGAGATTTGTGCCTTTGCCGCGCAGCAGGAGAAATGAATGAGCAACAACAACAGGCATGCTACCGGCTTGCGGGTGAGAAACAAGGCGAGCACGCTGGGATTCTAGCGGCATTCGGCAATCCTGCCGAGTTACCTCCGGTTCCGATTTTGTCGTTAGGCTGCTCGTCGGCAGCGCGGGGCATGCCGAGGCCTCGGGCTTTATAATTGTTGGCTTTACCTTTCATCACAGAGGAGCCCGAATGGCGTCTTCCTACAACGGTGTTCCCGTGCCGCAAAACGGCGCGCGCATCGGGTACAGCAACGGGGAGTATCAGGTCCCAAGTAATCCAATTATTCCTTTCATTGAGGGTGACGGCACTGGCCGCGATATTTGGAAGGCATCGGTGCGAGTTTTTGACGCTGCCGTCGAGAAAGCCTACAAGGGCCAGCGACGCGTGGTCTGGTATGAAGTATTCGCGGGCGAGAAGTCGAAAGACAAATTCGATACCTGGCTGCCCGATGACACAGTCAGCGCCATTCGGGAATTTCGCGTCGCCATCAAGGGCCCGCTGACCACGCCGGTGGGTGGCGGCATCCGTTCACTCAACGTAACGCTGCGGCAGGTGCTCGATCTCTACGCCTGTATTCGTCCCGTGAAGTATTACGTGGGCACGCCTTCGCCGGTGAAGCATCCTGAGCGCATGGATCTCGTCATTTACCGCGAGAATACCGAAGACGTTTACGCCGGCGTGGAATGGGAGGAAGGCACGCCGGAAGCCGCCAGATTGATCGAGTTTCTGAACAAGGAGATGCTGAAGGGCGGCAAGAAGCAGATTCGGCTTGATTCGGGGGTTGGCATCAAACCGATTTCGATCACCGGCACCAAGCGACTGGTGCGCGCCGCGATTCGGCACGCGCTCGAAAGCGGCCGCAAAAGCGTGACTCTTGTGCACAAGGGGAATATTCAGAAGTTTACCGAGGGCGCATTCCGCAAGTGGGGATATGAACTGGCTACAGAGGAATTCCGCGATCAGGTGGTGACCGAACGCGAAAGCTGGATTCTCGACAACAAGGACAAGAATCCCGCTCTGAGCATCAGGGAAAACGCGAACCTGATTGAACCCGGTTTGGAATTTGCTCCGGACGAGTTCCAGCAATCGGTGTATCGCGAAGTTAAAGCAGTACTTGAGGCTATTTATTCAACTCACGGCAAAGGCGCCTGGAAGAAGAGGCTCATGATCAACGACCGCATTGCCGATTCCATCTTTCAGCAGGTGGTGACGCGGGCGGACGAATACTCGGTGCTGGCCACGCCGAATCTGAACGGCGACTACATTTCGGACGCTTGCGCCGCGCAGGTCGGCGGGTTGGGGATTGCGCCGGGCGCGAACGTGGGGGATGGATTTGCCATCTTCGAGGCCACCCACGGAACGGCGCCGAAGTACGCGGATAAAGACATCATCAATCCCGGCTCGGTGATTCTCTCCGGCGTGATGATGTTTCGTTTCTTGGGATGGAACGAAGCGGCTGATCTCATCGAGCACGGAATGGAGCGCACCATCGTGCAGAAAAAAGTAACCTACGATTTTGAACGGCTCATGGAGGGCGCGACCAAAGTGAAGACTAGTGAATTTGGCGATTACATTATTGAGAATATGGGATCAGCGATGCTGACAACGGCGTAGCACTCGGCACTCAGCCGTCAGCATTCAGCTGCTCGCACTTGGCATTTGGCACTTGGCCGTACCGGTTCTTGCGGGGATTATAGAAATATGGAACGGCCAAATGCTAAGTGCTAATTGCTAATGGCTGAGTACTGATGGCTGAACGTCTACCGAAAGGACCTCATGCGTAAGAAAGTTTCCATTGTGGGTTCAGGCAACGTGGGCGCGACGGCGGCCCACTGGATCGCTGCCAAGGAATTGGCCGACGTTGTTCTGATTGACATCATCGAAGGGGTTCCGCAGGGCAAAGGCCTCGACCTGCTCGAAGCCATGCCCATCGAAAAGCGCGATAGCTACATTCGCGGCACCAATGACTATGCCGACACGGCCAATTCCGATATCGTCGTCATCACCGCCGGCATTCCGCGTAAGCCGGGCATGAGCCGCGACGACCTGCTCCACACCAATCACAAAATCATGAAAGATGTGGTGAGCAAGGCGGTGCACTATTCGCCGAATTGTATTCTGATCATCGTCTCGAACCCGCTGGACGCCATGGCGCAGGCCGCGTACAAAATGGCGGGTCTTCCACGTGAGCGCGTGATTGGCATGGCCGGGGTGCTCGACTCAGCCCGTTTCCGCACGTTCATTGCGGAAGAACTTAAAGTCAGCGTGGAAAACGTTACGGCCTTCGTGCTGGGCGGGCATGGCGATACCATGGTGCCGTTGACGCGGTATTCGACGGTGGCCGGAATTCCGATTACCGAATTGATGGACGCTGCGACCCTTGAGCGCCTGGTGCAACGTACCCGCGACGGCGGCGCGGAAATTGTGAAGTATCTAAAAACGGGCAGCGCGTATTACGCACCCTCGGCTGCAGTCACGGAAATGGTGGAAGCGATCCTGAAAGACAAAAAGAAAATCCTACCCTGCGCCGCTTATCTCGAGGGCGAGTATGGGATCAATGGCCTGTACGTCGGCGTTCCGGTTAAGCTGGGCGCCAAGGGAATCGAGCAGATCATCGAGATCAAACTGACGCCGGAAGAAAAAGCCGGGCTCGATAAGAGCGCCGCTGCGGTGAAGGAACTGGTCGCTGTCATTGGAGTTTAATGAGTCCCCAGGTCCTTTCTTTCTAACACGAGCTTCACAAAATGACCGGCGCAGGATTTGAAACCTACGCCTTGCTACCCTGATTTTCTGAAGAATTTCAAGCTGCCTGTTCGGCCTGCGTGTTGGCCGAGTCAGAGATCGCGGTCAGAACCGCGTCGGCGTGCTTTTCTTCCTCCAGCGTTTTTTCGAGCAGGTGAGCGTGCTCGGTTTCGGCGAGAATCTCGGCATAGTTTCTGAGCGTGCCGTACGCCGCCATCTCATAATGCTCGACTTTTTGCGCGGCGGCGATGATACCGGCGTCGCGCACAGATTCGTCGGTTGCATCGGTTATCACATCCTCTCCTTCAGTGATCAAGGCGGCGATTCCCTTGTTTTTCTTCGGATCCACCTTGCCCGCGGCCTGCTGCAGAATCTGCTCCAGCCGCGCGACATGCCCGCGGGTTTCCTGCAGGTGCGTCTCCAGCGCCTGCTTGAGCTGAAGGTCTGTGGATGCCTTAACCATCTTGGGCAGAGCTTCGGTAATCTGGGTTTCCGCCGAATGAAGCTGCCGCAGCTGGTCCACGTACAGCTTTCGGAGATTGTCGAGGTTTGCGGAAAAGAACTTCATCGCGATTCGCTCCCTTGTGGGTGTGGTTTCGGTTTTCCTCGAACCACATTAAGAGCAAGGCGACATCCTCGCCATACACAAAAACGGGGATTTTGTGACCGTGGAGACCTGCCCCGTTATGCGTCGGAATGCCGGATCAGACTCACTACGAATTTTCACAGTTTTCCTTTGTCAATTCTCACGAACGGCTCGAAGATTCCTACCCTTATTACGGTATTGCCTGGCGACCAAGAAGATACTTCAATGGTGGTATGAATCCAGTCCCCCGTTGCCCCCGGTGCTTTGCCCGACTCATATTGCGATGGTCCCGCTTCACCAGCTATTTGGTATGCCCGAATTATCCGGAGTGCCGAAGCCCCATTGAATTTCCGAGCCGGCCTCTGCCGGAAGACGAGTGCTCTGCGGAGCTGGTGAGCAGCACAGCACCGCAGCAAAGTGCCGCAGCTTAGTGGGGGCCGCCGCAAGTCTTTGGAAGGGTCCCACCCAGCGCATCCCCTCGTTGCATGGGCTTTGACACTCGCTCACCAGCATTTCCGTACGCTTGCCCTGGCTAACTCCTCTATAATGCCCTGTCTCCTCCGGCTTGCGCCCGACATGAGCTGTACTCATCGCGTCTCCCGGCGTTAGCAAGAGAACTCCGTCCGCGCTGTGGTGGCCTGTGGAAATACCGAACGGCAGCGGTAAGGTCGTCAACTACTTCATCATCACGAGAGACAGGCCTGATCTGCTGAGAGAGTGCCTGACCTCGCTGGGGGAAGGTCACGAATCACGCCTCGGCCGGATCGGCGGAAGAATCTATGTTATAGACGATTCAACCTCCAGCGGGTTCCGCACTGCGGTGGGTTCGGCTTGCTGCCGCGAGAAATACAAATTGCCGGTGTTCTATCTGGGGCAGGCTTCCTATGCGGAGTTGATCCAGGAAGTTGAAGACCGAACCGGCATGAGCCCCGCCTGCCTGCGGGCCCTCATGGGCTCGCTGGGGTGTGCGGGCTGGAATGTTCACGCGGCGCGAAATTTCGGCTTTCTGTTTGCCCGGGCGCACCTGCGCGAAACGCCACTCTACTGCTTTTTGGACGACGATATTCGCCTCACTCCGGCATCGTATTTAGACCGGTATTTTGCTCCGGATGCGCTGGACATTATTTCGGACAATCTCGATGTGCTTTGCTCAACCCGGCCGGTGGCGCTTGGTTCTTCGTTTGTTGGACGACAGGACGTGACGTTGTCCCGCCACGTCGAACTCAGGTCCCGCGAGGTGCTGCAATGCGCCGGATCAGGTTTTCCCCATCTCAATCATGGATTTCCCATGGCGGTGGCGACGACTTGCGACAAAATTGACGAGTTCGACGACATTCCGAGCGCCGGATTCCTGGTAGCGAATTACGCAGCGCTTGCTTTCGCCCATTCTGGCGGATTCTACAATCAGGATTGGCTTTGGGCGCGGTTGGTGGCCTCGGAACCGCGCGCCGTGGTCGCGAGATTGAAAGCCGTTGCGCTTCATATTGGCCCGGCTCGAGCCTGTTCGCGGCAGATGATTCTTGCGCAGGAGATCGGGGAGATCTTCTACGACGCTTTGACCGATTCGCTACTGCAAAAACCGGACGGGGAGGAAAGCGTGCGGTTCGTGCGACAGCAACTGGGCGAGCGAGCTCTTAAACTCGCGGCTGAAGATCATATGGCTGTTCTGTGTGGCCGAGTGACAACGATTGGCAATGCGGTCGCTGCGCTTAATCAGTCAGGCGACAAGCGGCTGGTTCCCGCCAGAAGGGCGCTCAAGACCTATGGCAAAGGAATCGGTGAAGCAATTCAGAGTTTGAGCGGCGGCGAATATGCCAGGCACCTTCCGCGCTTCCAAGCTTATCTGGATCAAGTTCCAGTGTGGAGGCGGATCGTTCCCGAACAAACGAGCAGTCACCACCCCTGGCTCAGCGCAGTCCGTCCACCTCATAGAGATCAGAGAAGGTGCGGATGAAGCCATAGGCGTAGCTTTTTCCGTCAGGGGTCAGCAGAATCGGAGATACCGTATCAATGCCGGAAGGTTCCGGCGGCATGAGCTGTTTCCAGACCGTTTTCTTGCCTGTCGCCAACTCGACGCGGGAGATTGTCGCGGGCAATTCTCCGAAGCGGTAGGTGTACAGAAAGCGGCCATCTTCACTCCATGTGATTGGCCAGTCGCCGGGCTGAAGCCCCGGGATCGGGCGGGGTTGGCCTCCGCTGATCGGGAAAAAAAAAGATTTCGAATCAGGCCCCATGGCCGCCGCGATTTCACTTCCATCGGGCGAGAGGGCGAAGGCGTATTTGTTGATCCCCTCAGGAGTCACGGCGCGAGGCTCGCCCCCCGAAATATCCTGCACATACAAACGTGCGCCACGGCCCGGCTCGGCGGCGAGAAAAAGAATCCGCTTTCCATCGGGGAACCACTTGGCGTCAAGGTTGCGAGTGCGTCCGTGAGCAAGCTGCCGGGTCTCGCCAGCTTTTGTAGGAACCAGAAAAAACTGATTGGGCTGGGAAAACTCATTGCAGATTGCCCAATCTTCCTGCGGTGAAAGGGCGTCACAACCACCAGCGGCCAGGCGCACCGGGGGCGTGCCGTCGGTCTTACGCAGGTAAGCCGCGCCGTCTGGACCGCCGGCCATGCCTGCTTCATGGAACAGCAGCACACTTCCATCGGCGGAAAGATCATCCGGAATGGAAAAATCAAACCACGACGAGTTGCGTTCTTTTTCGGTACCGCGAGCCAGAGTGTAGATTCCAGCGCGCCAGTCATCTCGCGCAACCAGAACCCGCCCGTCGGCGCCGATATCGAAGAGATGCAAATCGCCGGGAACCTCGGCAACTTTTCGCTCCCGCCCCGAGAGCGACACCGCCATCAAAGTGACCGCGCCGGCCGACCTGGTGCCGGTGAACCAGATTTCATCGCCGTTGGCAGACCAGGCGAGACCAGTCAAATCAGTCCATCCTGTCGAGAGCGTCTGTCTGGCGCCGGTCAGGTCCACAAGCGCCACGGATCCGATGTCATCTCCACGGTCCGGATGATCCACGTAAGCAATGCGGTCACCGTGCGGCGAAAGCCGGGGATGGCCGATCCAACCTCCAGTCTCATAGATCAATCGGCCAACGGGAAATTCCAGGCGGTCGCGGCCTCCCTCCTGACGCACGACGAGAAGATTCGACCCGTCGGCCGACCAGTCGGCGAACTCGGCATCCTGAACCACCTCGCGCGGGGAACCTCCCTCGAGCGGGACCCGCGCCAAAGTGCCCGAGCGCTCGAAGTGCGAAGTAGGATGCACGCCCAGCAAAATCGCCATTTCTCCATTGCGAGAAACCGCCAGTAGGCTGGCATTGGTCAAACCGAGCGAACGCGACTCAGGACCTTCCGGCCGAGTGGTGAAAATCTCAGGCGGCTTGCCTTCCCAGGCGGCGCTGTAAACGACGGTACGGCCATCAGGAGCGAGTCGTGCCGCCAAAACCGTGCCACTGCGGAAGGCCAGCCAATGGTAAACGGGGTTCGAGACGCCCGCCCGCCGGAAAGCCAGCGCGGCGACCGCCGCCAGAAACAGCAGAACCGCCCCCGCTGCGAGCCAAAACCTCGCATTTCTTCGCTTCCGTGGCGGGGCAGCCACCAGCGAAGTACTGAAGCGAGAGACGCCGGAGATCGCCTCCAGATCAAATACCAGGTCGCGCGCCGATTGAAATCTTTCCGCCGGATTCTTTTCCAGGCAGTGGCGGACGACGTGCACGAGCGCGGGAGGAATTTCGCCGCGCTCTTCCATTAAATTTGGAATGTCTTTTTCGAGCACCGCGACCATGGTGTCGGCAGAAGAAGCGCCAAGGAACGCCTGGCGGCCGCAGAGCATTTCGTAGAGGATCGCACCCAGCGCGAAAATATCCGTCCGATAGTCAACGGCCTGCCCCCGTATCTGTTCCGGAGACATATATCCCATGGTGCCCACCACGAAGCCCGCCTGGGTGAGTGAGGTGATGGTCTGCTGATGGGGATCACTGCCAATCCCATTTTCCGGCTGGGAGAACTTGGCCAAGCCAAAATCCAGAATCTTTACGTGGCCGTCGGTCGTCAGGAACAGGTTCTCTGGCTTCAGGTCACGATGGATGATTCCCCTGTCGTGCGCGGCGGCCACGCCTCGCGCCGCCTGGATTGCGATTTCCACGGCCTTGCGCGGCAGAATAGCGCCGTGAATCAGCCGGTCTCGCAGCGTCTCGCCCTGCAGCAACTCGGAAACCACATAGGGCGAACGCTCATGCACGCCCGTGTCGTAAATGGCAAGAATGTTCGGGTGATTGAGCGTGCCGGCGGCGCGCGCCTCCTGATCGAACCGCCGCTGGCGTTCTTCATTTTCTACAAAAGAGGCAGGCAGGACTTTGATCGCGACCTGGCGCCCGAGACGGGGGTCGCTCGCACGGTAAACTTCGCCCATTCCGCCGGCGCCGAGCGGCGCAAGAATTTCATACGGGCCGATGCGGATTCCCGCTGCCAGAGGCATATGCGCGGATTATAGTGTACGGCCCTCAGCCGAACTAGAACGATCCCTTATACCCATTTCATGAGTTGCGCCTGAAGTACAGCTTCAACAGAGACATCGTAGGGAAGGCGTGAGCGGGGCCGCACGAGCCGCCAATCTCCCCTGGCAGGCAACTTGCGTGAAAGCCCAATCCGATTTAGCCTCCTGCCCAGCTTCGAGTGCCGGGGCGCGTCTGAATCTGATTTCGGCTCTGGTGGAGGCTTCTCATGGCGATTCGTTACCAGGTGCATCCTTCAATTGGCGTGGCCCGCATCGGAAACAGCCCCAACAGTTTCTATCTTGCTCCTGAAACACTGGGTGGTTTGCCGACGGAATGCGACGGGAACGGCAATCCCACTGTGGAAGACGGCCAGCCCGCGCTGGTGGCGCGATTCAAGGATGCGCAGGGCTGCATCCGCCGCCAGGGGGCGCAATTCAAGATTTTCGCTTATGACGACGCGAATCCAAACGATCCCGGCCGCGAGGTGACGCTCAAAGACGGCGAAATCGAGAGTATTGAATGGACAGTGCATCTCGCCAACAAGAAAGCCGCCTGGTATCGCAGTTCTGAGCTGGACGGCGACTTGATGCTTGGCGAGCAGAACAGCTACCAGAACCGGCAGGTCCCGTGGCGCAATCCGCAATTGTTGGGCGAAGATAAACGGCAGCCACTGATCATTGATCCCGGTCCCCGGACGGTCAACCAACCGAACCAGCGGGTAGAATGCGTCGCAAACAATGCGCCAAGCGGCTATCCCGTCTCGTTTCCTGATGCCAAGCTGACGCCGTACCCCATCAGCACTTTGGGTTCGGTGTTGATGGATCGGGTCGGCAGGCTGGTGGTGCTGGGCGGTTTCGGAAACGCCTGCGGCGAAGAGATCATTGCGACCTTCACGGGACAGAATACGTGGTACGACGATGTCTCTGACGGGCCGGTGTATTGCCAGCTGCGAGTGAAGGGGCAGGCGAATCCGATCCAGCTCACGGCCTGGGTGCTGGTGGTGCCACCGAAATTCGCGCCCGAGCTGCGCAACATCACGACACTTTCTGACGTGATGTACGACGTTGGCGTACGCTTCATGGGTCTGGTTCCCGATCTTTTCGACGCGAAGCGCACGGATTGGCCGGGCGGCTGGAACCCGAATTATCAGGCGAACTACGAGCGCAACGTTCAGTCGATCATTGAGCGCCCCGCCGATTACATCTGGGTGGCGAACGTGCCCTCGATGGTTGCGTTCGCTGCTCCGAAGTTCGATGTCAAAGATGCTTCAGAGGCAAATCGCACCAACCGGCAAAATTATTTTGGGTATTTTCGTCAGCCGGGTGAGACCGAGTTGGGACCTCAGCATGAAGTCCTGATGAGCCCCAAGGGTATTCCTATGATGCCGCTCAACGCCGGAACCAATCCGGTGAGCAACGGAAATATTGACAAATTTATGAGCCTGACGCTGACCGAGTACATGCTGCTCAAACAGTGGGCGGACGGCAAGTTTACGGTCGGGGGCGGGCCGAATCCCCCCGGAATTCATCCCCTCGATCAGGCCAGCGTCGGCAATTGCGTTGGCCACCCGATGTCGCCGGGCATTGAAGTGAGCTGGAACACGCGGAATCCAATCATCTACGAGACTCCCTATCGTCTGATGCACGCCCACGATGAGGCCTACTACCAGGCGAACGGCCTCGATCCATCGCGCGAC
>Ga0335081_10002186_pt1 | contig 30695 bp, 19 predicted proteins | sample Lox_Sample_35_FD_206713 | JGI IMG/M metagenome (GOLD analysis project Ga0335081, IMG submission 206713) | Soil microbial communities from Loxahatchee National Wildlife Refuge, Florida, United States - Lox_Sample_3.5 | ecosystem: Environmental > Terrestrial > Soil > Wetlands | place: USA...
TCGAAGAGCTCCTTGAAGCGGTAGTAAGTCCCGACCCCGGGCTTCATCATCTTCGAGAGCGGCCCCTCGCCGATCGCCTCGGGCGCGATCTTGAGGTAGCCGCCGGTGTGGTGCTGGGCGAGCTCCTTGACGTACTGCGGCGATTCGACCGCGAGATCGTAGCGGACTCCGGAGGCGATCAGGATCTTCTTGATGCCGGGCAGCGCGCGGGCCCGCCGGTAGAGCTCGATGAGCGGGGTGTGATCGGTGTTGAGGTTGGGGCAGATGCCGGGATAGACGCACGAGGGCCGGCGGCAGGCGCTTTCGATCGCACGGCTCTTGCAGGCGAGCCGGTACATGTTCGCCGTCGGGCCGCCGAGATCCGAGATCACTCCGGTAAAGCCCGGCACGCTGTCGCGGATCGTCTCGACCTCGCGGATGACGGAGCTCTCGGAGCGGCTCTGGATGATGCGTCCCTCGTGCTCGGTGATCGAGCAGAAGGTACAGCCGCCGAAGCAGCCGCGCTGGATCGCCACCGAGAAGCGGATCATCTTGTAGGCGGGGATCTTCGCCTCGCCGTACGAGGGGTGCGGCTGCCGCCGGTACGGCAGCTCGTACACCCAGTCCATCTCCGCGGTCGTGAGCGGAATGGGCGGCGGATTGAGCCACACGTCCACATCGCCGTGCCGCTGGACCAGCGCGCGCGCGTTCCCGGGGTTGGATTCCAGATGCAGGATGCGCGAGGCGTGCGCGTACAGCGCCTCATCGCTCGCCACCTGCTCGAACGAGGGCATGCGGATGACGCTGTGCTCGCGCGCCGCATTCTTCACCAGCCGCGGGAAGCGCACGACCTGCTCGCTCGTGCGCGCCTCGCAGGCGCGCGCCGTGCTGTGCATCGCGTACGGATCGAGAGGCGGATTCAGCGGGCCGGGGGCATCGAGGTGCGTTGAGTCGATCTCCACCCAGCCCTCGGGCGCACCGCGCCGCGTGAAGGCCGTGCCGCGAACGTCGGTGATGTCGTGGATACTCTCGCCCGCGGCAAGCCGGTGTGCGATCTCGCACAGCTGCCGTTCGGCATTGCCGTAGATGAGCAGGTCCGCCTTCGCATCGAGCAGGATCGAGCGCCGCACCTTCTCCGACCAGTAGTCGAAGTGCGCGATGCGGCGCAGCGATGCCTCGATGCCGCCGATGATCACCGGCACGTCCTTGAAGGCCTCGCGCACGCGCTGCGCGTACACGATCACCGAGCGGTCGGGACGCTTGCCACCCGCGCCCTCCGGCGTGTAGGCATCGTCGCTGCGGATGCGCCGGTCGGCGGTATACCGATTGACCATCGAGTCCATGTTCCCGGCGGTGATGCCGTAGAACAGGTTGGGGCGCCCGAGCGCGGCGAAGGCCCCGGCGCTGCGCCAGTCCGGCTGCGCAATGATGCCGACGCGAAAGCCCTGGGCCTCGAGCACCCGGCCGACGATCGCCATGCCGAAGCTCGGATGGTCGACGTAGGCATCGCCGGTCGCGATGATGATGTCGCAGCTGTCCCAGCCGAGGGCATCCATCTCCTCGCGCGACATGGGCAGGAACGGCGCCGGGCCGAAGCGGGCCGCCCAGTACTTGCGATAGGTGGTTATGTCGCGCGCGGTTTGCATGGCATCCTTCGACGGCGGGCGATCGTAGCCCCACTCGCGGGGTAGGCGCAAAAGCGCGAAGGAACCTCATGAAAGTGCTGCTGTCGATTATCCTGCTGGCGATTCTCGGGATGTGCGGATTCACCTGGCTCACCCTGCACTGGTCCTACTCCCAGGGTGAGCGCGCGGGCTACGTGCAAAAGCTCTCCAACAAGGGTTGGATCTGCAGGACCTGGGAAGGCGAGATGGCGATGGTAACGATCCCGGGTACGATGGCCGAGAAGTTCTACTTCTCCGTCCCGAGCGCTGCGGTCGCGGCCAAGATCAACAACAGCCTCGGCAAGCGCGTGGCGTTGCGCTACGAGCAGCACCGCTGGGTGCCCAGCTCCTGTTTCGGGGAGACCGAGTACTTCATCACCGACCTGCGCGTCGTGGAATGAACTCCCCAAAGCACCGCGGCGGGCTGACGCTCATCGCATCAGCCCGCCGCCGTTGTGCCGGTAATGATCGAGTGTCGGGCTACTCGCCCTCGGTGCCGATCGCGTAGGCGGTCTCACCGTGCACGGCATCGTCACCCACCTTCAGTTTCGCCTCATCCATCCGCAGCGGGGTGATGAACGAGATGACCTTGAGGATGATGAACGTGGCCACGACGTTGTACACGATGATGAACGCGGCTCCCTCGAGCTGCAGCACCACCTGATGGAAGTTGCCGTACAGCCAGCCGGTGATGTTGACGCCCGGCGCATCCTTATCGGTACCGATGTACTCGAGCATGGCCGGATTGGCGAGGATACCCGTCAGGATGCCGCCCATGAGGCCGGCGCAGCCATGCGTGGAGAACACGCTCAGCGTGTCGTCCACCTTCATCATCAGCTTGGTCTTCTGCAGCTTGTTCATCGCAAGCCACGGGAAGATTCCGGCGCAGACGCCGATGATGATCGCGCCCCAGCCATCGACGTAGCCGGCAGCAGGCGTGATCGCGACCAGACCGGCGATCATGCCGTTGACGGCGCCGATCACCGAAGGCTTGCCGTACACCATCTTGTCGAGCAGCGTCCAGACGATGAGGCCCACGGCCGTTGCGGTGTTGGTATTGAGCACCGCGGCGCCCGCGTTGTGGTTGGCAAAGTACGGGTCGCCGCCGTTGAAGCCGTTCCAGCCGAGCCACAGGATGCCCGCGCCGACCAGCGTCACGAGCAGACTGTTCGGCGGGAAGTGCTCACGGTCCTGTTGCAGACGCGGCCCGACCATCGCTGCTGCGGTGAAGCCGGAAACGCCTGCCGCCAGATGGATCACGTAGCCGCCCGAGAAGTCGGCCACTCCCATGCCGGCGAGCCAGCCGCCGCCCCACAGACTGAATGCACCCACGGTATAGACGAGGGTCATCCACACCGGACAGAAGATCACCCACGCCCTGAAGCTCATGCGCCCCAGCACCGAGCCGGCGAGGATGATGACGGTGATGGCGGCGAACACGAACTGGAAGAAGATCAGCGTCGCCATCGGGAAGGTGAGCGCGGGCATGCCCATCGCCGCCTCTGGCACTGTCGCTTGCCCCGTCGTGAATGCGGCCCCGGTCGCGGGACTTGGTTGACCGAGGAATGGGAACCACTTGGGTCCGAACGCCATGTTGTAGTCGAACAAGACCCACACGACCAAGACAGAGGCGAACGCATAGAGCGCCATGAAGGCGGAATTGATCGCCCATTTCTTCTTGACGATACCGCCGTACAGGACGACGAGGCCTGGAATGCTTTGGAGTCCAACGAACGTCGCAGCCGCGAGCTGCCACGCGTTGTTCCCCGTGTCGAGCCATTTCGGTGACGGAACGAGCATGGAATTCCTCCCCCTTCTTTGAGGTTTCTTGTAGCAAGTCCGGCGACGGTGACGTGCAAGAACTGTGCTTGAGACCCAGGGGTCTCGCCAAACGCCCGATCGTTGGACCCCCGCGTCGACTTTGTTATTGTCGGCCGGCGACGCTCGCCGCTCATGAGTCTTCCGATAAGTGCGCGCCAGCGATCAGATATTCGCCACCGCAAGCGTGAGCCAAACGAGACGGGAGCAGAGCGAAACGGGGCGCTTTTGCTGTCGTTGTAAGGGGGTTGAAAGATGTTCCCGAGCCGGAGCCTTGCTGCAGGACTGGTCGTGCTGGCTACCTTTGCCCGCGCATCGCCCGCTTCTGGTGCAACTCAGGCGGCTACCGTGCTCATCTGCACCAATTTGGTGAGCGGCTTCAGCTGGCAGATCAAGATCGACTTCGAGCAAAGCACGGTCGATTCGAACCCGGCCAAGATCAGCAGCGCCGCGATCTCCTGGCGGGACGGAGCACGCGGTCCGTGGTACACGCTCGACCGCGCATCCGGAAATCTCACCGTGAATTTCACCTCGAGCACGGGCGGCTACTCCATCCGCGACAGCTGCAGGCCGCCGAGTTGAGGACGGCCGTCAAGGCAAGCGTCGGGTTCCACACGGCGACCGGGCCGCGTCCGGACAACGAAGACTTCGCCGGCGCCGTGTGTGGCGCCGATCTGGCCGAGCCCCGGCGGGACGTCGTTGCTGCGATCGCCGACGGGATCGGCAGCGCCAAGGGCGGGCGCATTGCCGCCGAGACCGCGGTGCGCGGCTTTCTCGATGGCATGTGCGAGCTGCCAGAGACCACCGAAGTCCAACGCTCGGCGGCCCGCGTCCTGAACGCACTCAATGCGTGGATGCACTCCCAGGGCCACCGCGACCGCAACCTCACGGGCATGGGATGCACCTTCACGGCCCTGGTGCTGCGCGGCCGCATCGCGCACGTCGTCCACGTCGGTGACACGCGCGCGTATCGCCTGAGCGGCCAGCGACTGTCGTGCCTGACCACCGACCACGTGCGCGAGGAGGGAGGCGGCCGCTCGACCACACTGTACCGCGCGCTCGGCGTGGAGACGGAGCTGCGTCTCGAGTACAGCGCGCAGCCGATGGCACGCCACGACCGATTCCTGCTGTGCAGCGACGGCCTGTACGGGTCGCTGACCGAGGACACGATCGCCGATACCCTGCGCGAGCGCTCGGCGCCGGCCGATACTGCGCGGGCACTGGTGGCATCGGCGCTCGAGTCCGGCACTCGCGACAACTGCACGGCGCTGGTGGTGGACGTGATCGAGCTGCCGACGGCCGACTCGGTGAGCCTCGGCATCAAGCAGCTGCCGATCGTTGCGGTGCCGCTCGGCGGCGAGACGATCGACGGCTTCGTGCTGCGGGCGCTGCTGTCGGAGGGCCGCTACAGCCGCCTGTTCGCCGCGACGGACGAGACCGAGGGAGGGGACGTGGCGCTCAAGTTCCCCAAGCCGAAGGTCGCCGCAGAGGCGCTATTGCGCGCGGCATTCGAGCGCGAGGCGTGGGTCGGAGCGCGCGTGCACAGCCCGGGACTCGGTCGGGTCATCGAGTTGCCGCAGGGGCGCCAGACCTGTCTGTACACGGTCATGCCGCTCTATCAGGGCGAGCTGCTGGAGAGCCGCCTCGCGCGAGCGCCCGCCCTGGGGCTCGAGGAGGGCCGCAACATCGCGATCAAGCTCGCCCGGGCGGTTGCGACGTTGCACCGCGACGGCATCATTCATCGCGACATCAAGCCGGACAACGTGATTCTCGAGGGAGAAGGCTCGCTGAAGCTCATCGATCTCGGCGTGGTGCGCGTGCGCGGCCTCGAGGACGCACCCCCCGAGCAGATTCCCGGGACCCGCGCCTACATGGCGCCCGAGATGCTCCACGGCGAGGCCGGCAACGAAGCCACCGATATCTACGCTCTCGGCGTCACGATGTTTCGTGCATTCACCGGCGGGTTTCCTTATGGCAATGCCGACGCCGAGAGCCCCGCGAGCCGCGAGCGCCCGAAGGACCTCGCGCTGCTGCGCCCGGACCTGCCGGCGTGGCTCCAGGTCGTCCTCGCGCGGGCGATCGCGACCGATCCCGCGCAACGCTTCCGCGACATGAGCGAATTCGCCTCCGAGATGGAGGCCGGCCCGACGCGCGCGCCCGTCATCACACCGCGGCCGCTGACGCTCTACGAGCGCCATCCGGTGGGCTTCTGGCAGACGATCGCGGCGCTGCTCGCAGCCGCTCTGGTGTGGTCGCTGCTGCGGCACTGAGTTCTTGAGCGGCTATTCCAGGGCGTGCTGCAGCTCGGCGATGAGGTCCTGCGCGCTCTCGATTCCGACCGACAGCCGGATCAATCCGTCGCTGATGCCGAGCTCGGCGCGCATCGCCGCGGGCAGGCCCGAGTGGGTCATGATGCCGGGGTGCTCGATCAGGCTCTCGACGCCGCCGAGACTCTCGGCGAGCGAGAACAGGTGGCAGCGCTCGAGAAAGCGCCGGGCGTCCGCAAGGGTGCCCGCGAGCTCGCAGCTCACGATGCCGCCGCCGCCGTAGTGCATCTGCCGTCGGGCGAGCGCGTGCTGCGGATGGCTCGCGAGCCCCGGGTAGTGCACGCGCTTGACCTTCGGGTGGCGCTCGAGGAATTGGGCGATGGCGAGCGCATTGTCGCAGTGTCGCCGCATGCGCAGGTCGAGCGTCTTGATCCCGCGCAGGATCAGGAAGCAGTCGAAGGCACTCGGCACGGCGCCCAGCCCGTTCTGCAGGAACTTGAGCTTCTCCGCGAGTGCCTCATCGCGCACGATCGCGGCGCCGCCCAGGGCATCGGAGTGGCCGTTCAGGAACTTCGTGGCCGAGTGCACGACGATGTCGATACCGTGCTCGAGCGGGCGCTGGATGAAGGGCGTCGCGAAGGTATTGTCGCAGACGCTCAGCAGCCCGCGGCGCCGGGCGATGCGGGCCACCGCCTCCAGATCCACGAGCTTGAGCATCGGATTGGTCGGCGACTCCACCCACAGCATGCGCGTGTTCGGTCGAATCGCGGTCTCCAGGGCCGCGAGGTCCGCCAGATTGACGAACGTGACCGCAAGACCCGCCGAGCGGTTGCGGATGCGCTCGAACAGCCGGTAGCTGCCCCCGTACAGGTCGTGGGACGCGACGATGTGCGAGCCGTGCTCGAGCAGCTCGACGACGGTCGCGGATGCGGCCATGCCGGAGGCGAACGAGAAGGCGGCCCGTCCGCCCTCCAGGCTCGCCAGGCACGCCTGCAGAGCATCCCGCGTCGGATTGCGGGTGCGCGCGTAGTCGTAGCCCTTGTGCACGCCCGGGCTCGACTGCACGTAGGTCGAGGTGGCGTAGATGGGCGGCATGATTGCACCGGTGGTCGGGTCGGGCCGCTGACCGCCGTGAATCACGCGGGTTGCGAACTCGAGCTCGTGGGCATCGTTCGTCACTTCAGTCCTTCCTCGTCGAAGATACGCATTCTCACATTCTGCGGCGCAGCCAGTTGAGCACGTCGATGCGCGTGATGAGCCCGAGCAGCTCGCCGCGGTCGACGACGATCGCCACCATGCCGCGCTTGAAGATCTCCATGAGCTGCGGGAGCGGTGCATCCGGCGCGACCGTCACGAGGTGGCTCACCATGACGCTGGTCACGGGCTCGTTGAAGGCTTCCGGGTGCTCGAAGACCTTGAGGAGCACGTCCTCCTCGTCGACGATGCCGACGATGCGGCCGTCGCGCATCACCGGCAGCTGCGACATGTCGTAGAGCTTCATGCGCCCGTGAGCCGCCAGCACCGTCTCGGTGGTGCTGACGGTGATCGCGGCGTGCTCCCAGTGACGCCGGGCGATCAGGTCGCGCAGGTCCCCGAAGCGCTCGCGCTGCAGGAAGCCCTGATCGATCATCCAATAGTCGTTGTAGACCTTCGAGAGATACTTGTTGCCGCTGTCGCACACCAGGCTGACGATGCGCTTGGGTGTCGTCTGCTCGCGGCAGTAGCGCAGCGCGGCCGTGAGCAGCGTGCCGCTCGAGGTGCCGCCGAGGATGCCCTCGCGCCTCAGCAGCTCGCGGCAGGCGGCGAACGATTCCGCATCGGTCACGGTGTAGGCTCGGCCGACGCGCGACAGGTCGCACACGGCGGGCACGCGATCGCCGCCGATCCCCTCGACGAGCCAGGGATGCGCACCGGGCTGCGGCGCGCCGGTGCGCGCGTAGCTCGCGATCATCGAGCCGTCGGGATCGGCCAGCACGATCTCCACGTGCGGTGCGGTGCGGGCGAAGAAGCGCGACAGCCCCGTCAGCGTGCCGCCTGTGCCGACACCGCACACGACGGCATCGAGACGCCCGCTCATCTGCTCCCAGATCTCCGGGGCGGTCGTCTGCTCGTGCGCCTGTGGATTGGACGGATTGCCGAACTGCCCGACGAAGAATGCGTTCGGCGTCTCGCGCGCGATGCGCTCGGCGCGGTCCTGGTAGTGGTCCGGATGCCCGCGGCTCACGTCGGAGCGCGTCATGAGCACCTCGGCGCCCATCGCCTTCAGATGAAAGATCTTCTCCTGGCTCATCTTGTCGGGAATGACGAGCAGCAGCCGATAGCCCTTGCGGCCGGCGGCGAGCGCCAGGCCGAGGCCGGTATTACCGGCGGTCGCCTCGACGAGCAGCGTCCCGGGCTGGATGCGTCCTTCGCGCTCGGCGGCCTCGATCATGTGCAGGCCCACGCGATCCTTGATCGAGCCGCCGGGGTTCTGGTTCTCGAGCTTGAGAAACAGCTCGCACGGGCCTGTCTCGAGGTTGTGCGCGGCCACGAGCGGCGTATTGCCGATCGATGCGAGCACGCTGTCCTGCACGGCTGGCGTCATATGCGCACCTCTACGCGCGCGCGGTCACGCACACGGACGGCGCCCCGCGGCGGGCGCTGTTGAAGTGCGAGTCCGGGCGCTCGAAGCCCGCCGCGCGCAGACAGTCGGCGATTCGCGAGCCGAGGGCCTGGGCTCCGGGCGAGCCGGAGCTCGCATCGCGCGGCTGCGCGACGACCGCGATGCGCCCGCCCGGCGTCATGCGTGAGTGCAGGTGCGCGAGTATCGCCCGCGGGTCCGGCGGCGGTGTGGGCGCCTCCGCACTCGGCTCGGCCTCGAACGCGAGCGCATCGATCGCGAGCGCCTTGTCGAACGTCACATCGAAGCGCGGCAGATCGGAGGCATCGGCGCACACGAGGGTCACCTTGCGCGCCTTCAGGTGACGCCGCAAGCGCCGGCGCGCCATGTCTGTCATCAGCGCCGACTGATCCACACCCACGACGACGCCAGCGCTCACCGCAGCGGCGATCAGCCCTGTTGAATAGCCCGGGCCGATCCCCACATCCAGTACGTGATCCTCGGGTTTGAGCTCGAGCAGCGCGATCGCCCAGCGTGCGCGGGCGCGGTCGGCCGGCCGGTGCAGCATCAGCCGGCCCATCAGCCAACCGCCGAATCCTCTGGGATTGGCGCGCTGGGTCCTGAGAGTGTCACTCCAGCTCACGCGCGGCGCCGTCACTCGTACAGTACTCGTGCCGCAATGATACTGGACGCTCGCGACTTGACGCGACCGGTATAATCGCGGGGCGCGACGCACGGCCTCGTGCGCTGCGCGTCTCCCTCTCACCGCGGTGCCTGGATGAGCGATGCCATTCGCGTGCATGGCGCACGCCAGAACAACCTGAAGAACCTGACGCTCGAGATCCCGCTCAACGAGTTGATCGTGGTCACGGGCGTGTCGGGCTCCGGCAAGTCATCGCTCGTGTTCGACACGCTGTACGCGGAAGGGCAGCGTCGCTACGTCGAGACGTTCTCGCCCTACGCGAGGCAGTTCCTCGACCGCATGGACAAGCCGCAGCTTGATGGCATCTCGGGCATTCCGCCGGCCATCGCGATCGACCAGACCAATCCGGTGCGCACCTCGCGCTCAACGGTCGGCACGATGACCGAGCTCAACGATCACCTGAAGCTGCTGTTCGCGCGCGCCGCCCGTCTTTATTGCCAGTGCTGCGGGCGCGCGGTGCGGCGCGACACCTCCGAGAGCATCTACACCGATGTCCTGGAGCGCGCGCGCCAGGCCGGCGATCCACGTCTGCTCATCGCTTTCCCGGTTCCCGTGCCGAGGAGCTTCGAGGAGCGCGAGGTCCGCGACCTGCTCGCCAAGCAGGGCTACACGAGAATCTACGACTCGCTCGGGACGGCCGCCGCAAGCGTGCCCGCGGCGCCGGCGCCGGCGCCGGCCAAGGGTCGCAAGCGCAAGGGCAGCGCGAGCGCCCAGCCGGTCAAGGTGCTGCAGGTCGTGCAGGATCGGCTGCGAGCCGGCAACGCCGAGCGCGGCCGCGTCATCGAATCGCTCGAGGCGGCGCTGCGCGTCGGCCGCGGACGCGTCGACGTGCACGTCGTCGACGACGCCGATCCGCCGCAGGCGCTCGCGAGCTGGCGCTATTCCACGGAGCTGCACTGCCCGGACTGCGATCGCTCCTATCGCGAGCCCAATCCGAGCCTGTTCTCCTTCAACTCCCCGGTCGGAGCGTGCGAGACCTGCCGCGGCTTCGGCCGCAAGATCGGCATCGACTATGGTCTCGTCATCCCGGATGAGAGCAAGTCGCTGCGCGATGGCGCCATCCGGCCGTGGCAGACGGAGTCCTACTCCGAATGCCAGGACGACCTCCTCAAGTATGCGAAGAAGCGCGGCGTGCCGCTCGATCGGCCCTGGCGCGAGCTGACGGCCGAGCAGCGCGCCTGGGTCATCGAGGGCGAGGGACGCTGGGAGGATGGAGTGTGGTATGGGGCGAGGCGTTTTTTTGCCTGGCTGGAAACCAAGGCCTACAAGATGCACGTGCGGGTGCTCCTGTCGCGCTACCGCGCCTACACTCCGTGCGAGCAGTGCCAGGGCGCACGGCTGAAGACCGAAGCGCTGCTCTGGCGGCTCGGCAGCCGCGACCTCGCCGCGGAGCTGCTCGGGTCGGCTCGCCGTTTCCGGCCCGCAGGCGCTACCTGGAGCGAGGCGACACACGATGCGCTGCCGGGTCTCACCATCCACGATCTGATGCTGCTGCCGCTCGAGCGCACGTATCGGTTCTTCCGGCGGCTCGAGCTGCCGCGGCCGCTCGATGAGGCCACCGATCTGCTGCTCGGCGAGATCGTGAGCCGCGTCGGCTATCTCACCGATGTCGGCCTTGGATATCTGACGCTCGATCGTCAGTCGCGCACGCTCTCCGGCGGAGAGGTCCAGCGCATCAATCTCACCACCGCGCTCGGCACCTCGCTGGTCAACACGCTGTTCGTGCTCGATGAGCCCTCGATCGGACTGCACCCGCGCGACATGCAGCGTGTCATCTCGGTCATGAAGCGGCTGCGCGATGCCGGCAACTCGCTCGTCGTGGTCGAGCATGATCCGCAGATCATGCTCGAGGCCGACCGCCTCCTCGACCTGGGTCCGGGCGCAGGCGAGCGTGGCGGCGAGATCGTGTTCTTTGGAACGCCGTCAGCGATACGCGCGGAGAGCCGCTCGCTCACGGGGGATTACCTGAGCGGGCGCAAGAGCGTGACGCCGCCCCCCGAGCCGCCGCCCCCGCCGCACGTAGCCGCGCCTGCGGCCGGCGCGCCGCCCGCGGGTCAGCCCGTCGTGGCCGAGGCGCGCGCGAATCGTTGGCTCGAGCTCAAGGGAGTGAGCGAGCACAATCTCAAGAACATCGATGTGCGCATCCCGCTGAAGCGCCTGGTGTGCGTCACGGGTGTCTCGGGCTCCGGCAAGTCGACGCTGGTCGAGGACGTGCTGCACCCGGCGCTGCTCAAGTACCAGGGGCGGCCCACGGAGGCGCCGGGCGGATTCGCGGGGCTGCGCGGCGCCGAGCTCATCGATGACGTCGTGCTCGTCGATCAGACGGCGATCGGGCGCACGACGCGCTCCAACCCCGCAAGCTACGTCGGTGCCTTCGATGTGATCCGCGAGCTGTATGCGTCCGAGCCTGCCGCCCAGGAGCGCAAATACACCGCCGGGACGTTCAGCTTCAATTCGGGCAACGGCCGCTGCCCCACCTGCAGCGGCAACGGCTTCGAGCACGTCGAGATGCAGTTCCTCTCGGATGTCTATCTGCGCTGTCCGGACTGCAACGGCCGCCGCTATCGCGACGAGGTGCTCGAAGTGAAGCGCGAAGGCAGCAACGGCCGCCGCGCGAGCATCGCGGATGTCCTGGAGATGACGGTGACCGAGGCCCTCGCCTTCTTCGGTGAGGCGCGCGAGCTTGCGACGCGGCTGCGGCCGCTCGCCGACGTGGGCCTCGAGTACGTGAAGCTCGGCCAGCCGGTGCCCACGCTCTCGGGCGGGGAAGCGCAGCGGCTCAAGCTCGCCGGGCACCTTGCGGAGGCCGCGGCCGCCACAGCCAAGACGACGCACCACGGCAAGCTGTTTCTGTTCGATGAGCCGACGACGGGCCTGCACTTCGACGATGTGGCGAAGCTGCTGCGCGCCTTCCGCAAGCTCCTGGTGGCGGGCCACTCCCTGCTGGTGATCGAACACAACCTCGATGTGATCCGCAGCGCCGACTGGATCATCGACCTGGGCCCGGAAGGGGGTGAGGCCGGCGGCGAGATCGTCTGCGTCGGTACCCCGGCCCAGGTGCGAGCCGCGCCACGCTCCCACACCGGCCAGGCGCTCCTCGCCTATGAGCGCGCGCTCGAGGCCGGCGCTCCGGGCGGGGTTGCCGACTCGCAGGCCTCGTACGAGACGCAGCCGGCGGCAAATCGCCGCCACGAGGATGCCATCGTCATCCACAACGCACGCGAGCACAACCTGAAGAGCATCGACGTGGCGATTCCACGCGACAAGTTCACGGTGGTGACCGGTGTGTCGGGCTCGGGCAAGTCCACCCTCGCCTTCGACATCCTGTTCAACGAAGGCCAGCGCCGCTACCTCGAGTCGCTGAACGCCTACGCCAGACAGTTCGTGCAGCCCGCGGCGCGCCCGGACGTCGATGCGATCTTCGGCATTCCGCCTACCGTCGCCATCGAGCAGCGCACGAGCCGCGGCGGCCGCAAGAGCACGGTGGCCACTCTCACGGAGATCTACCACTTCCTGCGCCTGCTGTACGTGAAGCTCGGGGTGCAGCACTGTCCCGACTGCCACGGCGCCATCGAGCCGCAGAGCGTCGGCTCGATCGCGGTGCAATTGCTGCGCGAGTATCGCGGCGAGCGCGTCACGGTGCTCGCGCCGCTCGTCGCGGCCCGCAAGGGCTTCTACACCGATCTCGCGAAATGGGCGGCGAAAAAGGGCTACCAGGAGCTGCGCGTCGACGGCGCCTACCTGCCCACGCAGCGCTGGCCGCGGCTGAATCGCTTCAAGGAGCATACGATCGAGCTGCCGGTGGCGACTCTCGAGGTCAGCGCGAAGAACGACGCGCTGCTGCACGAGGCACTGGCGCGCGCGCTCGACTACGGCAAGGGTCTGCTGAGCATTCTGCGGGCCGATGCGGTGCCGGCGGCGCCGAGCGAGCCCGATGGCGCGCGCCCGAAGCGGCGGGGCGCGAGTCGCGCCGCCGCACCGGCAGCGGTGCCTGCGGCGATCTTCTCCACCAAGCGCGCCTGCCCCGCCTGCAACCGCAGCTTCGCGGAGCTCGACCCGCGGCTCTTCTCCTTCAACTCCAAGCATGGCTGGTGCGAGGGCTGCTACGGCACCGGCCTCGCCATGACCGGGTTCGATGCCGCGCAGAGCGGCGAGGAGATCTGGTGGAACGAATGGTACGAGCACGAGCCGCAGCCCTGTGAGCAGTGCCACGGGCAGCGGTTGAATCCGATCGCCCTCAACGTGCTGTTCCGCGAGCGCTCGGTCGCAGCGCTCAGCGCACAATCCGTAACGGCCGCGGCGCAGTTCTTCGCAACTCTCGAGCTCGATGCCCGCGAGGGGGAGATCGCACGCGATCTGCTGGCCGAGATCCGCTCGCGGCTCAGGTTCCTCGATCGCGTCGGCCTGGGCTACCTGACGCTCGACCGCTCGGCCCCGACGCTCTCCGGCGGCGAGGCGCAGCGCATCCGGCTCGCCGCCCAGCTCGGCTCGAATCTGCAGGGGGTGTGCTACGTGCTCGATGAGCCCACGATCGGGCTGCATCCGCGCGACAACCAGATCCTGCTCGACTCACTGGCCGAGCTCGCGGCGCATCGCAACACCCTGGTGGTCGTGGAACACGATGAGGAGACCATCCGTCGCGCCGACCACGTCCTCGATCTGGGACCGGGCGCCGGCGTGCGCGGCGGCGAGGTGGTCGGCGCGGGGACGGTGAGCGACCTGATCGCGAATCCACGCTCCACCACCGGTTATTTCCTCAAGCACCCGCTGCAGCATCCGGCAGAGCCACGGCGCAGCGTCAACTCGCGCACGCCGTCACTCAAGCTCGAGCAGGTGAGGCTCCACAACGTCGCGGGTATCGATGTGCGCATCCCGCTCGGCCGGCTCGTGGTGGTCACCGGAGTGTCCGGCTCGGGCAAGTCGACCGTGGCGCGTGACGTCCTGTACACGAACCTCAAGCGCCTCGTGGGCGAGGAGCATCCGCGCCGGGGCAACGGCAAGGGCGAGCGCGGCGGCAAGCGCGGAGCGGCGGCCCTCAGCGGCTGCAGCGCGGTGCAGGGCGTTGAGTCGATAGATCGGGTTCTGGAGGTCGATCAGACGCCGATCGGCAAGACCCCGCGCTCCTGTCCGGCGACCTATGTCGGCTTCTGGGATGACATCCGCGCCATTTACGCCGGGACGACCGAGGCCCGCATCCGCGGCTACACGGCCAGTCGCTTCTCGTTCAACACCGCCGGCGGACGCTGCGAGGCCTGCGAAGGCCAGGGCGTCAAGACGATCGAGATGAGTTTCCTGCCGGATGTGAAGGTCGGCTGCGATGTGTGTGCCGGTCGTCGCTTCAACTCGGAGACCCTCGCGGTGACCTGGCGGGACAAGGACGTGGGGACCGTGCTCGCCATGAGCGTCGATGACGCGGTCGAGTTCTTCCAGGCCCATCCGCGCGTGCATCACGCGCTCAAGCTCCTGCAGGACGTGGGTCTGGGCTACCTCACGCTCGGGCAACAAAGCCCGACGCTCTCCGGCGGCGAGGCCCAGCGCATCAAGCTGGTCACCGAGCTCGCGAAGGTGCGCGGGAGTGGCCGCCGCGGCGTGGGCCAGCAGCCGCGCCACACGCTCTACGTGCTCGATGAGCCGACGGTCGGACTGCACATGGCGGATGTCGAGAAGCTGATCCATGTGCTGCATCGACTGATCGAGGCGGGCAACACGGCCGTGGTGGTCGAGCACAACCTCGATGTGATCGCGGAGGCCGACTGGATCCTCGACATGGGTCCGGAGGCGGGCGCCGATGGCGGCCGGATCGTGGCACAGGGCCCGCCGGCGGAAATCGCCGCGAAGCGGTCACGCTCGCACACCGGTGCGGTGCTGCAGCGCTTCCTGCGCGAGCGCTCTACCCTCGGCGATGCGGAGCTGCGACACTCGCGCCATGGCTCATGAGCTGGTGTGCTGGAAGTGCGGCGCGGCGCTGGCCGCGCTCAGCCTGCCGCTGCGCCGGCTCGATGAGTGCCCGAAATGCCGCGCGGAGCTGCACGTGTGCCGCCTGTGCATCGAGTACGACACGCGGGTCGCAAAGCACTGCCGCGAGCCCATCGCCGAGGAGGTGCGCGACAAGGAGCGGGCGAACTTCTGCGATTTCTTCAAGCCGCGCCCCGGAGCCTACACGGCACCCAATACGGCCGAAGTCGCCAACTCGCGCGCGGAGCTCGCCAAGCTGTTCGGCGGCAAGTGAGCGCGCCGCGACGGCGCGCCCTCGCCGTCAGCCGCGATTCAAGCGGTCGGTGAGCTTGTCGAGCAGCTTGGTGAAGGGCGTCTCCTTCTGCACCGACATCTTCAGATGCCGCACGCCGGTGTCGTTCAGGAGCTCACCCCGACCGTTGTCGATCTCCAGATCGCCCGCGCCCAGAATCTCGAGGGTCTCCTCGAGCGTCTTCGGCGAGCGCTTCTCACGCGCGCCGACCTTGCCGGGCTGGCGCTTCGCGCCGCGCTTGGGGGTCGGGCCACGTGCCGTGGCCTCCAGAGCGGCGCTCGGGAGCGGTGCCGGAGGCGGTGTTGCGGCCTTCTCGGCGGCCAGCATGCGCGCCTCCGTGGTCGCATCGAACAGCTTGAACTCGGAGGTCGCGGCGGGCAGGCGGTCCTGCACCAGCACCGTCTTGCGCTCCAGGGCTCCGCCATGCTGCGCCGCCGAGGCGCGATCGCGCTCCTGCGGGCTGACCGGCACGACGGCCACCGAGGTGAACTCGGAGCGCACGTAGTAGGCCACCTGCTTGGCGGAGATGGCGTCGGAGAAGAAGCCGAGGCGCAGACCGTACCAGTGGCGACCCTCGCGACTGCCCTCGACGGTATAGAGCGTATAGGCGCTGAAGATCGCGAGCGGCGGCACCGCTCGCAGGTCGATCGGCTGCACCGACCAGTTCAGCTGCACGGCGAATGCGACCGGCTGATTCTGCGCGACCGCGTCCTTGAGCGCGCGGCGCGTGCCGGTGTCATCCGGCCTGAGCAACGAGATGCCCGTGTCGCTCGACTCGGTGCGGCCGCCGTCGGCGCGCCGCTCCTCGAGGATGCGCAGCACCTGCGAGTCGGACAGCGGGTCGGGCCGACCCGGCGCCGCGCGCGGGAGCACGGGGGCTGGCATCTGCCGGGTGTGGCCGGTGTCGTCGAGTCGAGCGAGCACTTCGCGCACGTTGGAGTTCGGGCGGCTCGGGGTCCTGGCCGGAGTCGCGCTCGCGGCCGGCGCGGCAGGCTTGGCGACCACCGGCTTGGCAGGCGCCGGCTTTGCGACCGGCGGCTTTGCAGCGGGAGGCTTGGCGGCCGCAGGTTTCGGCGGCGTGCGCGCCTGGGTGCGTGCGGCGTGTGCCCGCGAGAGCTGCTGCGCGCGCGAGCTCACTGGCGCAGGCGCGGCAGGCGACGGTGCGGCCTGCAGGGTTGGCACGAGTCCGAGCGGCGGCAGCGCTGCCACCGCCGGCGCGGGGGCCGGGATCTGGACCGGGGCCGGGACCGGGGCCCGGACCGACGCCGGAGGGGCGGTGTTACGAGCGATGGGTGGCGGGGACGGCGGAGCGGCTGGCCGCGCCAGTGGCGCGGCGGGGCTCCCCGCGGCGCGCTCGCGCAGCTTCTTGCCTGGAGTCTCGCCGGCCCACGCACCCGGATAGATTTCGCGCACGATGCCGAGCCAGTCCTCCGCATCCTGCAGTGTCTCGAAGTAGCCCATGTGCAGGCGGAAGCGCTCGCGCCGATCCTCGAGCCTGCGGCTGACGAAGAACGTGAAGCGCTTGAGCTCGGCCAGCTGCGGCTGCGTCAGCGCCATCGGCGTCGTCGAGGAGCACAGATTGATGACGAACGGACCCGCGTCCGGTGCGGAGGCAGCCGACTGCGGCGCCTCAGCGCGCGAAGCTCCCCCGGCAACCGGTTGGTGAGCAGGTGGTGACATACTTTCTTTCCCCGGATCGACCCATCGAAACGCCCTCGTGCCGAAGGCGCGTGCTCGCATGACCGGGGGAGGAACGGACCTGGCGCGGACTCGTGGAGCTGATGCGCCGGTGGCAACCCCGCCGTCGTAGGAACACGTCCTTTAGACCGGTGGCTTTGCGTCCCCGCCTTTCGACGGGTTTGCCCTTTTACACCATAAGAGTGTCGGAAACCCGCGACTGTGAGTCAAGCGAGATTCTGTGCATTGACTCTCATCCGCGACGGCCGATGCGCGCGAGCCACAGCTTCTGTCTGCGGCAGGAGACATAAGCTCGAGCGCGCCGCTTTGCCGCGGCCTCGGACCAGAGCCGATCCTAGCCCGTTGCGCGAACGTCCGTGGCATCGCGCGACAGGGCGATGCGCGCGTTCAGCAGCTCGGTCATCGCCGCGGCAGCGAGCGGCCGCGCAAGATAGAAGCCCTGCGCGACATCGCAGCGCCGCTCGCGCAGGAAATCGAGCTGCTCGATCGTCTCGATCCCCTCGGCAACCACGCGCCGCCCGAGCGCGTGTGCCATCACGATGATCGTCTCGATGAGCGTGGCCGATGCGGGATTGTGCGGGACATCGACGAGGAAGCGGCGATCGATCTTGACGGCACCGATCGGATACTCGCGCAGCAGTGCCAGGGAGTCATAGCCGCTGCCGAAGCCATCGAGCGCGAGGCGCACGCCCGCCTGGGCGAGTCGCGCGAGCGCGGCGCCGGCGGTCTCATCGGCGAGCGCGCTCTCGGTCAGCTCGAGCTCGAGCAGCTCGCTCGGCAGTCCGTACTTCTCGAGCGCGCGGCGTACGCTCTTCGGAAACTCGGGCTCCTGCAGCTGCTGGAGCGCGATGTTGAGCGCGAGCCGCGGCGGGGCCATGCCCTTGTCGCGCCAGGCGGCGAGCTGCGCGCACGCCGTATCGAGCACCCAGCCGCCGATGTCGACGATCAGGCCGCTCTCCTCGGCGGCCGGCACGAACTCGCCGGGCTGTCGCACTCCGTCGCGCGGGGTCTGCCAGCGCAGCAGCGCCTCGACCCCGGCGAGCGCGCCGTCGGTCACTGCGAACTGCGGCTGGAAGAACAGCGAGAACTCGCGCCGGCGCAGCGCGCGGTGCAGGCCGCTGTCGGTCGGCGGCATGGCCGGGGCGGTCATGCCCGGCTCGAAGAACATCACGCGCCCGCGCCCGAGATCCTTCGCGCGGTACATTGCCGTGTCCGCGTTGCGCACCAGCTCCTCCATGCTCGCCCCATCCTCAGGGAACATCGTGATGCCGATGCTGGCGCAGATCCGGTGATCGCGCCCGGAGATGCTCACCGGCAGCTCGAGGGACTCCACGATGCGCTCGGCGATCGCCCGCGCCGCCTGATCGTCGATGACGTTGCGCAGGATGACGGTGAACTCATCGCCGCCGAGGCGCGCGACAGTGTCACCCTCCTTGACCGATGCGCGCAGGCGCTGCGCGACGACGGTGAGCAGCTGGTCGCCCGCCACGTGTCCGACGCTGTCGTTGACGCGCTTGAAATGGTCGAGGTCGATATACAGCAGCGCACCGCGCGTGGCGCCGGCGGCGGCGCTCGCCAGCTCCTGCGACAGGCGGTCGCGGAACAGCAGCCGGTTCGGGAGTGCGGTGAGCGGATCATAGTGTGCCTGCCGGTAGAGCTGCTCGTCGCGGGCGCTCTTCGAGAGGGCGGCCGCCAGGCGCGCGGCAAACTCACCGCCGCTGCGCGCGATCTGCGGATCGGCCACCGGCGGCTCGCGATACCCGACCGCAAGGATCGCCTCGACGCGCTCCTCGACCGCCACCGGCCAGACCCAGAAGAACTCCGAGCCGGCCTCCTTCAGAGGCTTGAGGAAGCTGTGACGCTGCTCCTCGCAGCGCGTAATCGTCAGGCCGCCGCTCTCACCCGCGAGCGTCGTGAGCATGTCATCGTCGAGCGCGACGCGACTGACGGGCAGATCGTTGAGCCCGGCGATCGCGAGGTAGACACGCCCGCGCCCGGGCGCGTCCCCGTCCCGCAGCGCGATGCCGACGCTCTGGCAGCGCGTGACGGCCTGCACGCGCGACAGGATCGCATCGAGCACCTGCTCCAGTCCGGCCGAGCCGAGCAGCAAGCGGTCGATCTCACCGAGTGTCTCGAGCGCGCGCAACTGCTCCTGCATGCTCACCGCACAGCGGTTGAAGGCATCGATCAGCCTCGCCGGCTCGTCGCTGCCACGCGCGGCGAGCGGCTCGTAGCGGCGCTCGGCGAGCGCTGCGAGACCCCTGTGCAGCATCTGCAGCGGCGGCAGGTGCTGCCTCGTCAGGTACAGCGCGGCGAGGCAGGCGGCGGCAAGGGCGAGGACCAGCGCGAGCGGCAGCTCCCGCCACAGCAGCGTCGCGCCCGCAAGCGCGCTGGGCTCGCGCTGAAAGACGACTACGGCCCAGGGAGAGGTTGCGGTGATGCGCTCGTTGCTGAGCGGAACCTGGGTGAGCGATCCCACCCAGCCCGCGTGCTCGGCCTGCCACGCGAGCGGGCGACTGCGCTCGAGCCGCTCGCCCTCGGCATCGATGTTGCGGGCAAACATGGCAGCCACATCGGCTGGGACGCCCACAAGGCTCTCGAGCAGCCGGCCCTGCGAGTCCACGACGGCGATGGCCACGTCGCCCAGTGGGTTCTGTGCGTCGCGCCAGATCCATTCGGGTGCCAGCTCGAAGTAGGCGAGACGCGGCTTGCCCTGCGCGACCACAGCGCGCGACAGAAAGATCGCGGGCAGACGCCCGGAAAAGCTGGCGGGCAGAAGCACGGTCTCACCGGCATCGAGCGCCGCGAGCTGCGAGGCGGACAGCTGCAGCGAGGTGGCGGCGCCGTCACGCTCACCGCCGCCCGCGGCAAGCATCGGGCGGTCGATCAGCACGACCGACTTGAAGGCACCGGAGTTGATGGCGTGCTGGCGGAGCGCGGCGCCATCACCGGCATCCTGTCCGCTGAGGGACTGCACCAGCGTCTCGGCAATCCCCAGGCGCGCGGTGAGTGCGACGGAGTAGCCGAAACTCATGTTCCGCAGGCGCTGCGCCGCGCGCTCGCGCGCGCTCGCGCCGTTCTGCATGCTCGCCAGGACGGCGAACATCAGCAGCGGCAACACCATGCACAGAGCGAGCGTTACCGCATTCCGCCGACCCATGCGGCTTGTCAGAGCCGTCCGCATCATCCGATGGTCATCCGAACGTCCTTGCGTGCGCGCAATTCTGCGGCAGCCGGTCGCGAGTCAACCGATGCCGATCGTTATTTCACCAATCTGTCACGCCTTCACGAGAGCGGGATGTTAACTAGATCACGTTACGGTCCTCGTGCTGCGCGGCGGGAACACGACGTCCGTGTCGTGGTCTCGTGCACGAGTGTGCGGCCCGGAATCGCGCTCAGCCGCGGCGGCGCTGCGAGCTCTTGCTCGGTGGGGGCTGCAAGGCCTTGATCGGCTTGACCAGCGCCTGCGCACGGATCGCGGCGTACGTGTAGCGATTCGTGCCGCGCCTGCCCGAGCGCGTGACGCCGAGCATGGCGGCGGCGACCTCGCGGGCCGGGATGGCCCGACGCGGCTCGCGTGAGCCGGTGAGCAGAACGTTCATGAGCGGCAACGTCAGTCCGCGGGCGATGTCGCCCGGACGGAACTCGCGTCGCATGCCGAGCAGCGCGCCCGGCTGCAGGATGTCGAGGGCGGGGAAACCGAGCGCCACGACCGCCTGTTCGGCCTGCGCTTTCACCCGGTAATGGGGGTTGCGCGAGCCCGCATCCGCGCCGGCGCAGGAGAGCATCACGAAGCGCTGCGCGCCAGCCGCGCGCGCGGCACGGGCGAACGAGACCACGTAATCGAGCTCCACGGCGTGCAGCTCGTCCTCGTCGCCGGCCTTGAGGGTGGTCCCGAGGCAGCAGAACGCCGTGTGACAGCTCGTGCCCTTGAGCTGCTCCTCGAGGCGCTCGAACTGCACGATGCGATTGGCGAGCCGCGCATGCTCGCGCCCGAGAGGGCGCCGGGTGATCGCGTAGATGCGAGTGAACTCCGGCGCGGCGAGCAGTGCTCCGAGCACATGACCACCGACGAGTCCGCTCGCACCGGCGAGCAGGGCGACTTTCGCTTCGGGATCTGGCATCCACCGCAACGGGCTGCGTGCGTCACTGCGCCCGCCTTTGCGCGACAGCTTAGCACCTCAGCGCCTCGCTGGCAGGGTTACGGCACTCTCACGAAACGGTTACGATTTGTAGAGCCGCGACAAGCCTCGCCCGAAGGCAGCGCCACGGAGGGCTGGTCGCGGGGGGAATCGCGATGCGCAGAAGCTGGCTGACCTTGATCATGCTGCTGGCAGCCGGGCCCGCCGCACGGGCGGCGACCGATGCCGAGCGCATCGAGGTCTACCACGAGTTCCGTTCGCTGTTCGATGCGCACCGTTACGATGCGGCGCTCACGGCCGCCCAGCGCCTGGTCGCCATGACCCAGGAGCAGTACGGCGAGAAGGCGCGCGAGCTCGCCACCCCGCTCACGAACCTCGGGACCACCTACCATCGGCTCGGCAACCATGCCGAGGCCGAGAAGGCCTACCGGCGCTGCATCGAGATCCTCGAGGACTCGGCGAGCAACAACGCCGATCCGCAGCTGATTGCACCGCTTCACGGCCTCGGTGTCACCTACATCGCGCAGGGCGCCTACGACGGCGCGAGCCTCGTGCTGCGGCGCGCCGTCGATCTCAGCCGTAACCTGAACGGCCTGTTCAACCCCGATCAGCTAGCGCTGCTTGGCCCGCTGATCCAGAGCTACGTCGCGCTCGGGGACTATCAGAACGCCGAGAAGGAGCATCAGTACGAGCTGCAGGTCGCCGAGTCGGCCTACGGGACGACGGATGCGCGGCTGCTGGGGCCGCTCGAGCATCTGGCGCAGTGGTTCGAGTTCGTCGGACGCTACAGCACTGCCCGCACCCTGTACGCGCGGGCGCTGTCCCTCAGCGAGCATGACGGTAAGGTTACAGCCGACGGAGTGATGCCGTTGCGGGGCATCGCGCGGACCTATCGGCTCGAGTACCTGAATGGGCCGGAGGAAGACCCGCTCGATGCGTCCATCGCCGGCGCCTCTCCGGGCTTCGAGGCGAGCTCACCGTGGGCGCTCGTGCGAGGCTTGAACCCCGACGGCGAGCATGCCCTGCAGCTGGCGGTGACGGTGCTGCAGAGACAGCACCCGGTCAATCATGGCGACGTCGGAGCGACGATCGTCGACCTCGGCGACTGGTATCTGAGCGCAGATGAGACGCCGAAGGCGCAATCGGCCTACCGCGCCGCCTGGAAGGAGCTCGAGGCCGCCGGGTCGACGGCTTTGCTCGCGCAGCCCCGGCAGCTGGCCTACAAGCCGCCGCTTGCCTCGATCACGCGCACGCGCCTCGAGCCCGAAGAGGCCGATGAGCACTTCGTCGAGGTGCGCTTCACCGTGACGGCGGACGGTCGGACCAGGGATGTGTCCGCGGCGGCATCCGACGCCCCGGCATCGCTGCAGAAGGCCGTGATCAGCTCGGTGAAGCGGGCACGCTACGGCCCGCGCCTGGTGGATGGCGAGCCCGTTCTCGCCCGCGACGTGAGCCTGCGCGAGCGCGTCGTTACCCGCAAGAGCAAGCACGGCTGACCGCCGCGCCGGACCCGGCGGCTCAGTGCGGCGGCGGCTCCGACACCGCGGTGGCCACGGACTCGGTCTCATCGATCGGCACTGCGGCAATCTCGCTGGCATCGAGCGGGGGCTTCTCGAGAGCCAGCGCCTCATCGTGCGCGAGATGCCTGCCTGCGGCGAGCTCGGGGAACTGCACCAGGAATTTCGCCGCCGCATCGCGCATCGCGGCGGCGGTAGCCGTCTCGAGCGGCACCCCGGCGGACAGGCCCTCCGCGAGGCAGCTGCCATAGCCCGTCAACCCGTAGGTGTCGCTCAGCTCTGCGGCGGGCGTGAAGACGTCGATGCGGTAGCGAATGGTGACTGCGTAGTAGCGTCCGGTCTCGCGTGAGGTGCTGAAGGAGAACTGATCGATGTGCGGCTCGATGATCGCCTTGATGCCCTGAAGCTTGCGGGCCGCCTCGAGATCGGGGGCCTCGAGCACCTCGGCGAACGCAGCCGCAAACAGATCGTGCAGCAGGCGGCGGTGTCCGGTGCCGAGGTCAACGTCCCAGTCCACACCCCAGCGCGTCTCCTTGTGCGCATAGGAGCGCACATCCTTGGGCACCACGAGCGCCACGCGCGCGGGCAGCGGCACGATCAGGGCCCGCGGCAGAACCGGCCGCGGCCTCACGTGCACCGCGCCGCAGGCGCTCAGCGCCGCGAGCGCACCCAGCGCGAGAGCTCGTATCGTCTGCTTCATGGCGGGCTACTGCAGCAGACCGACGAACGTCCCGTCGTTCTGCTCACACATCAGGCGCATCAATGCCGAAAAGCGGATGCTCGTAAACGGCGGGAAGCCGGGTGCCTCGGGAAAGCCGATCGCGTGGATACGCACCGGGCGGTGACCGCTCGCATCGGGCCGGTTGACCTCGCGCACCTGATCCAGCGCCTCCTGCATCGAGTCGCCGGTGAACTCGTCCCCGAGCACGTACAGGCTGATGCGCCGGTCTGCGGCCGCATAGGTGCGGATGGTGTCGCGGATCCCGCCAGCGGGGTTGGATTCGCTGTACACGCGCCATTTCTTCAAGCGCGCGACCATGTCCTTGCGCAGCGCCGGAGAGTCGGTGAGCCACGTGCCCTGCGTGCCGGGAAACATGGGCCGGCCACGGTCGCTCACGATCTGCAGGCCCTTCAGGTGCGGATAGATGTCGAGGATCTCCCCCAGCACCTGCTGTGCCACGTCCCAGTGGTTGTCGGTCATGCTGGAGGAGGTGTCGATGAGAAAGATCACGTAGTCGCTGTCGATGGGGATGCCGCCGACCGGTGAGCTGAGCGGAAGGGCTCGGCGCTCACGCAGCAGATGCTGCATCTGCGCCGCCAGGGTGTCGCGCGATGCCACCAGCTGCGACTCGATGCCGTTGGTGACCGCGGCCTCCTCGCGGCTCGCGGCGTAGCGGCCGCGGATCACGGTGAGATCGCCCGCGAGCCGTGCCGCACGCTGCTGCGTGCGCTTGAGCTCCTCGATGCGGCCCTGGAGCTCGCGATCGAGCCGGGTGGACTCGCCGCGGATCGCCTCGACCTGCCGGGTGAGCGCGCGCACCTCGCCCTCGAGGCTGCGTCGGCTCTGCTCGAGCGCGATCGGCTGCCTGAAGTCCGAGATCGCGATCAGCAGCACGATCGCGCCGAAGCCGCAGCAGATGCAGTCGAGAAACGACAGCGTGAAGACTTCCAGCTCGCGCTCGCGACGCATCGTGTGCCCCCTCAGGGCCAGTCCTTCGAGGGCGCGAGCAGCGTGCCCTTGGTGACCCGGGCGAGCCTCCAGAAGCGATGCGCCGCCTGCACGTCGCCCTTCATCGGCAGCAGCACCACATCGACCGGCACGTTCGGGGGCAGCACGGCGAGCGCATCATCGAACAGATGCGCACGCGCGCCGGCGTCGATGTACTTGCGGGGCCCGGCGGTCTTGCCCTGGGTCGGCAACCCATCGGTAATCAGCACGATCTGGTCGGGCAGCGGGCTCAGCGACTTCGCCGCTGCGAAGGCGTTGTACAGGCTCGTGCCATCGCGCGGCACGACGGTGCGCAGCGCCTGCAGGTTGCGCGCGAGCGCGGGGGCGTCCGCCGCGTCCAGCCAGGCCGCCGGCGAGCCCGCCACGAGCGGCTCCGCCTTGGTGTTGAATCCGAGGATCTGATACTTGCCCTCCGGCGGAAGCTGGGTGGCCATCCAATTCACGATCTCGATCGTCCGGCGCCACTTGGCAGCGCGGCGCTTGGTCGCATCGTCCGCGTTGCGCAGCCGCAGGATGCTGACCAGGTCCTCGTGCAGCATGCTGGCTGACACGTCCACCAGGATCGCAATGCGCTTGCCGTGCAGCACGATCCCCGTGATGTAGCGCCGCGCGCCGGGGTTCGGCAGCACATGGACGTCCTGCCCCGGTGAGGCGGCCTCCGCGCTGCCCGCCTGGAGGCGCCGATCGCCTTCCTGGAGCGAACGCACGTCCGCCTTGAGCTGCTCGAGGCGCTCGCGTCGCGCCAGACTCTGCGCGTCGTAGCTCGAGAGCTGCTCGCGCTGCTCGCGCACTTCGAGCGCCAGGCGCGCCGCGCCTGCCGCGGCGCTCGCGCTGTCAGTCTGCGTCTTCTCGAGCGAATTGCGCAGCACGGCGAGCCGCTCGGTTCCCGCGCGCACCTCGAGATCGAGCGCGTTGATCTCCGATTGCAGCTGGTCGGAGCTGTGCACCAGGCGCAGCCCGCTGCGCGCGCTCATCATCACGTAGAACAGAATCACCGCCCCGAAACCGCAGCAGATGCAGTCGAGAAAGGACATGCCGAACGCGTCGGTTCTACGGCGGCGCATCGCCCACACCTGCCGCCGGGTCGATCGCCAGCAGCGCAAGCTCCAAGCCCGGCTCGCCGATGCGCAGCCGGTCGCCGGCGCGCACGCTTGCGCGCTCGGCCACGCGCTCGCCGTTCACGAACGTACCGCAGCTCGAGTGATCCACCACCACGGTCTCGGCGCCCTCGCAGAGCAGCGTGCAGTGCCGCCGCGACACCCCAGCCAGCCCTTCGGGCAGCGCGAGCGCATGAGCGCCCTCGAGCGCGCGCCCGATCGTGAGCGCCTCGCTCCCGAGCGCAATGGCCTTGCCCTCGAGCAGCACGTGGGTCGGCCGCGGCGCGCGGGCGGCGGCGCCCGCCAGTATGCGGCGCTCAGTCAGTCGCGCGCATTCGGGGCGCGCTCGCGCGGGCAGCCGGCGCAGCAGGCGCACCGGCGCCGCGGGTGAGGGCTGCGGCGCTGCCAGCAGCGACAGCGCCGCGGCGGCGTAGCCGTCGGCGAGCGCGATGAGCTCACAGCCGCTGAAGCGCTCGAGCTCGGTCTCGAGGCCCGGCAGCTCGAGCACGATGCGAGGGACGAGCAGCGCGACCGGGGCACCCGCGATGCGCAACGCATGCATCCCGGCGAGGAGCTCGCGATAGATGGGCGCGGCGGCCTGCGCGAACTGATCGACGCTCAGCAGCGCCTCGAACCGCTGTCCGCCAGCCTGCACCACGGCGGCGGCTCTGCCGCGCGCGGCCGCCTCCCGCGCGAGCAGCGGCAGGGCCGCAAACAACTGCTGCTCGGTTGCGGCATCGTGCAGTGGATCGAAGCGGCTGCGCTTGACGAGCGTCGTGCCGATCAGCGTCATCCAGCTCTGGTACAACTCGATCAGGCCGCCGCGATCCGATCCGATCACGCGGCGGCGGCCGACGCTGCCCGCGCCATCGACCGCGGTGACCGCACTGTGATGCAGCCCGAGGTCCAGCACGAGTGCCGGGCGGTCGAGGCCGAGCGCTGCCGCACTCACGACAGCCGCATCCACGAAGCCTTCGACCGGGATCGCGAGACTCCTGGCAAGGCCGAGCAGCACCCCGAGGCTGTGCGGCTCGAGTCCGGGGGGCGCCGCGATCCACACGGGCTCATCCGCGACGGGCCCGCACTCCGCGAGCCGCCGCTGCAGCTCCGCGGCGAGGAGCGCGAGCGCCCGCCGGCCCGGTGCACCCGGCCGCGACAGGTCACGCAGGTGTCGTGTCGAGGTCGCCGTCGGACGCAGCCGCAAGGCATCCCACGCGGGCGCTCCGGCCGACTCCGGCCCGCTGCCATCGAACACGGCGCTCGGTGCCGAGCTCAGCACCGCGCCGGCGCGGGCGAGCGCGAGGGCACGATCGTTGAGATCGATGGCGAGCACGCTCATGCGTCTTGCTCTTCAGATGTCGACGGGAAAGCTCACGTTGTTGTCCGCGGACTCGTGAGGATCGGGCGCGATGGTCGGATCATCGGCGATCGGGCCGGAGGGTGCGGCGGCCGGCGGAGGCGCGGGGGCGGGGCGCGGACCCGGCGGGCTCTCCGCATCCGCGCGCAGCGTCACGAGAATCGCCCCGGTACAGATGAAGCCGAGACACAGCGCGGCCCCGATGAGGCGCCACGTTGCGCGTGTTGCCTGCTCTGACTCGCTCATGCGTTCACTCCTTGCACCTCGGGTCGCTCAGGGCGCGTAGCGCGCCAGGCGAAACCCGATCGTCTGGTTGCCGTCGTTGTCGGCGCCCTCGCGCCAGGCGAGTCGCAGCTCGCTCACGGATGCGGTCTGCCAACTCGCGCCGCGAATCGCATGCCGTACGCCATCCTCCGGCCCGAGCGGATCGATCGCCGGCGCATCGTCCACGAACGATGTGTAGTAGTCGTTCACCCACACCGAGACGTTACCGCTCATATCGTAGAGTCCCAGCACGCTGGGCGGAAACCTGCCGACCGGCGCAAGCGAGGGGAACTCGTCGCGGTAGCCGGGCATCACCGTCGGCACGAGACTTGCCGCCTCCGCGCCGGCGAAGTTACCGGCACCGGGGCTCACCGGCAGCTCATCGCCCCAGGGATAGCGCCGCGTGCGGCCTTCACCCGCGTAGCGGGCCGCGTACTCCCACTCCGCCTCGGTGGGCAGGCGGTATCCCGCGGTGACCGGACGCTTGAGCACATAGGTGCTGCCGCGATGCTCATAGGCCACCTCGATCCCCTCCTGCTGCGAGAGCCAGTTGCAGTACTCCGCCGCGTCGTCCCAGCTCACGCGCGTCACCGGCTGCGCATCGAGATCGAACGAGCGCCGCTCCTTCTCCATGTAGCCGGAGGCGTGATCGGGGCGAAACCGCCGGAACTGCTCGTTGGTCACATCCGTGGTGCCCAGATAGAAGGGCCGCTGCAGCGTCACCGTGCGTCGCGCCTCGTTCGGCCGCCGGCCCTGCTCGCGCGGATCGCTCCCCATCAAGAACGTTCCCGGCGGAACGAGCTTCAGCACCGAGCCGCCTCGGGTCGTGATCGTCGGCGCCTTGTCGAGCAATGCGATCACGGGGTCGGTCGAGGTCAGCCGATATTGAATGGTACGGTCGATGCCCGCTGCGGGAGCGACGCTCGTGAGCAGGGGGATGAACTCGCGCCGGCGCACCTCGATGCGGTGCTCGACGGCCAGCAGCTGCAGCACCTGCGGTGCCTGGCCGCGGGGCTCACCGTCGACGAGGATCTCGGCATCGGCGGGCTCTCCCTGCACGGTAACCTTGAACCGGATGGGCTCGAGCGCCGCGTCCACGGCGAGGCGCGCACCGGCCTGCGCGAGCAGTGTGCGCCTCCAGCTCGCATAGCCGGGCAGGCTGACGACGATCTCATGCTCGATGCCCGAAGGCACGGCGAGGCTGAGCGGTGTTCTGCCGCGCAGAGCGCGCTCGATGGTGACCGCGGCGCCGGCGGGAACGGAGCGCACGATCAGCTGCGCATCGGCCTGACCGAGGGTGATCGGCCCGATGCTCGCGGTCGTGCCGGCCGTGACGACGATGCCGCCTTCCCAGCTTTTCATTCCCGGCGCCGTCAGACGCACGGCGCGCACGCCCTCCTCGAGCTCGACGGCCATCGGCGTGACGCCGAGATCGTGACCGTCGACACTGAGGTGCGCACCGGCCGGATGGGTGGCGACGCTCACCGTACCCCACGCGGGTTTCAGCACCGCATCGAGGCGCTGCCGCACACCGGCACCGGTCACCTCGAGCGCGGTCACGTAATCGAAGTAGCGCGGCGCCCTCACCAGGATGGTGCGGTGGCCCGCGGGTACCTCGATCTCCACCGGCGCGCGCGCGACCGCGACGCCGTCAATGCTCACCTGAGCGGCCACGCCGTGCGTATCGATGGCGAGCTTGCCGGGAAGCCTCGCGAGCCGCAGCCGTGCCGCGGCCGGTGAGTCCTTCGCGACGAGCACGTCCAGGCGCGCGGGAAAATAGCCCTCGCGCTCCGCGCGCAGGGTGTGGAGGCCCGGCCGCAGGTAAAGCCGTGAGCCGCTGCGCAGCGCGAGCCAGGTGTCGGCGGCCCGCACCCGGGCATCGCCCGGCAGGACATCGAGCGTGACCGGCTGAAACCTCCAGAGGAAGGCGCTGCCGAGGATCAGGAGCACCGCGGCCGCGCCGGATGCAAGCGCCCACACCTTGAGCGGAGTACGAGCCCCGTCGCGATCCTCGCGCCGCCCGGGCTCGATGGCCTTCAGGTCGATCACAATCGGCGTGATCTCCAGCTCCTCGTCGCTCTCAATGGCGGGAGTGAGCACCGGCCCGACCGGTGCGACCGTGGCGTTGCCGGCCAGGTGGTGCACGTCGAGCTGCAGCGCCGTGCGGCTGAGCAAGGACACCGTGAGCTGCGCCTCTCCCAGCCCGAGCACATCTCCGCGGCGCAGATCGCGCGTTCCGGTGAGCACTCGACCGTCGAGCCGCACCGGGGAGGCGCCACTGACCGCCACGCTCCACGCCCCCTCGTGCCGCTCGATGCTGAGCGCAGCGCCCGGCTGCGCACCCGGCACGATGACCTGTGCGCCCGGACCCCCGACGGTCACGCGCGACTCGAGCGTCCGCGCGCCGGCCGGCTCGTGCAGCAGGACTTGCGCGCGCGCCGGCGCGCTCACCGAGCGCTCGCTCATGTCAGATCGGTTCCACGCAGCGCACACTGATCGTCTGCGTGTCCTCGCCCGGTGAGATCGTCACGTCGCGGCGCACGTCGCGGTAACCCGCACGCGTGCCGATCACGGTGTAGCGGCCGGGCTTGAGCTCGATCTCGCGCCGGGCAAAAGTGCCGAAGGAGCCGACCCGCGGGATGGCGACCTGCGTCGCCTCATCAGATTCGAGTGCGAGGTGCACCGGCTTGTCGAACTCCGGCAGCAGCCGAGTCAGCTGCGCGGTCTGTGCGCGCAGCTGCGGCCCCGAGGGCGTCTGCGCCCGAGCCAGCGTGAGCAGCGTGTAGGCCTCGCTGCGCACCTCCGCCGCGGCGAGGCGCTGCGGGTGCGCGATCAATGCCTGCAGCCGCTCGGCGAGCTCGGCGCGGGCGGCGGCTCGCGCCCGCCCCTGCAACGCAAAGGACACCGACGGATCGCGCTTCAGCACCGCCGCGTACTCATGTGCCGCCTCCGCCCAGCGCTCCTGAGCCTCGAGCGCGGTGGCGGTGCTCCGTGCGGCCGCGAACTCGAGGCTGCGCGATGCCGCCGCCACGCGTGCGAGCCCCTGTGTCGCCTCCGCGCCACCCGGCTTGAGCTTGCGCGCCTGCACAAAGGCGGCCCGCGCCTCCGCGAGTCGTCCTGCATCGAGCGCCGCGGAACCCGCGCCGATGCTTCTCGCGTAGCTCTCCGCGCGCAGCGCGGCGCTGGCGCGCTCGAGCCCGGCGCGCGCGCGAGCGTTGCCCGTGTCCAGCGCGAGCGCCTGACGGTAGTCGTGGAGGGCGCGGTCGTATTGTTTGCCCGATTCAGCGTGCAGCGCATCCGCGATGAGCGGCAGCGCCTGCTCGAGCGAGTGCGCAAGCTTCAGTCCGCTATCCGCCCGCGCCTCGGCGGGCTCGATGCGGTGCGCGTACTCGAAGGCCTGACGGGCCGCCGCGGGATCTCCCGCGGCGAGCGCGCGCTCGCCGGCCTGCAACTCGAGCGCGAGCGCCTTCGCGGCCTGCCCCTCCACAGAGTCGAGGAGACGCTGCGCCTCCGCCAGGCTCTGCAGCGCGCTCGAGGCGTCCCCGGCTTCGGCAGCGGTGAGTGCCTCCGACTCGCGCCGCTTGGCAGCCGCGTAGTCGGCGCCGCCCCACACC
>Ga0335081_10002187_pt1 | contig 30688 bp, 27 predicted proteins | sample Lox_Sample_35_FD_206713 | JGI IMG/M metagenome (GOLD analysis project Ga0335081, IMG submission 206713) | Soil microbial communities from Loxahatchee National Wildlife Refuge, Florida, United States - Lox_Sample_3.5 | ecosystem: Environmental > Terrestrial > Soil > Wetlands | place: USA...
TCGAGGAGGGCATCGCCGAGCGCGCCTCGGACATCGACCTCGTCTACCTGACCGGCTACGGGTTCCCGCCCTTCCGCGGGGGGCCCATGCGCTACGCCGACGAGGTGGGGCTCTTCAACGTGGTGCGGGCCCTCTCGCGCCTCTCGAAGAACCCGCACGGCGACCCGGGCTTCTTCACCCCGGCCCCGCTCCTCCTGCGGCTGGCCGAGGCCGGAGGGACCTTCACCGGGCCCAAGGAGGCGCCATGAACGAGGCCGTGATCGTCTCGACCGCGCGCACCGGCCTCGCCCGGTCGTGGCGCGGCGCCCTCAACCTGACCCACGGCGCCACCCTGGGAGCGCACGTGGTGCGGGCGGCGGTCGAGCGCGCCAAGGTCGACCCGGCGGAGGTGGAGGACGTGGTCATGGGCTGCGCCCTCCCCGAGGGCACCACCGGCGGCAACGTGGCCCGCCAGGTCGCCCTGCGCGCCGGGCTCCCGGCGACGGTGGCCGGCACCACCGTCAACCGCTTCTGCGCCTCCGGGCTGCAGGCCATCGCCCTGGCGGCGCAGCGGGTGGTCCTCGACCGGGTCCCGGTGGTGGTGGCGGGCGGGCTCGAGTCCATCTCCTGCGTCCAGCCGCAGCTGAACCAGCACATGGCCAGGGACCCCCAGCTCGTGCGCGAGAAGCCGGCCCTCTTCATGAGCATGCTCGAGACCGCCGAGGTGGTGGCGAAGCGCTACGCCATCCCGCGCGAGCGGCAGGACGCCTACGGGGTGGAGAGCCACCGGCGCGCGGCGGCCGCCCAGGCCCAGGGCCGGTTCGACGACGAAATCGTGCCCTTGGAGACGCGGATGGCGGTCTACGACCCCGAGGCCCGGCGCCTCTTCACGAGAGGGGTGCGGCTGGAGCGGGACGAGGGGGTGAGGCCCGACAGCACCGTCGAGGCGGCGGCCCGGATCCGGCCAGCCTTGCCGGGAGGGGTGGTCGCCGCCGGCAACGCCAGCCAGTTCTCGGACGGGGCCTCGGCCTGCGTGGTGATGGACGGCGGCCTGGCCGAGCGCCGGGGCCTGCGCCCGCTCGGCCTCTACAGGGGCTTCGCGGTGGCGGGCTGCGAGCCGGACGAGATGGGCATCGGGCCGGTCTTCGCGGTGCCGCGCCTGCTCGCCCGATGCGGCGTGGCCATGGACGAGGTCGGGCTTTGGGAGCTCAACGAGGCCTTCGCGGTCCAGGTCCTCTACTGCCGCGACCGCCTGGGCCTCCCGGACGATCGCCTCAACGTGAACGGCGGCGCCATCGCCGTCGGCCATCCCTACGGCATGTCGGGCGCCCGGCTGGTGGGCCACGCGCTCCTCGAGGGGCGGCGGCGCGGCGTGCGCTACGTGGTCGTCACCATGTGCGTGGGCGGAGGCATGGGCGCGGCCGGTCTGTTCGAGGTGGCCTAGCGAGTCCTTGGCCGCATGGTCCGCGCCGCCTTCTTCGACCTCGACGGGACGCTCCTCACCGTCAACTCGGCCCGGCTGTGGCTCCTGCGCGAGCGCCGGCTCGGGCGGCTCCGCCTGGGACAGGTCGTCCACGCCACCTTCATGCTGGCGCAGTACCGCCTGGGCCTGCTCGACATGGAGTCGGCCCTGCGCGCCTCGCTCGTGACCCTGCGCGGCCAGAGCGAGGAGTACCTGCGGAGAGAGACGCGCGCCTTCTGGCGCGAGGCGGTGCGCCCCTTCGTCGCCCCCGGCGCCCTGGCGGTGCTGGCCCGCCACCGAGCGGCGGGCGACCGGCTCGTGCTGCTCACCTCGAGCTCGCGCTACGCGGCCGAGATAGCCGGTGAGGAGTTCGGGCTCGACCACCTGCTCTTCCAGCACTACGAGCTGCGCGATGGGCGTTTCACCGGCGCGCCGCTCTCGCCCATCTGCTACGGTCCGGGCAAGGTGGCGGTGGCGGAGGCCTTCGCGCGCGAGACCGGGGTGGAGCTAGGAGCGAGCAGCTTCTACAGCGACAGCTCGACCGACCTCCCCATGCTCGAGCGGGTGGGCCACCCGTACGCGGTCCACCCCGACCCGCGGCTGCGCCGGGTGGCGAGGTCGCGCGGCTGGCCCATCCTCGACTGGAGCGGAGCCGCCGGCGGGCCGCGAGCGGAATGACCCGGATGGGTCACGGAGGGCCGTCACTCCCGGTTGAGGAAGCGCGCGGGGCCGTGGTCGAAAGGGCCGATCTGCGGTAGGAGTCGTCTCGCCCGGGAGAGCTCGCCATGCCCCGCTTCGCCGCCAACCTGTCCATGCTCTTCGGGGAGGTCGACTTCCTCGATCGCTTCGGCGCCGCCGCGCGCGCCGGGTTCGAGGCCGTCGAGTTCCTCTTCCCCTACGGGCATGAGCCGGCCCGCCTGGTCGACCTCGTCCGCGGGCACCACCTGCAGGTGGTGCTCTTCAACATGCCGGCCGGACGCTGGGAGGCGGGCGAGCGCGGCCTCGGTTGCCACCCGGACCGGGTGGGCGAGTTCCAGGACGGGGTGGGGCGGGCGGTGGACTACGCGCTCGCCCTCGGATGCCCGCGGATCCACGCCATGGCGGGCCTGCGGCCCCCGGGGGTCCCCGAGGAGCGGCTCCTCGCCACCTACCTCGAGAACCTCCGCTTCGCCGGGGTCGAGCTCGCGAAGCATGGGCTCGTGCTGCTCGTCGAGGCCCTGAACACCCGCGACGCCCCCGGCTACTACCTCACCAGCTCCCGGCAGGCCTTCGACCTCATCGAGCGCAGCGGGCTCTCCAATCTTTACTTCCAGTACGACGTCTACCACATGCAGATCATGGAGGGGGACCTCGCTCCCACCCTCGAGCGGCGCCTCGGCCGGATCGGCCACCTGCAGGTGGCCGACACCCCGGGGCGGCATGAGCCGGGCACCGGTGAGGTGAACTATCCCTTCCTCTTCCGCGAGCTCGACCGGCTCGGCTACCAGGGCTTCGTCGGCTGCGAGTACCGGCCGCTCACCACCACGCTGGCGGGCCTCTCCTGGGCCCGACCCTACCTGCGCGACGGGGGTCTTGCATGAGCGCCCTCGGCTTCATCGGCCTCGGCATCATGGGCAAGCCCATGGCGAGGAACCTTATCCGCGGCGGCCACGCCCTCCACCTTCACAGCCGCAGCGGCGTCCCCGAGGAGCTCCTCGCCGACGGCGGGGTGCCCTGCGCCTGCGGGCGCGAGGTGGCCGAGCACGCCGAGGTCATCCTCGTCATGGTGCCCGACACCCCCGACGTCGAGAAGGTGCTCTTCGGCACCGATGGCGTCGCCGAGGGCCTCGTCCCTGGCAAGACCGTCGTCGACATGAGCTCCATCTCGCCCATGGCCACCAAGGTCTTCGCCTCGCGGGTGAACGCCCTCGGCTGCGAGTACGTCGACGCGCCGGTCTCCGGGGGGGAGCTCGGGGCCCGCAACGCCACCCTCACCATCATGGTGGGCGCGCGCGAGCCCACCTTCGAGGCCGTGCGGCCGATCCTCGCGCTCCTCGGCAAGAACATCACCCTCGTGGGCGGGAACGGGGCCGGGCAGACCTGCAAGGTGGCGAACCAGATCATGGTCGCCCTTCACATCGAGGCCGCGGCCGAGGCCCTCCTCTTCGCCTCCAAGGCCGGCGCCGACCCGGCCAAGGTCCGCCAGGCGCTCATGGGGGGGGCCGCGGCCTCGCGCGTGCTCGAGGTGCACGGCGAGCGCATGCTGAAGCGAACCTTCGATCCGGGCTTCCGCCTCGAGCTGCACCAGAAGGACCTGGGCCTCGCCCTCTCCGCGGCCCGCGAGCTCGGGCTCGCCCTGCCGAACACCGCCAACGCCCAGGAGCTCATGAACGCCTGCCGGGCCCAGGGCGGTGCGCGCTGGGACCACTCCGCCCTGGTGAAGGCGCTCGAGCTGCTCGCCCACCACGCGCTCGGCGAGTGACCGCCCTGCCCGGGCCCCGCCCGCCGCGACCGGGCCGGTTATGGAACCGCCATGCCCGAGATCGTGTTCACCCGCGCCCTGGAGCGCCACGTGCCGGTACCGGCCCGCAAGGTGGGAGGCGCGACCGTGCGCGAGGCGCTCCTCGAAGCGCTCGGCGGTGACGGGCGGCTGCGCGGGTACCTCTTCGACGACCAGGGCCTGTTGCGGCGCCACGTCGTGGTCTTCGTGGACGGAGAGGCCGTGCACGACCGCCAGGGCCTCGGCGACCCTGTCGCGCCGGGGAGCCGGATCTTCGTGATGCAGGCCCTCACGGGCGGCTAGTCCGGGCCATGGCGGACCAGCTCCAGCTCGCCACCCGCAAGGGCCTGTTCCTCCTCGCCCGGCGGGGAGGCCGTTTCCGGGTCGAGCGCGTCCCATTCCTGGGCGATCCGGTGACGGCGCTGCTGGAGGACCGCCGCGACGGCGCCCTCTACGCCGCCCTGAACCTCGGGCACTTCGGGGTGAAGCTGCATCGCTCCGACGACGGGGGCCGAAGCTTCGTCGAGGTGAGGGCGCCCTCCTTCGCCGCCCTCGAGGGCGGCCAGGGCCCCTCGGTGGCCCAGATCTGGACGCTCGCCGAAGGGGGCGTGGACGAGCCCGGCGTCCTGTGGGCGGGGACCATCCCGGCTGCGCTGTTCCGGTCGGCCGACCGCGGTGAGTCCTGGAGCCTCGTGCGGTCCCTGTGGGAGCGACCGGAGCGGCGAAGCTGGTTCGGGGGCGGCTATCCCGAACCGGGCGTCCACTCGATCTGCGTCGACCCGCGCGACCCGCGCACGCTCCTCCTCGCCATCTCCTGCGGCGGGGTGTGGTTCACCTCCGATGCCGCCGCGAGCTTCGAGTGCCGGTCGCGTGGCATGTACGCGGAGTACATGCCGCCCGAGCGGCGCGAGGACCCCAACATCCAGGACCCCCACCGGCTGGTGCAGTCGCCCACCCACCCGGACGTGCTCTGGGTGCAGCACCACAACGGCGTATTCCGCTCGACCGACCTGGCACAGCGCTGGACCGAGGTGGACGCCATCCGCCCGTCGAAGTTCGGGTTCGCGGTGGCCGTTCACCCGCGCGATCCCGCCACCGCCTGGTTCGTGCCGGCCGCGAGAGACGAGCGCCGCGTCCCCGTGGACGGGTGCCTGCGGGTGGCGAGGACCCGCGACGGCGGCCGGAGCTTCGAGACCTTCGGGCAGGGCCTGCCGGAGGAGCACGCCTACGACCTCGTCTACCGCCACGGGCTCTCCGTCGATCCGGCCGGCGAAGAGCTCGCCATGGGGTCCACCACCGGCCATCTGTGGGCGTCCTCAGACGGCGGCGAGCGCTGGACCCTGGAGGCGGGCCACCTCCCGCCCATCTACCAGGTGGCCTTTCGCCTGGCCCCGCGGTGACGGCCCGCCGGGGGCCCGAGGCCCCGGGTCGCAACCCCCTGGCATCCTCGGGTCGGCCCTTCCCCTCTTCAGCGCTCGGCGGTCGATCCCAGGGTGGCCTCGCGCCTCTCGAGGAGCGCGGTGAGGCTGCGCCGCACCGGCGGCCGTCCGGAGAGCGACAGGCCGGCCGCCGCGGCCACCGAGAGCGTCGCCTCGAAGGCCTCGGCGCTCACGTGTCCGCGCGGCTCGGCGAGGAGGAGCGCCCCGCCCTCCTTCAGGGCCCCGTGCGCCTCGCGGAAGAAGCGGGCGGCGTCGGGGAGCTCGTGGACCACCGCGAACGCCAGCACGAGGTCGACCTGTCCCGCCAGGTCCTCGACGCCCAGGCTCTCCCCTCGGCCGAGCCTGAGCTCGATCCGGGGGAGGAGTCCGGCCTGGCCCGCGCGGCGACGGAGCCCCTCGAGCATCCTCGGCTGGAGGTCGACGGCCACCACGCGCCCGCGGGGTCCGACCCGGCGCGCGAGCTCGAGGGTGAAGAAGCCCATGCCGGGCCCGGGCTCGAGGACCGTCATCCCCTCGGACAGGAACGGCCCGAGCACCTTCGACGGATCCTGGACGAGCCTCCTCAGGGGGCTCGCGAGGAGGTATCCCAGCCACCAGGGGCAGACGCGGTGAGCCATGGCGGTCCTCCCGTGCGCGGTGCGGCGCCGCGCTAGTGCTAGTCGCGATCGGGCCCGGCCGCGCGGCGCGACCTCCCGACCGGGAGGGGCTCGCCGCGCAGGGACCAGTCGAGGATCTCGATGGGGTGGGCGGCCGGGAGCTCCACCCCGCGCTCGGCGAGGAGCCGCTGCACGTGCAGGGTGCAGCCCGGGTTGGCGCTCGCCAGGAACTCGGCCCCGGTGGCCACGAGGTGCGCGGCCTTGCGGCGACCTACCTCGGCGGCGCTCTCGGGCTCGAGGAGGTTGTAGACGCCGGCGCTCCCGCAGCAGGCCTCGCCGTCCAGGACCTCCACGAGCTCGAGCCCGGGGATGGCCCGCAGGAGGGCGCGGGGCGGGCCGTGGAGGCCCTGAGCGTGGCCGAGGTGGCAGGAGGCGTGGTAGGCGACCCTGGCCGGCAGGGGCCGGCGCTCGGCCCGCGGCTCGAGCGCGGCCACGAGCTCGGTGACGTCCCGCACCTTGGCGGCGAAGGCCGCTGCCCGCGCCGCGAACACCGGGTCATTGGCGAGGAGGCGCCCGCACTCCTTGAGGTGCGAGCCGCAGCCGGCGGCGTTCACCACCACGAGGTCCACCCGGGCCGCCTCGAAGCGCAGGATGAGGTCCCGCACCATCCGGCGCGCCGACTCCTCGCGGCCGGCGTGGGCCGAGAGCGCCCCGCAGCAGCCCTGTCCCCTCGGGACCACCACCGCGCACCCCTCGGCGGCCAGCACGCGCAGGGTGGCGTCGTTCACCTGCGGGAAGAAGACCCGCTGCACGCAACCCGCCACGAGGCCCACCCGCAGCCGCTCCGGACCCTCGGCGGCGGTGTGGGCCTTGAGGCGTCCCACCACCTGGCGGAGGGTGAGGGGCGGCGCCAGCGCCTCCATCCCGGCGAGGCGCGCCGAGGCGAGCCGCAGGAGGCCAGTGCGCCGGAACACCCACCTGAGCCCGCTCACCCGGAACAGGAACAGCAGCACCGCCACGAGCCTGAGCCGCCGCGGATAGGGGAACAGGGCGAAGAGGGCCGCCCGGTGGAGGCGCTCGCGCAGCGGGCGGCGGTAGGTCCTCTCGATGAGGACCCGCGCCTCGTCCACGATCTCCCCGTAGCGCACCCCGGAGGGGCAAGCCTCGACGCAGGCCAGGCAGCCGAGGCAGCGGTCGAAGTGCTCCACCGCCTCGGCGTCGAGCGCGACGCGGCCGTCCTCGAGGGCGCGGAACAGGTCGATGCGTCCTCGCGGCGAGTCGGCCTCGAGCCCCCAGGAGACGTAGGTCGGACAGTGGGGGAGGCAGAAGCCGCAGTGCACGCACTCGTCGGCGGGGGCGCGCGCGGGCCCGGATCCGGCCAGGGGTCGCGCGGTCGCCGGGGCGGTGGCCATCGTCAGATCCCTCCCACGAAGCGGCCGGGGGCGAGCCGGTGATCCGGGTCCAGGCGATCCTTCACCGCGCGCATGAGGCCGAGAGCCGGCGGAGGGGGACCCCAGGGGTCCAAGCCCGCGCGCACCTCGGGCGGGGCCGCGCAGAGGACGAGCGAGCCGGAAAGCGGCGCCAGCGCCGCCCGCGCGCGCTCGATGGCCCGGACGGCCTCCTCGGGCCCGCCCGGGCGGCCGGAGGCGAAGGCGACGCCCAGGGTGGGATAGAGCGCGGCCGCCCCGCCGCCGAGCGCACCCACGATCGGCTCGAGGGAGCGCAGGAGCGCCGGGAACGAAGAGGGCGGCGCGGTCGCCTTGACCCTGAGCGGCCCGCCGGCCCGGATGGCCTCGTGGCGGGCCAAGAGGGGGCGGGCCGCCGCCTCGTCGAGGAGCTCGTGCCGGTACCCGGCGCGATCGAGGAGCGCGCGGAGCCGGCCGAGCTCCGCCGCCAGGCCGGCCGCGAAGCCCTCGAGCCGCACGAGGAGCCCGAGGCTCGATTCCTCCAGGAGGCCGACCACCGAGGCCGGCTCGAGCCGCTCGGCCCGCAGCGCCCGGGCGAGCGCACGCGTGCGCTCGGCGTCGAGGTCGTCCACCCGTACCGTGGCCTCGGCCTCCGGCAGCGGATGGAGCCGCACCGCCACGGTGGTGAGGAGCGCGAGCGTCCCGAGCGATCCCACGAGCAGGCGCGGGAGGTCGAAGCCGGCCACGTTCTTCACCACCTTGCCGCCCCCCTTGGCGGGGGTGCCGTCGGCGCGCACGAAGCCCATACCGACCACGAGGTCGCGAGCGGATCCGAAGCGGTGGCGCAGCGGGCCGAAGGCGTTGCTCGCCACGATGCCCCCCAGGGTCGCCCGCTCGGGCTGCGGGGGGTCGAGCGCCAGGCGCTGGCGGTGCTCGGCGAGCCGCCGCCCGAGGGCGGCCAGCGAGAGGCCGGCCTCGACGACCGCGATCTGGTCCGAGGGCGCGTACTCCACCACCCGCGCGAGGCGGGTGGTGCGCAGGAGCACGTCGAGGGCGCGCGGCGGCGCGCCCAGCTCGAGCTCGGTCCCCCCTCCCACGAAGGCGAGCGACAGCCGGTCCCGCGCGCAGGCGGCGAGCACCTCCGCCGCCTCCTCGACGGTGGCGGGCTCGACCACCTGCCGCGGCACCACGCCCTGGATGGCGTCGGCCGGCTCGCCATGGCGCGCCCCGGTCACCACCGCTCGGCCTCGCCGGAGAGCTCGAGGGGGTGCGGGACGTAGGGGCCGGGCCGCTCGCCGCACAGGCGCGGGGTCGGGAAGACCTTGCCGGGGTTGAAGCGCCCGAGCGGGTCGAAGGCGCAGCGTACGCGCATCATGGTGTCGAGGCTGGCCTCGTCGAACATGTCGGCCATGGCCTCGGCCTTCTCGGTGCCCACCCCGTGCTCCCCGGTGATCGACCCCCCGTAGCGCACGCACAGGCGCAGGATGGCGCGCCCGAGCTCGCTGGCGCGCGCCTCCTCGCCCGGGACGCGCGCGTCGTAGAGGACCAGGGGGTGGAGGTTGCCGTCGCCGGCGTGGAAGACGTTGGCCACCCGCAGACCGGCGAGGCCGGCCAGCCGCTCGATGTCGCGCAGGACCTGCGCGATGCGGGAGCGCGGGATGACCCCGTCCTCGACGAGGTAGTTGGGGCTCAGCCGTCCCATGGCGGCAAAGGCGCACTTGCGCCCCTTCCACATGAGCGAGCGCTCCGCCTCGTCGCGCGGGACGCGCACCTCGAGGGCGCCGGCCCGCCGTGCGATGTCGGCGGCGCGCCCGGCCACCTCCTCGGCCTCGCTCCGGGGGCCGTCCGCGTCCATGAGGAGAGCGGCCCCCACGTCCGGCCAGTCCACACCGGTGGCCGCCCGGGCCGCCGCGATGGCCAGACGGTCCATCATCTCGATGGCGGCGGGCAGGATGCCGGCGGCGATGATCCCGGAGACCGCCTCGCCCGCCTCGTCGGTGGAGGGGAAGGTGGCGAAGAAGGTGCGGGTCGCCTGCGGGCGGCGCAAGAGGCGCAGGGTCACCTCGGTGACCACCCCGAGCATGCCCTCGCTGCCCACCAGCACCGCCAGGAGGTCGTAGCCCGGCACGTCGGGGGCCGGTCCTCCGAGCTCCACGAGCTCGCCCCCCTCGAGCACCACCCGCGCGGCGAGCACGTGGTTCACGGTGAAGCCGTACTTGAGGCAGTGGGCGCCCCCCGAGTTCTCGGAGACGTTGCCCCCGATGGTGCACACGCCCTGCGACGAGGGGTCGGGCGCGTAGTACCAGCCGGCCGCCTCCACCGCCCGCGACACCTCGAGGTTCACCACGCCCGGCTCGACGCGGGCCGTCCCGTTCTCGAGGTCCACCGCGAGCAGGCGGTTCATGCGCGCGAGCCCCACCACCAGGCAGCCTGGCGTCGGCCGGGCCCCTCCCGACAGCCCGGTCCCCGCGCCGCGCGGCACGATGGGGACGCCGGCCGCCTGGGCGAGCTTCACCACCGCCACCACCTCCTCGGTGGAACCGGGCAGGACCACCAGGCCCGGCCGCGTCCGCCCGTGCGTGAGGCCATCGCACTCGTAGGTGACGAGCCCGGCCGGGTCCGAGATGCAGTGGCGCACCCCGACCACCCGGGCGAGCTCCCGGGCCAGGGCGCGGAGCGCGCCCGGCGGAGGCGACGTCTGGGAGGGATCTCGCATCCCCGGCCACTCCCCCTCACTCCAAGACCTGGGTCTCGTCCCCGAAGCCTAGCCACCTTGACACCCGGCAGGGAACGCCCTCGCGGGGACCGCGACCGGAGGCGCCGATCCCCGTTGGCGACCGGACACCCGGGCCGCCCGCGAGCATCTCACACCTTGGAAAGGAGCGCTCATGAACCGCTTCAAGTACCTCGTCGTGGGTGGCGGCATGACCGGACACGCGGCGGCGGCGGGCATCCGCGAGGTCGACCCCCAGGGCCCGCTCGCCCTCCTCGGGGAGGAGCCGCAGCACCCCTACGCCCGGCCCCCCCTCTCGAAGGGGCTTTGGACCGGGAAGCCGGTCGAGTCGATCTTCCTCCCGGAGGTCAGGGACCTGAGCCTGTTCACCGGCCGCCGAGCGGTGGCGCTCGACCTGGCGGACCGGGTGGTGCGCGACGAGCGCGGCGAGGAGTTCGCCTACGAGAGGCTGCTCCTCGCCACCGGCGGCCGTCCCCGCCGGCTCCCGGTGGGAGGCGATCGGGTGATCTACCTGCGCACCCTGGCCGACTACCAGCGGATCCTCGCCGCCGGGCCGGAGGTGGTCGTGCTCGGCGGCGGGTTCATCGGCTCGGAGATCGCCGCGGCCCTGAGGCAGAGCGGGCGGACGGTGACCATGATCCTCCGCGAGGCCGGGATCGGTGCCGCGACCTACCCGGCCGCGCTCACCCGCTTCGTCACCGCCTACTACGCCGAGCGCGGGGTGCAGCTCCTCCTCGGCGAGCAGGTGGTGGCGATCGATCCGCGGGCGGCGCGAACCCTGGTGAGGACCGCCACCGGCCGGGAGGTCCTGGCCGACGTGGTGGTGGCCGGCCTGGGCCTCGAACCATCCGTCGAGCTGGCCCGCCAGGCCGGGATCGCGGTCGAGGACGGCATCCTGGTCGACGAGGAGCTGCGGACCAGCGCCGACGGGGTTTGGGCGGCGGGCGACGTGGCGCGCTTCCCCTGCGAGGCGCTGGGCGGGCGGGTGCGCATCGAGCACGAGGACAATGCCCTCACCATGGGGCGGGCGGCCGGGCGGTCGATGGCCGGCGAGACCTCGCGCTACGACCACCTCCCCTTCTTCTACTCGGACCTGTTCGACCTCGGTTACGAGGCCGTCGGGCGCCTCGACGCCCACGCCGAGATCGTCGAGTCCTGGAGCGAGCTCGGGCGCAAGGGGGTCTGCTACTACCTGCAGGAGGAGCGCGTGAAGGGCGTGCTCCTGTGGGGCCTGTTCGGCATGGTCGAGGCGGCCCGCGAGCTCATCCGCCGAGAGGGACCGGCCCGGCGCGAGGAGCTCCCCCGCGCCATTCCACCCGGCTAGGGGCCGGCGTGTCGAACCCGCGCGAGAGAGCCCCTCCCTCGGCTCGCGGGCGCCTCATCGGCGCGGTCGGCCGGCCCGGCGCGGAATCTCCTCGACGCCGCGACCGATCGGCGCGAGAACATCGCGCCGTGAGCGACGGCGGATGCGCAGGAAGAGGTCCTCGCTGGACCGAGGAGGGCGGGCCGGCCCCCCAGCGGGCGGAGCCCCTGGTGCGGTCTGGCCTCGCGCTGCTCCTCGCCTCCGCCCTCCTCCAGGCCTCCCCGGCCCGGGCCAGGGAGGCCCTCGGGCTCTCGGTCCCCTCGCGGGCGAACCCGTTCGCCGCCGCCCTCGTCGAGGGCGCGGTGGCCGCCGCCGAACGGGCCGGGCTCGAGCTCGTGGTGAAGGACGCCGGGGACGATGCCGACCAGCAGGTGGCCGACCTCGAGGAGCTTCTCCGGCGCAAGGTGAAGGTCCTCCTCGTCCTCCCGGTGGACGCGCCGGCCCTCGCGCCCGCCCTCGACCGGGCCGACGAGGCCGGTGTGCCGGTGATCTCGGTGGGGGCGAGGGCCGCCGGGGGCCCGGTGGCCTATCACGTCGCCTCCGACGACGTGGCGGGGGGGCGCCTGGCCGGCGAGTACACCTGCCGGCTCCTCGGCGGTCGCGGCGAGGTGGCCGAGCTCGAGGGCCACCCGGCCGTCCGCGACCGCGGCCAGGGCTTCCTGGAAGGTCTGCGGAGGGGCTGCCGCGGCGTGAAGCTGGTGGCGCGCGAGACCGCCCAGGCCGACCGTGCCGAGGGGCTCACGGTCGCCGAGAGCCTCCTCGAGGCTCACCCGTCGGTGGAGGCCATCTTCGCCGAGGACGACGAGATGGCCCTCGGCGCCGTGCACGCCCGGCAGCTCGCCACCCGCCGGGTCCACATCGTCGGCTACGGGGCCAGCGCGGACGCGCTGAAGGCGGTGGAGAGCTGCGACCTCGCCGCCACCGTCGCCCCGCAGCCCGGGCAGATGGGGCGGGTGGCCGTGGAGAGGGCGCTGGCCCTCGAGAGGCCGGGCAGGGCCCCGGCGCGGACGGTGACCGTCCTCGTGGCCCCCAAGCTGGTGGTCGGCCCGAGCTGCCGCTAGAGGTTCAGGGCTTCTTCGGCCCGGCGGCCTCGCCGGCGGACGGAAGGTCGAGGGCGCGCTCGATCTCGCGCACCTTGGCCTGGATGAGGCGCTCGTTGCGGGGCCCGAGCCGCAGCATGTGCTTCTCGACCTCGCCGAGCTGCTCGAGCCTCGGGTCGGTGAACTCGAACAGGCCGCGATCGCCGTGCACGGCCAGCTCTCCATTCACCACCGGTGCCATCTCCAGCCTGTGCAGCGCCTTGGCGGTCACGCGGTCGAGCGAGGCGCCGGGGTAACCGAGGGCGCGGTAGGCGGCCTCCACCAGCCCGTGCAGCTCCCGGTAGGCGCGGGCGACCGCCTGGGCGTCGACGGTGGCGATGGCGTTGGCGAAGCCGTCGTAGCGCTTGTAGGACGCCTCGGCGATCACGGTCTGGCCGCCCCGCTCCACCGCCGTGAAGGGCTCGGCCGGCGCCAGGAACCCGAGCTGCTTACGGGGCGAGACGCCCTCGGCGAGGTTGTCGGTGACGATGGCCCAGCGGCGCACCACCTCGCCCTGGGCGATCCAGCTGCGGTAGGCCTTGTCGGCCGAGACCGCCGCCAGGAGGTCGCCCATGCGCTCCGGGGCCACCGCCGGCGGGGCGCCGGAGGGCTCGGTGGCCGAGGGCGCGCTCACCTGGGCGGGCGGAGGGGCGGGGGGCGTCGGGCCGGGCTGCGGCCGGCAGCGCAGGTAGAGCACCACCCCCACCACCACGACGAGGAGCAGGGGGAGGATCCAGATCGCACGGCTCGGCCGCCGCAGCACCTGGCGAGGTTCGGGCATGGGCTTCTCCTGGGGCCCTACGCTTGGGGCCGCACCCCTCGGGGCGCCCCGAGGGCGCCCGCACAGTCATTTACCCCACGGCCGAAGAGACTCTCAGGGAAACGGCCGGACGGCAAGTTCGGCTCGGCCCGCGGAGCCAGTCCCCCGCGGGGCCGGCCCTCGCCGTTCCCGGGTTGCCTCTCGGTGAGGCGGCCGCCGGGCTCGCCGAGAGCGCCTCGCCAGAAGCACCGTCGCTCGCCCGGGGGGAGCGCTAGGGGTATGCGGCGGCCGCCCGTCACCTTGGGCGACGAGGAGCCGCCGGACGGCCGCTCAGGGGTTCCTGAAGAGGCGCGCCACCTCGAGCGGGCGCTTCAGCACCCCGAGATCGGCGAGCTGGCGCGAGAGCTCCTCCCAGCGCCGGGGATCCATCGCCCCGAGCCCGTGCTGTGCGGTGAACTCCGACTCGAGGAACGGGCGCTGCTTGGCGGCCGCGAGGTCCATGGACTCCCGCGACATGGCCGGGTTGAGCGCGGCGATGCCGGGGTCGAAAGCGGCCGGGTCGGCGATGTAGGCCTCCCAGCCCCGGCGCAGGGCGCGCACGAAGCGCTTCACCACCTCGCCGTGCCGGGAGAGGTAGCGCTCGTTCACCGCCACCACCCCGTTGTACGGATCGAACCCGCTGTCGGCGATGGGGAAGACCCGCACCTCGCCCCCCCGGCGCTCGATCTCGACCGGCTCGGCGCTGGCGTAGCACTGCTCGGCGAGGGTGGGATCGGCCTCGAAGGTGGCGAGCGCGCCCTGGTAGGGCACGAGGCGGGGCGTCACCCCGTACTTGCGGGAGAGGTAGCGGACGAAGGCCTGCCCGGGCTCGACCGCCACCGGGCCCTTGCCGCGCCACACCTCCTCGAGCGTCCTCGCCGGGTGGTCTCGGTGCACCATGAGCGAGAGCGGGTTCTTCTGGAAGGCGGCGTAGATCGCCACCAGGGGTCCGCCGCGCTCGCGCACCGCCAGGAGCTGCTCGGCCGCCACGATCCCGAACTCGACCTGCCCGTTGGCGACGAGCTGGGGGGTGGCGACGCCGGCGCTGCCCTTCAGCACCTCGACCTCGAGGTTCTCCCGCTTGAACTCGCCGCGCTCCAGGGCGGCGTAGATGCCGCCGAACTCGGGTTCGGGCACCCAGTCGAGCTGGATGCGCACGCGTTCGGGTTCGGCGGCCCGGGTGGCAAGGGCCGCGAGGAGGGCGGTCAGGGCGAGGGAAGGTCTCATCGAGCTCACAGGGCGGAAGGGTGCCAGCGGCGGAGTGCGAGCCACGCGAGGGCGGAGACCGCACCGAAGAGGAGGAAACCGACCACGGCCGACAGGCCGACCGCGGCGAAGACGAGATCGGTCCTCGACTCGCGCAGCGCCGCCAGGATGACGATGCCGAGCGGGGCGCGCTCGCCGCCGAACCCGGAGACGAACTCGCCCACCACCGCCCCGATGACCGCCAGCCCGGCGGCCACCCGCAGGCCGGTGAAGATGGACGGGGCCGCCGAGGGCAACCCGAGCTTGAAGAAGCGCGCGGCCGCCCGGGCCCGGTAGAGCGCGAACATCTCGCGCAGGCCGGGGTCCACCGAGCGCAGGCCGTCGAGGGTGGCGGCCAGCACCGGGAAGAGCGCGACGATGGCCGCGCTGGCCACGGTGGCGCGCCCCCCGTAGCCGAACCAGATGACGAGCAGCGGGGCCAGCGCCACGAGCGGGACCATCTGCAGGAGCGAGGCGAGCGGGTAGACGCCGCGCTGCAAGAAGCGGCTCGCCGCGAGGAGGCTGCCGAGGCCGGTCCCGGCCAGGGCCGCCAGCGCGAAGCCCGCCGCGGCGGCGAGCCCGGTGCGCCCCATGGCGGCGAGGAGCCGCGGCGCATCGGCCAGGAAGGCGCGGGTGATGTCGGCCGGCGAAGGCACGAGGTACTCGGGCGGGCGCACCACCCACACCGCGAGCTGCCAGGCGGCGAGGAAGAGCGCCACCACCACGAGCGGCGGCAGGAGGGCCAGGGCGAAGCGCCTCAAGCCCGCCTCCCGGCGCCGGCCGCGAGCGCCCGCTGCAGGGCGACCACGTGCTCCTGGAAGGCCCGGGTGGCGCGGGCGTCGGGGCCGCGCACCGGCAGCGCCGTCTCGCGGCGCAGGACCACCCGGCCCGGACCGCGCGAGAGCACCACCACCTCCCCCGCCAGGTAGGCCGCCTCGGCGATGGAGTGGGTCACGAGCAGGGCGGTCATCCCGGACGCCTGCCAGAGCTCGAGGAGCTCGTCGTCGAGCTCCTGGCGCGTCACCTCGTCGAGGGCGCCGAACGGCTCGTCGAGCAAGAGCAGGGCCGGTCGCGTCACCAGCGCCCGCGCCAGGGCCACCCGCATGCGCATGCCGCCCGAGAGCTCCGCCGGCCGGGCACCGCCGCGATCGCCGAGCTGCACCCGCGAGAGCGCCTCGTGGGCCCGCTCGCGCCGCTCGCCCCGCGCGACCCCGGCGAGCTCGAGCGGCAGGGCCACGTTGTCGAGCGCGCTGCGCCAGGGCAAGAGGCGCGCGTCCTGGAAGCAGAAGCTCACTCGCGCATCGCCGCCGAGGAGGACCCGCCCGGCGTCGGGCCTCTCGAGGCCGCCCACCATGCGCAGGAGGGTGGTCTTCCCGCATCCGGACGGACCGACCACCGCGGCGAAGCGGCCGGCGGCGAGCTCGAGCGAGACCCCCTCGAGCACCTCGACCTCTCCGAAGCGCTTCGAAACCCGCTCGAGGGCGACCGCGAGCCCACGAGGTGCTTCGGCAAGAGGGCCCCCCGACGAGGCCTCCCCCGGTAGAGTGAGGGCGCCCTCGGACGGCGCTCCCGGTGCGACGTGCATGGCCTTGGGATGGCGGGCGGGCAGGCGCGATGCCCGCCCCACTTAGGTCGAGCGCCGCGCACCCGGGGAGAGGCGCCCGCGACGAGGTCTCGTGGGCCGCTCGCCGCGGGAGGGCGTTCGTCGGCGCCCGGGCCGCTTCGCCCGGGAACAGAGCCGGGGCGCCGGGGCGGTTGACGCCCGGCGTGCTTGCCGCGATCCTCCCGCCCCTAAAGCGCCCCTCGCGCGAGGTCCTCCGGATGAGGCTGGAACACGTGGGCATCGAGGTGTCCGACCTGTACGCCATGGAGCTCTTCTACCGGACCGCGCTCGGCTTCTCGCTCGAGTATCGCTACGTGAGCCAGAACAGCCCCGGGCTGCGCAGTGTCTTTCTGCGCTCGGGCGGTTTCGCCCTCGAGCTCCTCGAGCGGCCGCGCGACCCGGGCTTCCTCTCCGCGCGCGCCCGGGCGAGGCCGAACCACGTCGCCCTCTCGGTCGAGGACGTGGACGCGGTCCACCGCCGCCTCCTCGCCCTCGGCCTCCCGGGCGCGCTCCTCCGTCCCCCGCGCGACACCGGCGACGGCTTCCGCGAGGCGGAGCTCGTGGACCCCGAGGGCAACCTTCTCGAGCTCTCCCAGCGCGTCCGGCCCCCGCCACGCTACCCGGTGCGCGCGGTGATCTTCGACTGGGACGGAACGCTCATCGACAGCGAGCCCAACTACTACCTGGCCGACGCGAAGCTCCTCGCCCGCTACGGCCTCCCCTTCACCGAGGAGGACAAGCGGCGGTACATCGGCGGCAGCAACATCGACGAGATGACGGACTTCAAGCGCCGCTTCGCCCTCGAGGAGAGCCCGCAGGAGCTGGCGGCTCTGAAGAACCGGCTCTACCTCGAGATCGCCGAGTCGAGCACGCGCCTGTTCCCGGAGATGAAGCGCTTCCTCGACGGGGTGCGCGCGCGCGGGCTCAAGGTCGCGGTGGCCTCCGGCTCGGCCCCCGCGGTCCTCGGGCGCCTCCTCGCGGCGGTGGGGCTCACCGGGGCCTTCGGGGCGGTGGTGTCGGCCGACGAGGTCCTCTTGGGCAAGCCCGCCCCGGACGTCTTCCTCGAGGCGGCGCGCCGCCTCGGCGTCGCGCCCGAGGAGTGCGTGGTCGTGGAGGACGCGCGGTACGGGGTGGAGGCCGCCCTGCGCGCCTTCATGCGCTGCATCGCCGTCCCCTACCTCTCCGACCCGCCGCTCGACCCGGCCTTCGGCGTGGCGGACCTGCTCTTCGCCGGCGGGATGAGCACCTTCGAGGCCGATCGCGCGCTCGCCTTCGTTGAGTCCGCCCTCCCCCCGGCCTGAACGCGGTCCGCGTGCCGGCTCCCTCGAAATGAGGTATGGACTTCGGCGCGGCGCGAGAGCGGCCGGCGCCGACCGCCCGCTTGGCGCGGCGCCAGGGGGCGAGTGCACGCCCCGGCGCATCCGCCGTCCGGGGCCGTGCCGGTGCCGTCGGGGGTGACCACGTGAAAGCGCTCGTGAAGGCCAAGGCCGAAGAGGGCCTGTGGATGGAGGAGGTAGCCCTCCCGGCCATCGGGCCGAACGACGTCCTCATCCGGGTGAAGAAGACCGGGATCTGCGGCACCGACCTGCACATCTACCGCTGGGACGCCTGGGCCGAGCGGACCATCCCGGTGCCGCTCACCGTCGGCCACGAGTGCGCGGGCGAGATCCACGAGGTGGGCAGCCACGTGGCGGGGTTCAAGGCCGGGGACCGCGTCTCGGTGGAGGGCCACATCACCTGCGGCTACTGCCGCAACTGCCGCGCCGGGCGCCGCCACCTCTGCCGCAACACCCAGGGGCTGGGGGTGAACCGCCCGGGCTGCTTCGCGGAGTTCTTGTCGATGCCGGCCAGCAACGTCTTCAAGCTCGCCGCCGACATCCCCGACGACGTGGCCGCCTTCCTCGACCCGCTCGGCAACGCGGTCCACAGCGCGCTCTCCTTCGACCTCGTGGGCGAGGACGTCCTCGTCGTCGGCGCGGGTCCCATCGGCCTCATGGCCACGGCGGTGGCGCGCCACGTCGGCGCGCGCTACGTGGTCATCACCGACGTGAACGAGTACCGGCTCGACGTGGCCCGCAAGATGGGGGTCTCCTACGCGGTGAACCCTCTCGAGCGCTCCCTGCGCGACGTCATGGCTCACCTCGGCATGACCGAGGGCTTCGACGTGGGGCTCGAGATGTCGGGGAACGCCGAGGGGTTCCGCGAGCTCCTCGCCGCCATGAACTACGGCGGGCGGGTGGCGATCCTGGGCATCCCGCCCGGACCTCTGTCGCTCGACCTGAGCGAGGTCATCTTCAAGGGGCTCGTCCTGAAGGGCATCTACGGCCGGGAGGTCTTCGAGACCTGGTACAAGATGGCGAGCCTCCTCGAGGCCGGCATGAACGTCACCCCGGTCCTCACCCACCGCTTCCGGGCGGGCGAGTTCAAGGAGGCCTTCGAGGTCATGCAGTCCGGAGCCTGCGGGAAGGTCATCCTCGACTGGACCGGCTGACCTCGCTCTAGCGAGGCCGAGGCCGTCGCCCTCTAGGGACCGCAGGCCCCGCTCACGGGGAAGGTGGTGACGGCGTTCGCGACGGTGGCCGAGACGAGGACCGTCTCGGTCCCGCTCGCGTCGCAGGGCCCGACCTTCACGGTCCCGGTCGAGCCGTACTGGAAGCCGCTGCAGTTGTCGGTGAGGCAGAGCCCCACCTCCGGCACCTCGTAGCAGGGCGAGGTGACGCACCCCGACTCCAGGGGCCCGTCGTGGCAGGTGGCCGGGAACTGGGGCTTGTCGCAGTAGAGCAGCCGGAAGAGGTCCGGCGGCGAGCGCAGAGGCAGCTCGGGCGTGGACATCTGCGCCGAGGCGAGCCCGTTCAGGGTGGTGGCCTGGTAGGTGGCCGAGGGGTCGGGCGGGTTCAGGAGGATGTCGGTGAAGAAGGCACCGAAGTCCACGAAAGCAGTCGCGGGCGGGACGGGCAGGGCGAAGGGCGTGGGCGGGCTCGTCGGCGCCGGCGGCTCTGTCGTCCCTCCGAGGCTGTAGAGGCGCGAGAGCTCCTCCTGCCCGGAAGCATTGACGGCGATGGCCGGGAGCCCGGTGTAGACGATGCGCGTCTGGGTCCAGATGACGGTGTCGGCGTCCCACTTGCCGTTCGGACCGTCGTACTTGCCGTTCTGGTTCACGTCCAGGTACCACTCGCCCTGGTCCCACTGGCCGTTGTCGTTGGCGTCGACGTACGGCTCGCCCTCGTCGAGGAACGGCTCGCCCGGGTCGTACTTACCGTTCTGGTTCACGTCGACGAAGCCCTCCTCGCCCTTCACCCAGGCGATGACCGTCACGTAGCCGTCCCGCGGGTTGGCGGTGCGGGTGCCGCAGCCGAAGTCGTAGGAGACCGACAGCTCGCCCGACATGGGCTCGACGTCGGCCGGGAGCGGACCCCCGAAGACCTCCAGGTAGCCGGTGGCGTGGCCGAGCGTGCTCGGGTCGGCCGGGTAGGCCGGGCTCACCTCCACCGGCGAAATCACCCCCGCCTCGGCCATGAACGAGACCGGGGTCGCCACGCCGATGACGACCCCGTAGCGATCGGCGAGCTTCAAGGTGCAGGTGACGGTCTCCGGGTTCTGGTAGTGCGAGTACAGGCAGTCGTGATCGGAGTAGGCCGGGATCTGGTGAGGCGAGCAGTCGAGCGAGATGTGCCCGCCGCTCGGCACCGTCCCGTAAGGCTCGAAGGTCGAGACCCCGCCGTCGGAGATGGTCACCCCGCCGTCGGTCGTCGAAACGCTGGCCGTCCCGGCGCAGCTGCCGTCGGCCTGGCGCGTGCAGTTGCTACTGCAGGCCGGCGCCGAGAGGAGGGCGACGAGCGCGGCGACGGACAGGACGACGAAGAGCGAGCGGTGCACCGGCATGGGTACCCTCACGGGCCAGCCTGCCCCACCGTCGGGGAAGCCTTTGGCAGTAAACCCTCTCATCCTGAGCCGGCCCAGGGGCCGCCGACAGTACCATCCTCAGGTGATGCGCAGGCGGGAACTCGCCCTGGGCATAGCCCGACCTCTCCCGCCGGGCCACCCCGGGACGAGGGCTCCCCCGCCTCGGCTAAGTTCTCGTGGTGAGCGGTGGACAGGCCTCGACCGTCGGCGGAAGGCCTTCCTGGCCCTCGGGATCGCCCTTCCATCGCCTCCGGGCAGGGGGATGGGCCGGCTCCTTTCTGTTAGGTTCAAGGGCGGGGTCCCGCTCGAAGAAGGGGCGCGACATGACCGGCGACCAGCGCCTGCTCAAGCACCTGAACCGCATGGCGGTCATCCGGCTCGTCAAGGCGGAGCCGGGCCTGTCGCGCGTCGAGCTCGCGCAGCGGACCGGCCTCACCAAGACCACCGTCGGCCTGCTGGTGCTCGACCTCATCCGCGAGGGGTGGCTCCGCCAGATCGAGCCCTCGGCGAGCCCGCGGGCGGGGCGAAGGCCCACCCCGCTCGCGCTCGACCGGGAGCGGATCGGGCTCCTCGGCGCGGAGGTGGGCGTCGACTACCTGAACGTCGTCTCCTGCAACCTCCGGGGGGAGATCCTCTCCTCGCGGACGGTGGCCTACCGCCACAACGACGTGCGGCGCTCGATCGGGCGGCTGTGCCGCATGGTGGCCGAAGCCCACGCCACGCTCGTCGAGCAGGGCCGGCGCACTCTCGGGCTCGGCGTGGGCGTGCCGGGCAGCATAGATCTGAAGACCGGGGCCCTGCGCTTCGCGCCCAACGTGGGGTGGCACGACATCCTCATCGGCGACCTCGTGGAGGCCGGCCTCGCCGAGCTGGGGCTGGGCGAGCTCGAGGTGCACGTCCTCAACGAGGCCAAGGCGGCTGCCCTGAGCGAGTACCTCTTCGGCACCGAGCACCACGAGGGCCCGCTCGTCTACCTCAGCATGGGCATCGGGCTCGGCGCCGGGGTGGTGCTCGGCGATCGCCTGTACCTCGGCCAGCGCGGCCTGGCCGGAGAGGTGGGCCACACCATTCTCGAGCGGCGGGGCCCACCTTGCGCCTGCGGCCGCCGCGGGTGCGCCGAGGCGTTCGTGTCGCAACGGGCGGTGAGCCGCTACGCCACCCGCAAGGACACCCCCATCCTCGCCATCGAGGAGCTCGTCGATCGGATCGCGCGCCGGGACGAGGCCACCATCCGGGCCGCCGCGCGCTCCGGCGAGTACCTGGGTGTGCTCATGCAGAACCTCTCCAACACCATCGACCCGGAGGTCATCGTGCTCGGCGGGCCGCTCTGTCAGCTCGGGCCCGACTTCGTCCTGCCGGCCATCCGGGCGATGCAGCGCAACGCGGGGCTTCACGCCGACGCCCCGGTCCCCATCCGGCTGTGCCGGTTCGGCCTCAACGCCTGCGCCGTGGGCGCGGCGGGAAGCGTCCTGCAGGCGGCCCTGAATCCCTTCGCCGCCCCCCCGGCCGAGGCCGGTCTCTCGCCCCGGAGGGCCCGCGGCGCGGCCCGCCGCGGTGTGGCCGTGCGGGGAGGGCGCCCACCCGTGCGCCGGGGGACGCCCGCTCCGCGCACCTCGAACGCCCAGGGGCGCTGAGGCGCGCACCCGAGCGAGCGCGCTCGAGGGGCCCCTCAAGACCGAACGGCGGGAGGCGCTCTATCAAGACGCCCTGCGCGGCGATGAGGAGTTCGGCATCGCGGCGACGAGCGCGACCTCTTGGGCGGTGCGGCGCGCCGGCCCTCGCGCTCGCCGCGGGGCGACGCGCCCGCGGTCGCCTCGAGAGCCGGTGCAGCCGCCGAAAGGCCGCCGCCCCAAGGCCCGGGCGCGGACCCCCTCGCCCATGGTTGAGGCGCCTTCGCCCGCCAGGCGTTATCCTCTGGCCTCACCTCATCCGGAGACCATCCATGGCCACCCCCTCCACCATGCTGGCGCTCGGCACCCCGCTCCCGGCCTTGCGCCTCGAGGACGCGGTGAGCGGTCGCACGGTCGACGCCGCCGCCGAGGCGCGCGGGAAGAAGGGCCTCCTCGTCGCCTTCATCTGCAACCACTGCCCGTACGTCCAGCACATCCAGGCCGAGCTCGTGCGGGTGGCGCATGCCGCCCTCGACCGGGGCTTCGCGGTCGTGGCGGTGAACTCGAACGACGAGGGGACCTACCCGCAGGACGGCCCGGCCGCCATGCGGGAGCTGGCCCGGCGCGAGGGGTGGCGCTTCCCCTTCCTCTTCGACGCGACGCAGGAGGTGGCGAAGTCCTTCCGCGCCGCCTGCACCCCCGACCTCTACCTGTTCGACGGCAACCTCGAGCTCGCCTACCGCGGCCAGTTCGACGACAGCCGGCCGAGCAGCGGCAAGCCGGTCACCGGGGCCGCACTCCGCGCGGCCCTCGAGGCGGTGGCGGCCGGCCGAGCCCCCGACGAGAAGCAGGTGGCCAGCATCGGCTGCAACATCAAGTGGAAGCCCGGCCAAGAGCCGCCCTACTTCGGCTGAGGGCAGAGCCCGAGGCGCCCCGGCGAACGGGCCCGGCCTGCGTCAAAACAGCGCAGCCGCCCGCCCGCGCCGAGGCGTACAGGGCCTCGCGCGGTCGCCCCACCCGCTAAACAGACGTTACCCGAGCGATGACGCACTCCGCCGCGAGGGCCGGGCTCGGAGCTGGCGGCAGGCGAGAGCGCCCTGGGCGGGGGCTCTCGCGGCGAGTTCCGCCCGCGCGCCGGGCCCTCGCCACCGCCCCCTCCAGGGTGAGAAAATGCCGGCCCGAGGAGATCGCCATGCTCGCTCGTACCAAGCCCACCCTTCGAGAAGAGCACTGCAAGGGCTGCGGGCGTTGCATCTCCGCCTGCGCCCGCGGCTGCATCGCCGCCGGCACCGAGATCAACCCGCTGAGCGGCCTCATCCCGGTGGTGCTCGACCTCACCGCTTGCAACGAGTGCGGGCTGTGCCTCGAGGCCTGCCCGGAGCCCTACGGCCTCGGCGCCGCCGAGGTGGCGGCCTGCGCGCTCCCGGCGCTCGAGCGCCTCCCGTCGGCCGCCGAGATCCCCACCCTGCGGACCGCCTTGCCCGCCGGCGCACCGCTCGTCCTGAAGGGCACTCACGCCTCGGCGGTGGGGGCCCTCCTCGCCGGCTGCCGCCACTTCTTCGGCTATCCCATCACGCCCTCCACCGAGGGGGCCGAGCTCATGGCGCGGCTGCTCCCCAAGCTCGGCGGCCAGTTCCTGCAGGCGGCGAGCGAGGTCGCCGCCGTCAACATGATGTACGGGTGCGGCGCGGCCGGACGGCGGTCCATGACCTTCACTTCCTCGCCCGGCTTCAGCCTGATGCTGGAGGGGATCTCCTACATGATCGGGGCCGAGGTGCCGGGGGTCTTCGTGAACGTGATGCGGGCCGGCCCCGGGCTCGGCAACATCGGGCCGGAGCAGTCCGACCTGAAGCTCGCCTGCCGCGGCCTCGGCCACGGGCACACCCACGCCATCGCGCTCGCCCCGGCCACCCCCCAGGAGATGCTGGACTTCACCATGCTGGCCTTCGAGCTGGCCTTCCGCTACCGCAACCCGGTGGTGGTGCTGGCCGACGGCTACCTCGGCCAGATGACCGGCAAGGTCCACCTGCCCGGCGAGCTCGTGGAGCCGGGCCTGCCGCCCTGGGCGGTCTACGGCGACGCCGCTCACCGGCAGAACCTCATCGCCTCCATCCTCCTCAAGGAGGTCGACCTCGAGAAGCGCAACGACCAGCTGGTCGAGAAGTACCGGCGCATGTCCGAGGCCGAGCAGCGCGCCGACCTCTTCCGCTGCGAGGACGCCGAGGTGCTCATCGTGGCCTGCAACACCCCCGGGCGCATGGCCAAGGGCGCCATCCGCACCCTGCGCGAGCAGGGGGTCAAGGCCGGCCTGTTCAGGCCGCAGACGGTGTGGCCGTTCCCCATCCGCCACCTCGAACCCCTGCTCGGGCGCGCCCGGCAGGTGTTCGTGGTCGAGGCCAGCGCCGGCCAGCTCGAGGACGAGCTCCGGCTCGCCCTGAGCCACGCCGGCCGGGCGGGGGCGGTCGACCTCCGTCACGTGCGACGCCAGGGCGGCATCCTGCCCTCGCAGCGCGAGATCGTCGACGCGGTGTGCGGGCTTCGGGTGAGAGAGGCGGTGCTCGCATGAGCACCTTCTACGAGCGGTTCGAGCGGCACGACCACGCCGAGGGCCTGAAGGCGCAGGGGACCCACTACTGCCCCGGCTGCGGTCACGGGCTCGTCCACAAGTACCTCGCCGAGGCCATCGACAAGCTGGGCGTCCAGGACCGCACGGTCGCCATCTCGCCGGTCGGCTGCGCCGTCTTCCTCTACTACTACCTGGACGTCGGCAACACCCAGGCCGCCCACGGGCGCGCGCCGGCGGTGGCCATCGGCCACAAGCTCGCCAACCCGGAGAGCATCGTGGTGAGCTACCAGGGCGACGGCGACCTCGCCTCCATCGGGCTCACCGAGATCATGCAGGCGGCGCAGCTCGGCATCCCCATCTCGGTGGTCTTCGTGAACAACGCCATCTACGGGATGACGGGCGGCCAGCTCGCCCCCACCACCCTCCTCGGGCAGCGGACCAGCACCAGCCCGACCGGGCGCGACGCCCACATGGGCCAGCCGCTGAAGATGGCCGAGGTGATGGCCCTGCTCGACGGCCCGGTGTACGTGGAGCGGGTGGCCCTCTTCGACGCCAAGCAGCGGGTGCGCGCCGCGCGGGCCATCGAGAAGGCGCTGCGGCTCCAGGTGGAGAACAAGGGCTTCTCCTTCGTGGAGGTGCTGGCCGAGTGCCCGACCCACCTGCGCCTCACCCCCTCCGAGGCCGAACGCTGGGTGAAGGAGAGCATGGTGCCGGTCTTCCCGCTCGGGGTGAAGAAGGACCTCGTCACCGAGGGGTGGGGCTCCTGGCGGACGCCGTCCTACCATCCCGACGTCCTCCTCGAGGCCCTGGGAGCGAAGGAGCCTCCCCCACCCCGCCACGGGAGCGGGTTCCCCCGCACCGCCTTCGGGGTGGACGTCGGGCTCAAGCTCGCCGGGGCCGGCGGCGACGGCGCCCAGACCGCCGCCATGCTGCTCGCCCACGCCGCCATCCACGAGGGCTTCGACGCCACCCACATCCCGAGCTACGGGCCGGAGTCGCGCGGCGGGACCTCCTACGCCGACGTCCGGCTGGCCGAGGAGGAGGTGCTCTCGCCCGACGTGCCGACCCCGCACGGCCTGGTGGCCTTCAACGCCCCGAGCCTCGCCAAGTTCGGCCCGGCGGTGGTGCCGGGCGGGGTGGTGGTCTACGACAGCTCGGTGGTCCACGCCCCGGTGGCCCTCGACCCGTCGGTGCGCTCGGTGGGCGTACCCTGCTCCGAGATCGCGCTCGACCTCGGCCAGCCGCGGGTGAAGAACGTCGTCGCCCTGGGCGCACTGCAGGCCCTGACCGGGCTCTTGCCGGACGCGACCGTGCTCGAGGCCGTCCGCTACGCCCTGCGCGACAAGGGCCCGGCCGTGGCCGCGCTCAACGACGAGGCCTACGCGCGGGGCCGCCGCGCCGCCGAGGCTGCCCGCCCGGAGGGCTGGTTCGGCTGGTGGACCTGACGGCCGCCCTGGCGCGCTCGCTAGGGTCCCACCCGCGCTAACAGGCCTCGCGCCAGACGGGCGCGGCCGCCCGATAGAGCTGCCTGAACTGGCGCAGGCGGCCCGCGAGGCCGGCGGCGGCCTCCCGGGAGGGCTCGTACTCGCGGAGCCGTGGGGGACGCGCGCAGACCGCTTCCTCGCGCCCTCCGCAGGCGAGCTGGGCGAGGCGCGCCGCTCCGAGGGCCGCCCCGGTCTCGCCGCCGGCATGGGTCTCGAGCCGCGCTCCCAGCACGTCCGCGATGAGCTGGGCCCAGTAGGGGCTGCGCGACCCGCCGCCCACCAGGGAGAGGACCCCCACGTCCGTCCCGGCCGAGCGCAGCGCCTCGAGCCCGTCGCAGAGGCCGAACGCCACGCCCTCGAGGACGCTGTAGACGAGGGCGGCCCGGCCCGTGCCGTGGGTGAGCCCGAAGAAGACCCCCAGCGCGGCCGGGTCGTTGTGGGGCGTGCGCTCGCCGGAGAGGTAGGGCAGGAACAGGGGGGCGCGCGCGCGGGCCTCGGGGTCGAGCCGCTCGGCCTCGGCCACCATCTCCGCCTCCCCCGCTCCGCCCACGAGCTGGGTGACCCAGCGCAGGCAGCTGGCGGCGGAGAGCATGACGCTCATCTGGTGCCAGCGTCCGGGGACGGCGTGGCAGAAGGCGTGAACCGCCCGGGCCGGGTTCGGCAGGAAGCGATCGTTCACCACGAAGATGACGCCCGAGGTCCCGAGGGAGACGAACCCCGCGCCGGGGGCCACCGCCCCGATCCCGACCGCGCTGGCCGCGTTGTCGCCGCCGCCGCCCGCCACCGTCACCGGCTCGCGCATGCCGAAGCGGCGGGCCAGCTCCGGCAGCAGCGTCCCGGCCGGCGCGCTTCCCTCGACCAGGCGGGGCATGTGCGCCCGCGAGAGCCCGCAGGCCTCCAGCATGCGGTCGGACCAGTCGCGGCGCGCCACGTCGAGCCACAGCGTGCCGGCCGCGTCGGACATGTCGGAGAACTTCTCGCCGGTGAGGCGCAGGCGCAGGTAGTCCTTGGGCAAGAGCACCGAGGCCACCCGGAGGAAGACCTCCTTCTCGTGGCGCGCCACCCAGAGCAGCTTCGGCGCGGTGAAGCCGGGCATGGCCAGGTTGCCGGTGATGGCCGGCGCGTCCGGCACGCGCTCCACCAGCTCCTCGCACTCGCGGTCGGAGCGCACGTCGTTCCACAGGATGGCCGGGCGCAGCGGCCGGTCGGCCGCGTCGAGCAGGGTGGCCCCGTGCATCTGCCCGGACAGGCCGATGCCGCGCACCGCCGCGAGCGGCGCAGGGTGCGTCTCCTTGAGGCGGCCGAGGGCCGAGAGGGTGGCCTCCCACCAGGCCTCGGGCGACTGCTCCGACCAGCGCGGCTTGGGCCTCGAGACCTCGAGCGGCGAGCCCGCCGAGGCGAGCACCGATCCCCCTTCGTCCACGAGGAGCACTTTGACTTCCGAGGTTCCGACGTCGATCCCGAGATACATGGCCGCCCTTCTCTCCGCGCGACGAGTGAACTCATCGTCAAGTGGGCCTGGTATTATAGACGAGGCCCTCGCCCTTGCCGGAGACCCTTTGGCCGCACCCGTGGGCGGCGGGAGGAGGCCCCGGGCCGCGCGGCCGCCGCCGCTCTCCGAGGCCAAGCGCCCGCGGCCGTTCCGCTTTTCCATCCGACCGGGCGGGCGCTCCGGCGGCTCCGCCCGGGCCCCGCCGGGGTCTTGGGGCGAATGGCGAGCAATCGCGGCGGTCCCCGGGGCCGCCTCCCTAGAGTCTTATCTCGCGGGCGAAGGGGATGGAGGGCTGCGCCCCGGGCCTGGTGACGGAGAGGGCGGCGGCGGCCTGGGCGTAGTCGACGGCCGCGAAGAGCTCGCGCCCCGCCACCAGCGCCGCGCACAGCCCGCCGATGAAGGTGTCTCCGGCCGCCGTGGTGTCGACTGCCTTCACGCGGGGCGCCGGGGCGTGCCGGGCGCCCTGCGGGGTGGCCACCACCACCCCCCGTTCCCCGAGGGTGACGATCACCTGGCGGGCCCCCTGCGCCCGCAGGGCCTCGGCGGCCGCCACGGCCGCCTCCACCCCCCGCACCTCGAGCCCGGTGAGCATGGAGGCCTCGATCTCGTTCGGGACCAGGAAGTCGGCGCAGGCGATGAGGCCTTGCGGCAGCGGCCGGGCCGGCGCCGGGTTCAGCACCACCGTCTTCTCGAGGGCCCGGGCCCGGGCCGCGGCGTGGAGCACGGTGGCCATGGGCGTCTCGAGCTGGAGGGCCACCACCCGCGCGGCGGCGAAGAGCTCCGCGTGGGCGTCGACGTCGGCGGGCTCCAGCTCGGCGTTGGCCCCCGGGACCACCACGATCCCGTTGCGGCCGGCGTCGTCGACCACGATGAGCGCTACCCCGCTCGACCCCTCCACCGCGCGCACGCCGCGGGTGTCGACGAGGTCCCGCTCCAGGCCCTCGCGGAGCGCGGCCCCGAAGGCGTCCCGGCCCAGGCAGCCGATGATGGCGGTGCGCGCGCCGAGCCGCGAGGCGGCCACCGCCTGGTTGGCGCCCTTGCCCCCGGGCAGGGTGGCGAAGCTCGCTCCACCGATCGTCTCGCCGGGGACGGGCAGCCGGGGCGCCCGCGCCACGAGGTCCATGTTGATGCTGCCGACGACCACCACCTCGGGTGGCGTCACGGGGTGCCCCCCGCGCCGAGGTCCTGGCGCTCGGCGGGCTCGGCGCTGCTCTCGCGGGCGTACAAGCTCGGCCCGAGTCGCCTTCGGGTCGGTCCGCCCTTCGGCCGCGCGATGCGAGCGAGGAGCGCCTCCACGGTGGCCTCGCCCAGCGCCCGGATTGAGAGCCCCACCGTGGTGAGGGCCGGGTGGATGTATCGGAACAGCTCCACGTCGTCGAAGCCCACCACCGACAGGCCGCGCGGCACGGCCAGCCCGAGCTCGGCGGCGGCGCGCAGGACCCCGAGGGCCATGAGGTCGTTGCAGGCGAAGATGGCGGTCGGCCGCGGGGAAAGGGAGAGGAGGGCCTTGGCTGCGCGGTGGCCCCCGAGGGCGGTGAAGCCGCCCTCGGCCGTGTAGGCCTCGGTGAGCCGCAGGCCGGAAAGGGCCAGCCCGCGCCTGAAGCCGCGCACGCGGGCCCGGCTCACCTCGAGGCCGCCCGGCCCGGCCACGCAGGCGATGGCGCGGTGACCGAGCTGCACGAGGTGCCGGGCGGCCAGCCGGCCGCCGCGCTCGTTGTCGACCTCGACCAGGTCGGCCTTGAGGCCGGCGATGGCCCGGTCGACCACCACGACCGGGAAGGGCGCCCCCTTGAGGCTCGCCACCCAGCGGGCGTCCTCGCTGGCCGAGGCCACCACGAGCCCGTCCACCAGCTTCTGGCGCAGCACGCGCAGATAGGTCTGCTGCCGCACGGGGTCGTCGCCCGAGTTGCACAGCACCACGCTGTAGCCGGCCCGGTAGCAGGCGTCCTCGATCCCGTGGGCCAGCTCGGCGAAGAAGGGGTTCGTGCTGTTCGGCACGAGGAGCCCGAGCGTGTGGGTCACCCGGTGCTTGAGCGAGCGCGCCACCCCGCTCGGCACGTAGTCGAGCTCGCGGGCCGCCCGCAGCACGCGTTCCCGCGTGTCGGCGCGCGCCGCCCGCGTGTCGTTGAGGACGTGCGAGACGGTCGTGAACGAGACCCCAGCCAGCGCGGCAACGTCCTTGATGGTCGCCATGGCGGTCGGAGCGCTCTGCGCTCGGGCTTCCGTGCCGCAAACGTTTGCAACAAGGTACGCACCGCGCTTCCAGGCTGTCAAACGATCTTCGCAGCAGGGCGGCGCACGCCCCGCACATCCCCCCAGGGGGTGGGACCCCCTCGGCCGGCCGGTCGCCTTCCCCGGCCCTGGATGGGCTGGGCCGGCGGCCCGGGGACCTCGCCCTTCGGGCGCGCTCGCCCTCCCGCCGCCTCGCTCGCGGGTCGGGGGTGAGGCGCGGGCTTTCCCCGCGGCCCGGGACGTGCTCTCCTCGGCCACCGGGGCCCAAACGCCGCCTCGACCCAATTTAGGCCGTGGTGGACCGCCCGCAGACAGCCGCTCGCCCCGAGGTGGCAGAGCTCGAGGACCCGCGACGGTTCGCGTGCGTCCTCCGGGTGGCGCACCGAGACCTCGCGGCCTTCCTGGAGGCGCGCGCCTCGGCTCCTCGGGGCGCGTTCATGCGCCTCCACCTCGGGCTCGCCGGCCTGTTCGGGATCGCCGTCGGGGCGGCCTTTCTCGGGGCCCCGGGGGGCGGGTGGAACCTCGCGCGGGCCCTCCTCGGCGGGACGCTCGCGGCGGTACTGCTCTTCCCCCTGCACGAGGCGCTGCACGCGGCGGCCTACCTCGCGCTCGGGGCGAGGGACCTCCGCCTGCGTTTCACCCTTCGCCCGCTCGCGGCCTACCTGGTGGCCCATCGCTTCGTCCTCACCCGGCGGGCCCTGCGCCAGGTGGCCCTCGCTCCGACCGTGGTCCTCGCCCCGGGGCTCGTCCTCGTCGCCCTTCTCGTCCCCGCGCTCCGGGCCGGGGCGCTCGTCGCCCTCTTCGTCCACCACCTGGGCGCGGGGGGCGACTTCGCCATGGCGGGCCTGTTCGAGGGGAGGGGCGGGGCCGGCACTTACACCGTCGACGACGCCGAGGCGGGCGAGACCTCGGTGTACGCCTGCCTGGAGGAGAACCGCTGACGCCGAGGGCTTCCTCGACGGGGAGGCGAGCGCGCCCCCCGCCGAGGCGACCTCCTAGCGCTTCAGGGCGAGCAGCGCGGACCGCCACCGCGCCTTCTGGCGCCCGAACGTCCCCCCCCAGGCCGGCATCCCCAGCCGCCAGGTCACGAGGCGCGCCCGCCGCTCGAACTCCTCCGATTCCCAGCGGGGGTTCGCGTGCAGGGCCTCGGAGAGGAGCTTCAGGATGCCGAGGACCAGGTCGGCGTGACCTCGGGCCAGGCATTCGCTGGGAGTCGA
>Ga0335081_10002188_pt1 | contig 30687 bp, 21 predicted proteins | sample Lox_Sample_35_FD_206713 | JGI IMG/M metagenome (GOLD analysis project Ga0335081, IMG submission 206713) | Soil microbial communities from Loxahatchee National Wildlife Refuge, Florida, United States - Lox_Sample_3.5 | ecosystem: Environmental > Terrestrial > Soil > Wetlands | place: USA...
AGCTAAAGAAGCGCGCCCAACTGTCGCGAGTGTCGGAATCGCCAGTGAGCGAGCGCATGCCATGCGAGATCATCTCGCGAACGGTTGGCGCGTCAACTCTCTCCGATTGTTCGTCGATAGACTTTTCGGCGTGAACGCGCACTACCTGGCCCGAATAAGGTCCGGGCATACCCGGTTGCGCCGCGGGCTGATATCGGCTGAGGATTCGGTACCTGGGTAAATCCTCGTGCAAGCTGGCCGCCAACGCTACGGGGGCGGTAGCAGTGGCCTGCAAGAATGTGCGGCGGTCCATGTTTTGATGATAATCCGTTTGCCGCGACCGGTCAGATTTTGGCGCGTCCGAAGAGGCGAAGGCGCACGACAAAGTGGCGGCCCTCGTCGCCGAAGAACTGCATGAACGTAGGTGAGCCAATTACGTTGCTGACGGCCGTGGGATTCCGATTGGCGGTCAGGTTGTTCGCGCCCAGGCGAATCCCAAAGCGGTACCCACGAAAAGTGAACCTTCGCTCAATGTGAAGATTCAAGTCCAGATTGGATGGATACCGGTGTGAGTCGACGACGCCGACCACGCGCCCGGTGTCGTCTGTAACGGAGTAGGGAAAACCCGTTCGCCAGTCCACTAGATAAGCGATTGCCCAATTCTTCCGGAATCTCTTGAGCGGCGGCGGCAGGTAACCCCAGGACATGAAGCGATTCGGTGCATCCCATGGCATGGGCCCGAGGTTGTTGCCCAACTGGAGGGGCTGGTCCACGCTCACGTCCAGTACGGCGTTGGAGATCGCCCTGGAATGCACGTAGCTGGCGAGCCACTCGTACTGGTCGCCAAACGAATGCCGGATCGTTATTCCAAATTCATTATATGAGTCGCGCCGCAGGTTGGTTAATGCATAGGTCCCGCCGAATCCGTAGCCGAGAACCTCCGGCTGAATGATGATGGGGCCGCTTGTATCGGGCGCGTACACAAAACCGTCTGTGCCTCGTTTGCGAAGCCACTCGAATTTTGCGAAGAGGCGATGTCCCAGGGCCTGTTCCACACCCGCGCTGACATTGTCATAGCGAGGCATACTGAGCCCGTGACCGGGGACGAAGGTAGTCACCAGCGGGGTTTCCGGCACGCCCTCGGTCGAAAATGGGACGGTCACGGCCTGCTGATCGAGTGGCTTGCTGAACAGGGCCAGGTTCGTGGCGTCGTAAATGACGCTGTAACCGCCGACTAGTTTGGTGTTGGAGTTGGCGAACGGCGCAAAGGCCGCCGAGATCCGAGGTCCGAATGACGCCCGCCGCACCAATTCATCCCAGTCCTCGCGCAGGCCGGCGTCGATTACGAGCCGGGGGACGGGCTGCCAGTGGTCGTTTATGTAGGGCGCGACAGCCAGATTCAACTTATCGAAGTCACCGCTGCCCACAAACGTTGTCTGAAACAGAGGCACACCGGACAGGCCAATCACTTCGTAACTGCTGCGCTGGAATTCGGCATGATAGCTGAGCCGCTGCGCGTCAACGCCCGCCTGCAATTGATGCCTTCCATAAAAATGAAACGCCGGAGGGAAGAAGTTGACGAAGGCCTGTTTGCGGCCGCCGTGCTCGCGGGAATCGACGAAGTAGTTACCGCTACGGCCTTCGGGAGTCAGCAGGTATGGAGCAGTCCCTTCCGGAACGCGTGTCCGCAGCGTACGCTGCCAATCCAAACCGACCTCCACCAGGGCGCCATTGCTCCATGAATGTGTATCTTTCACCGCGACCAGCCAATGATTGGTTCCCAGGCCCGTAGTTGTGGATTCGGGGTCCAGGGCGCCCAGGCCGAAATGGTCCTGATGGTCGAAGTTGGTCAACAGGTCGGCGTACAGAATGTTGGCGGAGGTCAGATTCACTTGCGCGTGAAATAAGTTTCCCGCGGCCCACGAGGTGTTCGTGTCCTCCCCCTTGGGAAGTCCGGCGACGTAACCGCTGTCGAACTCGCCGTCGAAGTTGTCGGAAAACCAAGCGCGTCCCTTCACAATCGGGCCGGAAAATACGGCCCGGGGCGTCCAGTCTCCCAAGCGCAGCCCGCCGTGCAGGTCTGGTCCAGGAATGAAATTGGTGGCCGTGAAGTGGTATTGATCGGTTCCGTTTTCGGTGCTTATGGCCAGCGTGCCGGCTGAACCGCGCCCATTCTGGGGGGTCTCCCGCGCGGACGATAAGTCGAGCGACCGGATTCCCTCCACCGCGAGCCGCGTCGAGTAACGGCCGCTGATGGGATCGCTGATGTCGAAGCCATCCAGGGTGTACTGGGTTTGGTACTCGGCGCCACCGTGGAAGTGCACCCCGCCGGAGGGATCCTGAATGACGCCTGGGGTCAATCGGAGGGCATTGCGCAGGCTGTTGCTAGCCGGATACGGAACGTCGTTTACTTCGGTTCCGCTGAGGCGCTGCTCGCGGTCGGTTCTGGCCGGGTCAACCGGCGACGGCGATTCGCCGACCTGCACGCTCTGGAACACCTCCCGCTGCGGATTCAGCACGAGTGTTACTTCGGCCCCGCCTTTCTCCACGTGTACGGGACGGTCTGTCAGGCGGAAGAAGCCCACGCGCTCTACACTGATCAGGTACTCGCCCGGTTCGTGCAGGGAAAGCTGAAAGGCGCCAGCAGGCCCCGCGTAGGCTTCCACCGGCGCCTGCGAGCCTGTATGGGCCCAAACTCGTGCGTTGGCAACAGGCGCTTCGTTGTCATCCACCACGTGGCCGCTCAACGTAACCTGGGCGTCGGCGGCTGTGACCGCGAGAGCCACCCACGCCAAGCGTATGATCCAGGGTTTGGGCACCAGACTGCCTCCTTCACTATATCGAGGAGGCGCAGAGCATTCCATCGGGCCCCCATGGCTCGAATCGTAACTTTTCGTGATATAAGAACGAATCCAGATGTGGAGTTCCCGCAATCGCACTATGATGAAGGGAAGTAAGTGGAGCAGATACATATGTTAAGCAAAGTACGGTTCGCCACCGCGTGGCGCCCGTTGTTGAAGACCGCCGTGGCGGTACAGTTTGCGACTCTCTCGCTGCTCGCCGCCGGTTTTCCCGATCCGGCAGTGGACACACCACGCGTTGCCGGCAAGACAGAAACCGCCGTGCTGGCCGGGGGTTGTTTCTGGGGCATGGAGGGTGTATTCGAATCGTTAAAGGGTGTGTCGTCTGTGGTTTCCGGCTATTCCGGAGGCAAGGCGAACACGGCGCACTACGAAATGGTGAGCACCGGCACCACCGGCCACGCGGAGTCGGTGCGCATTACCTACGATCCCTCGCAGATCTCTTACGGCCAACTGCTCAAAGTTTACTTCTCGGTGGCGCACGATCCCACGGAAAAAAATCGCCAGGGGCCGGATTGGGGCACGCAGTATCGTTCGGAGATCTTCTACGCGAACGACGATCAGAAGCGGATCGCCGAGGCGTATATCCAACAGCTCGATGCAGCCAAGATCTACAAGAAGCGGATCGTGACCCTGGTAGAATCTTTGCAAGCGTTCTATCCCGCCGAGGAGCACCATCAGCACTTCATGGCAAGGAACCCGAGCTATCCTTATATCGTGTACAACGATGCGCCGAAGCTGAGGCATCTTTACAAAGAATTTCCTGAGCTGGTGAAAGGAGAGGCGAAATGACGGGCTCCTTCGAAAGCAACAGGCGCTCTTTTCTGCGGCTTCTGGGCGGCATCGCGGCCGGCAGGGTGGTGTTTGCCGCGGGCAAGCACGAGGCGAAACTGTTGCGGATCGTGGAGTTTGACGCCGCGGGCGGAAAGAAAGGAATCGTGGAAGTGGAAAAGATAGAAAAACCGGACTCCGAGTGGCAACAACAACTTACGCCGGAACAGTTTGAAGTGACGCGCCGCAAAGGGACAGAACCTGCCTTCCACAACAGGTATTTCAACAACCATGAAGACGGCCTCTACAAGTGCATCTGTTGCGGCACGGTTCTATTCGATTCCAAGACGAAATTCGAGTCGGGCACGGGCTGGCCGAGTTTCTGGGCGCCGATTGCCAAGGAAAACGTCACCGTTCACATGGATTTCGACTACGGGATGCGGCGCGAAGAGGTGGTTTGCACCCGCTGCGATGCCCATCTTGGCCATGTATTCCCGGATGGCCCGCCCCCGACGTATCTACGCTACTGCATGAATTCGGCTTCCCTAAACTTCGTTCCGCGAGGCAAATCCGGGGCCTAAACCCCTTTTTGGCCCAGCGGCGGGATTGGACGCGCCAATCCGCAAATTGGTACAAACATCCCGATGGGCTTTCTCGACGAGAACTTTCTATTGCAGACCGAACCGGCGCGCCGGCTGTACTTCGACTACGCCGAGCCGGAACCGATCCTGGACTATCACAATCACCTCCCGCCCAAGGACATCAGCCAAGACCGGCGGTTCGCGAATTTGTTCGAGATTTGGCTCGAAGGCGACCATTACAAGTGGCGCGCCATGCGGGCAAACGGCGTCGACGAGCGCTTCTGCACGGGGGACGCTTCGGCGTACGAGAAGTTTCTGGCTTGGGCGCGCACAGTGCCATACACGCTGTGTAATCCGCTCTATCACTGGACCCATCTCGAACTCCGGCGCTATTTCGGCATCCAGGAACTCCTCGACGATCGGACTGCATCCGGCGTTTGGGCGAAAGCCAACGAGATGCTCGCGGGGCCGGAACTGACGGCTCGGGGCATTCTGCGCCGATTTCACGTCACGGCCCTGTGCACCACGGACGATCCAGCGGACGATCTGGGCCATCATCGCGCCATCGCGGCGTCGAAGTTCCCGGTGGCCGTACATCCTGCGTTCCGGCCTGACCGTGTTTTCGAGGTCCATTTGCCGGAGCGCTGGAACGCCTGGCTGAGCCGCCTGGAAACCGTGGCCAACCGCGAGATTCGCAGCCTCACGGCGCTGCTCGATGCGCTCGAGGCACGCCACGACGACTTCCATTCCATGGGGTGCCGGCTGTCCGATCACGGCCTGAACTCCTGTCCGGCCGAAGAGTGCACGGAATGCGATGCTGAGGCGATCTTCCGCAAGGCGCGCAGCGGCCAAGTGGCATCCGAAGAAGAACAGTTGAAGTTCTCTTTTTTCCTGCTGCTTCACCTTGCGCGCCTCGATGCACGCAAAGGCTGGACCAAACAGTTGCACCTGGGCGCTCGCCGAAACACAAATTCACGGATGCTGGCTGGGGTTGGCCCCGACACCGGATTCGACTCGATCGGCGATTTTCCGCAGATCCAAGGGCTGGCGCGATTCCTCGACGCGCTTGAGCGCGAGGGCGTGCTTCCCAAGATGATCCTGTACAACGTAAATCCGATTCAAAACTATGCTTTCGCGACGATGGCGGGGAACTTCGCAGGCGCCGGGATTGCGGGCCGCATCCAATTCGGCAGCGGCTGGTGGTTTCTCGATCAGAAAGAGGGAATCGAGTGGCAGTTGAATGCGCTTTCGAACTGCGGATTGCTCTCGCGGTTCGTCGGGATGCTGACGGATTCCCGCTCATTCCTGTCGTTCCCGCGCCACGAGTATTTTCGCCGTGTGCTGTGCAACCTGGTCGGCTCCCAGATGGCAAGGGGCGAGCTGCCCGGCGATCTGGAACTCTGCGGGAGTATGATTCGTAACATTTGCTACCGCAACGCCCGCGCTTTTCTTGACCTGCCGGAAGCCACAGCGGCAGCCTGAACTGCACGTTGCCCGTCCGATGTGCCGAACGGCATAGGCGAAAAGCGGTCATTCGGCACTCGTGAATCCGCGCTCGCTTCTCCATACTGAGGATGCACGAGAAACTCATGACGCATCCCCCATCCGCGATCCTTCACGAACGGCCTCCCATGCCTCCGGAAATCAAAGGCGGACCACCGCGATCTTCCACGCGCGTCTGGCTCTGGCTGCTGGTTCTGATTGTGGCGGTGGCTGCCGGCGCCTATTTTCTCTGGCCCAGGCTCAAGCCGGCCGCGCAGCCAGCGAACGCGCAACCGGCAACCGCGAGGCAAAAAGGACGCGGTCCGGGCGTTATTCCCGTGGTCGCGGTGCGCGCGCAGAAAGGCAACATCGGTATTTACGTCAATGGGCTGGGCTCCGTGACTCCCATTTACACGGTCACCGTGAAGAGCCGCGTGGATGGCGAGATCATGAAGGTCCTCTATACCGAGGGGCAACTCGTGCAGCAGGGCGACCGGCTCGTGGAAATCGATCCGCGCCCCTATCAGGTGATGCTCGAACAGGCGGAAGGACAACTGGCCAAGGATCAGGCGACCCTCAACAACGCGCTCGTAGATCAGGCCCGTTACGAAAAGCTGCTGGCACAGAACGCCATTCCGGAGCAGCAGCTGGCTACCCAGAAAGCCACGGTGGGTTCGGCGGAAGGCGCGGTGAAAGCCGATCAGGGGGCCATCGACGCCGCCAAGCTCGACTTGGTTTACAGTCACATCACTGCGCCAATCACTGGGCGCGTAGGTCTCCGCCTGGTGGACCCCGGCAATATCGTTCACGCCTCAGACAGCAACGGGCTGGTTGTGATCACTCAGATGGACCCTATCAGCGTCATCTTCCCCATCGCCGAGGATCAGCTTCCGCCTGTGGTCCAGAGAATGCGATCCGGACAGTCTTTGAGGGTGGATGCCTGGGATCGCGCTATGACAAAAAAGCTTAGTACCGGTGCGTTGCAAACCATCGACAACCAGATCGACGAGACCACAGGAACCGTCAGGCTGCGGGCGCAGTTTGGAAACAAGGACAACACGCTATTTCCGGGACAGTTCGTCAACGCTCATTTGCTGGTGCAGGAGGAACGTGGCGTAACGCTGGTGCCAAACGGCGCCATTCAGCGAAATTCGCAGAACACCTATGTCTGGGTAGTGAAGCCCGACCAGACAGTGACCGTGCGACAAATCACCGTGGGAACAACGGAGGGGGATCAATCCCAGATTGCTACTGGGCTCGCTCCAGGCGAAGTGGTTGTGACCGATGGGGTCGACAAGCTCCAGGAAGGGACTAAGGTTAGCCCGCACTTCGCCGGTGAAAATACCCGGAGCGCGAGCAAATGAGTCCTTCGCGGACATTCATCCTTCGGCCGGTGGCCACGTCTCTGCTGATGGTTGGCATTCTGCTGGTAGGCACGGTGGCTTACAAGCAGTTGCCGGTATCGGCGCTGCCGGAGGTGGATTATCCGACCATCCAGATAGTCACGTTCTATCCCGGAGCAAGCCCGGACGTCATGGTCTCGGCGGTGACGGCCCCGCTGGAGCGGCAGTTCGGCCAAGTGCCCGGACTGCAGCAGATGACCTCTACCAGCTCCGATGGAAGCTCGGTCATCACACTGCAGTTCAACCTGAGCCTGAATATAGACGTTGCCGAACAGGAAGTGCAGCAATCCATCAATGCTTCCGGAACCTTCCTGCCCGCCGACCTGCCCACACCGCCGATCTACAGCAAGATCAACCCGGCGGATACGCCGATTCTCACGCTGGCGCTCACATCGACGACACTGCCACTGTCGAAGGTGGAGGATCTGGCCGATACGCGCCTCGCGCCAAAAATCTCGCAACTCCCGGGCGTGGGCCTGGTCAGCATTAGTGGCGGCCAGAAGCCCGCTGTGCGCATCCAGGCGAATCCTACCGCACTGGCGTCGGCCGGCTTGAATCTCGAGGATCTGCGCGGCGCTTTGGCCGCTGCCAACGTGAACCAGGCCAAAGGCAATTTTGACGGCGCGCACCAGGCCTATACGATCGGCGCGAACGATCAATTACTCACGAGCGCCGACTATGCGGCACTGATCATTGCATACCGCAACGGCGCGCCCGTGAAACTGACCGATGTGGCCAAAGTTTCCGACGACACGGAGAACGTCCGCCAAGCCGCCTGGATGAACGAAACGCCGGCGGTCATCATGAACGTGCAGCGGCAGCCGGGCGCCAACATCATCGCCGTTGTGGACCGCATCAAGCGGGTTTTGCCGCAACTGCAGACCTCGCTGCCCTCGTCGATTCAGGTCAAAATCCTGACGGACCGGACCACGACCATCCGCGCGTCGGTCGAAGACGTGGAGTTCGAGCTGATGCTGACCATCGCACTGGTGGTGATGGTGATCTTCCTGTTCCTGCGGAACCTGTACGCAACCGTGATTCCCAGCGTGGCCGTTCCCCTTTCGCTGGTGGGAACGTTCGGGGTGATGTACCTGCTCGGCTACAGCTTGAACAACCTTTCCCTGATGGCGCTCACGATTTCGACCGGTTTCGTGGTTGACGACGCCATCGTCATGATCGAAAACATCTCGCGCTTCATCGAGGAGGGTGAGCGGCCCCTGCAGGCGGCGCTCAAGGGCTCCGAGCAGATCGGTTTCACCATCATCTCGCTGACCATCTCTCTCATCGCGGTGCTCATTCCGCTGCTGTTCATGGGGGATATCGTCGGCCGCCTGTTCCGCGAATTCGCCGTCACGCTGGCGGTAACCATTCTGGTCTCAGCGGCAGTTTCTTTGACCCTCACACCCATGATGTGCGCCAAGCTGCTGAAGCACACTCCGGAAGCCCAGCAGGGCCGCTTCTACCGCGCCTCCGAGCATGCTTTCAATGGCATCATCGCTCTCTACGGCAAGACGCTCACCTGGGTTCTCCGCCACCAGACGATGACGCTGCTGGTAGCGGTCGCCACGCTGGGATTGACCATCATCATGTTCATTTACATCCCCAAGGGTTTCTTCCCGATTCAGGATACCGGCGTGATTCAAGGTGTTTCGGAAGCCGAGCAAACCATTTCCTTCAAGGCCATGGCCGAACGGCAGCAGGCACTCGACAAGGTGATTTTGAAGGACCCGGCCGTCGACAGTCTTTCCTCATTCATTGGCATTGACGGCACCAACACGACCTTGAACAGCGGGCGCATTCAGATCAATCTGAAACCCCTTGAGGAGCGCAAGATCAGCGCCAGCGACGTGATTCGCCGGTTGCAGCCGGAACTGGCCGAGGTGACGGGCATTACTCTGTTCATGCAGCCGGTGCAGGATATTACGGTAGAGGACCGGGTCAGCCGCACCCAGTTTCAGTACACCCTGGAGGATCCCAATGTTGCGGAGCTCAATGCCTACGCTCCCCGAATGATCGAGCGTTTGCAGAAGCTGCCTGAACTGCGCGACGTGGCCAGTGACCAGCAAGTCGGCGGGCTCCGCACCAGGCTGGTGTACGACCGCGACACCGCGTCCCGGCTGGGTATCACGCCGTCGATGATCGACAACACGCTCTACGATGCCTTTGGCCAGCGCCAGGTATCTACGATGTTTACGCAACTGAACCAGTACCACGTGGTGCTGGAAGTGGATCCCGCCTTCCAGCGGGATCCGTCGGACCTGCGCCATCTTTACATTCGCGCCTCGTCATCGGGGGGAGCCGCTGGGCTGGTTTCGGGCGGCTCGGCGAGCACCATCCTTTTCGGGCCCTCGAGTTCGTCCACCGGCACGTCGCTCGCTCCGGGATCCAGCGTGTCCACAGGGGCCACTTCCTCGGCGTCGTCCGGTTCATCCAATGCGTCGAGCACCGCCTTCGGCGGCGCCCCCGCATCCTCCCAGGTGTTTGCCAATGGAAGCCAGGTACCGCTCGGCGCCTTTACCCACCTCGAGCAGACCACCGTTCCGATTACGGTGAATCACCAGGGGCAGTTTCCCGTGGTCACGCTGTCCTTCAATCTGGCTCCGGACGCATCGCTGGGCGATGCCGTCAACGCGGTCGACAAGGTCAAGCAGGAGATCGGCCTGCCCCCCAGCATTCAGGCAGAGTTTCAGGGCACCGCCGAGGCATTCCTGGCTTCACTCGCGAACGAGCCGGTGCTGATTCTGGCGGCTTTGATCACGGTCTATATCGTCCTGGGCGTGTTGTATGAGAGCTATATCCATCCCATTACCATTCTTTCCACGTTGCCTTCGGCGGGAGTGGGTGCGCTGCTGGCCCTCTACATCTGCCGCAACGACTTCAGCGTGATCGCGCTGATCGGCATCGTGCTGCTGATCGGCATCGTGAAGAAGAATGGCATCATGATGATCGACTTCGCGCTGGACGCCGAGCGCAAGGAAGGCAAAGCGCCCGAAGAAGCGATTTTTCAGGCCTGCTTGTTGCGCTTCCGCCCCATCATGATGACTACCATGGCGGCGCTGCTCGGCGGCCTTCCGCTGGCACTCGGCACCGGTACTGGTTCGGAGCTGCGGCGGCCCTTGGGCATCACCATGGTGGGCGGCCTCATTCTCAGCCAAATGCTGACTCTCTACACCACGCCCGTGATTTACCTCTGGTTCGACCACCTGGCGCGGCGATTCGGCACATCTTCCGAGAGCCCGGAAGGGCCCGAGCTGGTTCCGGTGGACTAGGCGATGAATATCTCCAAGCCATTCATTCACCGGCCGGTAGCCACAACCCTGCTGACTCTCGCGGTAGCGCTATCGGGAGCCGTCGCCTTCCGGCTACTGCCGGTCTCGCCTTTGCCACGTGTGGATTTCCCGACCATCTCGGTTTCGGCGCAGCTTCCCGGAGCAAGTCCGGAAACTATGGCTTCGTCCGTGGCCACTCCGCTCGAGCGCCAGTTCGGCCGCATCGCCGGCATTACGGAGATGACCTCCGCCAGCTACCTGGGAACCTGCAGTGTCACGCTGCAATTCGATTTGAATCGCAATATCGACGCGGCGGCGCGTGACGTGCAGGCTGCCATCAACGCTGCCGCCGGCTATCTGCCGGCGAACCTGCCGATGCATCCGACGTATCGCAAAATCAATCCGGCCGACTCTCCGATCTTCATGATGGCCCTAACGTCGGACGTGCTCGACAAAGGCCATATGTATGATGCGGCGTCGACGATCATGGCTCAAAAGCTGGCGCAAGTGAAGGGTGTCGGACAGGTGTTCGCATGGGGCAGTGCGCTGCCTGCTGTGCGGCTGGAACTGAACCCGCTGGCCCTGAACAAGTACGGAATTGGCCTCGAGGGAGTTCGCGGTGTGCTGGCTGCCGCTAATGCCAACACTCCCAAAGGGCATTTCGACGACACCCGCCACATGTGGGAAGTCGGCGCCAACGACCAATTGTTCAAGGCCAAGGACTACCAGCCACTGCTGGTCACCTATCATCAGGGATCCGCGGTGCGAGTTTCCGACATCGGCCGCGTCGAGGATTCCGTCGAAGATATTCGGAACGCCGGGTACGCAAACGGCAAGCCCTCGGTGATGCTGGCCATCTTCCGCCAGCCCAATGCCAACATCATCGACACTGTGGACCGCATCCGCGCCCTTCTCCCCCAGCTTAAGGCCGAGATTCCTCAGACTATCAAGATCAACGTGAGCCTCGACCAGACGGTATCCATCCGGGCTTCGGTCCATGAGGTGGAGAAAGCATTGTCGATTTCGGTGATGCTTGTCATCCTGGTGGTCTTTGTGTTCCTCCGAAGCGTGCGGACTACCATCATTCCGAGTGTTGCCGTGCCGGTATCGCTCGTGGGTACATTCGGCGTGATGTACCTGTTCGGCTACAGCATCGACAATCTGTCGCTGATGGCTTTGACGATCTCGACGGGCTTCGTGGTGGACGATGCCATCGTGGTCATCGAAAACATCACGCGCTATCTCGAGCAGGGCATGCGTCCCATGGCAGCGGCGTTGCGCGGCGCCCGGGAGATCGGCTTTACCGTGCTCAGCATCAGTGTTTCGCTGATCGCCGTGTTTATTCCGCTACTGATGATGGGCGGTATTGTGGGCCGCCTGTTCCGCGAATTTGCGGTGACCCTGTCGGTTGCCATCACCGTCTCCCTGGCGGTTTCCCTCACGACCACGCCCATGATGTGTGCCCACATGCTGAGAGAGTACACTTCACATGGCCGGCTCTACCGCGTGAGTGAGCGTGTCTTCGACTGGATTATTGAAATGTACGGCCGGACGCTTTCTCGTGTGCTGCGGCACCCGGCGCTCACCCTCGGTGTGCTGCTCGCGACCATAGGGCTGAACGTCTATTTGTTCGTCCGTACGCCCAAGGGATTCTTCCCGCAGCAGGATGGCGGGCGCCTCATGGGCCAAATACAAGCGGATCAGGACACTTCCTTCCAGACCATGCAGAAGCTGCTGCTGCGGATGAGCAAGATCGTCCAGGACGATCCGGCAGTCGATGTAGTCAACGCGTCCACCGGCGGCGGTGGTGGGGGCGGGTCCAGCACCAACACGGCACGCCTCTTCATTTCCTTGAAGCCTTTAGAGCAGCGGAAAATCAGCGCGGACTACGTGATCGCGCGTCTGCGCCCCAAGCTCGCCACGGTGCCCGGTGCGACGCTCTACCTGCAGGCATCGCAGGATATCCGAGTGGGCGGACGTGGAAGCAGTGCCCTCTATCAGTTCACCATGCGCGGTGATAATCTGCAGGATCTGACCACCTATGGCCCGCGCATGCTGGCGGCCTTGCGCAAGGTGCCGGAAGTCGCGGACGTCAACACGGATCAGCAGAACAATGGACTGCAGTCGATTCTGCAGATCGACCGCGCCACGGCAGCGCGCTTCGGCATCTCTCCGCAATTAATCGATAACACGCTCTACGATGCCTTCGGACAACGCCAGGTGTCGACCATGTACACCGGTCTCAACCAATATCACGTGGTGATGGAAGCCACGCCGGAATTTGGGCAGTCTCCTCAAACCCTGCGCGAAATCTACGTGAAATCACCGGCTGGACAGGAAGTTCCGTTGAGCGCCATCACGCATTACGTACCCGCCACGGCCCCGCTGGCGGTGAACCATCAGGGTTTGGCTCCGGCGGTGACCATTTCCTTCAACCTGACGCCGGGCGTCGCGCTGGGGGACGCGGTGGTGGCTATTGAGGAAGCGGCGGCCAAGGTGGGACTTCCCTCAACCATACACAGCGCTTTTGCCGGAACGGCTCAGGCCTATCAGGATTCGCTCAGCAACGAACCTCTGCTCATCGCGGCCGCTCTCGGCGCTGTGTATATCGTGCTGGGGATTCTGTATGAGAGCTACATCCATCCGATCACCATCCTCTCCACACTACCCTCCGCCGGCGTGGGCGCGCTGTTGGCACTCCTGATCTGCCGTATGGATCTCAGTGTCATCGCCATGATCGGCATCATTCTGCTGATCGGCATCGTCAAGAAGAACGCCATCATGATGATCGACTTCGCGCTCGCCGCGGAGCGCAACGAACACAAGAGCTCGCGCGATGCCATCTATGAGGCGTGCCTTTTGCGCTTTCGCCCCATCTTGATGACCACGATGGCCGCCCTGTTGGGCGCCCTGCCGCTGGCCTTGGGTTCCGGCGTGGGATCCGAACTGCGACGACCACTAGGTATCACGATTATCGGCGGGCTGTTAGTCAGCCAGTTGCTCACCCTGTATACCACGCCTGTGGTCTATCTGTTCCTGGATCGACTGCAGGTGCGCTGGACCCGGTCTCATGTTCCCCAAACCGGCGGGAGTGAGCCGGTGGGCTCGGAGGCATAGCAGCATGTTCACCATCACCGTGCTGCCCGACCCATCGGGTACGAGGACGTTGGCACTCGCCGGTAGTATTGGCGCCGACTCGGTCCACAAGATCGACCGGCTCATTAAGGACGTCCGGCAGACGAGCAGCCCGGTGGTGCTCGATATGGGCGAGGTGACGTTAATGGATCGGGTGGCAGCGCGATTCCTTGCGCGCCAGCAGAAGCGCGGTGTCGCGCTTGTCAATTGCCCCGGATATATTGCGCACTGGATTTCACAAGAAACAACTGCTCATGAATCTCATAAGTAACCTTAACCATTCCACCTATCGCGCTCTCGCGCTTGCGGGCGTGCTGCTCGTTTCCAACGCCTGCATGGTGGGGCCGAAATATCAGCGTCCCACCGCCACCGCGCCCGCCGCGTACAAGGAGCCACCACCCACCGGCTGGAAAGAAGCGCAGCCTAGCGACGGCGTGATTCGCGGCAGATGGTGGGAGATCTACAACGACCCGCAGCTCAACGCGCTCGAAGAACAAGTCAGCATCTCCAATCAGAACGTACGGCTCGCTGAAGCGCAATTCCGAGAGGCGAAAGCGGCGGTGCGGATCGCGCGGTCCGCATTGTTTCCGACGGTGAGCGCCGCACCCTCCATCATCAGTACGCGAACGCCCTCGCAGGTTACGGGCAGTGTGCAGGGCGGCGCTAAAGTGACCCCGCACGGTTTCTACTCGCTGCCTATTGACGCATCCTACACGGCTGACCTTTGGGGAAGCATCCGGCGCAGCATCGCTGCCAGCACGGCCAACGCGCAGGTATCCGCGGCCGATCTCGAAAACGCCAAGTTGACGTTTCAGGCGGAGCTGGCCTCGGATTATTTTCAACTCCATGGCTTGGACGGTGACGCCGCGCTGCTGGCTGACGCAGTGAAATCGTATGCCGAGTTTCTGCAACTCACGCGGAACCGCTATGCCGGCGGCGTGGCTTCGCTCGGCGACGTGGCGCAAGCGGAGACGCAGCTCGAAACCACGCGCGGGCAGTTGGTGGATGTTGGCGTCCAGCGCGCGCAATTCGAGCATGCTATCGCCATCCTCATCGGCAAGCCGCCCTCCGAATTTTCCATTCCCGCGGCCGCGATAACAACGCTCCCTCCAGCTATTCCTATTGGTGTCCCATCCGCTCTATTGGAGCGGCGGCCGGATATCGCCGCCAATGAACGGCAGGTGGCCGCAGCAAACGAACAGATCGGCATCGCCAAAGCTGCCTTTTATCCCACGCTGACGCTCAGTGCGTCTGCCGGCCTCGAAAGCGCCGACTTTCTCAAGTGGCTCACGTGGCCGAGCCGCTTCTGGTCGGTGGGCCCCCAGTTGGCCGAGACACTCTTTGATGCGGGCAAGCGCCACGCCCAGGTTGCTCAGGCGGAAGCCGCCTATGACGCTACGGTGGATACCTACCGTCAGACCGTGCTTACCGCCCTCCAGCAGGTGGAGGACAACCTTTCGGCATTGCGCATTCTCGCCGAAGAAGCCGAAGTCACAGGCCGGGCAGTGAAAGCCGCCCGGCAGTCATTGGACATATCCACGGATCAATACAAGGGCGGAATCGTGGCCTACTTGCAGGTAATCACAGCACAGACCGCATGGCTTAGTGAGCAAAGAGTAGCCGTCGATCTTCTCACTCGTCGCATGACCGCTAGCGTGTCTCTCATCGAGGCGTTGGGGGGCGGATGGGATGCTTCCCAACTCCCTAAACCCGCGGACATTATGGCAGCCAATAGGTGAACTGCCAGGCCCTACGTCCGCCACTTAGTGATGTGAGTCTCCCAACACCTTCTGCTTATCTGCCGGCGGCAGTGCATCGTAGAGAGCCGTGAAGGCAGCGTTGGTCCAGCCAAAGCCCACTTCGTTTGAGCTGTAGCCGAAATGGACTTCGCCGCTGAGATTCGAGGAACGCCTGACCACGTCGTATTTTTCCACGATGGTCCCGTGCTTCAAGAACTCCTGTTCGACGAGGGAAAGGAACTCGACAGAAGTCCGGTCTGCGTCCTCCTGGTATCCGTATCGGCGCAACGCTGGAATAGCGATCATTTCAAGCGGCGCCCAGCCAAATGGCGCGTCCCATTGGCTGCCGCTCTGATATGTGCTGGTCTGTAATCCGCCGGGACGCTCGAATTTCGAGAGGTTGCGTTCTACCTGAGCGGCTTGCTCTTTGCTTGCGATCCCAGCCCAGAGCGGATAGAAGGTGGTGAGGAACGGGTACCGGCGCACCTTGCCACGGACAAAGTTGTAGTCGTAATACAATCCATCCTTCGCATCCCACATGAGCCGATTGATGATCGCAGCTCGGTCGCGGGCTCGTTTCTGCCACGTGGTTACTTCCTCTTCGCGGCCCAAAATATGCATAATTTCAGCCGTCTGGCTCTCCATCAAATAGAGCAGTGAGTTCAGGCAGACCGGATTGTAATGGATGATATCCGCGCTGAACGGACCGTACCGGTTGGAAGGATCGAAACCCGACTCACGCATGGAACGATCGGCTCGATAGAACAAAGGCGTGAGCCGATCGGTTTTCGTGTCGTAGTATTCGCTGACATCATAATCCGGGATCTGGTGCGTGCGGAAGTATTCTTTGACGAGATCGTAGTGAGTCCGGCCCTTGGCGTCCCGCTCTGCGGACACCGACTCGGGGGCGGGGGTGTCGCCTAAGTCCCAGTAGCGCGACAAACCCGTCTCCGGCGTCAGGTGAGGTTCGCTCATCCAGAAGCGGTAGTATTTCTCAATCGCGGGCACGGAATCGGCCAGCCAAGCGCGATCTTTGGTTCGCTCGTAAACGGCAAGCAGCATTTGCGTGAGGAACGGCGGCTGCGAGCGAGTCAGATAGTACGTGCGATTAGCGTTCAGAATCTTGCCGTACTCGCGGATCTCGTAAAGAAAATTGTCGGCCATATCCTTGGCGAGCGCGAGTTTGTTGTCGCGAAGCAGGCCAACCTGAATGAAGTAACTGTCCCAGCCGTACATCTCATTGAAGCGGCCGCCGGGCACGACGTACGGCCGCGGCAAGTACAACAGGTCCCCTTCGGTGAGCTTGGTCGGGTCTTCCGGCAGCACGCGGATTTGAATCTTGTGGAAGTCCTCGGGCTTCATTTCTTGGGCCAACTGCTTTTCCACACGCTGAAGATTTTCGGTGCGGGAGATGTACACGGGCCAGGGTCCGTGTGCCGACGGGAACTTGGGATCAGGGGCCGCTGTGGCGAGGTTGTGATTGGAGCGTGTCAGGACCGCCCACGTCTGGTTGATGTAGTCCAGGATGGACGCCGACGCTGACTGTGGCGCCTGAGCGAGAAGGGATGCAGCAATGAGGACTGGGAGGCAGAGCACGGCAAGAACAACGGCTTGACGTCTCATACAGGAACCATGCGGTAGCACAGGGCTTTATCGTACTTCAGACAGAGATGGGAAGAAAACGGGAGGGGCCTGTTGGGCCGGACAAGGCCTATGACCCGATGTGCAGCGTTCCCGCGAGATGCAGACTCGTTTTGCCGGACGAGTTGCCTACGTAGACGGCGTAGTCTCCCGGCGCCACTTGCCAGCCTTTTGAGTCGGGGTTCCACCAGGACAGCGGATGCGAGGAATCCTTTTCATTTACCTGTACAGTGACGAGTTGCTGCTGTCCGGGTTGTAACAGGACCTTTTGCCAGCCAACGAGGCGCTTGGGCGGCTCGCCCGTGCTTGCGGGGAGTTCCAGGTAAACTTGCGCCACTTCAGCGCCCGCGACGGCGCCCGTGTTCGCAAGGTCGAACGATACCTGGAAGTTCGGGCTGCTCGCCGACAAATTGTTGATGAGTTTCACATTCGAGAACGAAAACGTCGTGTAGGACAATCCGAAGCCAAATGGAAAAAGAGGAGTAATGTTCTTGGCGTCGTACCACTTGTAGCCAACGAGAAAACCCTCCGAGTAGTCAACCGGAAACGGCGTGGTGTCGTCGGGCGGAGCGGCGATTGCCGGGTGCGGCAGGTCGTTCACGCTCGCGGGGAATGTGATGGGCAATTTTCCCGATGGATTCACGCTGCCGAACAGGATATTGGCGATGGCCGCGCCGCCCTGTGACCCCGGATACCAGGCTTCCAGCACCGCGCTGACCTGACTCAACCAGGGCATCACCTGCGGACCTCCGTTCTCGGCGACGACGATGGTGTGCGGATTCGCCTTGGCAACGGCAGCCACCAGCGCGTCCTGGTTGATAGGCTGGGCGCGAATAACGTCGGTGAAATTGAGGCTGGGCAGATCCATTCCCTCGCTGGCCCACTGGCTGACGAAAACGATAGCCACATCGGAGGCGGCAGAAAGCGACGCAGCGGTTGCCGGATTCGTACCGGCATCGAACTGCACCTTGGCTCCGGGCGCCTTAGCCTGGATGGCCTGAAGTGGAGACGATGGATCCCAGATGACTTCAGCCCAACAAGGCGGGCAGGGATATCCTTCGGTGAGCGCCGGGCCTCCGGTAGGATAAACCTGGGCCGATCCGCCTCCTGAAAGTACGGCGACATCAGCGTGAGAACCGATCACTGCGATGGATTTGATCGCGGACGCATCGAGTGGAAGTTGCCCGCCGGCATTCTTCAGCAGAACGGCGCCCTGCTCCTCAACAGTTTGCGCGACAGCCTCGTCGCCGGCGGTATCGACGGGGGTAACGGAAAGTGGGTGGTCGAAGAGCCCAACCTGAAACATGGCGCGCAGGATGCGATGCACCATGTCATCGACGCGCGATTGGGGCACTTGGCCGCTCTTGACTGCCTGGCCCAGGCCGGAGAACCACTGGTTGTCGGGCTGTTCCTGATCGAGCCCCGCCAGCGCCGCGGCCGCCGTGCTATGAGTGGCCCACCAGTCCGACATGACGAAGCCCTGGAAACCCCAGTCGCCTTTGAGGATGTCCGTCAGCAGATGCGTGTTCTCGCATGAGTAGGTGCTGTTGACGAGGTTATAGGAGCACATGACGGACTGCACGTTGGAGTCTTTGAGAGCAATCTCGAATGCCAGCAGGTCACTCTCGCGGCCGGAGCGTTCGTCGATTTGAACGTTGGCGGTGGTGCGCCCGGTCTCCTGATCGTTGAACGCGAAGTGCTTCATGCCTCCCAACACATGCTGGTCCTGGATGGCGCGGATATGCGCGGCGGTGATTTTCCCGGCAAGAATTGGATCTTCGCCCTTGGTCTCGAAGGTGCGGCCGTCGCGAGGCTCGCGGCCGATGAGGTTGACGTTGCCCCCCAGATTTACGTTGAGCCCGTACGCGGCCATCTCCTTGCCAATGACTTGGCCGTACTGATAGGCCAGACCCAAGTCCCAGGTGGCGGCGCTGGCAATCGAGGAGGGCAACGCTGTCGCCGGAGCCTGGCTGTTGGCCACACCCACGCTGCCATCGCAGAAATACAGATCCGGGATGCCAAGACGCGCAATGCCGGGGATGTAACCCCCAGCGCCGCGTGGGAGAGGAGTGATGTTGGTTACTGGGCCGCCGGCTCCCGCGACAAGCTGCATTTTCTCAGTCGGCGTCATCTGCTGGAGCAAAGCCGTGGCGTTCTGGTCAGCGCTCAACACGGCCGGAACGCGGAATCTTCCGGTCACACCGTGTATGGTGAGGGTGGCATCCACGTAAGGCGAAGCTGCCGATACACCCGCCGGGTACACGAACTTGAGCTGATCGGTGATTTCTCCAGGAGCCGCGCCGCAGTATTCGACTTTCGCGGTTTTACCGCCTATCGTGAGGTGGCAACTGGCGGGGCTGCCAGATACTTCCAGCGGCGTTAATGACCCCGAGCTGGCGGCGGGCACACCGTCTTTTTGCGGCGAGTTCTTCGGTCCGAAGCCGTTTCCCGACAGCTCGTAGACGCCGCCCGTCTGGACGGCACACTGTGTGGTCTCGCAACCAACCCCATTCACCTTCGCCACGCCGTTGGTGAGGTCATGCAGGAACACTGAAGGAGACGTGGTCGCGGCAATGGTGATCACCTCGACATTGCTGTTGACCTTGTTCCGCGTGACTTGCACCTTCACGGCAGTCCCAGGCGCAGTCTCCCATGGAACCTGAAAATTGATCAGTTTGGGGGAGACCATGGTGAGTGGCGCACTCACGCCGTTGACCGTGACCGAAACGCCGGCAACCGAACTGGGGAAGCTGCCGTCCGCGCCCACAGCCGCTGAGTGCGTCCCGTCGGCCAGGTTTACACCGTACAACGTCGCCAGACTTCCCGGCGCTATGGTTCCCAGGAAGGAGGCCGCATTGACCACGCGCCCGGGCGTGATCACCGGCGTGGTGGAGGTGATGGTCTTCGCGTGATAGACCCTGACATAATCCACCAGCATGTCCTGGTGCGGGAACGGCTTCTTGGGATCCGGTGTGCCTAGGAACGTGTCGGGACCACCAATCGCCAGGTTTAACAGGATGAAGAACGGCGCGTTGAAAACCCACTGATCGCCCGCCGGTATCGATGCGGGCGTAACCGTGTGATACGAGGCGCCATCCACATACCAGACGATGGAATTATGCGACCACTCGATCGCGTACACATGATAGTCATCCGCGACCTTCTCTCCAAACGGCAACGTGTACGCTTGTCCGATCCCGTCTGCCCCTGAGTAACCCGGGCCGTGTGCCGTACCGTTGTTGATGGATACATTGTTATCGAAGGTCCCGAAGTTCTCCATGATATCGACCTCGCCGCACTGCGGCCAGTCGACCGAATCAATGTTCTCACCCAGGATCCAGAAAGCGGGCCACACGCCCTGGCCGAAGGGCAGCTTGATTCTGGCCTCGATCCTCCCGTACTTCCAGCTCAGATCGGTAGTCTGCGTCGAAGCGCCTGGAGCCCCTGTCTGAAGGCGTGCTGAGGTGTAATTGCCGGAGGAATCGCGGATCGCGCGGATAACCAGATTGCCCTTGCCGTCCTGAAAAACGTTGCTCGGGGAATTGGTGTAAACTTCCGCCTCACCGTTGCCCCAGCCTCCTCCGCCAAGATCGTAGTTCCAGTTTGCCGGGTTCGGCGGCGCGCCGGCGGGACCGTTGAACTCATCGCTCCAGACCAGCTTCCAGCCAATGGTAGTCTGCGCCACGGCTTCCACGCCAGCCAGCAGCACAAGCCACAAAAGCAGAAGGCCGCGGATGATGCGAACCACGTGGTCAATCATTTCGCGAACACCAGCTGTAACCGCGGATGCCGAGCCAAGACGAATTGGTGGACGAGATGGGATTCGAACCCACGACCCCGGCGTTGCGAACGCCGTGCTCTCCCAGCTGAGCTACTCGCCCACTCTATATGGTCTTTTAGCTTATGATATCACTACGGTGGAATGAGTCAGGCCTTGCCTTGCTCGAAGGACTGCGCCTGCTTGCGGCGCGCGTCCCAGTAGCGCTTCATGCGCTCCGAGACTTCCTGCCGCGCTTGCGGGTCCATGGACTTCCGTCCCCGCCTTTTTTCAGGAAGCGGTATGCCTGGAACGGCCGCATTGCGCTGCATCTCTTCGAGAGAAGCAATCACGCGGTCCAGCCGCTTCTTTTCCTCGTATAGGTCGCGAATGGCCTTGTTGATGTTCATAGCGCCTCTCCTCCCGGCCGAAGGCGCATCACTGTCGCCCTGATGTTACACCGATCAGGCACAGCGATTCCAGTACACCAATGTTTACTTTAGCGGGCGAAGAACGGCCAATGCCTCACCAAGTGGTACCCGTACCGTATAGCCAGGAAGTACCCTATCGCGATTAACAAAAGTAAGATCGGGATGGTCCACTTGAGCGCTGTGCGCCACGGGAATGCGCGCTGCTCGCGATGGAGTACCAGCAGGTAGCTCGCAAAAATCCCGAAGTAAAACAGCAGGCACATGGGAACGGCGAACAACATCATGTTGAAGACGTCCGGCGTCGGGGTAACGATGGCCGCGATGATGGTGATTCCGAGAATGGCGTAGCGGCTGTGTGCGATCAGGAAGCGCGGGCTGGTGATGTGCAGCAACGTGAGGAAAAAGATCAGCACGGGCATCTCGAAAATCAGGCCGATGCCTAGCATGACGTCGACGAACAGGTCGAAATACTCGGTCATCGAGACCATGGGAGTGACGTTGTTGCTGACCGCCAGACCAAGCAGAAACGTCAAACCGTAGCGGAACGCGACGAAATAGCCGAACAGACCGCCGGCGATGAACAGGCCGGCTGAACAGATGACGAACGGCGCGGCCCAACGACGCTCACGCCGGTACAGCCCGGGCGCGATGAACGCCCACACCTGGTACAGAATCCACGGCGATGCGATGAAGATTGCCGTCAGGACCGGCAGCTTCACCCAGATGATGTTGAACCCCTCCATCGGAGTGATGAGGGTGAGTTTGGGGTCGTGAAACCCGAGGCGATGCAAGGCGTCCGTGGCCGGTGTGCTGACGACCTTCCACAGCCTGTCGCAGAACGTCAGGCTGAGAATGAACGCGATGCCAACGCCGCTCAAAGCACGGAGGATACGTGAACGCAGTTCCTCCAGATGCTCGAGGAATGACATGCGCAGCATCCCTTCCTCTTCTTCGCCGCCATCGGAATCGGGCGGCGGAGGCGGAGGAGAGCCTCCCGAACCTTTTCCTCGCGATGACGGAATCAAAGCGGTGGAAGCGGCCTCACTTGAGGACACACCCTTACCCCCAGGAGCGGGCGCTCCGTTCTGATCTTCAGCTGACTCCATTTTTTAGGTCTTCAAAGCTTGCTCAGTCGCCGGTAAATCGCTCGCCGGATGAGAGGACTCTCCGGGTTCGGAGACCCCCGGCTCAACGGCTGTCGTAGTGGAACTTTCCGTTCCCGCAGCGGGAATACTGCCGCTGGCGATAGCCCCTTCCGGGACGGCTCCCGACGTTAACTCAGCGCCCTGAGGTGCGGATGCGCTTGCAGTGGATACAGCAGTTGTTGCGGTAGAATCGTGCGGCTCGGAGTTATACGATCCCGAGTCGTATGAAGAGTAGTCGTAGTTGTAAGTGTCGTAGTGGTAGCTGCTGGTCACTTCCTTCAACGATTCGTTTTCCCGCTCAATGGTTCTCATTTCGCGCTCGAACGTACTTTTCAACTCGTTCTGCGCACGACGGAATTCCGCCACTGCCTTTGCCAGGGTCTTCGCCAATTCGGGTAGTTTCTTCGGCCCGAATAGAAGAAGAGCCAAGAGAAAGATGGCGACCATTTCCTGCCAACCGAGGGGACCCATCTTGCTGCTTCCTCCAGACTCGTTGGAAATCTAACTTGATCATAACATTTGAGCGGGCTGCGTTGAAGATCGCGAGGTCACTCTGAGCGCAACGCTTGTATCACGTCCACACGGGCGGCCCGCAATGCCGGCAGGACCGAAGCCACCATTGCCGCCGAGAGCAGCACCACCGCCGATCCAACCACTACGATCGCGCCCGGCATGCGCACGAACGAAAAGTAGGCACCGGCCAGTTGCGCCAGAGCGTATCCGCACACGGCGCCGGCACCGACACCCCCTGCTGCCATAATGGCGCCGTCCACGATGACGCTGAGCAACAGGTGTCGCGGCTGAGCCCCCACCGCCAGCCGTACACCGAACTCCCGGGTCCGTCCACTCACAGAAAACGCAAGCACGCCCGCCACGCCGACCACCGCAATCGCCAGGGCCACCGCCGCGAAACCGCCAAACACCAGCGTGTTCAGCCGGTTCGGTGTGAGCACTTCGGCGCGAACATCTTCCAGCGTGGCGGCATGCTCAATCGGCTGATCCACCGCCATCTCGCGGACAATGCGCGTGACCGGGGTCACCAGGGTGTACGGGTTCGTATGCGAGTGGATGAACATGCGGCCGCCCCAAAGCTCTTGCTGCTCCAGCGGATGATAGACAGTCATAGTCGGGCGCGGCACCACGTTTTCATCGTCGATGTCGGCGGTCACTCCCACAATGCGACGCGGCTCTGCGCTGATGTCGACAAACTTCATCACCGGATCAGTCCACATGATGTGATGATTGATCGGATCCTGATCCGGGAACATCCGCTGTGCCAGCGTCTGACTTACAATCACCACGTGCTCGCTGGTTCGGCGGTCGCTTTCATTGAAATCGCGACCGGCGACAATCGGGACACCGAGAGCCGCGAAGAAACCCGGCGATACTGTGCGGAACTGCGCACGGGCATTCTCTTCACCGGGAGTGCTGACGTGGCCTTCCGCCGTGAACTCGAATCCGGGGAAAAATCCCCCGTCCCGCCACGGCACGACGGTTCCTATGGCGACCCGATCTACACCCGGCAGCTCGTTGACACGACGGACGACCTCCTTGTAGAAACCGATTACCTGATCGGGCGTGCGCCCGTATGCCATCACCGGCACATTCAAAGCGAGCACTTGACGGGTGTCGAATCCCGACTTCACCGCCTGAAGATCCAACAATGTTTTTAGCAGCATGCCGGCGCCTGTCAAGAGCAGAAAGCAGGCGGCAATCTGTGTGACGGCGAATACCCGCAGGCGCCTCCTGGTGCTACTCGTAATTCGCAATCCGCTGCTGGTCAGGCCAACACCCGCCTGCGTGGATGCTGAGGGCAGGCGTGGAACGAACGCCAGAAGTACTGCGGCGAGGATGGCCAGTCCCCCGCCAACCCAGAGCATGCTGGAATCCACAGTCATATCGAGAGCGCGAACCGAAAACCGGGACGCGTACCTGGCCAGAATGGCGGCCATCGGTCGTGCGCTCAGTACACCGATCACCGCGCCCGCCCCGCCGAGTAAAAGGCTTTCCGCCAGCAGAGCCCTGCGCAGCGCACCTGTTCCTGCCCCGAGAGCCGTACGGATCGCCAGCTCGCCTTCGCGCCGCACCGTACGCGCCAGAATCAGGTTTGCCACGTTCGCCCACGCGATCACGAACACCAAAACGGATGCCGCCAGCAGCACCAGCAGCACCGTGCGCGCCTCCGACGTGACCTGGTCACGCAGAAGGACCGCATCGATTCCGAATCGCGCATTCTTCGGATATGCTTCGGGATGTTCCTTCACGATCGACCCATGCACGGCTTTCAATTCGGCGCGCGCTGTTTCGAGGGTGGCGCCGGGCGCGAGTCTTGCGAACAACTCTGTCATTCGATGCACTCGACCCGTGACCATGGTGGCCGAAAGATGATGCGGGCTGGTGACGACATTGGCAAAGAGCTCGGTTTCCGCCGGGTAAGGCACCGAGGGCTCCACAACTCCCACGATGGTCGCCGTACGAGTTCCCAGCCGGATATTTTTTCCCAGGACTTCCGGATCGCGCTTTAGCGTCGTTGCCCAGAAACGGTACGTCAATACGGCGGCGCCGGCAGCCTTCGGGCCATCGTCTTGCGGACCGAGGAGACGGCCCAGCACGGGATGCAGCCCCATAACCTCGAAATACGACCCTCCTACAACGCCCGCTCGGATCTCGGACGGCTCACCGAGCCCAACCATTGTGAAGCCGATGGTCGAGAAATCGCCGAACGCGGTCAACGATTTCACGCGCTCCTTCAGATCATGGATCTCCGGCACGGAGAAGGTAGTGTTCGGCGCATCGATGCCTTGCGCGCTCTGGCGGATGTAAATCAGCCGGTTCTCGTCGCGATTGGCCAGCGGCCGCAGAAGCACGCCACGCACCACGCTGAACATGGCGGAGTTGGCGCCAATGCCGAGTGCCAGCGTGAAGACTACGGTAGCGGTGAGCCCTTTCGTCCGGGACAGCGAACGGACGGCAAATTTGAGATCGTTGAGGAAGTTGATGAAGGTCTCAGGCATGAACTTGCCCCTTCTGGTGTGTAGGTAAACCCTTTAGCTCCGCTACTTGGCGAACTTCGATGATTGCCGGGCCGTTGGCTCCCAAAAAACCGGCGGCGATATGGATCGCCTCTTCCATGTCCTTTGCCTCGATCAAGGTATAACCGCCGATCTGCTCCCGCGTTTCGGCAAACGGACCGTCGGTGACAAGCGGTTTGCCTTGGCGTAGGCGCACCGTAGCACCGGTTGATGTGGGATGCAGCGGAGCGCCGCCTAGGAACTTTCCGCTCGCGATGAACTGGTCAAGGTGTGGCGTGCACTCGGCCATCAACTGCTGCTGCTCCGCCTCGCTTAGGCTTAGCCAGGCTTTCTCATCCAGGTAAGTCAGAAACATGTATTTCATTTGAATCTCCAACAGTAAGTCGATCTGAAGGTGGCCGGATCGACAAGGAAGGAAACTTTTTTGGGCTTTGCTTTAAGCGACTTGCGGCCCCTCCAGCACACAGACGTCCTGCAAGTTGCGGTAGCGTTCGCCAAAATCGAGGCCGTATCCGACGACAAATTCGTCGGGAATCTCAAAACCGACATAGCTGACCTTCACCGGACGCTGGCGGCGCTCGGGTTTATCGAGCAGCGCGGCAACGCGGATCGATCGCGGTTTGCGCTGCTGCAACACGTTCATCAGATAGTTGAGCGTCAATCCTGTATCGACGATATCCTCCACCAGAAGAACGTGAACGTTTTCCACGGCTTGATCCAGATCCTTGGTTAACTTCACCGCGCCGGAAGTTGTGGTGCCGCGGCCGTAGCTGGAGATGCCCATAAAATCAATCACTACGTCGCGCTCAATAGCGCGCGCCAGGTCCGCCAGGAAAAAACACGCCCCTTTCAGGATGCAGACCAGGTGCAGAGCGCCATCCGGATAATCCTTGTCGATCTCCGCGCCCATCTCTTGAATCCGTTTCTGAATTTGTTGCGCGGAAAGGAGCAGGCGGAGGGTGTTGGCGGACATGCAGATATTCTATGCCGGGTGCGCTCCGCCGCCGCAATGCCCTGTGATAGACTGACCGTTTCCGCGAGTTCCCAAAACCTCATGTCCGAGCAGATCCTGTTACAAGGCAAAATTCTGGGCATTGAGCCGTTTGTCACCTCCGGCGGTGCGACGGTTGCTGAGGAACTGTTTGCCGGCCGCTCACAGTGGCTCACCCTGATCTCGGAGGTGCTGCCTCGAGCCCTCCTGGCGGAGCTGGGCCTTTCACGCATTCTGCTGGGAACGAGCGGCGGGGGCCAGTTTTTGCTGGTGCTGCCGGGGGAAGCCCGGGGCGCTGCCGAGCAGTTCCTCGGGGCGGCTGCGCAGCAGATGGCGGCCCTGAGCACCGGACATCTGAAACTGCTGTGGAGTGTCACTGAGAACCTGGGTGATTGGAGCGTGGTGCGCAAGCGTCTGAACGAGGAGTTGCAGCGAAAGCGCTCTGCTCCTCTCGCGGGCGTTGCAGCCGATGTCTTCCAGCCCTTCGCGGCGCAGGCTGAGTCCACGGGATCGGAAGCCGACCGCTACTTCTCCACCGAATTGGGCCTGAAGGTTCGCGAAGCTTCGCTCATCGGCTGGTCGCCGGAGGCGCCCGCGATGGTGACGCCTGGAGTGGGCAAGCATACCTGGGCCATCTCGTCCAATCTCTCACTGGATGGGATTACACTGGCTCGCCATGCCGCTCCGACCGATGACGGCACCAGCGCCGCCAGCTCGCAGGTGCTGGCAGGCCGCGCGCAGGGAAGGCCTCTCTGGGGAGTATTACGCGGGGACGTGGATCATTTTGCGGTGCGCATGCGCCGCGTGCAGACCATTGAGGAACACGTCCAGCTTTCCGTGCTCTACAAGCAGTTCTTCGCGGGCGAGTTGGAAGTGCTGTGCTCGATGCCTGAGTTCTGGAGAAGAGTGACAATTCTTTACTCCGGCGGGGACGATTTCGCCGTCTATGGATCGTGGGACGCCCTCATCCAGCTGGCGCGCGAGCTGCAAAGATTGTTTCATCGCTTCACCGAGGAGAATCTGAAAGACTTCCCAGGGGCGGAAGCCAAGACCATCTCAATGGCGCTGGCAATTGCGCCCGATCTGGATACGCCGCTGGCTGCCATCTACCAGCAGGCGGGCGTCAATCTCGATCTGGCGAAGTCCTCGGACAAGGACTGCATCTACCTGTTGGGCCGCGTGCTCGAATGGAAGCGCCTGGCCGATGCCGCCGAGCTAAAAGACAACATCACCCAGATGCTCGAAGAGTTTCGCGGCGCGCGCCAATTCCTGGCGCAATTGCGCGGTTTTTATCAGAAGGAAATCGTTGTAGGCGCCTCGCCGGATGCGGATGCCGCCATCAGCCGGCTGGGACGATTCCAGCGCCGGTATCACCGCGCCCTCGGGAGTTCGCGCGACCGGGAGTTTCAGAAGTTGCGCGCGCACCTGGTGAATGAGATCGTAGGGAGAAAAGCGGTGCCGCAGGGGAAGCCCGGAGCACGAGTAAAGTTGAGGCCGGCGGGTCTGGTAGCCATGGAATGGGCCAGGCTTGCCAGCGAGGTCTAAATCAGCATGGCACAAGAGCAGGAAACCAAACGCGAAAACCGGCCGCCGCGCGAAGGCCGCGAAGGGCGGCCGCGGGAAGATGGCCGCCGCGACGACCGGCGTGGCGACCGCGGAGATCGGGGCCGTCCCGAAGGGCCGCCCGAGATCGATCTCGATAAACTCATCAGCGACAGCCTGTATCTGGACAATCAGGCGCACGGGATCGTGAGCCGCATGCGCGATATGGACTCCGCCACCAAGAGCCAGTTACGCCGGCTGTACAACGCAGTGCGCCGGGCCAACCGCGCTCCGGAGAATGAGCGCCAGCATGAGTTCGTCATGCTGCGCGCGCGGCTGGCGTACACGATTGCGCGCCACTCGCTGCGCAGTCTCGATCAGATCGAGAAGCTGTTGCTGCAGGTGACGAGGAAGAACGACAGCCGCGGCTACGAGCGATTCCGGGACCTGTTCGAAGCCATCGTGGCGTACAACGAATAGCGCACGCACCCAGAGCCAAACACGCGAGGAAGAATGAGCGCGCATACTGCACAAACTGAATTGAAACTGATCGGCAAGTTGATTCTGGAAGGGCAGCTCCACTGTGAGACGGGCCTGCACATCGGCGCCGGAAAGGGGTCGCTCGAAATCGGCGGCTCCGACAACCCGGTGGTGAAGGACGCCTCCGGCCGGCCGTACATTCCCGGCAGTTCGCTACGAGGCAGGATCCGCGCGCTGCTGGAGCAGTTTTCCGGCGCGGCCGTGCCCTCGGAACTCGTGTACCTTTCGCGGCGCAAAGGCCAGGAAGTCCGCATTCACCAGAGCGACCGGCCCGACGACGATATCTGCCTGCTCTTTGGCCGCAACGCGGGGCGCATGGAGCGCGTCACGGGCGAGGCTGTGGAGAGCCACAATGCCACCCCCGCGCGGCTAGCCGTTTTCGACGCTCCGCTCGAGGTCGAGAGTATTACGGCGCCCATGCGCGAAAACCTGGACGACGAGCTGACAGAAGTGAAGAGCGAGAACGCCATCGACCGGATCACGTCCCAGGCCAATCCGCGCACGCTCGAACGCGTACCCGCAGGCGCCCGCTTCAAGGTCCGGTTCGTCGTGGACCTGCTGTGCGATGAGGACGCTCCGCTGTTCAGCCAACTGGTGCAAGGGCTACGCCTGCTCGAAGACGATGCGCTTGGGGGTGGCGGCTCACGCGGCAGCGGACGCGTACGCTTCTCGAACCTGAAACTGGTGTGGCGCAACCGCGACTACTATGCGTCTGGCGGAGCAGAGAAAGAACTGATCGCGGGCGCGGACGTGGCGGGACTGCAAAAACTGGTGCAGGAATCCGCGATGTCTTTTGTAAAGGAATGACCGCTGCGCAACAGCCAGGGCTCGTCGTCAAGCTGCGCCCTACCGGTCCGTGGCGCGTGGGTCCTGATTCGGGAGCGCGCGACGCCGTGGATCTGCTTTATCACAGCGATTCGCTCTATTCCGCCGTGACCGGCGCCATGCGTCTGCTGGGCCAGCTCGAAGAGTGGCTGGATGCCACGGCGCGACGCCCCCAGGGCTCGGCGGTTCGTTTCAGCTCGCTCTTTCCGTTTCAAAACGAAGTCGGGTTTGTGGTGCCGCCGCGTAGCGTGTGGCCTCCACCCGCGTCGACCAAAGTTCGATGGAAGGGTGCACGATTCGTGCCGCTGGGCTTGATCGGTCCGCTACTGATCGGGCAGACGCTTGAGGAGGACCGCTGGGACGTTGATGGCGTGAGCCAATGCCTCGTCCCCGGAGGTCGGCTCGGCCCATTCCGCTTGGTCACGCGCTCATCAGCCGCGGTGGACCGTCTGGACGGAAAAATCGAGCCGCACGAAGTGGCGTGCGTCGAATTTCTTCCCGGCGCCGGGCTTTGGGCGGTAATTTCGTTCTCCGGCGAAGACCAAAAGGAGAAGTGGAATGGACCGGTGCGCGCGGCGTTGCGATGGTTGGCCGATTCCGGATTCGGGGGCGAGCGCGGGCGCGGCTGGGGACAGGCGGAGATGCCGGAGTTCATCGAAGGGACACTGCCGCAAATGATTCTGCCGGATCGGCCGGCAGAGCCCGCTACCGCCGTGGAAGGCGAGTCGCCTGCGCCGGTCGAAGCGCCTGTTCCTGAGCCTGCGAATGCATACTGGCTGCTCTCGTTGTTTAGTCCGGGGGCCGGGGATGCGGTCGATTGGAACCGGGGCAGCTATTCAGTGGTAGCCCGCGCCGGACGCGTGGAAAGCCCCGTGCGCTCGGGCGACGTGAAGAAGACGCTCAACATGATCAGCGAAGGTTCGGTGCTGCTTGCCGATCATCCCGTCCAAGGCGTGGCGCCCGATGTGGCGCCTGACGGCTTTGCGCACCCGGTCTACCGCGCGGGCTTTGCGCTCGCCATTCCGATTCCCTGGCAGGCGGCCGCATGAGATACCGGCTCACCTGCTTGACGCCGGCTTTGGTCGGAGACGGTGGCCGGCTTTCGGCCATCGACTACATGGTCTGGAAAGACCAGGTCAATGTGCTCGCCCAGAACCGCATCTTCAAGCTGCTCTCCAAGGGCCCGCGCCTCGATGGCTATCTCGCGCAGCTCAAGAAAGCGACCAAGTTAGACTTCGCCTCATGGGGCGGTTTTGCGCAGAACTTTGCCGACCGCCGCATTCCTTTCGAGCATGCCGCCTATTCCAACTACTGGAATCGCGCCATGGGTGAGAGCCTGAACATCCCGACGTTTGCCAGCGGCGCGTCCGGACCATACTTGCCGGGTTCGGCCATCAAAGGGGCGCTGCGAACGGGGATGTTGTTTTCCAGTCTGAGGGATAGCACTCTGCGCGACCTTGCCGCGCGCATCCACCCTGAGCGGCCCTCGCGCCGGCCGGCCGAACCCGCCGAAGAGCAATTGATCGGAACCGGCGGGAACAGCCGCACCCGGCACTTCAGCGC
>Ga0335081_10002189_pt1 | contig 30687 bp, 27 predicted proteins | sample Lox_Sample_35_FD_206713 | JGI IMG/M metagenome (GOLD analysis project Ga0335081, IMG submission 206713) | Soil microbial communities from Loxahatchee National Wildlife Refuge, Florida, United States - Lox_Sample_3.5 | ecosystem: Environmental > Terrestrial > Soil > Wetlands | place: USA...
CTCCTACAGCTTTGCGATGAACGACACCGCGTGCGGCGCCCACAGACCGAGCGCCATCAGCACCAGCCCCAGCGCGCCGAGCGCGCCGCCGAACCACGCCAATCCGACCATCCCGGTGATCACCGCCGCCGAGGCCAGCACGATGCCGACCTGAAACGCCGCCGACGACAGCTCATAATGATGATACCTCGCCATGGAATGATCGCGTTCCTTCTCGGCTTCCTTGGCCTGTTCGGAGAGCTCGTCGCGGCCGGTCTTTGGCTCCGAGATCAAGCGCTCGGCAGTCGCCTTCCAGGCCGCGATCTGCTTGTCCATAGCTGCTTTGGCCGCGGGATCGGAAACGCCCGCGGCCGCAGCCGTCATCGCCTCGGCTGCGGTATTGGCCAGGCTGATGCGAATGTTCTTCGCTTGGAAGAATGCCCACAGGTCCGACGACTCGACGTTCTTTGAGATCGCCTCGGTCTGCGCGCCCTTGCCCAGCGTCTCCGAGAACGCCAGGAACAGCGCCAGGATTGCGATGACCAGCGCGATGCGCCTGTTGAAACCCTCGGCGTGCTCGCCTTCGTGCGCTTTCTCGATGGTCTCGTGGATTTCCGACATGATGGCCCCCTCGTCACTTCGGGCCCGCCGCGACGCAGCGCCCGGGACGACGAATAGCACAAAACTTACGCGCGCGGGTGAGCGGCGCGATAGGCGCCGATCAGGCGCTCGGCGTCGACTTCGGTATAGATTTGCGTCGTCGCCAGCGAGGCGTGGCCGAGCAGCTCCTGGATCGAGCGCATGTCGCCGCCGCGTGCCAACAGATGGGTGGCGAACGAATGCCGCAGCGCGTGCGGCGTCGCCGTCTCCGGCAAGCCGAGCGCGCCGCGCAGCCGTGCCATGGCAAGCTGAATGAGCCGCGGCGACAGCGGTCCGCCCTTTGCGCCGACAAACAACGAGCCGTCCTCGGGCAGGTCGTACGGACACAGCGCCACGTAGTCGGCGATCAGTTTTTCGACCTGCGGGATGAGCGGCACCATGCGCTGCTTGCGGCCTTTCCCCATTACGGTGAGCGTGTCGCGGGTGCCGAAATCGCTGCGCTTCAATCCCAGCGCTTCGGAGATGCGCAGGCCGCAGCCGTAAAGCAGCGCCAGCACCGCGGCGTCGCGGGCATGGATCCACGGATCGCGGCCGTCGCCGGCGGCCACGTCCGGATCGGCGACGCGCTTGGCCGCTGTGACCGGCAACGGCCGCGGCAAGGTCTTGGCGATCTTCGGCGCCCGCACCGCGGCGAGCGCGCCGACCTTGCCCTTGCCGTTGCGCTCGAGGTAGCGGCCGAAGGCGCGCAGCCCGGCGAGCGCGCGCATCAGCGAGCGGCTGCCGATGGCGTCGGCGCGCCGCGCGGCCAGAAACGCGCGCACGTCGGCCGGCTTGAGTGCGGCAAGGCTTTGCAGCGACGGCGCGCCGCCGAGATGCTCGGCGAGAAACTTCAGGAACTGCAGCACGTCGCGCCGATAGGCTTCGACCGTCTCCGGCGACAGACGCCGCTCGGCGCCTAAGGCCTCCAAAAAGTCCGCGATTTCGGCCGCCACCTTGGGCGCCACGAAGGAGATTTCCGGCCTGGACTTTGTCATCCGCCCGTTCCCCGCGAAAGCGGGGACCCCGTTACTGGATTCCCGCTTCCGCGGGAATGAGCGGACCATAAATTAAAAGCCGTTTCCCCTTCCTAAATCGCCCGGAATCGGCGGAAACTCGAATATGGCCAGACGCGTCGTCGATGTCCTGGTGCCGGTCGCCCTCGACCGGGCCTATTCCTATCGGGTGCCGGAGCAACTCAAGCTTGCCCCGGGCGACATCGTCAGCGTGCCGCTCGGCGCCCGCGAGGCGACCGCGGTGGTGTGGGCCGACAATCCGAGGCCCAATCCGCGGCTCGACAACCGGCTCAAGGACGTCGAGGAAAAACTGGAGCTGCCGCCGCTCAAGCCCGAGCTGCGCAGCTTTGTCGACTGGGTGGCGAATTACACCATCAGCTCGCGCGGCATGGTGCTGCGCATGTGCCTGCGCATGGGCGAGCATCTGGGCGCCGAACGCGAACGCGTCGGCGTGCGTCTCGCCGGCGCCGCGCCGCCGCGCATGACGCCGGCGCGGCAGCGCGTGCTGGCGCTCTTGGCCGACGGCATGGTGCGCGGCAAGGCCGACGCGGCGCGCGAAGCCGGCGTCAGCGCCGGCGTCATCGACGGGTTGATCGACGAGGGCACGCTGCAGACCGTGGTGCTGCCGCCCGAGCCGGTGGCGCAAAGGCCCGATCCGGATTTCAGGGCGACCGAATTCACTGCCGAGCAGCAGGCCGCGGCCGCGGCGCTGAAGGACACCGTGGCGCAAGGCGGCTATTCGGTCACTCTGCTCGACGGCGTCACCGGCTCGGGCAAGACTGAGGTTTATTTCGAGGCGGTCGCCGACGCCATTCGCCGCGGCCGGCAGAGCTTGATCCTGATGCCGGAGATCGCGCTCACCGCGCAGTTTCTCGACCGCTTCGCCGCGCGCTTCGGCGTGCGCCCGGCGGAATGGCATTCCGAGCTCAGCCCGCGCAAACGCGCCCGCACGTGGAAAGCTGTCGCCGACGGCGAAGTCTCGGTCGTGGTTGGCGCGCGGTCGGCGCTGTTCCTGCCCTATGCCGATCTCGGCCTGATCGTGGTCGATGAGGAGCACGACCCGGCCTACAAGCAGGAAGACGGTGTGCACTATCACGCCCGCGACATGGCGGTGGTGCGCGGCCACATCGCCCGCATCCCGGTGGTGCTGGCGTCGGCGACGCCGTCGCTCGAAACGATCGTCAATGCGCGGCGCGGCCGCTACCGGCGGCTGGCGCTGCCCGAACGCTTCGGCGGCCAGCGGCTGCCCGTGGTCGAGGCCATCGACCTGCGCCGCGCGCCGCCGCCGGCCGGCCGCTTCATCTCGCCGGTGCTCGCCGAAGCGGTGCAGACGGCGCTGGAGCGCCGCGAGCAGGCGCTGCTGTTTCTCAATCGCCGCGGCTATGCGCCGCTGACCTTGTGCCGCGCCTGCGGCTTTCGCTTCTCCTGCCCGAACTGCGACGCCTGGCTGGTCGATCACCGCTTCCGCAAGCAGCTCGTCTGCCACCACTGCGGCTTCGCCATGCCGCATCCGGCGACCTGTCCGAACTGCCAGGCGCAGAACTCCTATGTCGCCTGCGGGCCTGGCGTGGAGCGGCTCGAAGAAGAGGTGCGCGGCTTGTTTCCGGACGCCCGCGTGCTGGTGCTGTCCTCGGATCTCGTCGCCACGGTGGAGCGGCTGCGGGAAGAATTCGACGACGTCGCGGCCGGCCGCTTCGACATTGTTATTGGCACACAGCTCGTAGCGAAAGGCCATCACTTCCCGATGCTGAACCTGGTCGGCATCGTCGACGCCGATCTGGGCCTCAGCAACGGCGACCCGCGCGCCGCCGAGCGCACCTTTCAGCTGCTGCACCAGGTGGTCGGCCGCGCCGGCCGCGACGCCGGCGTCGGGCGCGGGCTATTGCAGACCCACCAGCCCGACCATCCGGTGATGCGAGCGCTGATCGCGCAGGACCGCGAAGCGTTCTACGACGCCGAGATCGAAGTGCGCGAGCGCGACCGCTATCCGCCGTTCGGCCGGCTCGCCTCGATCGTCGTCTCCGGGCCCGACAAGAACGACACCGCGGCGCACGCCCGTGCGCTCGCCCGCGCCGCGCCGGTCGACGAAGAGGTGCGCGTGCTCGGCCCCGCCGAAGCGCCGCTGGCGCTGATCCGCGGCCGCCACCGCTTCCGCCTCCTCATCAAGGCGCCGCGCGCCTTCGATCTATCCGCTTACCTGCGCGAGTGGCTGCGCAGCGCCCCGAAGGTCAAAGGCTCGATCAAGCTCGACATCGACGTCGACCCGCAGAGCTTTTTGTGAGAAGGAAGCCTATGCAGATGTTCAGATTAGTCTTTGCAGCGCTTGTCGGCGCCGCGCTTATCGGAGTGACCGACTCTGCTTCCGCTCAAACCTTCCCCGCGCGCCCCGTCACCCTGATCGTGCCGTACGCCGCCGGCGGGCCGACGGACACGATCGCGCGCATTGTCGGCGACCGCATGGGCCAGGCGCTCGGCCAGCCGGTGGTGATCGAGAACGTCGCCGGCGCGGCGGGCACCATTGCGGCGGCCCGCGTCGCGCGCGCGGCGCCGGACGGCTACACGATGTTCATTGCCACCTGGTCGTCCCACGTGGTCAGCCCGGTGATCTATCGGCTGTCCTATGATGTGTTCCGCGACTTCGCGCCGGTGATCTGGCTGACGCAGACGCCGCTGATGCTGGTGTCGAAGAAGGACATCCCGGCGACCAATCTGAAAGAGCTGGTGGCTTGGCTGAAGGCCAAACCCGAACCGGCGCTCCTTGGCAATGCCGGTGGCACCGATCAGGTGGCGGGCTACCTGCTGCAGCAAAAGACCGGCGCCAACATCCAGCTGGTGCCGTATCGCGGTCTCGCTCCGGCGATGCAGGATTTGGTTGCCGGCCGCATCGACTTGCTGTTCGACCAGCCGTCGGATGCGCTGCCGCAGCTCAAGAGCGGCGCCATCAAAGCCTATGCGGTCACCGCCGACAAGCGCGCCGCGGTGGCGCCCGAGGTTCCGACCGTCGACGAGGCCGGCTTCCCCGGTCTGCACATCGCGCCGTGGCATTCGCTGTGGCTGCCGAAGGGTGCGCCGGACGCAGCCATTGCCAAGCTCAATGGCGCGGCGATGGCGGCGCTGGCCGATCCAGCCGTGCGGCAGCGTCTCACTGCGGTCGGCCAGGAAGTGGTGCCGCCGAACGAGCAGACCCCGATGGCGCTCGCCGCCCATTACAAGGCCGAGACCGACACCTGGTGGCCGATCATCAAGGCCGCTGGGCTGAAGGCGGAATGATTGGCGCGCGGGCGATATCGCCGCCGCCGAGCAACAGGACGACAGGTCATGACCGATGGCGATGCCCAGCCGATAAGGCGCATCAACCCTGCGGAGCTCGATACGCCGCCCGGCTTTTCCCAGGTCGTCGAGGTGTGCGCGGGACGCATCATCTTCATCGCCGGCCAGACCGCGCTTGATCGCAACGGCGCGCTGGTCGGCAAGAACGACTTTGCGGCGCAAGCCGATCAGGTGTTCCGCAATTTGGGCATGGCCTTGCAGTCGGCGGGCTGCACGCCGAGCAATCTGGTGAAGTTGACCGTCTTCCTTCGCGACATGGACCACCTCTACACCTATCGCGAGGCGCGCAATCGATTTTTTGGAACGGTCACGCCGCCGGCCGCGCCCGCGGTCACCTTGGTCGAAGTATCGAAGCTTTATGGCCCGGACTTCTTGATCGAGATCGAAGCCATCGCAGCCATTTGAGCCACTACTTCTTGCGTCGCGACGGCGGCTTGCGCTTGGCCTCGGCGCGCGGCGCGAACTTCTTGCGTTCGGCGATCGTCAGCGCCCGCACCGCCCATGCCGCGAGCTCCTCGGGATCGTCGTAGAGGCGTTCCGGCAAGCGCCAATAGGGCAGCGCGACGCGGCCGCGCGTGCCGCGCGTATACGTGAACGCGCGGCTGCCTTCGCGCTCGAAATCCGGGATGCTCGCGTCGTCGACTTTCAGAAAAATCGTGCCGTCGGAAACAAGGCCGATCATCAGGCCCTGATGAAAGATGCCGGCGCTGCGGAACATGCGCCGGACCGTGACCGGGCCGAATGGCGCGAACAGCTCGCGGATGAATTCCGGATCCATTTTATTGGAGCATGATCTTTTCGGAAAACCGGCTTGCACTTTTCCGGATCATCTCTACGCGAACCGCGCCTTCGCCCGTTCGCGCGCCTTCATCGCTTCGACTTCGCGGTTCTTCGCCGGGCTCGCGGTCTGCAGCGAATGAATGAGCCGCCGCGCCGCGTCCGTCACCTCATCGACGGCGCGGGCGAACGCCGCTTCGTTGGCCCGCGACGGCTGCGCAAAGCCGCTCAGCTTGCGCACGAACTGCAGCGCCGACGCGCGAATTTCTTCTTCCGTCGCCGGCGGCTCGAAATTGAACAAGGTGCGGATGTTGCGGCACATGGCTCTCTCCCGATGATCGGCGATTTCAGGTCCGCGGATAGTGCAGCGGCGCATCGTCGGCGTCGACGATCATCTTGCCGATCGGCCATAGCGCGATGCCGGCAAGCTTCAGATGCGCCCAGGCGAACGGAATGCCGACAATGGTCACCGCCAGCAGTATGGCGGTGATCAGGTGGCCGAGCGCCAGCCACCAGCCGGCGAACACCAGCCAGATGATGTTGCCGAGGAGACCGAATGGCCCGGTTCCCACGTCGTGGGTTCCCAGATATTCGGTGCGCGACACCGCCTTCCGGCCGAACGGCAGCAGCGTATAGGAGGCGATGTTGAAGGCCGCGCGGGCCCACGGCAGGCCGATGATTGTGACAGCCATGATGACGGCTGCGACCATCCAGCCCGCCGCCATCCAGAGCCCGCCGAATATAATCCACAGGAGATTCAGCAAAAGCGCCAGGGGCGACATTGTGTTCCACCGTACGGTTGCATTTTGGAATAATCTCTTGGGGTCGTTGTTGATTCGCTGGGGTTTCGGCGGGCCGTCCGCCGTCATCGTGATTTAGCCATTGGGGCCCACAACTGCTAGATCGCAGAGACGATTTATGGCCGTGAGTCAGCTGTTTGCCGGACCGGCCGCGGCTTTGCCGCTGACCGCAGCCCAGCGGCTCCGCCACGCGCCCCCCCACCAAAATACTGTCGCTTTGCCGCACACCATGACCGCGGCGCGGATCGGCCAGCTCGGGCCGCCGGAAATCATATCCGTGTCCGACGCCGAGGTGCCGGAACCCGGCGAACTTGAAGTTCTGGTGCGGGTCTGCGCCGCTGGCGTCGGGCCGTGGGACGCCTTGGTGCGAACCGGCAAGAGCGGCTTGCCGATAACGCCGCCGCTGACGCTCGGCGCCGAGATTTCCGGCGTCGTCGAGAAGGTCGGCGCCAACACCACGGGCTTCGCGCCCGGCGACGAGGTGTTCGGCGCGACCAACCCGATGTTCGTCAACGGCTACGCCGAATATGCCGTGGCCGCCGCGCGGATGCTCGCCAAGAAACCGGCGGCGCTGCCGCACATCGAGGCCGCCGCCATGCCGGTGGCCGGCGTCATGGCCTGGCAGATGCTGTTCGACCACGCCGCGGCGCGCGAGGGCCAGACCGTCGTCATCCACGGCGCCGCCGGCAATGTCGGCGCCTGCGCGGTGCAACTGGCGCGCGCGCGGAAGCTCAACGTCATCGCCGCGGTCCGCAACGGCGACGCCAACTATGTGCGAAGCCTCGGCGCCGATGAAGTCATCAACACCAACACCGACAGCCTGGCTGATTTCGCCCGCCGCGCCGATGCGGTGATCGACACCGTCGGCGGCGCGACGCAGACCCAATTGTTCGCGCTGCTCAAGCCCGGCGGCATCATCGTGTCGTCGGTGTCGTGGCCGAGCAAGCTGCTGGCACAGCAGAAACGCGTACGGGCCGACTATTTCATCGTCGACGTCAACGCCACGCAGCTGGCGCGGCTCGCGCAAATGCGCGTCGACAAGCAACTGATCGTCCCGGTCGGCAGCGTGCTGCCGCTTGCCGAGGCGCGCGCCGCCCACGAGATGCTGGCCGGAACGCGCGCCCATAACCGCGGCAAGATCGTGCTGCGCGTCGGCGAGTAAAGACAACAACAATCAGAAAAACGCCTGGATGCCGGTCTGGGCGCGGCCGAGCACCAGCGCATGGATGTCGTGGGTGCCCTCGTAGGTGTTGACGGTCTCGAGATTGCACAGCACGCGCATGACGTGGAACTCTTCGCTGATGCCGTTGCCGCCGTGCATGTCGCGGGCGAGGCGGGCGATGTCCAGCGCCTTGCCGCAATTGTTGCGCTTGAGCAGCGAGATCGCCGGCGGCGACGCCTTGCCCTGATCGATCAGCCGCGACAGCCGCAGCGCCGCGTGCAGCCCGAGCGCGATCTCGGTCTGCATGTCGGCGAGCTTTTTCTGCACGAGCTGGTTGGCGGCGAGCGGCCGGCCGAACTGCTTGCGGGTGAGCGCATAGTCGCGGGCGCGGTGCCAGCAGAACTCGGCGGCGCCGAGCGCGCCCCAGGCGATGCCGGCGCGGGCCACGTTGAGGCAGCCGAACGGCCCGGCCAGCCCCGACACGTTGGGTAGCAGATTGTCCTCCGGGATCGTCGCGCCTTCGAGCACGACCTCGCCGGTGATCGAGGCGCGCAAGCTGAGCTTGCCCTCGATCTTCGGCGTGGAAAATCCCTTGGTGCCCCGCTCGACCAGAAAGCCGCGGATGCGGCCGTCGAGCTTGGCCCAGATCACGGCCAGGTCGGCGACCGGCGCGTTGGTGATCCAGGTCTTGGCGCCGGTGAGCTTATAGCCGCCGGCGACCTTCTCGGCCCGCGTCACCATCGAGCCCGGATCTGAGCCGTGATCGGGCTCGGTCAGGCCGAAGCAGCCGAGGAGCTCGCCGGTCGCCATCTTCGGCAGATATTTGCGGCGCTGCGCCTCGGAGCCGTAGGCATAGATCGCCTGCATGGCGAGCGAGGACTGCACCGACATCGCCGAGCGGAAGCCGGAATCGACGCGCTCCAATTCGCGCGCGATCAGCCCGTAGCAGACATAGTTGAGGCCGGCGCCGCCGTATTCCTCCGGGATGGTCGAGCCGAGGAGCCCGAGCGCGCCCATCTCGCGGAAGATTGCCGGGTCGGTCTTGCCGTCGCGATTGGCGGCGATGACGCGCGGGAACAGCTTCTCCTGGGCGTAGTCGCGCGCGGTGTCGCGCACCATGCGCTCTTCCTCGGTCAATTCGCCTTCGAGGTCGAGCGGATCGTCCCATTTGAACGCGGCGTCCTTGATCAGCGCGCTTTTCGGCGTCTTGGTCTCGGTCTTTTCCGCCAACTGCGACATCGCGGTTTCTCCTTCAGTCTCAGGGGCGAGCTTATCGCCTTTATCGTTCGCACAAAACACGTTTCCCGGGCGCGGCGCAGCACGTAGCGTCGCGAAGTGGTGCGCCGCAGAACCGGGATCGTCACAAATACCGAGTCTGTGAAGGTCCCGGATCAGCGGTGCACCACCATAGCGCGCGCGAGACGCGCGTGAACGCGCTTATGGTGCTGCACTGCGTCCGGGAAACATCGGCCCGCCGCCGTTGCCGCACCGGCCGCCTTCCGCTATCTAACCCCTTGCCGCGCCCGTAGCTCAGCTGGATAGAGCGCTGCCCTCCGAAGGCAGAGGTCAGGGGTTCGAATCCCTTCGGGCGCGCCAATGAAATCGACACTTTCGTTGAAGGCTCTGCAAGCGACGTCCGGCTAGCCAACACCTAGCCAACACCTGTCCTAGGAAATTAGCGCATCGCCAGTCTTCGAGGTGGTGCGAGCAAAGACCCGTTTTGAGCGTTTGCGGATCGTGGCAAACGGCCTTTGCGCGACAAACCTGGAATGGGGCGCGGTTGATCTTCTAGATGTGATTCCGGCGGTCATAGTGCTCCGCGGTTCGGCGCGTTATGCATGGTGATGAACTGGGTCCACGGGCCAGGGCATCGGGACGTTGCTTAGTGCATATTCGGGGAAGTCTACCGCTGCGCCGCCGCCAAAAAATGCGCGAGCAAACGGCAAGCTGGCATTCCCACGAACCGAAGCTAAAATGCAAATTGGCCCGGACCGCCATCCGAGCCGACGCAAATTTCTCAAGCGCCCTTCATGCGTGTAGCCCTTTTACGCGCAATGGAGGCGCTTGTCACGATGACGCGAATAAAGATTGGAGACGATGAACGGGTATGGTGTGAAGGTTTCTTTGTGCACCGAAGGGGATTACGCCCGGCCAGCGATGCGAGCGCTCTGCACGGAAGCCTTGACCTGAGCGCCGGTAGGCGCGCGGCGCGTGAAGCCCCGATGCACAAACCGTGATGCTAGATGAAGCGGGATGAAGCAACCCTGCGCAAAATCCCTTTTTGTGGGCATAAACGAGCCTTCTGCATAGATGAGACCGCTGAAGCCGTTGAAGCCTGTTGGCTTCATGCGCGGTCTGTTCCAAGCCTTGATTAAGTCAAGTGTGCCTCATTGGGCTGCTCGATGTCGGTTGATTGATTTCGTTCGATTTTCTAGCCGGGTCCATCTTTTTTGCTTCCCTCTCGCGCGCGCGAGCCGGGTTAACCATTTTTGCTTCCCACTCTCGCGCGCGCGAGGCCCACATCTCGATGTCCGCGGAGCTAGGGGGTATGATGAAAACCGGCGACCGATTTACGAAACGTCATAGGGCACTACGCTGCCCGCTGTTTCCGAAAAAATAAAAAGAAAAATGAGACGCCAAAAAATACAAAGGAATTTTGCTAAAAAGAAAACTCCTTTAAAATTGAGGATGATCACAAAGCCAAGAAGGCTGGAGACCCCGTGAACGGGTGGTGATGTTGGCTTGCCTATTAGACATAAAACTTGAACGGCTGCTTCTCGCTCCCCTTGGCGGAGCCCATCGTCAGCACGTCGCCGACCATCCTTGCAAAGCGCACCGTAACCGGAAGCGAATCGTTGTAGTTGCAGGAATTGTAGTTGATCTTTGTCAGACCAACGATGTCGTTCAGCACGGTCTCCATCTGCGGCATCTTGTGCTTGCTGCGCAGCAACGTGATGAAGAGCGGATTGGGCGTCTCCGGCCCGATGTAGGTGTCCAGCTGCGGCACGTACCCGTTCGTCCACAGATACGCGTTCTTCTCGTCGAGGATCAGCGCTGTCCCACGCAGCACCGGATAGTCGCCGTCTCGGAACAGCTTGGTCTCGCCATCCGTGGTCCGAATGCGGACGCCGACGACGTTTGTCTCCGGTGGTGCGGCTTCTTCGAAGGCTTGCCATTCCTCGTTGTTAAATGAGGTCTGGCCGTGAATGAACAATTCAGAGGGAGCGCGCCCGTGCTTCTCGCGGTAGGTATCGAGTACCTTCCGAAGCAAGTCTTTGGCGGCCTCCGGCTTGAGATGGTATTCAAACTCTCCGGTCTGCCACGGCCCGTTGGCACCGCGGAATACCACGCCGTCGCCTTCGCTTAGGAACATCTGCGCCGCGCAACATGCGTGATTGTTCGGGTCGTTCGGCAGGTTCTTGTAGACAAGACCGATGTAGCAAACGTCGGGCCGCGTGCTAGATAATTTCCACGGCGGAAGGGGCTGAGTCTTGTAGTAAAGACCCGTGGCAATATTCCATGCAATAGTGGCTCTGTCTTGCATCCGACGCACGGCATATCCCGCCTTGTTCAGAAAAGCCTGGGGCGCAAGCGTTGTCTCGCGAAGCAATTGCGTCGGGGAGATGTTCAGGAATGCTGCCTTTACTTGCCGGTGGAAATCCGGCGCGTCATCGAAGATGTTTTCAGCGCCACGATCGATAACAGCATCGAGCAATGGAACGTCCGAGCGCTCTTTCTGCTTTTTGCCGAAGTCTCCCTTTTCCATCGGCAGGCCGACGCGCTTTGATCCCGGCTTGCAACGCTCGAAGATGATTTCGGGCACCACCAGGACCCACACGTCCACGGCGCGCTCCTCATTGTTCAAGTGACGCTGCACGCGCTCCACGTAGAGCTGCACGGCCTTTGCGACGGCTTCATGCAGATTGAGGATGCGCGTTGCCGCATCGATTTTGGCGTGGTCGATGGGATAGGTCGCAAACTCGCTCTCATCGAACGAGATCGCGAAGACTTCCTCGATGCCGGGAAAATTTGCTAGGTGCAAACGGTCCTTCTTCTCACCCTTGCCGGGCGGCGGCACTTCGACGCGCTTCTTGATCTGCGCAGCCCAGCTTCGGAAATGATTTATGCCAGCCTGCGTGCCGACGACACCGATGCGTACCTCCTTTACCTTCTTCGGCCGCTGATGCGGTCCGTAAAGAAAAAGGCCGTCTTTAGGGTGCTCTGTCGTTTGGTCATAGGCGAACTCAAGAGAAGGCTCAAAGAGATGTAGCGCCGCCAGTGAACGCTCGGGGAATTGCATTACGGCTCCTCCTCTGGTTCGGGGCGACCGAGTGTGGTCTCGTCCTCCTCCTCCTGCTCATCGGTGAGCATGTCTGGAAGCAACGTGCTGACCGGCGATGTAAACAGCAGGGGCGAAGCCTCCAGCCGAATGTTCGCGGTCTCGCCAAGTGGAAGTGAAATGTAGGGCGCATCGCCCGATACTATTTCGAGAAAGGCCAACAACCGCCCGTGCCACTGTTTGTTGCGCCAGCCCTTACACACTGTCCGGCGAAGGCGATGCTGCCTTTTGGGATCATCCAGCGGATCGCCCGCCTCGGGGCCGACCACCGGCGCAAACAGCACACGCGATTTCAGTTTAAAGTGTGGGAAGGGCCAGAATGCTGGGAAGCCACTGACGCCGAACTGCCAGACATAACCCCTTGCGATGTTGCGAAGCATCGAAGAGCGCTGTTCGCCTTGGCGTCCCCATGGAATTTTTTGCCCAATCTTGACGGTGTCCTTGGAAGCATGAAAGCCGACCGCCTTGGAATACTTGTATTCCAAGAGTCCGCGATCACGGCAGAAGTGCTCCCATGCCTTTCGAAACATCGAATGGACCATGTTGGAGGCGTCCTGCTTTTTCAAATCGCATGCCGCGAAGTCCTCTGCGATGAATTGTAGAAGGCCAGCTTCGTGCTTTACGGCAAATTTGCCGACAGAGCCAAAGGCTTCATTGATCTCGGACTCGGTGCCGAACGAGAAGAAACCCCGTGACTGAGGCTCTGCTGGATAACGCGAGGCCGCGCAAAACCGAGCGAGCGCTGCCCGATCAACCGCGCCGCTCGGCTCGAAATATCGGATCACGTCCGGCGCCTCTAGCATACGCAGCCAATTGGAGGTCAAACGCTCTGGCTCATTCTTAATCGGGATCGCACCGCGCCGGCGGTAAATCTCCCAGTTGGGGTTGATCTGAATTTTGGTAATGTCTGAAGGGACTTTCTGCCGCTTGAGCGTTTGAAGGAGCTTGTTCAGGCCGGCTGCCCAACCACGTACGAAGTCGATGTATTGCAGCTCGCCAATTCCGAGCACTTTCTTGTAAGGCTCAAGCCGGAGCGGAATGATGAACCTTGGATCGTTTAGCTCCTTCACCAGATCGGAAGCGATCCCGATTTCTTCCTGAACGTTATCGCGCGCGAGCGTGGCGTCCCGGCAGCAGAGCAGCATCTTGATCGCATGCGTTTGCAGCGCGTTCGTGATTTCCTTTCGCCATCGGTCACCGGCCTCCAGCTTCAAGATATCAGCGAAGACGGTGTATCCCGCCGCCTCCAGTCGGGGAGCCAGCCAAAGCACAAACTCGTCATCGCCGGGTGTGGCCTTACTGATAAAGACCACGGTGCGGGCGAGGGCGCTTCCCGCATCACAAAGAGTCATCTTTTAAACCGCGTTTAATCCTCAAAGCCGGCCGATTCGGCTTTGAATTTTAGCCGACTGGCATGCCCCGAGGGACTCCGATATCAGTACGGAGGAGGCCGTTAGGTGCTTCCGGTTCAATTCCAGCGTGAGCTTCACGTTCAACCGTTGGGTCCCGAGACCCAAGAGTTTGAAGCCATTCGATAAGTTCAGCAAATATTCTATTTTCTGATTCTTCCTCTTGCAGCTTATCTGCTTGATTCATTGCTGCCCCAATTGTCATCCATGGAGCGTTGCCATTTGGGTTTAACCGTTGGCTTTTCCAAAGATCTAGTTCCCGTCGTTTTCCTTCGGATAAAGCATTTGGTTCCTCCAGATATATGAGCCTATACCCGAGCTCGCGTAATCGCTCATCATCGAGTAGGTCTACAATCTTTCCCCTACTTTCCCACGGCACCTTGTGAAACTGTTCCATGAGAAATTGATCGGTTTTGCTCGGAAAACCATCGTATATCCGCTCCTCTACATAGGCTGCCGACTCTCGTGTGGGGTATCGATTGCGAAGTGCCTCGCCTACTCGGATCTGAAATTCTCTGGATTGAGAAATAACCTGCGCGCGTCTTTCGGTTTCATTGCCCTCAATATTCAGATCATGAAAATCAAGCCCGCGGAGTGTCCACGGCAATAGGATAGGTTGGTTATTTGCCCGTACCGAGCGGATCGCCTTTTTACGGCTATTCATAACCTTGATGAGAGATTCCGTCGGTAAATCTAGATATCTTTCGGGTTCGTACCTTAAATCGAAGACCCCAAGTTGGGCATCATATTCAGGGTTCTGACCGCAGCCGACCACAAGTCTCGAATAAGGCCTGCCGTTATAGAATTCGGTAAGTGATAAGATTTGGCCCGATAGCGTGCGTTGGATTACAGCGGACTTTGCGGCCATGGGCATCAATTCATCCCAGACCACCGATGCGCGCTGTTTAACCAGCCGGGCCATAAAAATCGTAGCTTCAACATCGCCCAAAGCATCATGGGCCTTATGCCGATTAAACCCATTTGCTGGTGCAATCGCATCGAGACGTCGTGTTGGGCGACCCTCACCAATAACTGGCACAATGATGCTACCGGGTACATAGGCAGTGGCCGCCTGAACCAATCGAAGGGTATCAGCGCGAGTGTTGCGATTTGTGTTTGTAAGATAGACCGGTTTTAGATTTTGATAGAATGCTTGACGAAGTAGCATCTCGTCAAATTCTAACGAATTGTAGCCAATGAATATCGCTGGTGACCACGCGCGTAACTTTCCTGCAATTGCGCAGACGGCCTCGTAATGCGAGAGAAGCGAAGGATCCGTCAACTGCGCAGGTCGCACCTTAGTTGCCCGCAGCGCGCCAGGCGTTGGAACAATATGCGGTGAAAGGCGACATCGAATCTCAAAACGATTAAGTTCCCTAAGCTCATCATCGGTAAGAATGGCACCGAATTGCAGAATCTGATCATAAGTGGTGTTAGTGCCAGTCGTTTCGGTATCATAAAAAATATACGGCATTTGGAGCACTCACACGTTCATTGTTAATCCGATTACTACTTATCTCTCACGCGGTTCTGCTAGCCAGAAAGTCGCTTAGTGAGACATCGATTTCTGGAAGTTTGAAACCATTCCTGACGATCCGCACGTCGACGACGCGGTCAGCGGCCAACGGAGTTCGAACGCACGGATATTCGCAATTACGCCGTCGGCCTCATGATGTGGGACAGAAATGCCTCTATAGAATCGCATTATTGGTCCGCCAAAATGCCCTTGAGGCGCGCGAAGCTTTCTTCAGGCAAGATCCGAAGAATTCGAACGAGTTGTTCATCACCTGATCGAAGGATCTTCTCTCTGACTGGCGCCGCCATTTCCTCGCCAAGTTGGACCTCGTCTTCCTCGATATCGATGCCCCGAATGATTGCGCCGGCGCGCAGTGCCTCATCGAGAGTGAGCACAAAGCCGACCTGGAACGACGCACCGCAGCTGTGGCAGGAGACGGCTGAATTGACGTTCAGTGCCGAACAGGCTGGACAAGTTTTGAATCGGGGCCGACTCGTATGCGGAAACTGATGCCCGCAACTCGAGCACTCCGCTGCCGAAAGTTCGTTTTCGGTTTGACAGACCGGGCAACGCTTCTGGCGCTGAGATTCTGGATCGTTGTCCTCATTAGCCCGCATTTCATCTTCGACGCGGCGAGCATATTCCTCGAAGGTTTCAAATGATGGCATAACGACATAGGCGCGCGTGTCATCAGTCGGTCCGACGGTTCGGACCACGCGTCCGATTGCCTGTCGAAATGCGAGCTCAGTCATTGCATTCGGGAGGTAGATGAGGACGCGCAAGCGCTTGATATCGACGCCTTCCGAGATCATCGCAACTGATACGATCCAGCGCTTATCGGTATTGCGGAACGCCTTGATTTTCGAGTCGGCATTCGGCATCTGGCTGTGCACCAGCATTGGTCGCTCGCCCTCTATGAGCTCGATGAGGGTCGCGATGTATTCCGCCATTTGAATGCTGGGCGCGATGACCAAGCCTCCCGCATCGGGCATTCGATGGCGTAGTTCAGTGAGCTTGGCGCCTGCCCACTCCACCATCGTGGCCTGGTAGCCGTCGAGGAGCGGCGTACGCCCGTCCTGTTGATATTGCGGCGTACAAGCAAGTCGGTAGAAATTAAGAACGCGTTGGAGACCGGGGATCCGCGTTAGATCCGAAGTAAGCTGAGCTGGCTCTCGCCCGGAGACGTTCACCTCGTTTCCATTTTCGAGGTCGATCGTGAACTTGCCCTCATGTCGATGAAACGTAACGGGCCGGCAATATCCAAGATCAACAGCCTCACCATACGTGAGTGTGTAGGTCCCGCCCTCAGGTTGATCGATGGCGCCAGCATCATCATAGGCAAGCCACACGGATCTTGCGCGATCGGTCCGAATAGGCGTCCCTGTAAGGATCAGCGCAAAAGAGGCATCGGCGAAAGCGCTGTCAGTTCCAGCGCCCCATGCTGCTTCAACAGCCGCATGATGATGCTCATCGCAAATAACCAAGACACGAGCAGACCTGCAGACAGCCTGGAGAGCGTCGAGAAGCCCTTGAACCGCGGACCAAGTTGCGCACAGATCGAGATCGAGCGCCTCAATGTCCTGATCGCGACCGGTGACCTTCGTCATAAATCGACCCGTCACGCGCCGAAAATCTTCAGCCCACTGGTTCACAACTTCTGCCCGAGGCGCAATGACTACCACACGATCAATTTCACTTCGCTCAATCAATTCCTGAGCGATGGCGCATGCCGCAATGGTCTTGCCGGCTCCCGGAGCGGCATTGATCAGAAAGTGATGATCTTGCCGATCAACAACAAGCCAGCGGAGCGCCTTGTTTAGGGCTTCAATCTGCCATGGCCGGAGTTTGGTCTGCACTTTCGATCCCTTCTTTAAATTACAAGCCGCACATAGTGCTTGGCCGTTTTGCGTGACAGTCGCTCCGCCTTTCGAAAACGGAATAACATGATCTGCATGAAATCCACCGTCGATAGCTTCACCGCACTGACGACATTTCCCTGCAGCAACCCAAATTAAGATCCTTCTCTGCCGAGCATCGAAAGTCCGATTCATCTCGTCACCCGGTACTCCGTGACCATGACCTCGCGGATCGGCAAATTGGACGGAGGCTTCAGGAGGGCGTGTTCGTTGATGCGTTTCATCGCCGCTGCGTATGGCACGAGCCTCTGCTCAATGATCCAGCCTTCTCGGCGCATCGCCTTCACGACGTCAGGCAGATTGGCCACTCCAAAAAGCACCATCGCTTCAAGTCGCGTTATTGGTTTCCCGGTCAGCAACGTATCTTTTGCGGCTCGCGCGAGCCCATTGCGGATGGATGTCATGCAGCCCTCTTCATCAGTCTTTCTAAAGTTGCTTTAGCGCTGGCACGCGAACACGCGTCCTCATCAAATTCGTCCGACGTATAAGCGCGATTGCCCGCTAGTAATCTCCAGCCGCCATCGGCGAACGCGTTGTCCAATGGGAGCTCCTCGGTTGAAGGTCGAGTTCTGATGATTTGATCATCATCATCATCACGAACCGACGACTCACGTGTCGCATCCACGAGCTTCGTCGCAAGTTGCAGCAATTCAATTGCGGGAATTTCATTGCCGATAGCATGACGTAGCTCTGCGAAGACCTGACGTATTTTGAAAGCACGCCCACGCATAACCGACCCCTTAATGAACCGTCATTCCACCGGGCGCGGTGGCGTTGCTGAGGTCGGCATCTTCTGAATTTTCAGACGACGCCCATTCTGCTGCGGCGTCGCTGACAGCCCTCATCACGACGGCGAAAGCAATGCCAGCGCTGGGGGCGAGATCCAGTCCGATACGCACCGCGGCGGCAGTCAGCGCGCAGCTAAGTTCAGCCGGATTGCAGCCGTCAGCGAGGGCCTGCTCTGTGAACCGTCGGACGGCCATTGCGACCGCGTCATCCGCTGTGTGAGAAGCTTTGTTTGTCATGCCGAGCTATTCGCAACGGCCGTGCCAAGTGCGCGCCACAACGGTAGATGAGGTTGCTATCGTTGTGAAAAATAAGAGGAATCTTGATTTCACTCAGGATAGGAGCGAGCAGCCATTCGAGGAAAAATCACGCTCTGGATAAGAATAATTGTGCGTTTGCAAAAATATTTGTACACAAAGCCATGCGCATGCTCGTCTCGTGGATCGGGAACGCTGACGTTCGAGCGCCCGACGCAGAGGATAAGTCGAACATCGGCCCAGTCGCTCAGGCGATAGAGGCTCGACCGTTCGATCGCGTGTTGCTCCTAGCCGATCAGGAAAAACCGGTTCTTCGGAAATACGAGAGTTGGTTGCGCGCCAAGATCGCTGGCAAGGCGGGCGTCACATTAAGCTTCGAGCGCGTCGAGCTCAGGAGCCCCACCAACTTTGATGAGATTTATACTGCGGTTACTCAGACGCTGGAGAAAACCCTGCGCGAATTTCGCGAACAACCCCAGCTAACATTTCACCTTAGCCCTGGCACTCCTGCTATGGCTGCGATTTGGGTCATTCTTGGAAAGACTCGGTACAAGGCAGAACTCATTCAATCCTCGAGGCAGAAAGGCGTAGAGACGGCATCTGTACCTTTTGACATCGCGCTGTCGCCGGAGTTCGTCACCGACGTACTTCGCATGCCAGACAAGCAGCTGGAGAAGCTCAGCGCGGGCTCGAGTGATGAGGCGTCACGATTTGGCGACATGATCTATCAAGGCGCGGCGATGCAGAGGCTCGTCAACCGCGCCAAGAGGGCCGCGCCTCGATCCGTGCCAATCCTCATTGAAGGTGAGTCTGGAACTGGCAAGGAGTTGCTCGCCAGGGCAATTCATCAGGCCAGCACACGAAGCAGTAAGGCTTTTCAGGTTGTAAATTGCGGAGCAATCCCTTCAGAACTCGTTGAGTCTGAGCTGTTTGGCCACGTGAAGGGCTCGTTCACCGGAGCCATAAAAGACCATGTGGGGCACTTTGAGGCGGCACATGGCGGCACTTTGTTCCTTGATGAAATCGGCGAATTACCTCTGCCGGCACAGGTGAAGCTGCTTCGCGTTATTCAAGAGGGTGAGGTCCGGCGTATTGGTAGTAGTAGCATTAAGCAAGTTGACGTTCGCATCATTGCAGCCACCAACCGGGACCTGGCTGCCGAGGTCGCGGCTGGTAGATTCCGAGAGGATCTCTTTTACCGCTTGGCGGTCCTCATCCTGAAGGTGCCCCCAATTCGTGAGCGCCAGAGAGATATCGGACCGCTTATCGAAGGTCTATTGAAACGCATAAACGACCAAAGCGAGCGCGCCAAGGAACCAGGTTTTAGCCGTAAGAAAATTTCTGGGGACGCAAGAAATCTTCTTATGCGACAGCCTTGGCCTGGCAATGTCCGAGAGCTCGAAAATACTTTGCGTCGCGCCGCTGTATGGAGCGAGGGCACAACGATTACGGTTGATGACATTAAAGATGCGCTTTTGCCTGCTCTCGAAGGCAAGCAGCAAGAAAAAATTCTAGACCGGCCTCTGGAGCATGGCATTGATATTCAAGCGCTAATTGGAAGTGTCGCTCAGCATTACTTGCGTCGCGCAATGATCGCCGCACGCGGAAACAAGACGCGAGCTGCTGAACTCGTCGGCCTTCCGAACTATCAAACCCTTACAAATTGGATGAAAAGGTATGGTGTCGAGTGAACTTGGCACGCGATGTGCCACCGACCGGTCTGGCTTGGAGGATAAAGGGGCCAGAACGCCCCAAATGCTAGGAATGGCTGGAGTCTGACTATCAATACGACAGAGACCGACGCGCGGATCCTTATAGACGGCTTGCTGAGGCAAGCGGGATGGGATCCTGCCGACAAGACGCAGGTACTTACCGAACGATCAGTGGCAAATGTCGGACGCGCCGATTACGTGCTACTGGATCAGGACGGTCGGCCAATTGCGGTCGTCGAGGCAAAGCGCTCGGCGATCCAACCATACGTTGCTAAGCAGCAGGCGCTTCCTTATGCCAAGCAGCTCGGAGCGCAATTCATTTTTTTAACCAACGGCGAACTCATATATTTTTGGGACTACACAAACGACGATGCGCGCATTGTAAACGCGTTCTACTCACGACGAGATCTCGAGCGTGTCATACATTTGCGTGGCGAGCGGAAGCCCCTTGCCACAATCCCGATTGCCGACTGGTACCTGCGGCAAGGGGAGCAGCGTCAAGTTCGACCCTATCAGAAAGAGGCGATGCAAGCGCTCGATCACGCCGTCGAGTTGGGCAAACGCCGCTTCCTTATGGAACTGCCAACAGGTACAGGCAAGACAGATCTCATCTGCCTGTACCTCAAACGTCTTATCCAGGCCGGGCGTGCTGAACGCATCTTGTTCCTCGTGGACAGGGAACAGCTTGCCAAGCAAGCAATAGAAGCGATCCAAGATGTGTTGGACCAGTACGGCAGTTATTGGGCCCGCCCAGGCATGGTTCGGCAGGAAAAACAAATTATGGTTTGTCTGCTGCAGACCATGATTAGCAACTACTCAGATTATTCCAGTGGATATTTCGATGTCGTCATAGCAGATGAATGTCATCGCTCCATTTACGGAGCGTGGCAAACAGCACTGACTCATTTCGATGCGCTTCATATCGGCCTTACAGCGACGCCTTCGGCTTATATTGAGCGTAACACGTTCGAATTTTATCAGTGCAAGGAAGACACGCCCGATTTCGCATATACGATTAGTAAGGCTCTCCAAGAAGGTTATCTCGTTCCATATCGGTTCGCGACGGGCATTACGGAGATAATCGCCGCGGGCGCTGACATTAATGAAGAGCACTATGACCCTGCACAGTTTGAGCGGAAGTGGACCAACGAGAAAACCAACCGCCTGATGATGCAGGAGTTCGATCGGTTGGCATGGGAAACCTACCAAGAGCTCGCCCCAAGGCAGAAAATTGGACCCGGCAAAGCAATCATCTTCGCCATTACTAAGCACCATGCTGCTCGGCTTGCGCAGTATCTCAACGAGCTGCATCCCGAGCACAAGGGTCGTTACGCTGAAGTTATCACGAGCGACGTTGCGAATGCTGACGAGTTGATCCGTAAGTTCAAACAGGAGGACTACCCACAGATTGCCGTAAGTGTCGGTATGCTCGACACAGGCTTCGATTGTCGGGAGGTCCTGCACCTTGTAATGTGCCGGCGCGTACGCAGCCCCATTTTATATCAACAAATGCGGGGACGCGGAACGCGCACAGCGCCGCACATCGAGAAGAAGCGGTTTACAATCTACGACTTTTTCCGAAACCATCAGTATTTCAACGACAGCGACACCGACATATTTTCTGGGCACGGGGGAGGACGCGCGCCAGGAGGCGAGCCGTCCCGCCCAAGCGAACCGCGGCAACTTATCGAGGTCGGCCTAGAAGATGAATGGCTCGAGGCTGTTACATATGTCGAAGTCGGACCGAACGGCGAGCGTCTCGATAAGCGCGAATACGTCACAAGGTGGGAGCAGACAGTTCAGGATCGGGCAAACGAAGATACCTTGATCCGTAAAGTGCGCGACGGAGAACCCCTAACGGAGGCTGAAGAGTCCGAGCTCGCCTATCGCCTCAATAGGCCCGAGCTTTACTTTAACGAGGACAACCTGCGTCGTGCGTACCGCGATCCCGGCGGCACCTTGGTCGATTTCATTCGCGCCGCATTGGGCATGCTGCGGATCAAGACTCGCGACGAGCGACTCGAAGAGAACTTCCGGGCTTGGCTGGTATCCAAGTCGATCACGCCTGAACAGGCGCAATATTTATCGCTCCTTAAGAACCGCGGCATCGCCAAGGGACTGATCGAACTCGAGGACCTATTTGCGCCGCCGCTCTCCATTCTCAACGCTGGCGGCCTTGGAATTGAGCTATTTGGTGAGCAAGGGCTGAAAGATGTGGTGGCTGATCTGAATCGTTCAGTCTTCCAGCAGAAGGCTGCATGAGGAACGCGCGATGAATCAAGACCTTCGACGTAAACTAGCGCGAATTACCGACATCCTATGGGCGGGCGGCGTCACCAATCCGGTGACCTATATCGAGCAAATCTCTTATCTCATCTATCTGAAGCTACTCGATGAGGAAGAGTCGAGCCGGGAACAGCTCACGCGCCTTAGAGGTGCCAACGGCAATGGCGTCTCCTTGTTCCCACAGCAAGCGTCACGCTTCCGGTGGCAAAAGTGGCGATTTAAAAGCGGTGTCGAACTACGCGATTTCCTGCGCGACGAAGTCTTTCCCTATATGGCCTCGCTCGTTAAGGAGGACCCTCAAGTCGCGGAATATTTTCGGGATGCTGTGCTGGAGATTGTCGACCCCAACGTCCTGAAGCAGGTAATTGATGAAATCGATTCTATTGAGTTCCGCCGCCTCGGCCCTGACGTCAAGGGCGATATCTTCGAGTATCTCCTGACTCATCTCGGCCAATCTGCATTGAATGGTCAATTTCGCACACCGAAGCAGATTCGGGCTTTCATGGTAGCGATGACCGATCCCGATCTGGGCGACACCATCTATGACCCTGCCTGCGGTACTGGTGGCTTTCTCATCGATTGCGTGGATTACATGCTTGCCAAGTACAGCGAGAATCCGCAAGAGGCGCCAATCTATGGTGAGGAGTGGCTCGATCGGCGCGGGTTCACTTCGGTTGAGGAAGCAAGGAAAGCAATTCCCAATCTTCAAACGTACCGCAAAGGCGCTGGCGAGAAGATTCCGAGTTGGGACCTTCTTGAACGATCTATCTATGGCGTCGATGTGTCTCGGCAGATGATGCGGATCTCCATGATGAATTTGGTGCTTCATGGCATCCGCAGGGCCAACCTCAAGCGAGCAAATGCGCTATCTGACCTTGGTGGCCTTACGGAAGACGATCTCAGGCGCCGCTACAAGGTCATCCTCTCAAATCCACCTTTTGCCGGAGTGCTACCGAAAGAGTCTATACGATCCGATCTGCCCACGAATTCCAAAAAGAGCGAACTTCTGTTCCTCGGCGTCATGATGAAGGCCCTCGCCCCGGGCGGCCGCTGCGCCGTAGTCGTGCCTGAGGGCCTTCTGTTTGGCTCAACTCGAGCTCACGTCGATCTGCGCAAAACCCTGATCGACGACTTCGAACTTCTTGCCGTCGTTTCACTGCCGGCCGGCGTATTCCGGCCCTACGCCGGCGTAAAGACTGCCGTTCTTGTTTTGCGTAGGCCACTCGAAGGGGCCAAGCCTGCGATCAAAAAAGTGTGGTTCTACGAGATCGGCAATGATGGTTTCGACCCGGATAAAATCACCGGCGGTGTGCGTCCCGAGACGCCGGAAAAGAATGACATTCCGGATCTGCTCGCGCAGTGGTCCACGCACAAGCAATCTGCTTTCGGGACGCCTCCTGGAGTGGAAGCGAACGAGGTTCTTGAGCCTGAAAGTGCGGCACCGAAGTGCTGGTGGGCGGATGTAAGCACATTAGCCGCGAATGATTATAACCTAGCGGCGGGTCGCTATAAGCCGCGAGTTGCCGAAACAGCGCCAAAAGAAGACCCGGCTGAGCTTATCCGTGAGGTCCTTACGATCGAAGCCGAGATCGAAAAAGATTTGGAAAAACTGCTTGCTGACATGGAGTCAGTGAAGTGACTTGGCGCACTGTCACCCTGCGTGAAATCGCAAACGACATCCAGTCGGGATTTGCCAAACAGCCGACGTACGACGGTTCAGGCGTTCCGCAGCTCCGGACGAATAACGTTTCCGAAGATGGGAATATTGATCTTTCCGTTTTGAAATCCGTTCTGGCAACTAAACGAGAACAGGAACAATACGCCCTCCGACCAGGCGATATCCTCTTTAACAACACAAACAGCCCCGCGCTTGTTGGCAAGACAGCTCTCTTTAACGTGCAGGGGAACTTCCTGTTTTCCAACCACATGACCCGCATTCGGATAAACAGGGCAGTTGCGCACTCGGGCTTTGTCGCCAGATACCTGTTTTGGAGCTGGCGCCAAGGTCTGTTTCGCTCCGTTGTGACTCAGTGGGTAAATCAAGCCGCGATTAATCAAACTCAGTTAGCGCGTGTCCATATCCCCCTTCCTCCTCTCTCTGAACAGCAGCGGATCGTGGAGCTGCTAGATCAAGCAAATCAACTGAAGGCAAAACGCGCCATAGCGGATGCAAAAACGCAGCGTTTCGTCCCCGCAATATTCGCGACGATGTTTGGAGATCCAGCCCGTAATCCCAAAAATTTCCCAAGCTCGACTGTTGGGAAACTTTCGGACATCCAAGGCGGCTTACAACTTTCCGGCAAACGATCCCAGTATCCCATCGAAATACCCTATCTGCGTGTTGCGAATGTTTTTCGAGATCGACTTGAATTGTCAGAGATCAAAGTGCTGCATGTTACTCCGCAAGAGAAACAGCGGTGCTTGCTGAAGGCGGGTGACCTCCTAGTCGTTGAGGGTCATGGTAACAAGGATGAGATTGGCCGCTGCGCTGTATGGGATGGATCAGTTCCCGAGTGCGTTCATCAAAATCATCTTATCCGGGTTCGCACTGATACCAGGCGGTTACTGCCGAAGTTTTTGAGCAGGTACTTGAATTCATCGGCTGGTCGTTCTCACCTAATAAAGGCCGGAAAAACAACCTCGGGGCTAAATACGATCAGCGTTGCCAACGTGAGGGCAACGCCAATTTCCCTTCCGCCTATTGAACTACAACACGCATTCGTCTCCATTTTGAATAAAGCCGATGAGGCTGCCAATGAGCAGGCACGCGCCGCCAAAAAATTAGACCGGGTGGTTGAGACGCTGTTGCTCCGTGCCTTTAACGGCGAGCTCACAGCGAATTGGCGTAACGCTAATGCGCGTGAATTGCTGCGTGAGGTGGAAGATCAGGCTCGTATACTGGAGCGCACAGAGATGCGTCAGCTCGCGCAGTAACAATGGGGGTGTCGCAATGCTGACTGCTCTTGCACTTGGCAACTTCAAGGCGTTTGGTTCAACACAGCAAATACCTTTGAAGCCGGTTACTCTCGTTTTTGGTCCCAATAGTGCTGGGAAGTCGAGCCTGATCCACAGTCTTGCGCTGGCGCATGAAGCGCAGCGCAGCGGTAATCTCGACGCTTTCCGTACCGATGTCGGCGGGACCTCGATCGACCTTGGTGGTTTTCGCCAATACGTCTTCCAGCGTGACGCAGCCCGGCGTGTGGAATGGTCGGCAGAAATCGACGTAGCCAAACTTACTGGGCGACTGGGCGAGCTTCTAGCTCCCATTCATTTTGCATCCGTTTTCATTTCCTTTGGCCTGCCACTTGATGATCTCGGTTCGCCGTTACCTGGCAAATCACCCTCACTCGCGACGTATGAGATGCTTGGCGACGGCCAGACGCTTTTGCGCATGAGTCAACGCCGGGATGGCCGATTGAGATTGGATCGTTTGGCGAGTGAACACCCGGTATTTCGCAAAGTGCTTAAAGCCATTGTAGAGACGAGCACCACGACCACGGACATCAGGGCTGAAGACCAAATGGCCCTTGATGGGGCTATTGGTGAACTTATTCCGCAGCTCCTAGTCAAGCCGGGGCGCTTTCTACCGGCCGGTATAGAGACTTCTACCGAGGCCGCGGAAATCGGAGCTGCCGACGCCATGCTGTTTCCAGTCGGCCGGGGTACTCGATCCGAAGATTTGGCTGGCGCAGTACGTTTTTATCTTCCGCGTATACTCAACGAACTGATCCGTGGCCTTGATGGGATCATCGGCGAGCAGATCGATCGGCTTCAGTATCTGGGGCCACTTCGGTCTTATCCACCTCGGCATTTAGCCTTTTCTGAACATGATGACGCAAACTGGCGCGCGGGCGGCGGCTACGCCTGGGATGTATTGCGACGAAATCATCCCGTCAGAGAGCGTGTGAATGCTTGGCTCGGTGCGGAATGGCTGCAAACTCATTACGAAGTTTTAGTGCGCGATCTCGTGCCTCTCAATCAGCTCGAAGAACCCTTGACAACCGGACTCGAAAGAATTGCAAGCGATGGCGGGCTTGATATTGAACCAGATTACGACCGCGATCCCATTCCAGAAGGCGTCGTCCCTGTCATCAAAGACCCGGAAGCCGAAGCAAGGAGGCTCATCGATCAGATCGCCACATCTAACATCGATCGACTTCCAGAGTTGGTTCTCGTTGATCGTCGAACAGATACCGTGGTTAGCCACCGCGATGTGGGTATTGGAATTTCACAGGTGTTGCCCGTATTGGTCTCGTGTTATGCGCTTCGGGATCAGATCATTGCAATTGAGCAACCCGAGATTCACCTGCACCCTGCCCTGCAGTCCGAACTTGCAGATGTGTTTCTTCAATCAGCCCTGGGTGGTCAGGGGAATCGGTTCATTCTCGAAAGCCATTCAGAACATTTGATTTTGCGCGTGTTGCGGCGGGTTCGCGAAACTGCCGAAAACGAACTCCCGAAGACGGCGGTACCGGTAAAGCCATCAGATGTCGCGGTGCTTTACATCGAGCCCACATCCGAAGGGGCACGGGTGGTCGACATTCCGGTGACAGAGCAAGGCGATTTCGCCCGCCCATGGCCGCAAGGATTTTTCGCAGAACGAATTAAGGAACTTGTCTAGGATGATCCACGAGTATGCCTTAGAGCAAGAATTAGTCGCCTCGTGGCACGATCGCATACTATTCCGATATTTTATTGAGCAGTTCGGCTTTGGCACCGCGAGGGTTGTTTCGCGTTACCCCAAGAAATGGCGAAAGCTGGTCTGGGACGCTTTTGAGCAGACCTTCGGCCGGACCGCCGACGAAACAGACAAGGTGAGAATGGCCGAATTGCTAAAGCAGCTTACCGCCCCGGAGATCAGACGGCCTGAATGCATTTGGGATGATGCCCGTGACTGGCTCGTAAATGCGGAGGGCGAACATGAACGAAAGCCCTTTCACGCAATTCTGGCGCGCGCGAATCCTCATACTAATCCGGCTGTTATATGTGCTGCCGATGTCTTGGCAGGCACCCCCGAGGGATGGAAGACGTCAAGGTCCCTGGTGATATCCCGCACCGCCGCGACAATGTCACAGTGCTTGGCACCGCTCCTCCGCTGCGCCACTCGGATACTATTAGTTGACCCGCACTTCCGCGCTTCGCGACCAAAATTCCGAAACCCTCTCGCCGAATTCTTGCGCGTAGTCGGTCCTGGACCGTCTACGATCGCGATTGAACTTCATGCAGGGCACGTCGCAGATGATGCGCCCCCATTCCACATGTTTCAGCGGGAATGCGAACAGTTTCTTCCAGGTCTCGTGCCAAAAGGTCAAAATCTGCTTGTGCGTCGTTGGAAGAATCGTAGCGTAGGTGAAAGGCTACACAATCGATATGTGCTGACCGATATCGGCGGGGTGCAATTTGGTGTTGGCTTGGACGAAGGAGATACCGGCACAACCGACGACTTGACACTCTTAAGTACGGATGTTTATCGCCGGCGTCTTGAGGACTATTCCGGGCCCGCGTATGCGTTCGATTTGGAGGGAGAATTCAGGATAGTCGGCCAGCTATCTTGAAGAACGATTGAGGTAAGGCGCCTACCACGATCAGGCTGTTACCTCATGATAGTTTCCTTGCATGTCCTCTCGAATTCGTGATGATGTTGTCTGAAATGGCGAAGCGAGACCCCGATAAGACAGCCAGGAACAAGCAGATAACCGCTCTGAAGAAGGAGTTGCGAGCCCTGTTGCCGCAAGTCTTGAAGGAAACGGGAATCACCAGCGAGGCCTCCCTCAATGCCAAGATTGGGCACAAGTCGGACGAGTTCATTGATCTAAAGAACGAGATCATCAATTCCAGCGAGGAATTCGTTTCCCTTTGGCTTGCTGGATTCAAGGAGCATCTCAGCACAACGAAATTCCGGACGGTATATGACGATCTCTACGACCAGATGAAGGCATCGCTGGCCTTTCAGGAGTATTTATACAAATTCCTGCGGCGCTCGTACCTCAATCACTACGAAGAATTATCCAAGACCCGCCCTAGCGTTGCGAAGGCAGAAATCTGGATCGGCGAGAACCACGCCGACTACGGCTTGCTCGTGACGCCCCGGTTCGGCAAGAATGGCTGGGAAAACGACAAAAGCGAAATCCGACATTTCCGGCCGCGATACTGGTCCGTCGGCCACGTTCTCGAAACTGGCCTAGTCATTCCGCATAAGAACAAGGCAATCCCTTTCAAGACCGTCGAGGACTACCTGACGTTCTTCGAGCACGTGCTGGTCCGTGGCACCGCGTCGTCCCATCAAAAGAGAATTGCTGAACTCTATTGCGATTACGTCAGGAAGACGGAGAAGCCGCTCGACGTGCCGCTTTTGATTCCCGAATTCCGCTACGACGGCCGCCTAGCAATGCACAAATACAGGTTGGATTTTTGCATCATCGACGCTGACACCATGAACAGGATCGGGTTTGAGTTGTCGCCTTGGTCAACGCATGGACTCCTGACAGGAACCAAGGGAAAAACACAAAAGCAGATCAACAAAGAGGCGTCGGCAAACTTCGACAAGGAGATGAAAAAGCATAAGGACTTCTTCCGCAAGCATGACGTTTTTGCCTTGATTTATACCGACATGGATCTCAAAAACATCGATGGCGTGTTCTCGGACGTTGCAAAATATCTCAAGCCGAAGGCGGCGGCGAAGCAGTTGAAATTCCATATCCTCGGCAATTTCTTTTCCAAGTAGCAGGCTGTCACCGGGCCTCCACTGCTTTGCGAACGTGCCTTGTCATTCGCGCGGATGCCGATCTGCTTTTCGGACGAGATGAGATGCGCTAGGGCACGTCTATAGACGTTCTAAATACATATTAAATGTCAATAGGTTAATATATTGATGTGGCGGAGAGGGAAGGGATTCGTACCCCCGACACAGCTTTTTCAACTGTGTACCGCACCGAAGTACAATTGCCTTAAGCCTCTCAGCCACCTCTCCCCAATAACTGCTGGACTGGCGATCACCACGACCCGGCGGCCAGCACCCAACCGATTAGCGTATCCATGAGAACCTTTTTCATGACCGTCTCCCCTCGGAAAAGGCATTCCCCACGCGGCTAGTTTGGCAGCGCCGGCAAACGGTTCTGTGATCAGGGTCACGTTTCGGCTGAAACTAGCTACGCAAGCCAGCCCACATGGCCCCGGACCCGGGTACTTAGGGGCTGAGAAGCCCGGGGCCACCGGGCCTAGGCCGGAGGAACTGGCAAATCCGGCCCGACCGTTGGGCAAACTCGACCATCGTTGTGAGGTTCCGGGCGAGCCGCCAAAACGGCTCATCCGAAAGGATCAGGGTTAGCGTTCCCGGCCAGTACGTAAGGCCGAGATACAGTTGGCAGCATTGGTGTTTATTCTTGGCTGTATGACGGGGCAGGAATTCATTGTTGTTACGATCGTCGCCGTGTGGGGCGCAACGACGCTGGGACTTATGAATTTGAGCCGGGCTAACTGACAGCTTTGGCTTTGCTAACCCGCCCCTTGTCCCAACGGGTCAGCACAGGCGGCCGACTTCCTCCGACCAGGAAGTCGGCCGCTTTACTTTTCCCGTCTCACCAGCTCCGGCAGCTTTGGCGATGTTGGCCGCGATCCGCCGCGGTGAATTACAGCTTTGTCCAAGCGTAGTCAGTATGATTATCGAAATGAGGGCCGCAATCATCGTCCAGTCGATGCCCCAAAACGCGAAATAGTGCGCCAGCCAATCGCCCATTAGCCGTCCCTAGGTCAGTGCCTGGGACCTTTCTTATTGTGCCGCAATCCGTGAAGCCGCTCGCGTATAGGCTCGACCAGGACAAGGTACGCGATGCCAATAGCGCAAATGCCCACGAATCCGAGGCTGATTTTGTCAAAGACTGACATGGTAGCCGGTCGGAGGGGACTGCAAGTGTAACATGAGTCGGCCGCGCTTCGGCTGCGGCGTTTGAGTGCTGCGCTAGGCTCAATCGTCACGGCTGGCCGAAATTTGGCGGCCGCGGAATGTCCTTCAATATTTGCCGCGGCACCATCGGTAGCTTGCCGAAGTTCACGGCCAAAGGAAATGCCTCATCGCGCGATAATCGCTTCATCGACATCTGCCGCTGCGGCGGCCCCGATTTTTAGTGGTAGCTTATTGCGCCACCCGGTTGAATGATCGCCTTTGCGGCGGTGTTTTCTTGATCAAGCACTACGACGGTCATGGGCAATTTGAAGCCCCCGGGCTCGTAGTGCTCAACAAGCACTTCGGTGTCGGCATTTGCTAATACCCGGGAACAAAACACCGTACCGTTTGGACTAATGGCGCACACTATGTAAGGCCGCACCATGCCTTCTGCCTCGCAGTTTTTTAGTACCTTCACTAAGAGATCTGCCAGATTGGAGTCCATCGTGGGGATTTCCTTGTGGCATATTGCGACCTTTTGTTAGGCCCCAGCGTTTCGAGTAGCACGACGCAACGCTCAGTTTCTACATCTTCTACGCTCGAACGACGGCCGCCCGGTGAGGGCTCGGCCGTTGCCGTCCCTCACAATGAAGCAAGCTTCGCTTTCATCGATCGACCAGGGCGGCGGGAAGCGGCGGGGCATGGCGGATGGCGGCTCCCAGTCAAACGATATTTAAGCGCTTGGCGACCTCTTCTCCTCTAGCAGTTTGCGGAAAAATCGAGAAACTGAGCCATCGTGTGGGCTCTGCCGTGACGGTCGGTGTGGCGCCGCATTCGATGGTTGGAGGCACTTTAGCTGTTTGATGGCCGCGACAGCTATGCCG
>Ga0335081_10002193_pt1 | contig 30656 bp, 26 predicted proteins | sample Lox_Sample_35_FD_206713 | JGI IMG/M metagenome (GOLD analysis project Ga0335081, IMG submission 206713) | Soil microbial communities from Loxahatchee National Wildlife Refuge, Florida, United States - Lox_Sample_3.5 | ecosystem: Environmental > Terrestrial > Soil > Wetlands | place: USA...
GTTCGCAGAGCGCGACGTTGTAGTTACCTTCGCTGAGGATGTATTCGGCCGCCATGAGAAATTCTTCGAGAGTGGCCGACATTCCGCGCTTCAGAAGAACGGGTTTGCGGGCGCGTCCGGCCCGCTTCAGGAGTGAGAAATTCTGCATGTTGCGGGCGCCGATCTGGATGACGTCCGCATATTCTTCGACGAGATCAAGCGACTCGTGGTCGATCGCTTCGGTGATGATCCGCATGCCGAATTGCCGGCGGATTTCGGCCATGATGCGAAGGGCTTCCTCGCCGAGTCCCTGGAATGAGTATGGGGAGGTGCGGGGCTTGTAGGCGCCGCCGCGGAAGAATTGGGCTCCGGCTTTCTGCACGCGCTCGGCCACGGCGAAGGCCTGTTCGCGGCTTTCAATCGCGCACGGTCCGGCAACGACGGCGAGGGCTGGTCCGCCGATTGTCGCATTGGTTCCGGGAAAGCGAATGACAGTGTTTTCTTCCTTCACATCGCGGCTGACGAGCTTGTAGGGCTTGGAGACCTGAATGACTTCCTGCACGCCCGGCATTTCTTCAAGGGTGCCTTGCTCGACTTCGCCCTTGTTGCCGGTGATGCCGATGGCGGTGCGCGTCGCTCCGGGCATAGGGTGGGCGCGGTATCCGAGCTTTTCGATTTTTTCGCAAACGGCGCGGATCTGCTCTTCGGTAGCCTGCGCCTTCATGACAACGAGCATGACCTCTCCTCGGGCGGAAGCTGGCTGGGAGGTGGGTCCGCCCTTGCGTCAAACCATCAAGTTTATCCGGTGGGCCGGGGGCGGGCAATGAAGAACTGGTTTTGAATCGGGGTACGCGGAGGGTACATCTATTGCATTAGCGCCGCTGCGAATCGGGACGATGTATCCTTCAAGTTCTTCATTCGTTTGTCTTTAGCCTTTTTATAGTGATCAGCAAGGAGGTTTGATGAGCACTCACGTACAGGATATTTCGGCGAGTAATGCAGGGACCTTGTCGCTGCTGGGGCAGCGAACGGTTCAACGCGTGGGCTTTGGCGCGATGCGAATTACGGGCGATGGGATATGGGGCCCACCGAAAGATAAGGCGCAGGCGCTGGCTGTGCTGCGACGCGCGGTGGAGTTGGGCGTCAATTTTATTGATACGGCCGACTCTTATGGGCCGGATGTTAGTGAGGAGTTGATCGCGGAGGCGCTGTTTCCTTATCCGAAGGATCTGGTGATCGCGACTAAGGGTGGATGGGTGCGACCGGGGCCGAATCTGTGGGCGCATGATGCGACGCCGGAACATCTGCGGGAGGCGATCGACGGCAGCCTGAAGAGACTGCGGTTGGAACGGATCGATTTGTATCAGCTCCACGCGCCGGCGCCGGTGACTCCGTTCGATGATTCGGTGGGAGCGCTGGCGGATTTGCAGAAAGAAGGGAAGATCCGTCTGGTGGGATTGTCGAATGTGACGCGCGAGCACGTGGAGCGGGCGCAGAAGATTGTCCCGATTGCGTCGGTGCAGAACCGCTACAGCTTCGCCGATCGCGAGTGGGATTCGCTCGTGGATTATTGCACGGAGAAGGGAATTGCGTTTATTCCATGGTTCCCGCTGGGGGCGGGTAAGGCCGCGCATGACGCGCTCACAGCCGTAGCAAAGGCACATGGGGCGACGCCGCTGCAGGTGGCGTTGGCGTGGCTGTTGCAGCGGTCGCCGGTGATGCTTCCGATTCCGGGGACGTCTTCGGTGAAGCATCTCGAGGAGAATCTCGCCGCGGCGTCGTTGCGGCTGACGAGCGAGGAGTTCCGGAAGCTGGCGGACGTGAAACGGTAAAATCGAGACGTCGTACGACATGGATCGTGGGGGCATTTCACGTCCCCACGATTTTTTGTGGGTACATTCATGGCGGGGGAAAAGGACATTCTGAAATTGCCGGCGCCGAAACGAGCGCTGAAACTGACGTCACGGCGGATTGGGATTCATACGTCGTCGGCGGGAGGTGTGCAGAATGCGGCCGAACGCGCGTACCGGCTGGGATGCAACACGCTGCAGATTTTTTCGTCGAGCCCGCGGCAATGGGCTCCGTATGAACTGGGGGCGCCGCGATGCGATGAGATGAATCGCTTGCGCGCTCGATACGATTTGAAGCCGCTGGTGATTCATACGAACTACCTGGTGAATCTGGCTTCGTCAAACGAACTGTTCTTGCATAAGTCGATGGAGGCTTTCCGCGGCGAGGTCGAGCGGGCGCTGGCATTGTGTGCGGAGTATCTGGTGCTGCATCCGGGATCGTTCCGAGGAGCGGATCGAGAGCAGGGATTGTTACGCACGGCAGCGGCGATTGCGACGTCGACGCAGGGGCTTGATCTGGCGAAGGGCGGGTTGGCGATCCTGATCGAGAACACGGCTGGAGCAGAGTTTTCTTTGGGCGGCAGCTTCGAGCAGGTTGCGGAGGTCCTGGAGCGGTTGGAGGGCATTGTCCCGGTTGGAGCTTGCATTGATACGTGTCATACGCACGCGGCCGGGTACGACATTGTGAGCCGAGACGGACTCCATGAGACGTTGCGGCACCTCGACGCAACGATTGGGCTCAGCCGGGTGAAGGTGTGGCACTGCAATGACGCCAAGGCTGCGCGCGGATCGAAACTCGACCGGCATCAGCACATCGGGAAGGGAACGATCGGGAAGGAGACGTTCCGGATGTTGCTGAATGACTTGCGGTTGGCCCATGCGGCGTTCATTGCGGAGACGCCGATTGATCGTCCGGGGGACGATCGAAGGAATGTGGAAGCGCTGAAGAAACTGGTTGTAGAGACCTAGCCTGCCAAGTCTCTGCTTCCCCCCGAGCCGATTCAATCCTGCGGGATGAGACGTTGCTAGCTACGTGTCTGCGCGGGGCATTGTAGAATCTAGGGTTCAGCTTTTCATCGCAGACTCGTATGCCATCCGAAGAAAAAACCAAAGCCACTATGACTCAAGCTGATCGTCCCAATGACGAACGCTACGATGCCCAGCGCGTGGAAATGAAATGGTTCGAGCGCTGGCAGCAGGATGCGTCGCTTTATGCCGCCGAGGTCGACTCGACGAAGAAGAAATATTACGTGCTGGAAATGCTGCCGTATCCGTCGGGCGCGCTGCATATGGGGCACGTGCGCAACTACTCGATCGGCGACGCGCTGGCGCGCTATATGTGGATGAACGGCTACAACGTGCTGCATCCGATGGGATGGGATTCGTTTGGATTGCCGGCGGAGAACGCGGCAATCTCGAATAAGACTCCACCGCGGGAATGGACGCTGCGCAACATAGCAAACATGAAAGCGCAAATGAAGCGGCTGGGATTCGCATATGACTGGTCGCGCGAAGTTACGACGTGCTTCCCTGAATACTACCGGTGGAACCAGTGGTTCTTTCTGAAGCTCTATGAGCGCGGGTTGGTCTATCGCAAGAAGAGCAAGGTGAACTGGTGTCCAAAGTGCGCGACCGTGCTCGCGAATGAGCAGGTTTTGACCAACGGATGCTGCTGGCGTCATGAAGACACGCTCGTGGAACAGCGCGAACTGGAGCAGTGGTTTGTGCGTACGACAAAGTACGCCGAAGAATTGCTGAACGATCTCGACAAGCTGGAAGGCTGGCCCGACAAGGTGCGCACCATGCAGCGCAACTGGATCGGACGTAGCGAAGGGACGCTCGTCGATTTCAAACTCGAAGGCAATGCTGGGCCCGCGGGGTCGACGATCAGCGTGTTTACGACTCGCGTCGACACGATTTACGGCGCGACTTCGGTGCAGCTTGCGCCCGAACATCCACTTGTCGCGGACTTCACGCGCTATAACCAACCGCTGGGCGATGCGGTGAAGCAGATGATTGCCGAGCAGCGCAAAGCGAAAGAAGCGGGCGACATCGGAGAGATCGAGAAGCACGGAGTTAACACGCACCGGTTCGCGATCAACCCGTTCAGTGGGGAAAAAGTTCCGATCTGGATTGCCAATTACATCCTGATGGATTACGGCACAGGCGCAATCATGAGCGTGCCCGCGCACGACGAACGCGATTACGACTTCGCCAAGAAGTACAAGCTGGAGATACGGCTCGTGATTCTTCCGATCTCGAATGATCCGGAAGAGACGATGACGGAACCGCAGTTGCCCTTTGTTGCGCACGAAGGGATGACGATCAACTCCGGGCCGTTCAGCGGAATGAGCTGCGCCGACGCGATCAAGAAGATGTCTGCGTTTGCAGAAGAAAAAGGATTCGGAAAGGCGACGGTGACGTATCGGTTAAAGGACTGGGGCATTTCGCGGCAGCGCTATTGGGGAACGCCGATCCCGATGCTCTATTGCGCGAAGGACGGCCTTGTGCCCGTGGCGGAAAAAGATCTGCCGGTCATTTTGCCCGAGAACGTGAAGATCACGCTGGCAGGCGGATCGCCACTTGCCGATGTGCCGGAGTTCGTCAACGCGACGTGTCCGAAGTGCGGAGGCCCGGCGCGGCGAGAGACGGACACGATGGATACGTTCGTCGATTCGTCATGGTACTTCTACCGTTATACCGACGCGTGCAATGACCGAGCGCCTTTCGACAGCAAGGTCGCGCAGTACTGGTTCGGCGATCGCGGGATCGATCAATACATTGGCGGCGTCGAGCATGCGATTTTGCATTTGATCTACTCGCGATTCTGGACGAAGTTCATGCGTGATATGGGCATGATCACCAACGACGAACCGGTCGAGCGCCTCTTCACACAGGGCATGGTGATCAAAGACGGCCGAAAGATGTCCAAGAATTTGGGCAATGTTGTTTCGCCGGACGAGATGGTGGCTCGGTACGGGGCCGATGCAGCGCGGTTGTACAGCCTCTTTGCGGCTCCGCCGGACCGGGATCTGGATTGGCAGGATTCGGGGATCGAGGGGATTCAGCGATTCCTTGGGCGTGTCTATCGGTTCTTTGTGCGCAATGCGCAGCCTGATGCGCGTGAGGTTATGCCTGCCGAGTTGTCGCCGGAGGCGCGCGCGATTCAGCGAAAGTTGCACCAGACGATCAAGCGCGTGAGCGATGATTTCCAGGGACGCTGGCACTTTAATACCTGCATCTCGGCGATCATGGAGTTGGTGAATACGCTCTACGGGGCTGAGGATGCGATTGCACGGAACGCCGTTCCGACGCCATTTTTGGCTGAAGTGCAGCGCGATCTTATGTTGTTGCTGGCGCCTTTCGCACCTTATCTCGCGCACGAACTGTGGGAAATGACCGGACAGAAGGGAAGTCTGCTGAGGGCGGCATGGCCGAAGTACGATCCGGCGCTAGCGAAGGAAGAAGAGATTGAGATCCCAGTGCAGATTAATGGCAAACTGCGCAGCCGCATCGTTGTGCCTGCGGATTCGAGTGAGGAGTTCGTCATCGAGCAGGCGCTGGCGGATGAGAAAGTTAGGGGCGCGATCGCGGGCAAGCAGATCGTGAAGAAGATTTATGTGCCGGGCAAGATGGTAAATCTCGTCGTGAAGTAGGGCACTTCAGCATCGATCTCAGGACTCGCACAGTCAGATTCCTCGCTTCGCACGGAATGACAACCTACTCTGGGCCTGAGGAGTCACAACGGATTCGTGCAAGCTGGACATAGGGTTTCTCGACTGCGGTGCCGCTTCACTACGTGAACCAGCATCCTCGCTCGGAATGACACTATCTCGTGCGCCCGCTTTTGCGGCTTGCACGTGTGAGTTATCCTGACAGCGAATGTCGCTTTCGCCTACGGCCGAAGGGTTCCGCACGGCATTTCGCGGGCCGTTGTTTTCGTTTGGGGAGATCAGTTGGCGCTGGGTGTTCGGCGGCACTGCGATCGCCGTCCTCTTCTTCGGTTTCGTCGAATTCCTCGACACGCTTCCGGTCACGAGCGGCGAACTTCTCTTCCTGCGCACGAAGCAGCCATTTCTTGTCGAGCAGGCCATCGCTCATATTCTGCGCGGCAGTATCGGCCGCGGAGTGATGTCGCTCGCGGTCGCCGCTTTGCTGCTGATGGTATTGTGGCTAATAGCGGCGTCATTCGGCCGCCTGGCCACGGTTCGAGCGCTGGTCGACTATTTTCGGAAGAACGAACGAAACGAAGTTCGCAGCGACTCGTGGCCACTGCTGAATCTGAATTTCCTGCGGGTTGTGGTTTTGATTGGCGTCGGAGTCGCGTTAGGTGGGGGCGCGATGCTGGCCGACGCGGTTTCTCCTGCGAATGGAGTAGCGCCCGGCGTGGGGTTCGTCATCTTTCTACCATTTGCTGCGCTGATCCTTCTCGCGGGCTGGGTTCTGAACTGGTTCTTATCGCTCTCTGCCGTATTTGCGGTCCGCAATGGTGAAGACGCTCTGGGGGCAATTTCTGCAGCGGCCGATTTCTGTGGTGACCGCACCGGGGCTGTTCTTGCGGTGAGCGTCTGGACGGCGCTGGCGCATCTGGCTGCGTTCGTGATGGGGTCCGGTGCGGTCTCGATGTTAATCGGGTTGGCAGGCGCGTTGTCCTGGCGGGCGATCGCCTTGGGCGTCATTTTCATCACGCTCGTGTATTTTGCGTTTGTCGATTGGCTATACATGGCGCGGCTGGCGGGATATGTCTTCATTGCGGAGACTCCGGAATCGCTGTTGAGACCTCCAACTCCAGTTGCGCCGAGTTCTCCACCGGTGGAGACAACAATCGACCGCAACGAGTTAATTCTGAGCGATGTACCCGGACTGGTTCCGGAAACGTAACTTGTTATGTCTTATGCGCGCTTCGCACAAGATGCTGAGAGTAACGCCGCGAGTAACGTGACCACGAAATCCTTTACACTTTGTCCGCGAATTTGAGAAACTCATTCGTGGAATCCAAATCCCCGCACAATCCCTTGCAAAACCAATCCATCGTCATTCTGGACTTTGGCGCGCAGTACACGCAGCTAATCGCGCGCCGCATTCGCGAACAGAACGTCTTTTCGGTCGTGTTGCCCTGCACGGCGAAGCTGGCAGAAGTTAAAAGTTATAACCCTGTCGGCATTGTGCTGTCGGGCGCGCCATGGTCTGTCTACGATAAGGACGCTCCGCCAGCCGACGCTCATGTTTTCGACATGGGCGTTCCCGTGCTCGGAATCTGCTACGGTCTGCAGTTCATGGTGCACACGCTAGGCGGAAAGGTGCGTCCCGCGGACAAGCGCGAGTACGGCCCAGCCGAGATCGACATTGTCTCTGATTCCGTTTTGTTTCAGGGGCTCGCGAAGAAGCTCGCCGTGTGGATGTCGCATGGCGATGAAGCTCTGGAACTGCCTCCCGGCTTCGAGTTGATGGCGAAGACGCACTACGCGGTGGCCGGAATTCAGAATGTCGCGAAGAAGTGGTATGCGGTGCAGTTCCATCCGGAAGTGCACCACACTCCGCAGGGCACGCAAATTCTGAAGAATTTCGTGTTTCAGATTTGCGGGGCGAAGCCGGCGTGGACGGCGCAGCAATTCATTGATTCGACCATCGAGCAGATGAAACAGCAGGTTGGCACCGGACGCGCGATTTGTGCGCTTTCGGGCGGTGTGGACTCATCTGTAGCGGCGGTGCTGGTCGATCGAGCGCTTCGCCATGCGAAAGGGAAGTCCCGCCTGACGTGCGTGTTCGTGAACAATGGCGTGCTCCGCAAAAACGAATTCGAAAAAGTGCAGAGCACCTTGCGTGACAAGCTGGGGCTGCACCTCGATGCTGTCGATGCCAGCGATCGCTTTCTCGGGAAGCTGGCGGGCGTAAGCGATCCGGAGAAGAAGCGGAAAATTATCGGCAATGAGTTCATTAAGGTCTTCGAGAAGGAAGCGAAGCGGATCGAGAAGACCGAAGGCAAGGTGAAGTGGCTGGTGCAGGGGACGCTTTATCCGGACGTGATTGAGTCTCGGTCGGTACGCGGTCCGTCGCAGGTTATCAAGTCGCATCACAATGTCGGCGGACTGCCTGAGAAGATGAAGCTCAAGCTGATCGAGCCGCTGAAGGATCTGTTCAAAGATGAAGTGCGCAGGATTGGCCGCGATCTCGGGATGCCTGAAGAGATTTTGCAGCGGCAGCCGTTCCCGGGGCCTGGCCTCGCAGTGCGCGTGCTCGGCGAAGTTACGCCGGAGCGACTGGCGTTGCTCCGCGAATGCGACGACATCGTCGTCACCGAGATCAAAGAAGCTGGGCTGTACAAAAAGATCTGGCAATCCTTTGCGGTGCTGCTGCCGGTGATGTCGGTCGGCGTGATGGGCGATGCTCGAACGTACGCTTACACCTGCGCCATCCGGGCGGTTACGTCCGAAGATGGAATGACGGCGGACTGGGTTCCGCTGCCGCACGAAGTGCTCAAGATTATCTCGACTCGAATTGTGAATGAAGTCAAAGGCGTGAACCGCGTCGTGTACGACATTACGTCGAAGCCGCCGGGGACGATTGAGTGGGAGTGAGAAGAGTCGTTAGCCGTTAGTCGCTCGGTCGTCCGCCGAACACCTTATTCTCATTCTTCTACTCTGGCAATAATCCGACGGTGATTAGTTCCGCCCGAAGTGTGGCGGGATTGGTGAATTGGATGCCGTGCATGCCGCAGGCTGCGGCTGCGTCCACGTTGTGGCGGAGATCGTCGATGTAGACCGCTTGCGCGGGATTCACTGCGTGGGTTTCACAGAACAATCGGAAGATGCGCGGGTCGGGCTTGATCAGCCGCACGTTGCCCGAGAGCAGGATTCCGCGAAACCAGGTCAGGAAATCAAAACGCTTTTGCGCGGCGGGGAAAGTCTCAGCCGACCAGTTACTCAGCGCGTAGATGGGAACGTCACGGGATCGCAACTCGCCAAGAATCTCGACTGTGCCATGGATCGCACCGCCCAGCATTTCGTCGTAGCGCGCGAGCCATGCGTCTATAAATTCCGCGCACTCCGGATGTTGTTTCTTCAGTAAAGCACAGCCTTCTGCGAGAGTGCGGCCGGCGTCTTGCTGGACATTCCAGGTGGGCGTGCAGACGTTGGCGAGGAAATGCTCCATGGCGGCTTCGTCTGCGCCGAAGAGCTTACGGTATAAGTAGCGCGGATTCCAGTCGATCAGCACTCCACCGAGATCAAACACCGCGACAGAACGATTCTTCATCTCTTTGATTTTATCGAATCGAGAGCCTGAAAGTGACTCAAGGCTCGTCGCGGTGAACTGTTTCCATCGAAAATGCGGGCAGGCAAACCGCGATGTATTCTGCGCCGTCGGCTTCGGGCGTGGAGTAACGCACCCATTCTCCGGCGTGGGCGACGACGGCCTGTCCGGAGCGGACGTCAAGCGCGCCGTCTTTGTGTTCCACGCGCAAGGTTCCCTTCAGGACGATCGTGAATTCGTCGAAATCGGGAGTCTGTCCGGGTTCGAGCCATCCTGCAGGACTGCGCATGTGAGCGACGCTTGCGGAGGGAGTCTTCGTGTTGACTCGTCCGATGTATTCGTCGATCAGCTTCGGCTTGTTGCCGGCGGCTTCGATGCGCGTGGGATGAGGGATAAGAGTTGGCATGGGTGTTCAGAGTAACAGAGGGTTAGAGGGTAGGGGCTCGGGACCAGAAGGTTTCTCAACCCCGGCCTGCCGGATTACGGTAACACATGGTTCCTCCACTCAACATTGCCTTCCGCTTTCGCGGAAGGCAATGCTTCAATCGAGATGACAGCGCTTTTTCTTAGCCCAATCCCTAACCTCTGATCCCTGGCCCCTAACACTACGGGCACGGATATGGAGTTCCTGGTGTTGGCGGCGTTCCGGGAATGACCGTCGGCGGTCCCGGGATGCCGTCTGGTCCGGGCGCCCCGGGAATTGTTGTCGGGGGCGTGCCTGGAGTTCCTGGCGTATAACACGTTCCGTTGTTACCAGGCACGCCGGGCTGAAGTGGTGGCGGTACGGGGCGCGGAGCGACTGGCTGTTGTGCGATCGGATGTTGCTCCGAATGCTGCACCGCCTAGTCGACTTCGCCTTGCTGCAACGTGAGCGGGCGATCGAGGGTCAGGTCGACGGGCGAACCCACGTCCATGAAGAAGTGATGCGAACCGAAGACCACCGTCAGGGAAGCGACTGCTCCAACGGCAGCGCCGATACCGGCCCCGATAATGGCATCTTTGCCTTTGGTGCCGAATACGGGAGTCGTTGTGGAGAGGCAGTAGGGCGGAGCGCCGACGCATCCGGGCGGCAGAGTGGTAATCGTTTGCGAGCCTGAGCGGCCGACTGAATGACCGATCAGAGCGCCGATTCCTGCACCGGCGGCGGGCAGGATAAATGCCGCAATTCCGCGGCGAGGGCTGACGTCTTTGATCGTGTATCCCTCATTACCCTCCAGGACAATGGGTCCGGCGACAGGCGCGACGTAACCGTCAGGGAAGGTGATCGACATCGCCTGCAGATGGATTTCTCCGCGGTCGTGGTTCTGGACGAGCCTTTCGACCCTTCCCTGAACAAGAACGCCGGGCGGGATGACCATCTGATTGCTGGAATTCACGGGCGAAATGATTTGCGCGTAAATGTCGTCTCCGCGGTGGATGTCACGGCTTTCGACCGGATGCGTGAGCACCATCGCGAGTTGAGTGCCGGCGGGAATGGTCACAGTGGAGTTGTTGTCGGCTTGTGTCTGATTTGTTTGTGGCGTGGTCGTCTGCGGCTGATCCTGCGCGAAGCAGAAGACGGACGCGCAGAAGATTGCTGCGGTTACCATGCGAATGAGAGTTTTGGTTGTTGTGAGAGTTGAAATGGGAATGTCTGAACGGCGGGAGCGAAGGCACAGCATGAGCACCTCCCCTCGAAAGCCTTATATGGCGCGCTTTCGAATTGCGGCGGGTGGGTTTTTGGGGGAACCCGCCTTCCTACATATGGACTCAGCCGCTGCGACAAAGGTATCCGTACTGCAGGTAAAACTATGCAAAAAGAACGTCTCGAATTGTAAAGCGGCAAATCGCTGTAGTGTGCGGGCACTACACCGAGGACCTTTAGCCCTACTTGAACAACGGCATTGTTCAGGAATTCGTACACGGGATACGTGTTCTTGAACGTTTTACAACGATACGAACATCGACGTAGCTAGCCACATCCCTACGAACCGACGGTTTCGGTCACCCAGCGCGAGATCGCGGTGACCATTTTTCTCGGCGCGAAGCGAGTGGATTCGGCGACAAGCCAATTGTGGAATCCACTAATTGCGAGAGTGCGGCCTTCCATGACGGCGCGGTAGCCATGGAGAGCGACTTTGGCGGCTCCCATGGCTCCGAATGTTTGGAAGACTCGCGATTTGTCGTTTCCTGCACGCTTAGCGAAGCCGGTATGTGTGGCGCCGGGGCAAAAGCAAGTGACGGTCACGCCCGTATGTTTCAGTTCATTGCCGACGGCTTCCGAGAAAGAAATCACATAGGCCTTCGTGGCGTAGTAGACGGCCATCAGGGGGCCGGGCTGAAATCCGGCGGTGGAAGCGACGTTCATGATGCGTCCAGTGCGACGGGCAATCATCGGCGGGAGAAAAAGCCGGGTGAGTTCGGTCAGCGCGGCGACGTTGAGCTGAATCTGGCCGAGGATCTGTTCTTCCGGCATTTGCGCGAACTCGCCGAGCGCTCCGAAGCCGGCGTTGTTGATCAGGATGTCGACGGAGATTCCTTCTCGCTGCAATTGGTCGAAGAGAAATTTGGAAGCCTGCGGAGTCGCCAGGTCAACCGCAAGCGTTTTGACGGTGACGCCGTGAGCTTGCAGCTCGGTGGCGACTTGGGCAAGTTTGTCTCGACTGCGGGCGACGAGAATCAGGTTGTGATGGTCGCGGGCGAAAAGCTTGGCGAGTTCGTATCCGATGCCGCCCGAGGCGCCTGTGATGAGGACAGTTTGCGCTGCCATGGAATTCCTTTCCAACCAATACAGTCTGAATGATTTTATGCGCTCGCATGAAGTTCAGGCGGGGACGGCATCTTGCTTCGTAAGGAGGACGTCGGCAAAGACGAATTCGTCGCGAGTGACGATTTCGCCTGACTTGATCGGAATGGGTTCGTGGAACATCGGTCCGGCATACGCGAAGGTGTGGAACTCTCCATTTTCCGCGCACGGATCGGTTCCTGACGGCATGCGGCTCAGGATCTCGTGATCCAGATCGCGGCCTGCAAACTCTGACGGCAACTTGGAGGGGTCGACGCAGACGATGCGGGCTCGCAGGCCGCCATCGAGCATTTCGGAGAGCAATTCGCGCGTGTTGCGTCCCCAAAGAGGGAAGAGCGGCTCGAGTCCGGTTCCGCGCAAGCGGTCTTCGCGGTAGCGGCGGACATCTTCGAGGAAAAGGTCGCCAAAGGCTATGCCGGAGATTCCTTGCTGTACGGCGGCCACGCATGCCGCAGCCATCGACCTCTCGTATTCATCGTTGCTGCAAGGCCACGGCAATGGAACCTCCAACAAAGGAAGGCGTGCTGCGGCTGCCTGGGCCTTCAGCAATTCGTAACGCGTGCCGTGCATCGCAACCCGCTGGAAATGCGAATTGACCGTGGTGAGCAGGCCGACGACTTCGACGTCACCGCGCTGGCGCAGAACGTGGAGACCCCACGCGCTATCTTTGCCGCTGCTCCAAGAGAGAAGGATCTTGCGCTTCATCGAAAGTTCATCCGAACAAAAATAAAGGCGCGAGCTTAAATGCCCGCGCCTCAGACTAATCAGAATCTACGCGTGAACGAGTTCCACTCCGTAGATCGAGTACCAGCTGGTTGCGGCCTTGAGCTTGTCATTGACGTTGTGAATATTCTTCACGCCTTCGGTTTCAAGCCACTTGCGAAACGCGGCTGCTCCCTGCTTGGCATAGATCGGAATGCCGTCTTTCCAGGTCGCGCGGCCGCAGAGAACTCCGTTAAACTTCACGCCGGATTCTCCCGCCAGTTCGAGCGTCTCGCTGAATTCCGCGTTGCTGACGCCAGCCGAAAGATAAATGAAGGGCTTGGTCGCAACGTTGGCGGCTTTGTGGAAGAGATCGATCGCTTCTTTTTTCGTGTACGCCTTTTGGCCGCCGAAGCACTTCACGCCTTCCACGAACTTCATGTTGACCGGGACTTCGACCTTCAGCACGTCGACGCCGTAGCGGTCTTTCGAGAACTCGCGCATGCTTTCGGTGACGATGTGCGGTTTCTTCTTCGCGTATTCCAGGCCCTTTTCGTCGGCTCCTTCTTGATATCCGACGAATTCGAGAAAGAACGGGATGTCGTTGGCGCGGCATTCATCGCCAATGCGCTCAACCCATGCATGCTTGCGGTCGTTGACGTCTTTAGGATCGTCTGGTGTGTAGTAGAGCAGAATCTTTACGCAATCCGCGCCAGCTTCTTTCAAGCGCCTTGCGGACCAGTGATCGAGCAGGTCTGGCAGACGGCCTGGACCGGTCTTGTCGTATCCGGTCTTCTCATAGGCGAGGAGCAATCCGGCATTCTTGGCGCGGCGTTTCGAAGCGGGTAGGCCCCACTCGGGATCGAGCAGGATGGCCGAGGCGTGCGGTGTGAGAACTTCGGTCACCAGCGACTTGAACTCCTCCATCATGGCGTCGTTCACTTCGCCGCCTTTTTCTTTGGCGAGTGATTTCTGCAGCGAGCCGCGCTGATCCATGGCGGCCGCAGCGATAACGCCACGTTCGTTTGAGACTTTTTTGAGACCGGCAAGTTTGCCAGCGGTAAGCTTCATGAGACTCCTCCTAGAGCGGATGAAGATGAGTGCTAGAAACCATCAATTGTAAACCAATGAGGACGGGAAATCTGTGCTCGCGAGTAACTATGTCGAGATGATTTCAGTTTGGGACAAGCCTTGCTGTGTCAATGCGGCGGTCATCCGCGGATTGTGGACGTGCGCTTTCGAACTTCCGCCGCGAAGGCCTGGTCTTTTATCGATGCGAGATTGATCTCAACATTCGCGAGTGCACCAGTGATGGCCGCTTGCGCGAGCGCGCCGGCGGTGGTCAGGTCCGATTTCATGTTTGGATTGGTGATCGGGCCGAGAGAGTCGGTAATTCGCGCAACTTCGTGAGATTTTTCGGCGACGTTAAGGGGAACTGCCGTGGCTTCTTTCAACGCAGCTTCAATCAGCGCTTCTCCGGATTTTGCATCGGCTGCGGCACGGGCAGCTTTGTAGGCCTTCATGACCGAGTTGTACGACTCGGCATCGGCGTCGATGGCGGCTTTGAGTTCTTCGCGTAGAGGCGTAAGGCGAGCGATCGCGGCGCTCAGTTGCGATTCGTATTGCAAGTACGCCTTCTTGCCGCGCGACATGGACGCGACCATCGCGGCGAGTCCGGCGGCCATTGCTCCGGATGCGGCAGAAGCGCTGCCTCCTCCGGGAGTTGCGGATGGAGCGGCAAGTTGCTCTACAAATGGCTCGACTCCGGCACGCAGCCCGCCGACCGCCATCTTTCCGCCCATCACGGCTGCGAGGCGATTCTCGAGGATCAGGGAAGAATCAAAGTTTTCAACTTGCAGGAACCATTCCGCGGCCTGCTCGAGCGCCTTCTTAGGAATGAGTCCCACGATTTCGCTCGAAAGCGGCATGACCCCGTAACGGGCGGCTTCACGTTTGACCAACTCATAGACACGATGGATAGGTGTTTGTTCGAAGTCGGTGAGGTTCATCGAAACCTGGGCGAGACCCCGCACGAGAAATCCAGCGCCTTTGACGAAACGCAATCCTCCACTGGAAAAACGCACGGCCTTGGCAATTTTCTTCGCGATATCGACGTCGGGAGTGTTGAGAAACACGTTGTAAGCGATCAGGAACTTGCGCGCGCCCACGACCGTCGCGCCAGCGGTGGGGTGAACACGGGGCTCTCCGATGTCGGGGCGGCGGGTCGGGTTGGTGGCGATCTCGGCGCGGATGCCTTCAAACTCTCCGCGGCGGATATTCTCGAGTCCCTGGCGCTCTGGCATGCGAGCAGCAGATTCGTAAAGGTAAACGGGAATCTGGTAGCGCTTCCAGATTTCTTCGCCGACGTGGTTTGCCATCGCGACGCAGTCTTCAATGGTGACGCCGTCGATGGGGATGAAGGGAACGACGTCGGCCGCGCCCATGCGCGGATGCGCCCCCTGATGCGTATTGAGATCGATCAGCTCCGCGGCTTTTCCCACGCCGCGAATGGCGGCTTCCTGCAGAGCTTCGCGCTCGCCCACGAGGGTGATGACGCAGCGGTTGTGATCGTGATCCATCTCGCTGTCGAGGAGATAGACGCCTGGCATCTTCATGGCATCGACGATGGCGTCAACTTTCGTTTTGTCGCGGCCTTCGGAGAAGTTCGGAACACATTCGACGAGCGTGGACATAACGGATGAGGATAGCTGGCGGCGGAGTGCGGCGCAAGATTGGGCATCCGAGAAAAACCTTTACCACAGAGGAGACGGAGGACACCGAGGAGTTCTTATCGCTTGGGAGCAAAGAATTTTCCGAATCCCAGTCTGACCTGTACCGTGTTCGTGCCCGGATTCGGCACCGCGAGGCCTGCGTTCGAAATGTGCATGTAACGCAGTTCGAGACTGACGTTATCGCGCGGACCTAGGATGTGAACGCCGAAAGCTGCTTGATCCGTGAAGTTCGCGTTGTTGGTGCCGTACGGGACATCATGGTTCGTGAAGAGCGTTCCGCCGGTTAGTTCGAGGTACGGAGACAAGCGGCCGTGGCGTTCGAAATTCCACTTGAGAACGAGCGGATCGAAGCCCGCGCCGAAGGCTGCGTTTGCCGGCTGAAAAACGATGAAGAGCGGGACGGCATCGACGGCGTACTCGAAGCGTCCGCGAAGAAAGCTGGGCAAATGTGGCGCGGTCAGAATCCATCCATAGCGCGCGCCGGCGTTGAAGGCGCTGATATTGCCACGTCCACCAGGGACGGAGTGGCCGCCACCTGCCCAGACCTCGATCTCATGGCCGCCTTGCTCGGGAGCAACGGGCAACTTATCAATCTGAGCGACGCAAAAAGAGTTCGCGATGAACAGGATCGCTATGACGAACAGAGAACGAGGCATGTCGGTGCGGCTTCGAGGACGGTAGAACCCCGAAGCACGATCACGATACAGGAAGCGGATGCCGGCCGACAACGGGAGCAGAACAGCAGATTCCTCGCTTCGCTCCGAATGACAGGACTGAAAATGCTATCTGGCTTCTTCGCGCGGGTGCTCGGAGGCGAGTTGCATCAGGTCGCGGGCTACGCGGGACGTGTTATGGCGGGCGACTCCGGCTTCTTCGAGATAGTCGCCGAGAACTGGAATGACTCCCATGGCTTCGATTGCATCGAGATCGTTTTCGATCTGGCACGCGCCTTCGAGTGCGTACTTGGCCTTCATCTCCTCAGATACTGGAGTGCGGTTGATGAGCGCGTAATCAAAGATCTGCTTTTGCCCATGACGGTTGAGCGCGCGGATGTGATCGGCGGCGCTAAGGCCGAGGCTTTCATTCGCCTGCGTCATTAGATTGCAAACGTAAACCTTGGTGGCCGGAGATTCGACGATGGCCGGCGCGATACCTCGCACCAGAAGATTCGGAATCAGGCTGGTAAAAAGCGATCCGGGGCCGATTGTGATGAGGTCGGCATTGGCGATCGCCTCCAAAGTCTGGGGCATGGGATTCACACCGGGTGGCACAAGGAACAATTCACGAATGCGTCCCTTGCTGGCGGTGATCTTCGTTTCACCGCGCACGCGGGTGCCGTCCTCCATGAGAGCCTCGAGCTCGATGTTGGAGGTCGTCGCCGGATAGATGTGGCCACGGGTGAGGAGAATCTCTGACGACAGCCGGACGGCCTCGGAAAAATCTGACGTCAAGGAAGTTAGGGCAGCAAGAAAGAGATTGCCGAAGCTGTGACCTTCGAGGCCCGATCCTTTATCGAAGCGATGGCGAAACAGTTTCGAAAGAAGGGCCTCATCTTCGCTTAGAGCGACGATGCAGTTACGGATGTCGCCGGGCGGCAGCATATTGAATTCTTTGCGCAGACGCCCGCTGGAGCCGCCATCGTCGCTGACGGTGACCACAGCAGAAAGATCGCGGATGACGGCCGTTTCGGATCCCGGGCAAGGAATTTCGCTGGGACCGAGCACGAAGCGCTTCAGTCCTTTGAGCAGTGTGGAAAGGCCAGTGCCGCCGCCGATGGCGACGACGCGGATACCGCCCGCATGCGCGGTTTCTGGCGAGCTTGCAGACTCGGCGGTTTTGGTCTCCATCGGGAAAGAATCCAGCGATCTGCTTAGACCGGCTCTTCCTCGCCTATCATGCCGACTGAGGGTCCGAGTTCGCCGCCGGGATCAGGATAGAGCAGTTCGGTAAAGCGTGGATCCTCGGCGAGGTTCTGGAAGTCGGAATCGTTGCGCGCCTGGAAGCGCAGCTGCGCATTCAGGCGGAGCGCTTCGTCGAGACGCCGGAGAGAATCCTCAACGTGGCCGGTCAGGCAATCGAGCGCAGCCAGGCCGTAAATGACGTAGTCGGCTTTGGCATTCTGCTTCAGCAGCTTTTCAAGGTGCTCCCTCGCACTGACGTAATCGCCGACATTCATCAGTGAAACGGCGTAGTCGAAGTGCTCTTCGGGAGTCTTGAACTGCGTGGCTGATGTGCGCTCAAGGTGCTGGGTGCAGGTATTCAAGTGCACGTTGGCGCGGTCGGCCAATTCTTTGCTCGGTCCGGCAACGACCTTCTGGAAATGCGGCTTAGCCTTCTCGAACTTGTGTTCCTGCATGGCGCGCAGGCCCGACTCATAACTCTGCAGGGCCTGGGTGTAACGCGGATCTTCCGCCACGGTCTTCTTCGGGGTGGGTTTCTGAGCCATGTGCAAAACTCTTCCTGTGCTCTTGGTAATAGGGAACTCCTCGCGATCGCGTTCCTGGTTGAGCAGTAAAGTATCGCCCAAAACGCGGGTGCGGAGCAAACGGCTGAGCGATCCTGACGAATGTATCAGAAATGCCCCGGGCGGAAATTGATCCGAATCACTGGATCAATTGATCGACGCTGCCGAATTGAGGTCGACCTGCTGCCACTCGCCTTTGATGATGCCCGCCCGGATTTGGGCTGCCGTCTTGCCTTTTTTGTTCTGCTGGTAGGAGTAATAAAGCTCCTTCAGGCAGGTCGAGCAGCGAGCGCCGTGAGTGCCTTCGAAGCAGCTGTGCAGGCTGTTGTGGCCCATGCGGTCGCAATAGCAGTAGCAAGGCTGCTGATGAAGGACGACGGGAATCTTCGCCGCGAGCTCGTACGCATGCGTCTGATACGGATATTGGGCGTCGGGGCCCCAGAGATCGGCCTTCGTCAGGATCGGGGGCAGTTTCGCGCCTTTCGGTGGGGGCCCGGCGTTGTAGGCAGGGATGCCTCCCTCATCGTCCGGTTGCGCCCACTGGGCCGAAACCGTCAAGGTGACGAGGAAAAGAAAGGCCAGGGTCAAGCCGCGGTAGATCATCTTGTGCTGGAGCACGCGTGTCATAGAATCCCTCAAGTTGGATTATTGTAACCCGGCATTCGCTCAGCATTGAAGAATCAATGGCTATCAGGATTCGCAAATACAACCCAGCGTCCACGATCATCTTCTGTATACAATAGAAAGGCATGCCAGAAGTTCCCCCAGAGACAAGGCCGAGCAGCGAGGGCGAGCCGAGCAACACTTCGCTCTCGTCAACGAATCCAGCCGCGCCGAACAACGTCTCGCCGAACCCAGGTGCCCAGCCGGTGGCCGTTGCGAGCCCTGCGCCGGTCCGAACCGGCTTCGGCGTGTGGGTGCGGGACCTGGTCATCTCTCTGGCGATCTCCGCCTTCATCATCATCTTCCTTTATCAGCCGGTGAAAGTGGAGGGCACGAGCATGATGCCCTCGCTCGAAGATCAGGAACGCATCTTCGTCAATAAGTTTGTGTATCGGCTGGAACCGATTGAGCGCGGCGATATTGTGGTCTTCCGCTATCCACGCGACCCGTCGAAGAGCTACATCAAACGCGTGATCGGGATGGCCGGCGATCATATCCGCATCGATGCCGGGCAGGTATATGTCAACAACAAGGCGCTGGACGAACCTTACGTCCCCGCCGAGTATGCCGACACCAGGTCGTATCCGGATACGATTGTGCCGCCGGATTCCTACTTCGTGCTTGGAGATCATCGGTCGATGTCGAACGACAGCCGCGACTTCGGGTCGGTGAATCTGAGCTACATCTATGGCAAGGCCGTGTTCGGATACTGGCCGATGGACAAGCTGGGACGCGTGCGCTGAAGAAGCTCGCTCATTTCATAAATCGGTGATTCCGATCATTGACATTTCAATTTTGTCTAAGTTTTCCTCAGCTTGGGGTCGTTCTGTGCTTGGCCCACGCTGTAATCCCTGATAAAATCCGTAAAATCCACTCTTCGGAGCGAGAATGCAGGCTATCCTTGCGCTGGAAGACGGCAGAGTCTTCCGAGGCAAAGGCTACGGCGCCAAAGGCGAATGCTACGGCGAAGTCGTTTTTAATACTTCCATCACCGGATATCAGGAAATTTTCACCGACCCTTCCTACTCCGGACAGATCGTCGTTCTGACGAATCCAGAAATCGGAAATTACGGCACCAACCAAGAGGACAACGAAGCCACGCGTCCGTGGATCGAAGGGCTCGTCGTGCGTGAGTTCTCGCGCATCAGCTCGAACTGGCGCTCGCAGCAGGTTGCCGAGGAATATCTGGAACAGTTCAAGGTGCCGGTGCTTTCGGATATCGACACGCGAGCGCTTGTGCGGCATCTCCGTGATAACGGCGTGATGCGCGGCGTGATTTCGACGATTGAGAGCGACGCGGAGAAGTTGGTCGCGAAGGCGCGTTCCATCCCGAAGATGGACGGAACAGATCTCGCGAAAGAAGTCAGCACGAAGCGTCCGTACGTTTGGGAAGTGGGTGAGCGATCCCATGAGCCGGTAGCCGTGGTCGGTGTTAAAGACGAGCCGCCGCGATTCCATGTCGTCGCCTACGACTTCGGCATCAAGCAAAACATTCTGCGGAAGCTGCGCGGCGAGGGCTGCAAAGTCACGGTCGTCCCGGCTCAGACTCCTGCAGAAGATGTGCTCGCGCTGAAGCCGGATGGAGTTTTTCTGTCGAACGGTCCCGGTGATCCCGAGCCTTGCACATATGCGGTCGATTCGATTCGACGGCTCATGGGGCGGCAGCCGATCTTCGGAATTTGCCTCGGGCATCAGCTCACGGGGATAGCGCTGGGCGGGAAAACGTTCAAGCTGAAGTTTGGGCACCATGGCGGGAATCATCCGGTGAAGCAGTTAAAGACCGGCAAGATCGAGATCACGGCGCACAACCATAATTTTGCAGTCGATCCGGATTCGCTGGCCGAGAGCGAAGTTGAGCTGACGCACGTCGATCTGAACGACGATACGCTCGAGGGCTTGCGCCACCGGAACATGCCGTTGTTCACGGTGCAATATCATCCGGAAGCCGCGCCCGGCCCACATGATTCGCACTATCTGTTCAAAGAGTTCACCAAGATGATGGCGGAGTGGAAAGGGTGACAGTCGCACATCAACAACGAGGAGAAGGAGTCCTGTTGTTGCTGTGCTTCCTCCTTGTAATTTTGACCACGCAATCTTCATCGGCCTGCACGTATTTGTACGATCCCAAGGAGGTCACTCGCGATTTTTCTGTCGAAATAACAGACCATGGTCGGGGGATTGCGAATCTTCATCTTCAAAGGGAAGAGACTGTGTCGGCGAACAAATCAAAGCATGCACTAATGGCCATTACAGATGATCACGGAGTAGCCTGGTTTCGAGACGTGCGGCCAGATGCCTATACAATCTCAATCAAGAACATCGCACTCTCTCCGCCCGAAGACATCATCGTAAGGGGAACGCCAACCGAAGGAGCAGTGCAAAAGATAGCGATCCAGCTGCCTGATAGCGATGTATTGGCGGTGCGATCGATTTCCGGTTCGATTCACGGTCAGATGAGGACCAACGATCCGGTGAATTACTTAGAACTAGTCGATTTCGGGGCGGGAGTGAAGCTCACACTGATCCTGGCTCGCTCAGAAAAGGTCGTTGAATCCCATGTGGCCGATGAATCCGGGGGATTCAGTTTTAGCGCCCTGCCAGAAGGCCTCTATTTCTTGCACGTAGAGGCCCCAGCGGAGCCGGCGGCGCATCGTCGCGATTTAAGTGAATACATCCCAATCACGATTGATCCTTCGGCGAAAATGTCCAACTTAAACTTGTGCATGTCTCCAGGTATTTGCGTCGCTTTTGCTTACAGAAACGGAGACGAAAACTAATTCACTGATGCCGAAACGCACTGACATCTCGAAGATCCTCGTACTCGGCTCCGGGCCTATCGTTATCGGGCAATCGGCGGAGTTCGACTACTCCGGCACGCAGGCTTGCAAAGCGCTCAAGGCTGAGGGCTTTGAAGTGGTGCTGGCGAACTCGAATCCTGCGACCATCATGACCGATCCGGAGTCGGCCGACCGCACCTATATCGAGCCGCTCACGCTCGAATATCTGGAAGAGATCATCCGCATCGAGCGCGAGATGTCTCCCGGCGCCGGATTCGCCGTGTTGCCCACGGTCGGCGGACAGACGGCGCTCAACCTTGCCATCGAACTTTCCGACGGCGGCGTGCTGGAGAAGTACAACGTCCATCTCATCGGTGCGAACGTCGCGGCCATCAAGAAGGCGGAAGATCGGCTGTTCTTCAAAGATGCGATGCAGAAGATCGGGCTCGACGTCCCGAAGTCCGCTCTCGTCAACAACGCGAAAGATGGGATTGAGTTCGCCGGCAAGATCGGATTCCCGGTAATCGTTCGTCCATCGTTCACTCTTGGTGGTACGGGCGGCGGTATTGCTTACAACCGCGAGGAACTCGGAGAAGTTCTTGCCCGCGGTCTCGATCTTTCTCCGGTACACGAGGCGCTGATCGAAGAGTCGGTTCTCGGCTGGAAAGAATTTGAGCTTGAGGTGATGCGCGACACGAAGGACAACGTCATCATCGTCTGCTCGATCGAAAACTTCGATCCCATGGGCGTGCACACCGGCGATTCGATCACGGTTGCTCCGGCACAGACTCTTACTGACCGCGAATATCAGGCAATGCGCGATGCTTCGATTGCCGTGATCCGAGAGATCGGCGTCGATACTGGCGGATCGAATATACAGTTCGGCGTGAATCCCGAGACCGGACGCATGGTTGTGATCGAGATGAATCCGCGCGTGTCGCGGTCGTCAGCGCTGGCTTCCAAAGCGACGGGATTCCCCATCGCGAAGATTGCAGCGAAACTCGCCGTCGGCTACACGCTCGACGAGATCCGCAACGACATTACGCGCAAGACTCCGGCATGTTTCGAGCCGACGCTCGATTACGTCGTCGTAAAGATTCCGAAATGGCAGTTCGAGAAGTTTCCCGGAGCCGACGACACGCTCGGCCCGCAGATGAAGTCTGTGGGCGAAGTCATGGCCATCGGCCGCACGTTCAAAGAAGCGTTGATGAAAGGCGTTCGGTCGCTTGATACCGGAAAGAAGGTCGGGTCCGACAAGATCGAGCCCAAGATTCTCACGCAGCGACTCGTGACGCCGCACCCCGAGCGGCTGGCGTATGTGCGCTATGCCCTGCGGCAGGGACACACGGTCAAGCAGATCGCCAAGATGACCTCGATGGATCCGTGGTTCCTGTATCAGTTGAAGGAAATCAACGACCAGCAACTCGAGTTGGAGAAGCACCCGATGGAGTCGATTCCGCCGGATGTGCTGCGCGAAACGAAGCGCATGGGATTCTCCGACGGGCGGCTGGCTCAAGTGTGGCGGCTCGAAGGACAGGAAAAAGTTCGACACCTGCGCAAGAAGCACGGCATCATGCCCGTGTACAAGCGCGTTGACACCTGCGCGGCGGAGTTCGAAAGCTTCACGCCCTACCTCTACTCGACCTACGAAGACGAAGACGAAGCGACGCCGACGGACAAGAAAAAGGTCATCATCCTTGGCAGCGGGCCGAACCGTATCGGGCAGGGAATTGAGTTCGATTACTGCTGTTGCCACGCGTCCTTCGCGCTGCGCGACGACGGCTACGAGACGATCATGATCAATTGCAATCCTGAAACCGTCTCGACCGACTACGACACCAGCGACCGGCTGTACTTCGAGCCACTCACGTTCGAAGACGTGTGGGCGATTTATCAGCACGAAACTTCGAAGGGCGCAGACGTCGGCGTGATCGTGCAGTTCGGCGGACAGACTCCGCTGAATCTGGCGCTGCCGCTGAAGGAAGCGGGAGTCAAGATCATCGGGACGTCTCCGGAATCGATCGATCTTGCAGAAGACCGCAAGCAGTTCAACAAGCTGCTCGAAGATTTGCAGATTCCTCAAGCGCCGGGCGTGATGGCAACTTCGATCGAGGAAGCGGTCGAAGGCGCGAAGCGGATCGGTTTCCCTGTGCTGGTTCGGCCTTCCTATGTGCTGGGCGGGCGGGCGATGGTGATCGCTTACGACGAGCAATCGATCGTGCGGTACATGCAGGAGGCAGTTGAGTACTCGCACGATCGACCGGTGCTGATCGACCACTTCCTCGAAGATGCGATCGAAGTCGATGTGGACGCGCTCGCGGATGGCGACGATGTCGTCATCGGCGGAATCATGCAGCACATCGAGGAAGCCGGAATTCACTCCGGCGATTCCTCATGCGTGCTTCCCGCAGTGGATATCCCGCAACACCTGCTCGACCGCATGCGCGAATACACATTTAAATTGGCGAAGGCTCTGAAAGTTGTTGGGCTGATGAACATTCAATTCGCTATCCCGCGGCGCAACGGGACGAGCGGCAATGGGTCCGAAGGCGGGAAGGTGTACGTCTTGGAGGTGAACCCGCGCGCCTCGCGCACCGTTCCCTACGTTTCAAAGGCGACCGGCGTGCCGATGGCGAAAATTGCGGCCCGCCTGATGACCGGCCGCAAGCTGCGCGAATTTCTGCCGGCCTTCATTGATCGCCGGGCCGATCTCGATACGGGAAGCTGCTATTACGTCAAATCGCCTGTGTTCCCGTGGAGCAAGTTCCCCGGAGTCGACACCGTGCTTGGGCCCGAGATGAAGTCGACCGGCGAAGTGATGGGAGTCGCCGACAACTTCGGTGAAGCGTTTGCCAAGGCGCAGGTGGCTGCGGGCCAGAAGTTGCCCACGCAAGGCGCAGTCTTCATCAGCGTGACCGATCACGACAAGCGCCACGTTGCTTCTGTCGCCAGAAAATTCGTCGACATGGGATTCAAGATCGTGGCAACCGCCGGCACGGCCGATGTGATCGAGTCCGCGGGCATGAATGTCGAGCGAGTCTACAAAGTGAAAGAAGGACGGCCGAACGTGGTCGACTTCATTAAGGGCCAGCGCATTCAACTCGTCGTGAATACTCCGACCGGTCAGGAGCCATGGTTCGATGAGAAGGCTATCCGGCGCGCGGCAGTCACGGCGAGAATTCCGACAATCACCACGCTGGCTGCAGCCCGTGCCGCGGCGGAAGGCATTGCCGCTCTTCAACGCGGCGAGGTGAACGTGCGCGCCTTGCAGCAGTTGCACGCGGAACGACATCTTAATTTGCGGTAAGCCGGGGAACGTGGTCTAATTCCATCCCGATTTGACGGAGCTTGCGATGAGCAACTGGTCCGCTTCGCCTGTGCCGCCGTCTGCTATTCCGCCTGCCAAAAATCAAACTCTCAAGCGACTGATCGTACTTCTGTGCCTGCTGGCATTCGGACTCGCCGTCGTTCTCTGGGCCCTGGGCCGACGAACCTACCGGAACTACGGGATCGCGTCAGCCGCCGTGGATCACTTCCACCAGGAGCTGAATAACTCCGATTACGACGCCATTTACGAAGAAGCGTCGGACGAATTCCGGCGATCGGGAAACCGGTCCGATATTGTCAAATTCCTCCAGATGGTTCACGAGAAGATGGGAACCTCCGGCAACAGGAAAGTGGCTGGTTTCCACGTGAACTGGTCGAATGGGCGCGTGACTGTGAACCAGGTATTTAACTCCGAATTCGCCCTCGGGCAAGGTCAGGAAAGCTTCGTCTGGATTGTGAAGCAGAGTCAGGCAAAGCTGTACAGCTACCGCATCGACTCGGCGAACCTTCGCTGACCATGCGGCTGCATAGTATGCTGATGCGTAGAGGGAAAAGCCATGCTCCTGCAGGGAATCTTTCCGCCAATCACCACACCGTTCTATCCAGATGGGAACGTCTATTTCAAAAAGCTGGAGCACAATGTCGAGCGCTACTCGCGCACGCTGGTGGCGGGAATTGTCGTGCAGGGATCGACCGGCGAAGCCGTCATGCTCTCCGATGAGGAACGGCGGGATGTCTTGAAATGTGCTCGGCAAGCAGCAGCGCCGAATAAAGTCCTGATCGCCGGAACGGGCATCGAGTCTTCCGTTGAGACCCTTCGCCTGACGGAGTACGCCGCCGAGCTCGGCTACGACGTTGCGATGGTCCGCACGCCGCATTACTACAAAAAGCAGATGCTGCCGGCGAACATGCTGGCCTTTTATCGAACTGTTGCTGACCGGTCCCCGCTGCCGTTGATCATCTACAACTTTCCTCAAGCAACCGGATACGATATCCCGGCAGAAGTGGTGATCGAACTGGCGGAGCATCCGAATCTGATCGGCATTAAAGAGTCGAGCGGCGACGTCGAGAAGGTCCGCAAGATGGTCGAAGCCACGCGACACATCAAGAGGAGCACTACGGTGACCGAGACGTTCGAAGCTGTCACGCCGCGAATGGTTGCGGCCGCCGCGAATACGCCTGCGGACGGAGGAGAAATGGTTCCGGTCGGCGCGCTTTCGGGAGCGTCGGCAGGGAAGCCTTCATCATCTGCAGTTACGGTCGTGGGAAAGATGAAGACGCGCCAGAAAGACGTCGGATTTCAGGTGCTCGTCGGAGCGGCGCAGAAACTGCATCCGTCCCTCGATGCGGGAGCGGTCGGCGCCATTCTCGCCTTTGCCGACGCTGCGCCTACGGCGTGTTATGAGATCTACGCCGCCTGGAAGGAAGGTGACGCCGAACTGGCCCGCCTGAAGCAGGAACGGATCATTAACGCCGCGCAGAGGATCGCCGGCGAACTCGGGATCCCTGGCATCAAGTACGGAATGGACTTCAACGGCTATTACGGAGGTCCGGCGCGGCTGCCGTTCCTGCCATTAGCCGCGGATGTGAAAAAAGAAGTCGAGCAGCTGCTAGCCGACATTCGGAATTAAGAGCACCCGCGAATGCATTGCTAGGGTGTTTTTTCTGTGCTACAAACGCTCCCAAATGAAGAGAGCGTCCATACTTGCCGTCTCGATCTGTTTGCTTGTTTCTACTCCTTTCCTCTCTGCCAAGAGCAAAAAAGACAAGCCCGAGCCCGTGATCGTAATGCTGTGGCCCGACAGCACAGCTCCCACGATCAAGCTGACTTTCGGCAAATTCGTAGAGCTCGCTGCGTACAACGGACAGTTGAGCCTCGAGTCACCGGTGCTGATTGAGAATGTTTCGGGCAAGCGCATCCCGCTGGCTTCGTTTACCGTTTACCTTCTCGACAAGGACAAGGTTCGGGTTGGCAACGGCACTTTGACCTTTACTGATCTCGAGCCCGGACAACAAACTAAACAGGCATTTCAGGTATTCGCCGTCGGGATTCCATCCACCCTGAGCCTAGTTGCGCGCAACGATACTTCAGGAATCCCGACTTCGCTGAAGACGATACCGCTCAAAGTGGTCTCGGTACCTCCTGGCGCCGCTATCAGGGTTGACGGGAGAGATGAAGGGATTACACCTACAACAGTCCGACTGACGATAGGAACTCATACACTCGCGTTCAGCAAAGAAGGATACGCCTCAGGAAGTACTCCGGTAGAAATTAAGCCGGACGAGGCGCCGGGAGGCAGTATAAGTTTCGAACTCGGGGGCTTATCCCGAGACAACATCGAGCTCAGAGACGGGCGAGTTCTCGAGGGCGATGTGATTTCAATGTCAATGACGGAAGTCGTGATTCGGATCAATGGAGCGGACCAGACTTTTCCACGCAATCAGGTAAGGAAGATCCTCCTGGTCGAGCGCATTTTGAACGCGCAGCCGGCGGTGACCCAGCCGTCTGCAAAGCCGAATCCTTAGGTTTAGAGCCTTCGGTCGAAAGCTTTGGGGGTGTCATGAGGCGATGGATAAGGGCCGGCGTTGTTCCGCTATTTTTGTTACTCACGGTAGTCGCCAATTACGCGAAGGATCCTTCTCCGCAAGTGATCGTGTGGCCGGAACAAGGAAACTCTATCCTTCGGTTTACCTTCGGCAAGTTCAAAGAAGTCGGGTCAATCGGAAATGAGCGTACTTACATGACTGACACGACGGCCGAGAATCTATGGACGAAGCCGATTCCCACCGCTACTTTCTCGCTCTATCTGTATGACAAAAACAAAGTTCGTATCGGCGAAGCCACATTGATGCTTAGCAATGTGTCTCCGGGAGAGACGGTGAAATTCCAGACCACCATTGCAGCCTCGGGGCCACCGGTTTCGCTTTCAGTCTCCCCCAGATCTCTGCCAAAAGAACTCGGTCCCGCGGCGCCTGCTAGAGTTGTCACGATTACCGTGAACACTGTGCCCGAAGGTGCGACCGCGAAGCTCGATGGTACTGAAGTTGGAATCACGCCAAAGATGGTGAAAGTCGCGGTAGGCAGGCACACTCTCGAGTTCAACAAAGAAGGATTCAATCCCGGCACATTTCCCTTTGAGATAGGACCCGACGATGTTTCCGGGGGCAGCGTGAGCTTCGAGCTGGGCACCTCGGCCCACGACACAATCGAATTGCGCGATGGGAGCGTGCTTAGCGGCGACTTGGTCTCGGTATCCGGAATGGATGTGACGATCCGCGTCGGTGGCAGCGATCAGCGCATCGATCGTAATCAGGTGAAGCGCATCCTCCTTGTGCAGCGCCAGTCGGCCGGGCAAAGCGAGTGAATCCCGAAATCAACGGCGAATAACTCTCACGAAAACAGCAGTTCCGGACTCCTTGTGATTTGAATCACAGCGGGGTATACTAGTTCTAACGAACGTTCGAATTGTCGCACGTGGGGATTATGGGGAGTCCTTCTACAGCTAAGCGGATGACGGCGGGGCATCGCTCCGCGCCTGCACCGGCTACTCGCTACGATCGCCGGCTTTCGGAAATCCTCAGCCACGCTACGGAAGTGTTTTGCAAGAAAGGCTACGAAGGCGCGTCGATGCGCGACCTCTCACGCGAAAGCGGTATGTCTCTAGCCGGACTTTATTACTACTTCGAGTCCAAAGAGCGGCTGTTGTATCTGATTCAGAAGCATACGTTCACGACCATCGTGCAGCGGCTGAAGTCGCGCTTGCAGGGCGTCGGCGATCCTGCAGAGCGTATCCGAATCTTCATCCTGAATCATCTCGAATATTTTCTGACCAACCGGGCTGCGATGAAGGTCCTCGCGCATGAGGACGAGGTCTTGAAGGACGGATTCGGGGCCGAGGTGGCGACGATCAAGCGCGAATACTACCGGATCTGCGTGGGTCTTCTCGACGATCTGAAGCGGGAGCGCGGCCTCGATTTCTCAACGCGCATCGCCGTGCTGAGCCTCTTCGGGATGATGAATTGGATTTACACCTGGCACAAACCGCGCATCGATGCCGATGCGGCTTCGATTGCGAAAGAGATGGGCGATCTATTTTTACGGGGCGTGATGGCGAGCGAGAAGAGCCGCAGAGAGCGGTGACGCAAAAGTTCTGACATTCACATTCTAAGGAGTGATCTCAATGGCGACGACAATGCAACCGGAAACCGGCGAAAGTAGCAAGCAGCTTGTGAACTACCGCACTGAAGGCGGCGTCGCGGTGATTGAGATGTGCGATCCGCCAGCGAACACGTATACGTACGAAATGAATCGCCAACTCGACGACGCGATTCTCAAGGCGCGCATGGACAACGCCGTGTACGTAATCGTCATGACCGGCGCGGGAGACAAATTCTTCTCCGCGGGCGCAAACATCAAGATGCTGGCCAGCGTCGATCCGACGTTCAAGTATTACTTCTGCCTGCATGCGAACGAGATGCTGCTGCGACTCGAGCACACTCCGAAGCTCGTCGTCGCGGCGATCAATGGACATTGCGTCGGCGGCGGACTCGAAATCGCGATGGCAGCCGATATCCGAATCGCGCGTAAGGATGCGGGCAAGATCGGTCTGCCCGAGGTCAACCTCGGCGTTCTGCCTGGAACCGGCGGCACGCAGCGCCTATCGCGGCTGGTCGGAAAGAGTAAAGCAATCGAACTGATGGTCACCGGCAATACGTTCTCGTTCGAAGAGGCGCAGGAGCTGGGGATCGTTAACGACATCTTCGAACGCGAAGGCTTCATGGAGAACATCATGGAATACGCGCGGCAGTTCTGTCCGCCCAACAAAGCGGCCAAGGCTGTCGGACGGATCAAGCGCGCAGTGCAGACCGGGTGGGAGATTCCCATGGAATCCGCGCTGGCCGTGGAACGTGAGAATCAACAGTTGCTCTTTCAGAGCGAGGATGCCAAGGAAGGTTTGGCCGCATATGTCGAGAAGCGGCCAGCGAACTTTAAGGCGAAGTAGTCAAAGTACATGTGGGGACGGCCGCCATCGGCCGTACTGCTTTTCTAATTGATGGGTGATTGATGCTGACCGCGCAAAAAGTGAATGTAAAACCGGGCAGAATGCTGATCGGAGACGAGTGGGTCGATGGATCGAAGCACTTTGACACGATCAATCCCGCAACCGGCGAAGTCTTGACACAAATCGCGGAAGCGTCTGCGGTGGATGTGGATCGGGCAGTCCAGGCAGCACGCCGAGCCTTCGAAGATCGCAACGGGTGGCGCAAGCTTTCCGCCAGCGAGCGCGGACGCTTGTTGTGGAAGCTCTCTGATCTGGTCGAGAAGAACACTGATGAACTGGCCGAACTTGAAACGCTCGATAACGGCAAGCCGATCTTCGAGTCACGTTACGTCGATATGCCGATGGTTGTCGACGTCCTGCGGTATTACGCAGGCTTGGCGACGAAGATCCACGGCGAGACGGTGAATACGTTCGAGACTGCCTTCACGTACACGCTGCGCGAGCCTGTGGGCGTTGTGGGGCTGATCGTGCCTTGGAATTTTCCGCTGCTGCTGGCGTCCTGGAAAGTAGGTCCGGCGCTGGCTTGTGGGAACACAATTGTCCTGAAGCCGGCAGAACAGACTCCGTTGACGACTTTGAAATTTGGAGAGCTCGTCATCGAAGCCGGATTCCCCGCTGGTGTCCTCAACATTCTTACGGGCGGGCCTGAGACAGGCAAAGCGATCGTGGCTCATCCGGGTATCGACAAGATCGCCTTCACGGGTTCAACCGTCGTTGGCAAAGAAATCATGCGTGGGGCGGCTGACTCGCTGAAGCGTGTGACGCTCGAACTCGGGGGGAAATCTCCGAATATCGTCTTTGCCGACGCGGAGATTGATAACGCCGTGAAAGGTGCGATCAATGGCATTTTTTATGGTAAAGGCGAGGTGTGCAACGCAGGCTCGCGGCTGTTCCTCGAACGCAAACTGAAAGACGAGTTCACTGAGAAGCTTGTGGCGCGGGCGGGGAAGATGCGTCCGGCGGATCCGCTCGATCCGAAGACGCGGTTGGGAGCGATCGTCAGCCAGGAGCAGATGCAGACCGTGCTCGGATTCATCGATGCCGGAAAGAAAGACGGAGCCAA